>Ga0207718_100275_pt1 | contig 53998 bp, 35 predicted proteins | sample A23M2SouthBayCA_FD_187749 | JGI IMG/M metagenome (GOLD analysis project Ga0207718, IMG submission 187749) | Aerobic enrichment media microbial communities from Eden Landing Ponds, California, USA - A23 M2 (SPAdes) | ecosystem: Environmental > Aquatic > Marine > Unclassified | place: Emeryville...
AGACCCGGACACCCGAAAGGAACTGTGCCAGCCGTATCCGAAGGACGATCTGGACGCCTACGAGATCTCGACGCGGGTCAACAACCCCGGCAACGACGATCCCCAGGTCATCGAGCCGCTGGACCACGAGCAATCGGGCCTCGGCGAGTTCCGTTCCTGATCGGTGGCGGCATCACGATCATTGCATCGGCGACGCCGCTGCCGAATAGACGAGGGAGTACTCTCGATCCTGATGGTATCTTTTGCCATGAGGAGATTGTCGAGATGCTCACGCTCGGTCCAATCCAATTGTGCTTTCTGCTGAGAGAGCATCACGTACTCTGCGACGATGTCCCCTCTGTTACCAGACTATCACCCATCCTAATCATCTGATTCTGTGTCAGATGGCCATGTTGGGTCCTCTGGGCGGGGGATCTCCTCTACCAAACTCTTCTCGAACTCCGAAGCTCTCCAGGCTATCACGTTCTCCTTCCGCTGGACGTACTTTTCGTCAGTATCCAGCCAGCGGGCAATATCCCCGTAACTGTGACCAGCACAGAGCAGCACCATCACAGCGAAATCGAAGCGGTCGAGATTGCTCTCGTTCGCATCGGCATCAATACGGTCAAGGAACGCCTTTGAGGCATCACCGACGAACTCCATCAGTATCTCATACAGCACCTCGTTATCAAATCCTTCAAACGTGAATCCTTCCGTGATGTTGTTCCCGGGGTCACTCTCTTCGGTATCCCAGCGAATCTTTTCAAGGGCCGCTTGTTCACAGTCGTGAAGTCTCGACAGGCGCTCTGGATACTCCTGTTCCCAAGTCGTGATTGTGTCGGCTACTGCCTCAGATTGAGCGTGTTCGATATAGGGATCACACCCACGCTTAGCGATGACTGACTCGATGTTCTTTCCTGAGATCGTCAGTAGCACGGACGCACATCGATCAGTTTTCTCGAGAATCTGTGCGACTTCACGACGCGATTCGAGTTCGTCAAGGCCTGCACGTTTCTGCGCGTCGTGGACGAGGTTGTTTCTGCGTTTTTTGACCTCGACAAGTGATCCGTGGTCACCCCCGGTCAGTATTTGGATATTACAGAGTTTCTCTAATCGCTTAGCATGCCCCATACTTCGAACGTGCTCTGTGATGCTGTCGAGACGACCTTCCTCGCGAAAGAGCTCGTTGAGGACCGTTTCTGTCGTCAACTCTTCGATGAGTGCCGAGGCAAGGAGTAGATACGAAAAGAATGACCGCTCAACGTCGCTATCAATCTCGTCGGTAGACCGGAGTTTTTCAGCGATTTCAGCACGCTGTTCGAGATAATACTCGAGGACGTTGTCTGAGTGCCCGACGAGAGAGTTTTGGCGTTCTACGTAGGCAACTTGGAGGAGTAATTCCTTCTCGAAAGGGGTGCTTTCACTCAGCTCCCCGCACTTCTGGAGCGAAGCTGTGGGGAGATGGCGGGTCAAATAATCGATGTCGTCGTAGACGAGCGGCGTATTCGTCGGGCAATTGTCTACGATTGACTGAAAGTCGTCGTTGTCAGCGAGCTCGCTGAGTGCAGCACGTATCTCGTCGACGCTAAGTTCCCGGACATCTTCTGACAGGTCTGATTCTTCACCGACCGGAACAACGCGGTACGACGCATCTCCAACGATGACTACCGGTCCTTCTAGATCGAGAACCTGATATTCCCCGATAGGGCTCAGAGAGACTGTCTCTGCGTCTATTGCGAACGATAAGTCGAGATCAGTACTGTCGCCCACGCGTCAAAAACTACAAAAGGCTCTATTCGACCTGGGCTTCGTACTCGTCCCAAAGCGTGTCGATGTCCGTACCGGTCTCCTCAGAGATATGGCGCAGCAACTGTGCCCTGTTCTCGAACCGACGGAGCTGGCCCTTTGCGCTCATAGTAGGACATAATCGCTCCTATAGTAATAAATCACTGGGGTACAATTTTCCGATCCACAAAACACGACCTATCAGCTCTTTAATCACCCTGCTCAGCGAGTGTGGGAGATGGCTGGTCGATGGCTGGTATTCCCGATCTCGGCTGGATCCGTCTGCTTCGAGGTGGTTGTATTGAGTCATCTTAGACAGATACGCCCGTACAGTTCGCTTCGTTCGCGGATCATCGACGTCCTCGGAATAGTGCTCGTAGATCTCGATCGGCCCGACCGGGCCGTGCTCGCGAACGCCATCGTAGACGACGCGCTGGTGCGGCGTGAGCGAGTCGAGGCTCTTCTGTTTAATATGAGCACGAGCATCCTCGGCGGCGTTTAGGAGAATGTCGTCGGTAATCCGCTCGTGGGTCTCGCGATCGGCCTTGCCGGCGGCCGTTCGGAGGATGCCGATTGCGAGGCGGGCGTCGCCGGCGGCGGCGTCGGCGATACGATAGAGCTGGTCGTCGGTGATGACGTCCTCGTCGAGGCTCCACTTCGCCCCTGCACTCAGGATGTCGTACAGCTGCTTGTTGTGGTACTTGTCCATCCGGACGTGCTCACCCGAACGGGACTAACCAATGGCTCTTTCAACTGACCACGGTGTCCGCGAGCGATTCGACCGAAATAATCTCTTCGTGCGTGACTCATTTCGAAAGTTGTTCGCTGAAGTTGAGAACACGGGCGAAATCAATGTCGCCGAAGTCGTCTGCGTGGACACAGCCCTGCCGGTGCATCGCAGCTAAGCATTTATTCAACTGAGCCCGTTCGTTGTGCAAACGACAGAACTTCGCACGGTCGGTACACCGAGTGAACTGAGGTATATCGCGTAGCAAGCCGCCCGCTACAATTTTAACCATTCCGTTTAATTTGTCCGAAAACCATGGAGTTTGCGGATGAACTTGATCTCGATTTGGCTTGGCGGAAAACCAAACGAGATTTTGGCCATCACATGAACTCTTTTGTAAGCACCCCTTATGTTATCGACATTCTCGATAGACGGCAAGATCAGTGGTTGGCTGACCTGCGTGAACGTTTAGCGGACGAAGTGGAAGGTGGCGGGACAGCGCACTCCCAGTACGAGCCGCGGGCACCGAGAATTATTGATGTTCCCAAGTCCCAATACCATCTTAGGCCAGCTAGTGTGCTCTACATCGAGGATGCTGTCGTGTATTCCGCGTTGATGCTCATGCTGTACGATGACATTCGCGAATCTATTTCATGGTCCGCTGGCTCTCGGCGGTTCTCTCATATTCTCTACGAGGATAAAACAGAGGACAACCGGTGGCAGACATTCGAACTCGATCATTGGCAGGAAATGGAGGATGAGAAGATTCGGCTGGCTCAGGATTATGACTACGTTCTCGAGACCGACATCTCTGGCTTCTACGAGAATATCGATATTGAACGGGCTATCTCCGTTATTCGAGAGATGACTGGCCAGACAGCTGTAGCGATGGAGCTTTGGGAACTCTTGGATACGTGGGCCGAGCCCCGGAAGCGGGGTGTGCCGCAAGGATACGGTTCTTCAGACATCATAGCGGAGGCATATCTGGACAGTATCGATAGACGGCTTGGGAACCATGATCTGGATCATCTTCGATTCAATGATGATCTCTTCGTATTTTGTGACACTCGTGACGAAGCGATCCGCGCGCAAAACCTGCTAGAAAAGTGGTTTCGTGCGATGGGTCTCAATATGAAAGCGGGGAAAACCGAAATACGTGATGCTGATACGGCGGAGGCAGATTATGAGGAGCCGCAGTCCGTCTTTCGAGAACTTCGTGAGCAGATCGAAGAGTCAGGGGGAGATGAACAATCAACCCCCCCTCAGGCTGCGTCTACATACGGAGCAGGTTCAACACCACCTGCGGCGGCTCCTTACCGAGGGGAAGAAGGGGATGATGGAGAAGAGGGTGAGCCGGACCTCATTAACGAGGAGGCGTTGGAACAGGCCTATCAAGAACACATCGAGAACGTCCCATTTGACGATCTCCCAAGACACCTCTTTCGATACATCATTAATCATCTTGGCAACGCAGATAATCATATTGCCGTCGAATACTGCCGGGAATATATCCGCCAAGGCAGACCCGATGTCCGCCGCATCATCTACAAATATTTCGATAACCTATCAGAAAATTTAACCATTGCAGACGAATTGGCGCGGAATATCGCAGATAACCGCCTCCGATACGCGTATCACGAATTTCTTCTTATGCGTTGGTTCTTCGAGAGCGACTTCGGTTCTCCGGAGATTTGCCATGCCGCGCGAAAGACACTCGATCGAGACGGACTTTTAGAGGCCCGAGATTACGCCATCGCCATCCTTGGTGAATTCGGCGACTATTCGGATTGGGAAAATATCGAAATGAGGTACACCCAAGAAATCCGCCCCACCAGCAGGGCCGTTATGGCTTATGCGTTGAGGAATTTTGAACCGAGACACAGGGACAGCTTCTATAGCAGAATCGATGACTCTCACTACATTACCCACATGGCGATTGAGGCTGCGAATGAAGATGCTTGAGTTTTGATTCTTGACTAGAGTTACGGGATAAGAATATAAAATGGGGGACGCTAACTGGAGTTATGGCGGAGTCTTTCGGGAGCGATACCAACGTTAACAGGGAGGAGACCATACTCCTCAATTGTCTAAAATATAGTGATCAGGTCCCCGAGGAGGATTTCGATTTTCTCCGGATTGTTCTGTCGTTGTACACTAGGGAAGAGTATGATGACGATGACTTGCGGAATCTGCTGAGCAACCTCAGGCAGAGGAACTGGGTGGAGGAACGGTCTGGAGCGGTATTTCTACTTGATGTGGGTGAGACAATTGCAGATCGGACAGAGGATCTGCCCACGAGAGAGAGCTTTCATAATCTTCGGGGGCGGTACAACGATGATCCGCTTCAGTTCCGCGAGGAGATTATGGAGCAGGTCTCTTCGGAGCTGGAGTACTCTGGTAACCGGATCATCGACAACGATCCAGATAGCCTGATTACGAGCGCTATTCTTGGACAGGTCTTTGGAACTGTTACTCAGATCGATGCCGTCAGCAAGGCCTACCTGGATTGTAACACATACAGTGACAGAGAGGACCTGATGGAGGACTCTTTGGATGATCTTGAGTCGGCCGGGTTCACCGTGTTTGGAAAGGCCAGGGATAGCAATATGACGTTCCTGACGACGTCCGATGTTGATGAGCAACGGGTTGAGTCGGTTCTGGATGCGCCTGAGATAACGGTAGCGACCCAGGATTTCAGCGAATTGGAGCCTGGTATCAAGGAATTTCTCGTACGGGAAGAGCTGAACTCTGCCCTGAAAGATAGCGGTCTTACAAAGATCAAAAACAAGCTCGTAGATTACCGGGATCCTGATCGCGAAAATACGAGGATTGGTGAGGTCAAGCGATTTGACGCGTTCAAATTTGAACCGAATGCGATTCCGGGAACTGATGACGTACTTGTCTGGATTGAGCCAACCAGCCTTCTGATCTATTCGGTCCAGGAGTTCGTTGACTATTACCGGACACTCACAGAACGCCGAGATGATACCGATGATGAGTCGGTCGAGGAGATGATGGAGGGACTTGATGTACGTGTTCTTCCTAGGAAGACCGACGCTGAGATCGACAAAGTGTATCTGAACCTTGAGGATGGTATCGAGGACTCCCAAATCGACTCGATCGCGTCTCTGAAGGAATATTGGTCAGATAGATACAATATCGAGACTGACCCGAAATACTTGGTGCGCGTCGATTTTGGGGATGGGTTTACTATGACGTATCCTGCCGATACCTTACAGGTGGACAAGGAGGAAATTGAACAACGGATCGGTAGCTGGGAGGAGTTTTATCCCGCAACATCGCCGACTGAACGGCGAGACCGTATCAAAGATATCAACGATGACTGGTTTTCCTACCTGCGGCCCGTCGTCTTAGATGAGATTACACTGGATACTGACCTCATCTCGGTCGCTGATTTGCAGGATATCGGATTTGTACAAGAGTCTGGCCGAATTAAACCGCCACAGCTACTGTTTTCGGAGAAAGACGCCAGCCAGGTCTCCAGTGATCCCAGGAAAATCTTCGATTATGGCGGGCTCGGCGGTAAAGAGAACATTCACTTATCCAAGATATTTGTCCCTTCGGACACCGATAACCAGGAGCTCATTGACTTCTTGGCCGTCCTGACGAATGCGTACGATGACATCAATGATTTTGGCCAGTTGAACCACGGTTCTGCGACGGAAATGGCGGTACGGTATCCAAAGGACCTTCTAGAAAATCCTGATGCAGAGAAGTTCGGAAATTTGGTTGAGCAGCGAAAATCCGAGATCTCTGGGCTTGTTCTCGTCCTTGTTCCGAATCAGAACAATCGGTTCAGAGCGATCGCGAAGCAGCAGCTTCTGGATAAATTGGACGTGAAAGATCAAGCGATTCGGGTATCTACGTTCGAGGATGTAGCCAGTGGTGATTTTGCGCTGGCAAAGAACCTCGCGCTCCAGCTCTATATCAAAGGAATGGATGGGGATCGAGAGGTCCCCTGGATTCTGAGCAAGCCGTCAGATCTGGAGATTCCTGGAGTTCAGAATACTGCATACGTCGGACTGAGCTTCTCCCGGAAAGATGATAGAACAGCAAATTCCTTCATCGGAATATGCAACAACCGAGGAAGACGCGTTATTCAGCAGTTAGAGGGCATCCGGTTTAGTGGCGATCGCTTTATCGATCAGAATTGGGTAGAACGGTTCTTCGAGATCATCAAACACCGGATTAACGATTCTACGCCCAATAATTCCGAGAAGATTGACCGGTTGGTCGTGTACAAAAGAGGATTCACGTATGATTTCGAAATAGAGAATTTCCAGGAACATATTCAGCAGCTGCAAGAGGGGGATGCCTGGAGTGGTGTCGATATCGAACTCGTCTCGGTCAGGGAATACAGCACTGGAAAGAGACTATTTCGGGATATCAATGGCATCAACAATGCGTCGCGCGGCAATTATGTTGTGCTTGATGAAAGAGAGGCGATCTTGATTGCGTCTGAGGCCCATCAGGGAACTGCTGTTCCGTTGACAATCAAGAAAGAAACTCCCTCTGATGCAACCATAGAGCAACTCCTGCAGGAATACTTTGACCGGATATATCTCAACTGGGGCGCGCCCATCACGCTTAGCAAGTGGTCTATTGAATTGACGCTGTCCAAGAACCTGTCCGAGTTAGCTGCAGAGGTTAATATGCCCAAAAGCATGAATATTAACTATATATTCGTCTAACGATGACGGTCGAGGGACGGATCAAGGAGTATCTTGTTGGCATTAACAGTAGAGAAGATGCTGAAATTGCTGCTGATGAGGACGTTCAAGATCTAGTTGAGATTCTGGCGGAGTATCCAGAAGGGTGGGAAATCCTTCGTCGGTGGGATGAAAGTAAGCCGATGTTTAGGATTGAAGGTAGTTTCAGTATCTCAAAAATGATTCAACATATGGATGACATCCTGCGACAGGATAGTTATATGAACCGTTTTGCGAGTGACTTCATCCAGATCTACGATGGTGTGTCACAGGAAACTGCAGAGTCAATACAAAATTTTCTGGACAGGCTTGTTGAAAGCAGGTTAGTTGAGACAAGCAATGAGAAGATAGAGATATGTCCGTACTGTGGATCGGTGTTCTTCAACCGGGTTCAGGATAGTGAGACGTGCCCGGAGCACAGTATTCGGTTGAATTCTGTCTATCGATGTGATTTCACTGACTCGATTAAGAAATCAATTCGTCGGGGGATATTGCTGGAAAAGTATTGTGCAGAAGAGTTAGTCCATAGTGAGGTCAATGTCGTTAGCACCGAGTTGGACGGACTGTCTGCGAATACTAGCCTAGAGTACGAGGTTGCTCTAGATGAACCGCGGGATATCGATATCACTGCGTTTACTGTTGAAGACACCTCTGAAAGAGGCGAGCACCTGCATATTATCCTGATTGAGTGCAAGATGTCGGAAATGAAGGATTCGAATATTTCAAGCAAAAATGAGGATTTCAATAGGCTTTTTTCGAGGTTTGAAGACCAGTTTTCCACCGATTTTGACCACATTTTCCTGCACAAAGTTTTTGCTGGATATTCTGCAGACGAGACGATCAAGAACGTCCCCTATAACGATTCACTGATCGTAGAGCTCGAAAATTTTCATCGGTTTGATGAAATGGTTGAAGATAAGATTCGTGTATACTCCTACGAACGGTCCCTAAATACGTAATTGCGACACGGGCGTACTGGGACAACAAGAGTTTCTCCAACAACCTCCTTCGGAAAGTCCATGACATATTACTTCGAGATCGTGTAATCACATCAGAATATGAAACAACACAGTAAGCCGACTACGACGGAGGCAATTTCCCGGTTTGGTCTATTATTTCTCTTTCGAGCTCATCTTTGATTGCACTCACCCTATCTGGTGACCATTCAATTTCCCACGCTCTCTCAAGAGCGGTGAAAAAGAGTGAAACCCGGACGCTACGGCCAGTCTCCTGTTGGTTCAACGCAATCGCATAGGCCTTCATCTGATTCTCGTAATACTCCGCGTCAGCTTCCAGTTCCTCAGGCGTGACATCACCTGTCTTGTAGTCGATGATATGGTACGCGTCAGGCGTGATGATCAGGTGGTCGATGAACCCCGATATCTCCCCGCGCTCGAATTCCGCAGTAACATACAGCTCGTCGTACTGGTGCTCGACATCGACGTTTGTGGTTTGCTCGTCAACGTAGTTTATCCCGCGCTGGGCATGGGTACTCACGCGGTTTTGGAGTTCGGGTGAGAGTGAGACCGTAGCCCCCTCGTCAACAAGCGTCTGTTCCATCAGATGTGGCCAGTGAGTTTCCGGCGGCCGCAGTTCGCAGAGTCGATGCACCATCTCGCCGAATACGCTCGCGTCGACGCCGTCCGTTTCGACACCTGCTTCCTCTGTTGAGCGGCCGTCCGATTCGGCTTCTCCGGTTGTTGGGTCCTCTTCACCGTGTCGACTCTCTGGACTCCTCTCGCTATCGTCGGTCTCTTCGACATAGATGGTACCCGTGTCTTCGTCGAATTGGAGTTCGCCATACTCCCCGTAGAGTGACGCAAGGTCAGTCGCCGAAAACCGAAAGCTGACATCTGGCTTGGGCGGCCGCGGCGACAGTTCAACGTCGGGGTCGATATCGGGCTCAGGTTGCACCTGTTCGGCTGGCGGTGTCGGGAGTGACACGGTGTACGTGCCGTCACCGTACGTACGCCGGACGTGGGTATTGGAATCGAGGGCAGTGCACACGTCCTCGGTGAGGAGTTCTGGCTGCACCCAGTCGCGCCAACTCGATGCTGACTCAGGGTCCGGTTCCTCGAGATCCGTCATCGTTGGCTCCTCGGTCTCTCCAGCTGCCTCGTGGAGGCCGCTCAGGAGCAGATGGTCTCGTGCTCGTGTGCAGGCCACATAGAGTACGCGTTTCTCTTCGGCGCGTTCTTCGGCGCGGCGGCGCTCACGAATCGTATCACGGGCGATCGTATCCACCATCTCGAACGGGTCGTCCGGGCTTGGTGCCTTCATCCCGATTGCGTGCTGGCCACCAATCCGTTCGAACTCGGCCTTCCCGCCGCCCAGGGCTGCTTCATCCTTGAACTCGCGACCGATTCCCGGGACGACGACGAACGGGAATTCCATTCCTTTGGCGTCGTGGACCGTTAGAATCTGGACGCCCTCGCCGGTCGTGTCAGCTTCGCTCTCCCGGCCGCCGAGCTCAATGCGGCGTTCGATCCGACTCACAAGTGTCGTAAGACTCCGAACGCCATCGTCGCTCCATCCGCGAAGCTGTTCGCGGAACTTCTCCACGTTCGCCATGGCCTGCTGTGGACGCTCGTCGGCGCTGACACTCACCAAGTAGCCTGTATCCTCGAGGATCCGCGTCAGATACGCAGCCCACGACCCGTCGAATCCAGCGGGGTCCTCGTCGCCAAGCCCAGCTAAGTGACGCCACTCTTTGAGATACTCGTAGGCATCTTGGAGTTCCTGATGCTCACTCGTCGCGAGTGCGTCCCACAGAGAGTCGTCATGGAGTTTCAACTGGGCGAGCGTGTCGTCGGTGAGCCCGAAGAGCGGCGACCGAAGCGCTGCGTAGAGTGCGCGTTCGTCACTTGGATCGGCGAGCGCCCGGAAGAGGTTCAACAGCGCGGTGATTTCCGTCGATTCGTAGAAGCCGATCCCGGACGCGACCGAATAGGGCACATCCGCCTCTTCTAATGCTCGTTCGTACTTTTTGAGATGGGTTCGGCTGCGGATAAGGATAGCAATATCGCTCGGTTCGATATCCCGTGGCTCCGGTGGTTCGTCACTCTCCTCTGTCTCCTCTCGGTCATTCAGTCCGCTTTCGGTAGTCGGTTCACTTTCACTACTATCCTCATCCGTTTCGTCTTCCTCGGGGTAGACCTGAAGCGGTTCAGCCAGTATCTGGGAGAGACGGGCGGCGAGCGCCATCGCCTCCAGCTCTGTGTCGTGTTCCGGCTCGGCTGTCGCGAAGTCCGCGTAGTGACCGCAGTGATGTTCTCTGAGGTCGGCATCGGTTGGCACCGGGAGGTACTCTACAGTACCGAGATCCGCTGGATCGTCGCGATCGGCGGTCAGGGATTGGGGTCCCGCCTCGTAGGGCTCACCGTCTTCGTCGAAGATGGCTTCGAAGAGTTCGTTGATCGACTCCAGCACCGTCGGCAGCGTTCGGAAGTTCGTCGAAAGTTGGTCGTCATCCTCGCTTTCTGCGTCCGTGTTTCGAGCGTCTTGGGACACCTGCTCGAGAGTGGTGGCCGTTTCGCGGAACTGCGTGACGTCGGCGTTCCGGAAGCGATAGATGCTCTGTTTGACGTCGCCGACGACGAACACGTTCTGGGCATCGAACGTTTCCCCGTCGCTGGCCGTCAGGAGCTTGATGAGGTCCCACTGGCGTGGGTCAGTATCCTGGAACTCGTCGACCATCACGTACTCGAACTGCTCCCGTAACTCCTCGCGAATGTCGGCGTTCCCCGGTGCTTGGAGGAAGTCGACGGTATAGGAAATCTGATCGGTGAAATCGACAGCATTCTGCCGTTCTTTCCGTTCCTCGTACTCGGCAGCCAGGATTTGGGTCAGCTCTGCGAGCGCCTGGACGAACGGGAAGCTGTTCGATTCGATCTCCTGATCCACGTTGACGGCGAACTCCTCGGGCTGGAGCGTCTCGACCAGTGTCTCGAACGCGCCGTCGAACTCCGCCTTTTGGGGATGGTCTCCCCACCGGGTGTTGGCCCCCGTATAGCCTGCGTAGCGTTCCCCACTACCCTTGGTGAGATGCATACTGAGTTCCGCAATCGTCGACTGTTTGGATCGGGATGGGGTCCCATCATCGAATCCGGGTTCGAGTCGATCAACGACCCCCTCCGCACGCTGCCAGGTCTGCCCCCCGGTCTCGATATCTGGGGGGTTCTCAACGAACTCTCGCAGGGTAGCAGCTGCCGCGACGAAGTCAGGGTGGGCAAGCCGCTCGGCGGCTTCATCCGGATCGATCGGATGCAGGGCCGACTCAACGAACGAGATGTATTCCTCCTCCGTGGCGTCCGCCCACCGGTTCGCCCACTCAAGACTCTCCGGTCGCTCGCCCAGCAGATCGGTCAGGACGTCCTGGAGCTGGCTTCGAGAGAACCGCCGGGCCAGCGTTTGTGTTGCCTCGTGGTTCTCGTATTCTTCGAGGACGCTACCAACCGTATCGTGGATCAGTGCGGTCGTCTCGTTTTCGTCCAACGTGTCGAAGCCAGGATCCACAGAGTCGATCGTCAGCGCGTGTTCGCGCAGGAGCCGAGCACAGAACCCGTGGAGCGTGTGGATGTACCCTTGCTCGAGTTCATCCGCAACCGTACGCCAAGCATCGAACTCCCCGACATCGAGTGACTCAATGCGGTCTGTGATTTCCGTTCGGACGCTCTCCTCGAGATCGTTTGCTGCCCGTTCGGTGAACGTCGTCGTAAGGATGTGCTCAGGTAGCAGCTGGGCCTCACCAGTCCCGCCGTCGGTTTGTTCCGCGAGCGACTGTTCGATCATCTCCAGGTATCGGGCGGTCAGCGTGGTGGTCTTGCCCGTTCCTGCCCCGGCTGTGAGGGTTACATTCCGGTCAAGGGCATCGACAGCCCGTTGCTGCTCATCGGTCAGGTCCTCATAGGAGACCATCGTTACTCCACCTCCACGACGTCTTCGAGATCGTGATTCCTGGCTTTCAGCGGCACGTACGCTGACGTCCCCGTGTCGTCGATTGCTTCGATAACCTCCTTCCGCTGGTGCGAGCGGACGTCACAGACGTGTGCGTAGTCACAGTATCGACATCCGGCGTCCGATGGATCGAGGACTGTCGGATGGAAGCGACCCTCTGTGATTCCCGAGGCGAGTTCTCCGAGGCGTTGAGGGGTTGTCTCCTCAATGAACCGTCGGAACGCCTCGTGTGTCTCGAAGTATGGGTAGGAGTGACGGAGTAGCGGCGTATCGACGTCGTCACTCCCGTGATAGACTGCCATCTCCTGTGAGGTGAGGAGTCCGCTGCGAGAATTGACTGAACTCGGAGGCGAGACCTGGTAGTACGCGCCACCGACTACTTCGACATCGTCGAGTGCCTCTTCGGCCATCAACGCGTACAGTTGCAGTTGGAACTTCAGCCCGCTCAGCGCCTCACTTTCGCTGGGGATAGAGCTTCCAGTTTTGTAATCTCGAACGACAACCTGTGTTGGGTCTGTTCCAGGGACCGTCTCGACGCGGTCGATGAGTCCATGAATGGGGACCGAGCCGTGTGGTGTCTCGATCTCTGCGGGGTCGTCGCTGAGTGGCGTGCCTGCGTCGTAGGGATTACCGATCCGGCCTTCGAACCACGTCGGTCGAGCAGTCGTCTTTGCGGGCTCGTCCGCCTCGTGGTCGAGGAACCGATAGAATAGCCCTCGCGCAACAGGACGACCGTCCTGCGTCTCATGTGGTCCATAGTACGGATTCGTGTCCGGAGTTCCGAGTCCCGCGAGTACGGAGGTCAGCCATTCTTCCTGGAACGCTGTCTGGGCGCGGTCGTCGAACGCATTATCAAGCCGCTTGAGTGCAGTGTCGAGGAGCTGTTGTTGTCGTGTTTCGAAGTCGCCACCTGGGTGAACTGGATCGCTGTCCCCCGTCTGTAACGACAGGTAGTAGTGTTCGAGAACGTCGTGGATGAATGAGCCACGGTCGCTTGCGTCGGGTTCCCGCGTTAAGCGATCCGGCGCTTCGATGTCGAGAACACGGCGCATATAATACTTGAACCCACAAGCAGCATATGTCTCCAACCGACTCGGACTGTACGGCTCGCGGTCGAGCGTATCGTGAATCTGGGAGATGGTCTCTTCTGTGAGCTGTCCATCGTAGGGCGTCAGTTCGGGACCTGCTCGTGCCGCAGCGCAAGCAATACCCGCCTGAATACGAGTCTGTTGGGTGGCGCTAATCGATCCGGCTTCAACTGCTTCAGTGAGTAGGTCGTGGACCCGAGATTCGGATGTCTCGGGAAGTACGTCGCCGACTGCTCGCTGCACGTCTTCTTGGCAGCCTGGCTCGCTGTCAGCTGGCTCAATAGTCACCTCCGAGAGATCGACAAGCCGCCGAAGTTCGGTCAGGATGTCTGCTTCGACGTGTGGTTCACCACTAACACTCTGCTGGGGGATGGAGAGATGAATTGATGCTGTACTCCCGAGGAGGACGCTCAGGTGATACCGTGCCTCTGCAGAGACGTCTGTCTGCTCGAAGTCGGGATGTGACTCGTAGATGGGTCGTGCAAATGCGGTTTGCTCCGCATCTGAGGGGAAATGGCTCGTCGTTAAGCCGAGAACGTACACGTGTTCAAACTCTCGTAGGGGAGCCTCGGCGAGATTACAGATAACGACGCTTTCCTCGGGTGGTCGGGTCGTCTGCTGGACCGAGACGCCGTGAAGAGCACGTTCAAGACGGTCAACGCTGTCGCCGATTTCGGGGTTCGCCAACGGTGTTGTGAGGGCGAGTGTTTCGAGGACCCGGTTGAGACGGTCACGAGCGCGCAGTTCCCGCTCTCGAAGCTGAGATGAGAGATCTTGTTCACCTTCTAATGCGGCTGAGACGCCAAGGCGCTCAAGGAGGGCGTCAAGTTGGCCGGGGAGCTCTTCGGGAGATACCTCTGACAGAGCGGCTGCATCCCGAATCAGAGAGGTGACCGTCGCCGCGAGACTGCCGTCAACGTGATCAAGAGTCGATTCCAGCCGGTTTGTTTCTGCCCTGGCTGCAACCCGGGCGAGTTCGTGGTAATCGAGGTTCTCACCTGTTTCCGTAATGGTGACCAGTGGGTTCGTTAGGAGATCGAGGAGCGTGTCGATGCTACGAGGTTCCCGTGCGAGTTGGCAGGTCGTTTGGATCACATCGCCCAGTGCTGTCTCGGAGAGGGGGATCTCAGTTTGTAAACTGAACGGTAATTCGTACGCTTCGAAGATCTCCCGCACTTGATCGGTATACTGAACTGGGCTCGTGAGGACGACGCCGATATCGTCGGCCGGCGTTCCTGTCGCGATCCGATGCCGGATATCTCGCGCGGTGCTTCGGATCTCATCAGGGACGGTTTCTGGCTCGGATGGCGTCAGACCCAACCCAGCCGCATTAATGTCACTGGTAGACGGCGACTGTTGGGGATGTCGATAGAGGCTTCGAGTGATGCGTTGTCGCGCTTCGATAGGGGTTGAGTCAGAGTCGCTGAGATGCTCTCGGACGAAGTCCAGATCGAAATATGTCTCTAACGCTTGTTTGGCGCCTGTATCAACACCCAGTGCCGAGTTCTCATCTATCTGCTTGGGGTGGAGAGCAATTGTCGGCCAGGTGTCAACGAGTCGTTCGAGAAAGTTTATTTCTAGTCGATCATATCGCGTGAAGCCGCTGAGAATGACTGCATCTACAGAGGGGAAAACATCTGAGAGAGTTGTCTCTGCCGTCGTTGCGTAATACATCCGCTCAGTGCGATAGGCCTCTGGTAATTCACCGGCCAAGATTTCTTGTCTGGCTGATTCGATCGATTCGGCCAGTTCAGCGATATACTCTGCGCGGTCGCCAACTCCCTCTTGTTCGAGACGGCTTTGCATTGCCTCCGGTGAAAGCAGTCCTGCTTGTTCGAGTTCGGTGTAAAGTGTCTCAGCTTCCTGCCTCAGCCCTGCTCGCGGGAATTGATCGCTAGTGTGAAGCGGATTCTTTGGAGAGGTAATCCCCTCGAGCCCAAGTTCAACCAGTCGGTCCAGGAGTGGTTGATCGATGTGGGTTACTCGGCCTTTGTACTGGTCTTCTTTGTACCACTGGGAGGCGAGGTTCTCGAAGGTGTCAATACGAAGCCGCGCTGGTGGTCCGTGGTTTTTCCATCGGTCTCTGGTTACGTCTTTAGGGTGATTTGGCTGAGCAATATAGAGAAGACTCTCAGGCTGGGTTCCTACTTTTTCGTCGAGTATATCGAACGCGTGAGATTCTAACTGTGTAAACTCAGGGCCCGTAAGTAGTAGACGACGAGACATACTCCGTTTGTTACCCGATTGGGATATTAATGTTCGGGAGCCACAACGGGTGATTAGGGAGTTTATGTGTCCAGGTCTATCAGTTCACATTGGGCCACTTTTGACATCCGGCTCTGTCGAAATTCTCAGATATTTACACATGGGCCCGATAGTTTGATCAGATGCAAGCGCTCCCAAAGTCACAGTTACTCCGATTTGTTGAGCACGCGTTTCATTAGCTCACCTACTTGGCGGCTATTTCAGCGAGAAAGGCGTCGATACAATAGGACTTCATCAGGGCCAGTAGTTCTGCTACGTTTCAGCGAGAGTCCTAATCCGAGGACGAGTATTGTACATTCAAGTTCTTTCGTCGACTTCTGGATAAGCAATGGCAGATGACCCGATGATTCTTGACTTGATGGACTCGGAACCCGCTTATTCCACCGAGTCCGGTGGGCTGTTTCAGGGTGATAGTCGTGAGTCCCTGAAGCAGCTCCCCGATGGCTGTATCGACCTGGTCGTTACTTCGCCCCCATTTGCTCTCCAGCACAAGAAGGAATATGGAAACGAGGACCAGGAAGGGTACAACGACTGGTTTATAGAGTTTGCCGAGGAGGTATATCGCGTTCTTGCTCCCCATGGCAGCTTCGTCATCGAGATCGGCGGTGCGTTCGAAAAGGGCTGGCCCAAGCGCTCGATCTATCAGTTCCAACTCCTCACCCGTCTCGTTGAGGAGGGGGATTTTGACCTTGCACAGGATTTCTACTGGTACAACCCTGCTAAACTACCAAACCCGATCGAGTGGGTGAATGTTCGAAAGATCCGTGTTACCGACGCTGTCACCCACATCTGGTGGCTCTCGAAGGAGGTCAACAAGGACTCGGCGGTCAAGGATGGTGAACGCCCTCACCCGGAGGCGAGCAACCAGCGGGTGTTACAGGAGTACAGTGAGAGCCACAAGAATCTGTTAGAGACAGGGGAATACAATGACGGCAAGCGAGGCTCGGGATGGGATATCGACCCGGAATCCTTTGCCAACAAGAATGAAGGCTCGATTCCTGACAACTTGATTGAAGGACATTCAGCTCGGAGCGTTCTTGATCGCTGGGACGAGATCTCCGCCCTTGAATTCCTTGAGCTGATTTCGGATGAAGACCCAGAAGATCTGTCGGCAGGGGACCTGCTTCGGACTTTGGGAATGGGTGGTCCAGAACCCGATAATTTGATCGAGGCATCAAACACTGCGAGCAACACGCATTACCTTCGGATGTGCCGTGAGTTCGGATTTGACCATCATCCAGCTCGGTTTCCTCGGCAGATCCCTGAGTTCTTCATCAGCTTCCTCACGCCCGATCCGCCGTATGACGACTGGGGCCGCGGTACGTTGGATCGGCCGATCGTTCTGGACATCTTCGCCGGGAGTAACCTGACTGGGAGGGTCGCAGAATCGAAGGGGCGCTATTGGCTTGGCTTTGAGCAAGAGGAACAGTACGTGCAGACCTCACAGTTCCGGTTTATGGACGAAGACGAGATTCGAAACTCGTTGAACGATGAAACGAGTGACTTCGGCGAGTTCGCTGAAGTCGGGAACGACTAGGGAACGCTACGGCTCTGGTTCGGACTCTCCGCAATTGGTGAAATCATCCAGCCCATGCTGAGTGTCATTGAATTTCCGCTCGACTTGCATCGGTGAGAGGAATCGTACCTCGGAGGCTTCGAGATACTCCTCGTCTTTCTCGAATGCCAGCCAATACCGACCCAGCTCTTCGGCGACCTTGCCCGTGATGTTCGATCCGCCGAAGATATCCAACACCACCGGTCGGTCGAGATACCCACGGTTCCAGTCATCGTAGGGTGGGTTCGGCGTGAGGAACTTCACGAAGAACTCCGGAATCTCATCAGGGAAGCGTGCTGGATGCTTATCAAGCCCTGCTCGACTGCACATCTTGTCGTAGTGGGTCTGGCTACCCGTGTTCGTCGCGGAAATATGGTTATCAGGGATCGCGCCCCCCGAATCGGTAAAGAAGCCCTCTTCGCTAATGTTGTGGCCCGACGGACGCTCTCCAGCATTGTACTCTCCCTTCTCCATGAGATTCTGCTGGCTTTGACTGTATTCCGTCAGTACCCGGCGATTATCCGCTTCTGGGACCGGTTGCTCGTCCGGATCCGTCGCACTATTGGCGGAGATATTCGGTGCAAGCCACCAAATGTGTGTTACTGCATCACTCACCCTGATTCGCCGTCGATTGGCCCATTCTGCGGGGGTGGGGAGTTTTGCTGGGTTGTGCCAGTAGAAATCCTGTGCAAGTTTGAAGCCGACGTCCTCGCTCGTGAGTTTGGTGAGGAGCTCGAACTGGTAGGTCGACCTCGATGGCGTCCCTGAGTTGAAGGCGCCGCCGATTTCGATGACGAAACTCCCGTGCTCACAGAGGACGCGCTTGATTTCCTCGGCGAATTCGAGGAACCACGCTTGGTACTCTTTGTCCTCATTGTCCCAATCGTCGCCGTACTCTTTCTGGTGTGCGAGTTCGAAGGGTGGCGACGTCACGACGAGGTCAATCGAGTTTGACGGCAAATCATCGAGAAGATCACGGCTGTCCCCGAGGTATGCCGCTCCCTTGTCCGTCGAATATGCCGCGGACTGAGAGAGGAGATCCGTTACCGGCGACGACGAAGTCATATTGATAAGGTCTCTTTCGACTGTAGTAAGTGGAGCGACTCTCGTCATTTCTTGTTTGTGAGCGAACTGTTTCTGCCATCTATCGTGATTTGTTATCCGGTAAAATCGGTCAAATCCCGCTTTTCGGATTCTGATTCCTGAAACCGTTCGAAGTCATCCTCAAACCCTTGAATCATTTTTTGCGATCCTCCACTGTCCTCCTCGATTCCGAACGAACGACCGCGGAATGGTCCGTCGTCGGGGATCTCTTTCGTTCGACGAATCGAATGGAGTTGGCCTTCCAACGCCTCGCTGAGGGATGCTGGATTCTCATCGTATGCCGGATCTGGCTGTTCGCTGAGCGTCAATATCGTGTAGGGCTCGTTTTGCATGATTCGGGCGGCCATCTGCGTTGCGTCCTCACGAAACCCGGAGCGGGTAACATAGAGGATCGTGTTGGCGTTCGTGAGTCGCGCGGTCGTCGTGACGCTTGCAATCTGTGTCGGCGTGACCTTCGACCGTGAGGCTGAGCAGTGAATCAACCACCGCGTCAACGTCAGGTTTGCATCGTCCATGATGACGTCCGTGGTGGCTTCGCTCGCACCACTATCGTCGGTTCGGCGCCCGACATACTCCAGTCCCAACTGCCGCCCGAGCCGGACGGCAAGAGCTATGAGCCCAGTCTGCCGTTCAGATGAGCTTCCCCCATCGAGTGCGTTTTCGAGCTCGGTGAAGTTGAGTCGAAGCGCCTCTCGAGGAATTCCTGTTCGTTCGGTGTACTGCTTTAGTATCGGTTCAAGAACCTCAGCATCGAACGCTTCCGTCGGCTCGATGAGGTTTGGTGAGCCTCGCTGGGACGTAATCTCGAGATATCCCGCCGCTGCGAGCGGGTCAAGGATCTTCTCCGTAATCTTCCCTTGCGGAATGTTTCGATCGTGGATATTCGTTGCCAGCGTTCTGACATCCGTATTCTCGATCGCTTCGTCGGGGTCAATTATCGCGAAGGCGCGGAGAAACGCCCGTTGTTCGCCAGTGAGCCCTTCGAGTGCGTCGAGCTCCCCTGCGGTGAGTCCCAGTATTTCATTGAGCTTGCTCGTATTGATATCATAGTGCGGACTTCCCGTGTTGAGAATTTCCGCTTCAGCGAGCCAGCCACGCATCTGGCTCCAGTGGTTCGACGTTTCTCCTATCCTGATGTCGTAATAGCGACCGAGGGCGTCCTTGATCTCGTCTGCCGTTGTATCTTGCCCAGACGATTGGAGGTCCCGAATTATGTCGATTACTTGCCGTCCGTGAAGATTGAGGAGAATATGCCGAGCAAACTCACGATACAGTTGATCTTCGTCGTCCCTCAGTTCGTATAGCCGCTCACCGAGATCGGTGAAGCGGAAATCGTCTGTAACGAGCTGATATCCCTGATTCTTGAGTCCCAGTACGACCAAGCGTGCACGTTCCTCGGGGTTTCGAGAGCTCTCGAAGAATCGCTCAGCAACGACTGACTTGAACTCCGCTTCCTCCCCTTCGTGTTCTCCAACCAGCTCGAGGACTGCTGCAAGTTTCGTGTATTCTCCGGCTTCAGTATCGAGCTGCGCCGGGCTGAACGCATCTCCGAAGGGGAGGTCAGATTCATTCCCAGCCATCAATAATGGTATTGTTCAGTAACTAACTTATTAGATGTATCGTCGAAGAATTCACGCTGAGAAAAAGTAGCGATCAACGCACTCCCCTCAGCTCAGGCAGCGGACATTTATATATTTTGAGCTGTTTAGGTAGGACAGCTCAATGAAGTTAGACAATGACGATGATGTGACCCGTCCTGAAGACTTGATGGCGTCGACGGAGCCGAGACGTGTCACGGATCTTGTCGAGGGGCAGCCACAGTACGTAACGACAGCCGGAAACGAGACCGTAGAGGTCCGGCCATCCATCGACGCCGCCGGTAAGGGTCCCATCCAGGGAGCTGCGTATGCTGGGGATAGTCGGCAGCTACTTGATGAGGTCGTGCCTGAGTCGATTGATTTAGTCGTGACGTCACCGCCCTTTGCGCTTCAGCGAAAGAAGGCCTACGGCAACAAATCCCCCGAGGAGTACGTCGGTTGGTTCCTTGATTTCGCGGAAAAGGTGTATGAGGCCCTTGCTGAAGACGGCTCGCTCGTCATCGACATCGGTGGCGGGTGGCAGAAGGGCAAGCCGCTTCGGTCACATTATCATTTCAAGCTTCTCTCGGCCCTCACCGACGACAACGGGTTACTCGCCGATCGATTCGGTGAGACGTTCAATCTCGCCCAGGACTTTTACTGGTACAATCCGGCTAAACTCCCTACTCCAGCCCAATGGGTAACCATCGAACGAATTCGGGTTAAAGACGCGGTGAACCATGTCTGGTGGCTCTCGAAGAGCGATGCTCGTGAGAAGCCGGACAACCGTCGGGTGCTCAAAGAGTACAGCGACGCACAGAAGCGGCTTATTGAGAGAGGACATGACGCCCAGTCACGACCGAGTGAACACGAGCTTAGTGATACCTTCGATGAACCGGCTGAGAATGGGGCGATTCGACCCAACTTCCGAAACGCAATTGATAATTCATCGACGATACAGAGCTCCGCGGAGTTACTCGAAAATCTCGATGTCCCGGAGCCCCTGCTGGAGATGGTCCTTGAGGAAGGCTTGACAGAGGAGTTGGTTCAGACACTTGGCGCCGCTCATACTGAGGACAACGTCCTGGAGGTCGCCAATACCCGCTCAACGACGCCGTATCTCGAAGCCTGCAAAGAGACAGATACGGAGATTCACCCAGCTCGGTTCCCGCGGGAACTCCCGAAGTTTTTCATTCAGTTCCTAACTGAACCAGGCGATACGGTTCTGGATATCTTTGCGGGGAGTAACACAACCGGCCAGATGGCCCAACAGACAGGGCGCAAGTGGCTCGCTTTCGAGTTTGAGGAGCAATATCTTGAGGGATCTCGATATCGCTTCCAAGAGCCTGAAGAGATCCACTCAGGGCCGACGTCGGCGCCAGCAGCTCAGAATCCATAGCGACGCGATTCGTGTGTCAGCACCCTCGATGCTCTCGTAGTGGGGCACAATATTGACCTAATGAATTTTTGATCCTGCTCGTGATCCTCGTCGTTCGTGTCTGAAAACGCAAAACTTCGTATGAGGTGGCGCTGGACCACGATACGACGAATATTCTGGGCGGTAAATGGGACTGCTCACCAAGCGTTCTTGACCGAACGCAGTGACTGCTGCTTTGACGACGCACCCACGGTGGGAAGCCACTACTCTGGCACTTTCTCAGAGCATATGGGTTCCACCTCGGCCGTCACTTCTGAATCTTGAGGAACGACAGCATACACTCCTGAGGGAGCAATCCACCGTGGTAGTAGCGATCACCGCTATAGCTCTGCTTACTGAAGTGCTGGCGTGGATCGACGAGGAGCTGGAGATCTGTATCTAGATAGTCGAGCCCAGGCGTGCTTCCAGAGAGCGAGACCCCGTTGGTCAGTCCACTCAGATCGTCCCCCGCGACGCGTCGATACTTTACCTCGCTTTCAGGGGCGTTTGAGGGAACGGCCTCCGTGGTCGTCCCATCAGGGAGAAGAACGAACCCGTGATCTGTAACAACGTAAATCTGGTCCCAGTTCTTGTTGTCGAGCTTGTCCCGAATCATTGCCGCGAGCTCGGTGACGTAGTTGTCGAAGTGATGGACCATCTCGCCGATCTCCCCCTCTCCGACCTCGTCGATTTCCTTGTCATAGTAGGCGATTCGATGCTCTCCCCAGCCGTCCTCTCGGTCATCAGGGACGCTCCAGCCTTCATCACTAAGGAAGTCTTTCCGGCGTGTCTTGTTCGAGAGTGAGCGGTCGCCTTGGAAGGGGGTGAGCGCCCCATTGTACATCTCGAGCGAGAACCGGAACGAGCGGCCGGGGGTGAGTGCGGCCATTCCGAATTTGGTCTCGGAGGGGAGTGTCGAGAGCCTAGTCTCACGGGAGACGTCAAAGGACTCGTTGAGGTCCGCTGCAAGCCGCTGTGCGAGGTCATAACGGAGAGCGTCGATGAGCAGGACGGCGACGGTCCCGGCCTTCTCGAACTCCTCTTCGTGGTCGCTCCACCACTCGTGTGCTGACTCCTTGTTGAGCAATGGTTGACCGACCTGCATTGCTGCCTCGACCTCATCGGCGAGCGTTCCAAGGTACCCGCGATAACGGCTTGTAAGCAGCTCGTCGCGAAGTTGGGGGAGCGTCTCGGTCGCTGGGTGATCGGCTGGAACGTCCGTTTCGGGGGTGCCCGTCAGTTGGAGGTGCAGGACTTCGTTGTCGATCTGCCAGCTCCCTTCGTCAACATCGGCATAGGCCGAGAAGGGATCTGCCTGTCCGTCTCGGTCCTCCCAGGCACTGAATTGTTGCTGGAGGCGAGCGAGGTGCTCACACTGAGTCCAGAGATCGCGCCATCCCGTGTGGTCAGGGTAGACCGTCAGGGCCTCCTGTCTGATCTGTGCCTGTTCGATACAGGTGGAGAGGTCTCCTGCTTCGAAGGTCTCGTACCAAGACTTCCAGAGTGCGTCATCAAGCGCTCGGTCGACCGGACAATCAGCGTATGCCCAGATATCATCCAGGCCCCGAATCACCTCCGCCCAGAACTCTTCGCCCAGGTACTCTTCGGCGCGAGCTCTGGTTCCACCCATGTTGAGCAGGGTTGTCAGGGGGCTGTGGCTGGACTCACCGAAACCTGCGGGGAAGTGTGAGGCGTCGACGCCGCTGCGGTGGAGTGCCTGGGCGACAGCCCATCTCCGAACGGTGCTGGTTATCTCTTCGGGATCGGCGCCATCTGGGATGGGAATGTCGTCGTCGAGTTTGGCCCGGATCTCGGCGACAGTTCCGGGATCCCTGCTGATCTCGGGCCATCCCTCACGGAGAAGGTGATCGATGATCTTGCCATCGCCGCGGGTGTAGATCTCTTGTCTAAGGTCTCCGTATATGGGCGTTCCTAATGACTGGAATTCGTCTTTAATGATCCCAGCAATCTGTGTTCTGGTGGCGTCGTCGTTCATTTCGACATCGAAGATGTCCCATGGATTTACGCCATAGAGGTCAGCGGTGAGCTCCTCGATGCTTTTAGTAACTTCCCCTCCAGTCTCACGAATGTCGCGGAACCAGTCTCGGCCCTGTTTTTCCTTGCCGACGTACCACACAATGGGTCGGTCGGTCTCACGTTCCTCTTTGAGCGCATCCGTTCGGAGGCTGAGTGGAAACCCCTCCGCGGCGCGGAACCCGACGCCCAGTTGCTCGGCAGCTGCCTTAACAATCTCTTCGAGGTGACCACCGTCGTCCCACCAGACCACCCGCACCTCGGTCGTGTGGCTGTCCGGGAAGGCCTGCTGAAGGCGCTGTTCTGCTTCGTCGGTCAGGGTGTGCTGGGGCTGGTTCATTGGTTGTCCTCCGCGTCGATGACGACGATAGTGCCATCATCGTAGTTCGAGAGCCGTTGCCAGAGATCATCATCTGTTGTTGTTTTGCCCCCATCAATGATGGACCGCCCTTGTGTGAGCAATTTCTGGGCGCGGTCCGGGTTCGGGATCGACTTCCCACTGACTGCGTTTCGGATCTGCGTGGGGACGAATCCCGTAGCGTCGTCTGGCAGTTTGTCTGAAAGCTCCTGAAGCTGTGCGTGGAGGGACTTGCCTTCCTCTTTCGTTTCGAGCAGGGCGCGTCCGTTTGCGAGCGTCTCGGCGTCAGTCCGGAGCGCTTTCTCGGCGAAGGCCTCCTCGGAAAGGGGTTCCTCAGCTGCGTTCGCGTTGTCGATGGTTGCTTGCAGCGTGTCGAGCTTGACGGTTGGATACGCATCGGTGACTGCTTCGATATCCTCCGCGAGAGTTTTACTCCGCAGGGTTTCCGTGAGTGATTCTCTGAGGGTGTCGATGTCTTCGGAGGTAGCAGGGCTGCCGGTGAGGTCTTGGGACAGCTCTTGGAGGGTCTCGACTCTAAACGCCGCGGCGTCGTCGAGCAGCGACTCCACTCTGTCGGCGCTTGGAATTTGTGATCCACTCGTGGCGGTGCTTACCGACCCAGTGACCGAGGCGGTGGGATAGTTATTGGTGAGCCACGTACTAACCGTGGTGAGTTGGTCCCACAACGGGTCTTCGCCGTCATCGGCGATGAACAGTGGGGCGGTCGAAGCGTAGCGGTCGGCTTGCTCAACGACCTCCTCGTTGGTGAGGAGCGCTGGGTCCAATTCGGCGTCGCCGAAGGCTGGCTTGAGTGCTTTGTTCAGAGTTGCCATTGTCAGGTGGCTGCTGAACTCCAAATCCGCCCGTGAGACGACAGTGTTGAACTCTTGGGCATGATCGGTTGCCCAGGTTTCGATTCCTGAAAGCAGGTCCTGTGTGTCGTCGCTGTCTGGGTCTTCGCCGACGAGGGCTGCATAGACGTCGCTCAGGTCCTCCGGTGGGGGCGAGGGATCGAAGACGACGATTGCATCTTCAAAACGGGTGGTGCTGGTGATGTTGCGGGCGATCTCACGGGTATCGGTGAGTCGCTCACCATCGGCTCGGATCGCGATCCGATCATCGGCGACGAGGACAAAGAGAAGTGTCTGCAAGGCTTCGACGGGGGTTCCGAGGAACCTCCCACCCCGGCCGTTGATGACCTCTAACACCCGCTCGCCGCTGACGCGTTCATCGGTGTCGAATCGGTCCAATTCGAGGAACTCTATTGCCCAACCATTACTGATTGTCCCAGGAACGGGATTGACGCCAAGCTCGTCGGCGTCGTCGCCGCTCAGCGGCCATGGTCCACCGTTCTTGAAGAAGTCGATAAACGCTTCCAGGTCCTCCATCTGGAGCGTGTGATCGATGTACTTTCGATCCGGGAATTTATCCTTGACAGCATTTTTTACAGCGTCATCGAGGTTCTGGAGGTATTTCCCATAGGCCGCTTCCCGCTGGGGCCGGTAAACTTCGGCGTCGTTGAGCCGATCGCGGAGATCGTCTTCGACCTCTTCTTGCATCGACTGTTGGTCGAGCCGGTGGTCCGGGCTTGGGTCGGCCATCCCACGCAGGACTTGCTGCATCCCGATCAGCTCTCGAACTTGTCGGCGGGTTGTCTCGGTGATTTTGATCGTGATCAGGATGTCTTCACGGCCAGTCGGTCCACTATGGGCTTCTTGCCACTGTTTCCGTTCGTCGCTAATCGTGTCTTCATCATGGACCAGGACCCGGAAGACGAGTTTGTCGTACTCTTCGGTAACTGAGTCAGGGATCGATCGATCGATCGCATACCTGACGGTGTATGTAATTCCTTCAAGATCGCCGAAGGATCCCGTTTGGGTGCCTTCGTGGGCTGGAAGGCGCGTTGGGTCGGCCTCTTGGATGAACTCCCGGATGTTGTTCTGGACTTGGTGTTCGGGGAGCTCGGTCGCCTCCTGCTGGACTTCTTGCCAAAACTGGATCTCTTCTTCGGAGAGGATCGTATAGGTCGAGGGTTCCGTCTCCGTGCTCTCTCGAATCAGGTTCTTCCTGACTAAGTCCTCGAGATGACCCTCGACGGTCTCTGTTAGTGTGTCGATGTCGGTCTCGACGTCGTCGATCAAGAGCCGGGTAAGATTTTCGGCGGTTCGAGGGACAGTGTCGACCTGACTCAACAGGAACAGTGCCTTTGCGGTTTCGGCGGTCGCTTCATCTAGGGTGCTCTCGACGCGACTGATCAGGTCGGTGGCCCACGCCGAGATGAGCTCGGTGTCGTCGTCGATGATGTCGAAGAGCTCGTTCCAGGGGACGATGACGCCCGGCGGGTCGGTTGCCCAGCCATGGTTGACGAACAGTGACCGAACGCGGGCAAGGAGTGCTCGCCCCTGGATGTACTCCCTGTCAGTGTCTCGATCGCCTTCGATGAGCCCCTGCATGGTGTCTCTGAGGAGCCAGAGGTCCAGATCGCGGAACGGATAGGCTTCGACTGGGTCGTTGTGGGTGGGCGGTTCGGCGTCCTCGGTTAGTGTCGGTTCAAGCTTGGGAGCGTCAGCCAAGAGTTGTGAGTCGATGTGTTCGGCGCCCTCTTTCGATTTCTGCAGCCAGCGTTTCCGGACGATGGTCTCGGTGTCAGCGCCCTCGAGTTTGACCTCCTGTGCGTACCACGCATCGTCGTCGACCTCGCCGAGAAAATTCTGCTGCATGTCCCGCATTGGCCATTGACCGGTGCCCAGAATGGGTGGATTGAGCCCTTCAATGAGAGCGGTCACGGTGTCGACGACCTCTTCGTACCGTTGCTGCTGATCGCCGACGTAGATCGCGATTTCGTCTAGGCCGATGAGGTATTCGTAGGTGTCACCGTCTTGTTCAAGGTGGCGCTTGGTGCGGTGGAGGCGCTCCACGAGGTCGTCAGGGCCGAACGCGTCGGGATCGATCGCCGCTGCTGCGGCGTCGATTCGGTCGTCGACGGCTGTTTGGGAGTCTAGACCGGCAGCGGCGGCGCCGTCGAGCTTTGGGATAGCCTGTTGAAGCCACGGGCGCAGGGATGCCGGCCGGTCAACGACGTCGGCTAGCTGTAGTGACTCGTGCTCGAACGTTTGGAGTTGCTCCCAGAGACCATGTTCGATGTCGAGTTGCCAGCAGAACTCAAGCAGCCATGGCAATTCGGTGTGATAGCCACGACGGCGCCCGAGCTCTTCATACAGGATCAGCGGTAGTTTCGTGTCGTCCCGATCCCGGTCAAGCAGGTTGAGAAACAGTGGCTGGAGGTGATCGATGTGGGAGTCAGCGATCGCCTCGCGGAACTCCTTGAAGCCCGACGTTGTGTTTGCGAGTTCATGTGCGTATGACTCTAAACCCTCCAACTCGCCGGTTGCGACGCCGATGAGTTTCAGCAGGTGTGACTTCCCTGAGCCGAAGGTCGCATGGACATAGCGGAAGCGGTGGTCGACGTCGTCGTTCGCGACGATTGCGGCAGTATCTTTGAGAACACGCTTTGCGCTGTCGGTCTCGTAGAACTCGTCAATGTCCGTCTCGATCTGGTCGGTCTTGTCGACCTTCTGTATCGGTTCGAGTTCGCGCGTTGGTTGGCGGTCCGACGGAAACAGGTCGGCGAGGGTGTCGAAATCAGACATCGTTCATGTACCCCGCATTCACTTTCTCGCCGATTCGGTGGGCCGGGTAATAGTGACGTGCATGTTCATTGAAGAAGCTTAGTCGGCCGCCGACGACTGACCCCGGGAAGGGAATGCCGACGGTCGTGTTGACGTTTTTCCGGTCGAGTTCATCTAGTAGTTCCGAAGCTCGGGTAAAGGGGTAGAGACTTCCTAAGTTCAGCAGGACCAACACCGATGAGCGGTCGTTCTTGACCGTGCCGTGTTTAATTTGGTTCTCGATGAGTGCATCGACCAGTTCGCCGGCGAGATTCCGTTCGAGGGTGTCCTCAACGGCTTCCGTATCGACGCGATCGAGTGGGCCAAGATCGATGCTGGTCTCGAAGGCCGTCGTCTCGGGCATGAGTGCATCCAGACGGACGCTTGTGACCGTCACATCAGCGCCCTTAGTGTCGGTGACATCCTCCCAGCTTTCGAGGTTTCCGTCGGGGGCGCTTGCCCACGTCTCGAGGCGCTTCGTGAGATGATGTTCGATTTGCGGCTCGACTGGCACCATGACGAATGGATTGCGAATCCCTCGGCGCTCCCCGCGAGCGAAGTCGACGAGTTCTGTGGTGAACTTGACGAGCGGATTCTTATTTTGCTGGCTCATCGAATAATCACCCCGCCATCGACGTCAGTTATCTCTAAGTCCCCGGTTTCGAGGGACTCGATGTGTGCTCTGAGTGCGTCATCGTCAGTGTGTAGCAGGCCAACCCCCGTCAGTTCCTCAGGTTCCTTGCCGTCGACGACGCGATCGAGCGTGGTGAGTGTCTCTCGGCGGTCCTCGACGGTCACTGTGGTCACGCAGTCCCACTCCAGAGAGCCATCGAGCCGGCCCAGGATGCTCGTCAAGGTGCTCGTGTCTCTGGTGCCTGGTTCCGGATCAGTGAGGCCATCTAGAGTGGTCATGATTCGCTTGATAGTTTTGCGGAACGTCCGAAGTGGGTCTACGTATGTGGATCTGAAGCCGTCTCTGACTGTGGGCGGGAGATCCATTGGCTCTATCAGCCAGGAGTGACCCTCCAGGTCAGTCTGGATTGACTCAATGTCTGATTTTGTCTTCTGGTCGGCCCACGCGTCGGTGAGGTTGTCAATGGCGTCAGTTCGTGCATCAAGCTCGCCGACGAAGGTACTCCAGCCATCGGCAGTCCACCAGTCCGTATCCGTGGCGGCACCGACCTGGTCGGTGAGTGTTTGGAGGTCATCATGGACGTCCTCGCCTAGCCACTCTACTCCACGAAGTTCCGGTCGGGTGAGGGCTTCGAGCTGGAGGAGGAACGGAAGGCGTTCTTCCCAGTGCGTCTCGGCCATTGTCAGTAACTCCCTGTCTGTCTCCATTGCTTCGACCATCTCTCGAAGTTCGTCAGTTTCGACGGCTGTAGCGTCGTCTTGTCGCTCAGCGGCAGCGTCTTCGATGTCTCGAGCCGTCGTAGCAAGCCGTTGAACCAGCGTGTTCACCGCTGCCGTCTCGAAGGTGGTCTCTGCTTTGACGCTGGCGTCGTTTTTGAGACCGTTGGCTCGGGTTTCGATACTTTCGAGCTGCTCGACGAAATTGATGTAGCCCTGATTCTCGCTTTCGGTCGGTTCGATGATGTTGTGGTCGACGAAGACATCCTTGGCTCGTGGTCCTACTGGGACCGTCGAGAGGGTGATCGTTGTGTGTCGATGCGGGCTGAGGAGGGCGTCGAATTCGACTGGTTCGTCGTCGACGGTGGTAACTCTGAATACGCCTGCCCGACAGAGACCCCACAGGACCGCAAGCATCGCCGACGATGGGTCATTCCCAGTGGGCGTCTCCACGCTGAAGAGTGGCTCTTCTTCGATTGCCCGGTCCAAGATGGTGGCGACGTCGACGCCGTCCCCACTCTCTTGGATTTTGGTTCCGATGAGTTTCCGCACCTCGAAGGCGATATCGCTGAACGTTGCGATGTCGCCGGTTGATTGCGCTGGAACGCCGATGGTGTCGGCCCAACTCGGGAGCGGATCCTCGTCGTCGAGCTGGCGGAGTTCATCTAAGTGTGAGTCGCTAATCCGGGCGAGTTCGGGGTGGAAGTAGCCCGGATACGTCTCGTTAACGTACTCCGATAGCGCATTTCCGATAGTCGTGAAGTCGTCAGCTTGGACGGTGAAGTCGCCATTCGAAAGCGCTGCTTGGAGTTTTTCCCTGACGCGGTTTGCTGCGTCACTCCGGTCCCGAACGACCGACTCCGGTGGGTTCGTTTTGCTCGTCGCCTTTTCCAGCGCCCACCACTCCGTGAGTTGTGAGCGGAGCTCATCCATTCCTTCCGGTTCGAGCGTCCAGTAGAGCTTGCCTTGGGCAACTTTGTCGTTGTTGACATCCGGCCGCAGCCCGCGGATGACGACATCTACGTCGAAGACTGTTGATTCACTATCGCTGTAGCCCGTTTCGAGCGCTGATCCGTCGATATGGAACGAATAGCCGACCGGGTAGGCGGTGTCGTCGTCATCGGCCCCCCATTCGTAGCTAGTCGGGAGGCCCAGATCAGCGACGATCTCCTCCCAGAGGTGATCGTCCAGCGATTCGATGATCTCGTCCCACTCCGGCTCAGTCTCGTACTCCCGGGCGTCGGAGATGAGACGCTGTTCTTCGCGATCGGTCAGTCTAAGATCCGCGCCGTCCGTACTGGTGTCCGGTCGGATGTACTTCTCGAGACTCCCCTCCAGGGAGTTTCGAACTTTGTTCTGAACGTTCGAGCGGATCTCGCCTTCGAGGTCGTCCATGACCGCAGTCGCGATATTGGAGTCAGTCTGGGGTATCATCTCGGGCACGTACGATAGCAAGAGGACCGCCTTTGCGACTTTCAGGTCGAATGCATCGGTTTCCGGGGCGTTTTCGATGTTCTTGATGACCTCTGTCTTTTCCTGAATGATGTCTTGGAGCTCGTACTGAACGAGGTTGTAGAAATCAACTAGGCTGATGACCGGCATGTCGCCGTCTTTCTTCGCCCATTCGGCTCGAAGGCCAGCGACAAGTGCGAGGACAGCGCGGGCGGTCCCCGAGAAGATCGATTTTGTAGCGTCAGGGAGCAGTTCTCTCAGATTCGAGAGGATCTCCATGAACAGCGCCGGCTGGTAGGGAAGGAGCGGGTAGTACTGACTGAATAGCCCGTCGTCGATGTCGTCCAGCGACGGCGTCGTGTTCTGTTTGACCTCCCGATATGTGAGCATAATGTTCGGATCGACTTTTGCCGTGAGAGCGTTGTTTTCGATCCATTGAGCGCCCTGGTCGGATTTGGCGAGGAGGCGCTGTTGGACGATTTCTCCGGCATGGCGGCTCGGGAGTTCATACTGCTGTGGGAACCGGTCTTTAAGAATCCCAAAGTTGAGCTGCTTGACGGCAAGCCCAGGTTGGACGTCCTCGATTTCGGATTGAGCGGTGACAACTGAGATGATGTTGCCATCACCGACATCTTTGATACCCTCTGCGAGTGCGTTGAGTTCGGAGAGGCGCTGGTAATTCCCGCCGATGAACAGGGTGACTTCGTCCATCAGGAGGGCGATCTTCACCGGCCGATCGTACTGCTCTTCGAGCTCTTGCCGGTAGGACTCGACTTTTCGGACGGCGAGTTCCTGGCCGATCTTCTTGTTCTTAATGTCGTCGAGGTTGTCGACCATCCCGGTGGCTCGCTCGGTCAGGTCTGGCAGGACGATGTCCGAGAGTAGCTGGTACTGTCGAACGTCGGTCCAGCTATAGTTGGGATTGTGAACGCCCTCTCCAGCGAGGATGTCGTTGAGGAGGTTCTCGCGTTTTTCCCAGACCTCGCGGGTGTCGAACAGCCCGCCCGAGCGTTTGAACTCCTCCTCGAAAAAGGAGACGTCGAGGCGCTCGCCGAGTCCGCGTTGGTTGTAGACCTCTTGGAGCACGATCTCGCTGAAGCTCTGTTCGCGAACGCCCTGGTACTGAAGTAGGTTGATCGACAGGGGGACGATGACTGTGTCGTCATGGAGGTCGCGCCATTGCTCGCCGAGGTCGGGCTCGGCGTGCTTGTCATCGAAGCGCTCCCAGACCGATTGGCCGTCGTGGGCTTCGATCTGTGGCGTATTAAGCAGGAGATCGAGAGCAGTAAGCAAGTGGCTCTTCCCGCTACCATAGTAGCCGTACAGCCAGTGGTTTCGCTCGTCGGCATCGGGGGTGTCCTCCTCGAAGTGAGTAAAGAGATCCTCTATGAAATCTACGGTTGCGTCCGTGAGGTGATAGTCGTCCAGGTAGCGCTGATAGAGGAGTTCGCGCTCCTCGGCGTCGTCCTCGACATCCAGGTCCCGGTCGATTCGGATCGATTCTTCGAACTGCGGATCAGGGTCGTCGAACAGGTGTTCGTCGTCGATCATGCTGTTGTACCGAATTTCGCGTAGAAGTCCTCGACCGGCTCGTACCAGAGACGCCCATGGGATTCATGGGTACTCCATCGAGTCGATTTGGCGAGCCGGTCGCTCTGGGGGCTCCAGAACGGCTCGGGCTGGAAGAGATATCGCCATCCAAGCGGGTTCTGTAACCACTGATCGTCCAGCTGTTGCCACGACCAGTAAGCCGATGTCTCCAGGGGGACATCGCCAATGTTTGGGACGTCGCCGTCGGTTCCCTGTTTGGACGGGATCACGCCGATTGAACGCAGGGCACTCCGGAAGTTGGTCCCCCACCGGTCTTTCGTTGAGTCGGAGAAATCCAGCGGTGAGCCGTCGGTATGGCGGAACTCGTCTAGAAACCCGATAATCTCCTCGTTGGAGAAGTCCAGGCTGCTGACGCTCCTTCGTTGGAGCTGCTGGATGTACTCGTGCAGGACATAGCGGACGACTGCATCCTCAGCGACGAGATAACAGAAGAGGACCTGGTATCTGTCCCGTTCTTTCCGGCATGCATCCAGCACTGTAGGGAGCTGACTGAGCGGTGGGAGGCCGCCGCCGGCTTCCTGGAGTCGCGGTTTGATCGCGTTGTAGGCGCGCCGGGATCCCTCGACGGTAAGCCGTCCCGCCTTTCGCTGTTCGAGCCACTCGTCGTTCGTCGTCTCCCAGTCTCCACATTCGTTGTAGAGTTCGATAATCGCACGGGTCTGTTCGAGGTCCAAGCTTGCAGCGACGAGTCCGATGTGGGTTTCGTCCGGACTAAACTGGCCATTCAGGGATTGGATTTCAGAATCGCGCCCCGACGGCCTGTCCTCAGGCATAACCGGTATGGGGAGAGGTGCCCACTTAGAAGTTCCCCTCCTGAATTATTTCAGAACTTATCAACAAACCGTTCTTTTGGTATGCGAAGGTTCATGTTGCATGGGGAGCGGATTGAATATAATTGTGTCTGGGTCCGATTCATCTCCGCGTAAAGCCCAACTCGACAAAGCAGAACGTGAGCATCTCGAGGACGTCGTTACGAAGCTTCGGGAGCTTGTCGAGCGGGAGGTCAAGTACGAGCTCGAACATCAGTACGAGTTGACGTCGAAAGAGAGTGGTAAGGGGCTTTCCGACGAGGAGCAGGCTGTGCGGAAGGAGTTGGTCGAGGCGATCGAGCAGGAGAACCCCGGCGAGAAGTCCTGGAAGTGGGCCTATGATGAGTACGTGACTGGGGTTGGCTATACGTTGGTGAATCGCCTCGCCGCGCTGCGGTGTATGGAGGTCCGAGGATTCATCGACCAACCTGTGACACAGGTCGGTGAATCGGACTTGACGCCGGCCGCTGAGCAGGTACTGGGTGAACGTTTCGACGTTGGACCCGACGAGGCACTCATCGTCGCCTACGAAGAGGCGTGTAAACGCTTCGACGACGAGATCGAACTCCTCTTCGATACGAACTCGCCCTATTCGGTGCTGGACATCGATCCGGGGCTGTTCGAGGACGCTATCAAGAAGTTAGACGAGGTGCCGGAAGAAGTATGGCGTGCGGATGACGTGCTCGGGTGGATCTACGAGTACTACAATCGCTCGGTCGTGGAGGCGCTCGACGCGAAGAACTCGCTCGATCCTGAGGATGTTGGGCCGGCCAATCAGTTCTACACGCCGCATTGGGTCGTCCGGATGCTCACGGACAATTCGTTGGGGAAGCTCTACTTAGAGGCGACTGGGCAGGAAGACACGATACCCGAGCCGGAGACGCTCTCTCCGGAGGAGCGGAAAGAACGGTTGGTAACGCCGGAGGATTCAGCTACCGTTTCGGAGCTGTGTACGTATCTGATTCCGGACGAGGAGGCCGGCGACGCCCCAGAATTCGACCACCCGCGCGAGCTGCAGGTCATCGACCCAGCCTGTGGGAGTGGTCACTTCCTCCTGTACGCGTTCGACATCTTAGAGCGTATCTGGTGGGCCGAGACGGACGAGGACCGTGCAGAGATTCCAGCGAAGGTATTGGAGCACAATCTATACGGTGTGGACATCGACCTCCGCTCCTGCCAGCTCTCGGCATTCAATCTGTATCTGAAGGCTCGGACCCGCGCTGAGGAGGAAAACGGCGAGTTCGATATGCCCAACGTTGGGATCGTGTGTGCTGACGCCCGCGTTGCCGAAGTCGAGGAGGCCACTGAGGTACTCGACGAGATCACTGGTGAAGGGAGTGAGCTCCGCGAGGCGCTGGACGACATCATCGAAACATTCCGTCATACTGAGGCCCTCGGGAGCCTGTTGGACGTCAGCGGGACACTTGAGGAAGCCTTTGACTCCAGCAAGGCCCAGGCTGAGCTGACTGATTTCAAGGGTAGTGATCACCAGTCGCTCAATTCGTTCTTGAAGGCGCTTCAGCGGGCTGTTGAAGAGCGGACGAGCGATTCCTTCGGCGAGCAGAACCTCCGCAGTTTCCTGAATTTGTTGGTGGTGCTGACCCAGCAGTACGATACGGCGCTGATGAACCCGCCGTATGGAATGCGAGGGAGAATGCCTGATGCAGTTCAGGAGTACGTTTCAGACCATTACGACTACTATCAAGAGTACTATGTCAATTTTTTCGAGGTTTGTGAGCGACTCTCGAAACACGACGGGCGTGTCGGGATGCTCGTCCCCTGGTCGTTCATGTTCCGAAAAGTGTTCGAAAGCTTCCGGACCGATTTCGTGGGTGAAGACCGCACGTTCGACTACCTTGCGGAGTTCGGGTACGACATCCTCGACAACGCGATGGTTGGAACAGTTGGGACGGTTGTTCGCGCAAAGACGACCGATGGGAGTACTGACGGGGAATTTATTCGACTTCACGATGTCTCGAAGTCCGAGAAGGAGAAAACGTATCTTAATTCGGTCTTCGTCGACGAATATGACGGATCAGTTAGGCGAGTTTATACGCGGGATACCTCTGAGTTTTCTCTCGTTCCAGGAGCATCAATCTCGTATTGGGTTCCGAAGGAGCTCAGACAGCTATATGACTCAGATGCCGTATTAGACGCGAATAACGGAGGACAATCGAACAGGGAAGGCGTTTCAACCGTCAAAGTAGGATTACAAACCGGAGATAACACACGGTTCCTCAGAAAGCTCTGGGAAGCACCGATAGAATCGGATTCTTTCCCTCCTCTCTCCGATGGTGGTGCCGACACCTGGTTGCTACCGAGGATCGAGGACCGGGTTCTCTGGGAAAATGAGGGAGCTGAGATTAGGAGATATTCGGGTTCAAGACCTCAGAATACGGATTTTTATTTCAGAGAGGGAATTTCTTTCAACCGCCGTAAGCGTAGCGGGCGCCACTTTGGGTATATGCATCCAGATTCAATATTCTCCGAGTCTGGAACAGCATTGTTCCCGGAAGAATGTGACTCGTGGGCGCTTACATCTTACTTGAACAGCCGCCTTCTCACATATCTGAAACTGGCACAAACCTTTGAGCGGAAGTGGGAGATTAGCACAGTTTCTCGGCTTCCAGTTCCTGATTTTGTATTTGAGCACGAAACCGAATTAGCAGAGAACGCCCAGAATCAAGTTGCTTACGTCCTGGCCCGGAGGAGCGTTGAGTTCACCTCTCCACATTTCTCTGGTAGCCTCGCGGCACAGATGATCGGCTATGGTAACCCGACCTCACCGAATCACCCCCATCGGACTCTCTTAGACGACATTGAATGGGAGAAACCGCCACAGAAGGAGAAATCTACGAGCATCGAATCCTTAGCCAGTGCTGGAGAGGAATATCTGAAACGGGTGAGTCGTGACTTGGAGGAGAGTGCGCAGAAGACCGACGAACTCCTGTTCGACGAACTTGGGCTTGACAAGGATCTTAGACGAGAAGTGCTACAAGAAGTTGAACTTCGAACAATCGATGACCCGCTGAGTGATCGATCTAGCCCAAACCTTGGAGTAGATTACGATGACACCTATTCGATTTCTCCGACCGAACTCGTACGAGACCTTCTTCTCCAGTTCAGCATGGATGCAGTCCGGAATGATGAGGACGGTGTCATCCCCCTGTCTCCTGTCGAGGGTGAGGACGACCTTCTGAGCAACATCGAGGCCAAATTCGAAAAGGTTTGGGGCGAACACGCAGAGGACCGCCTCGCCGAAGTCGACGATGTTCTAGGGAATCAGAGTGCCGCCCAAGAGGCGTACCCCAATCTCCGGACCTGGCTTGAAGAGGATCTATTCGACTACCACGTCAAGCAATTCGATCGCACACCTATCATATGGAAGCTCAGCACCGCCCGGCTCGTATCCGACCCGGAGGGTGAAGGGTTCCGCTGTCTGGTCGACTACCACCAGATAGACGAAGGCTTGTTCGACCGGCTGCAGAACCGCTATCTCGATCCACGGAAGGAGCTCCTGCGCGATCGGCGCAACACCGCGAACCAGCGCCGAAACAATGATTCGTTGTCGACGAGTGAGCAAGCTGAAGCCGCAGAAGAGTACACCCGCTACGAGAGCGGGCTCGAACAGATTCAGGTATTCGAAGACTGCATGGCAGACCTCACACAGCACGAGCCTCGTGACTGGATTGAGGAACACCAGGAAACTGCCGCCGCGGCGGCCGACAAAGTCGCTGAATTCCGCGAGCGGACCGAACAGCGACTGGAGGCCGTCGATGAGCTCGCTGAAATAGACGACGTGGATATGGGTGAATTGTTCACCGGGAACTTCTACGAGAAAATCGAAGAGAACCGTGAGGAGTGGATCGACGCTTTGGACGATCTCGAAACTGCCTTCGAGGCGTACGCCGCTGATCCCGAGCAACCCGTCGAAGCTCACCTGTACGACCTGTTCGAGTACTTCGCCGACGACCTCCTTGGGAGCTCGCACTTCGCGAGCAACGGGATCCTCTACATGACGTACTACTTCGACAAGCTGGAGGGGGCTGACCAGACCAATCTCGATGACGCTGGCGTCTCCGAGAAACAACGGCTGATCTCCCAACTGGCGAACGACGTGGAAGAGTACATTAGTCTCGGGGAGAACATCGCTCACTCCTGTGAAGCGCTGTCCAGCGAACTCCCCTCCGACTGGGAAGATCGAGCACTCTCGGAGATCACTACCGCCGGCTACAAGCCCAACCACAAACATGGCGTCGCGATCAACATCACGCCACTCGCCGAGCAGAACATCGTCCCGAAAACTGTTGAGGAAGACGTCCTCTAAGCCATGTACGAGCCAGGCGACCGCGTCCGGATCAACGACCAACCGGCGGAGGTGATCCGCACCGAAAGCGTCGGTGATATCAAATATCTCCGTGCCTACATCGAGGGCGTCGGTCCGAAGACGGTCTCCGTCGCGGACGTCGACATCTCGCCGATCGACAGCCAATTTGAGGGGCTCCCACAGGACGTCGAACAGTTCCATCCGGGCCACGAAGCCGTCGACGCTGACCGCTTCGACCTCCGGATGGAGGCGCTGAACCTGACTATCGCCCACGAGCAGGGTCAACTACTCTCCATTTCGAACTCGCTAGTCCGGCTGGAACCGTACCAGCTTGCCTGTGTTAATCAGGTGATGGAGTCGCTCCGACAGCGCGCGCTCATCGCCGACGACGTCGGACTGGGTAAGACCATCGAGGCGGGGCTCATCCTCAAAGAGCTCCAGGCGCGAAATCGCGCCGAGAGCGTGCTCTTCGTCGTCCCGGCACACCTCCAGAAGAAGTGGGTCAGGGATATGGACCGCTTTTTCGACATCGATCTGACCGTCGCCGACCGAGCCTGGGTCGAGGGCGAACGCCGACGGTTGGGCGATGCAGCCAACATCTGGGACCAAGACAATATTCAGCTCATCACGAGCATGGCGTTCCTTCGGCAGGAGGAATTCCAACCCGCGTTAGAGCAGGCGTTCTGGGACGTCGTCGTCATTGATGAAGCCCACAAGGCCGCCCAGCGTGGAGACAGCCCCTCCGTCACCTCACAGATGGCCGAACGGGTGGCACATAATTCCGAATCGCTGCTGTTGTTGAGTGCGACGCCACACGACGGGAAGGGTCAGGGGTTCCGGTCGCTAATTAGCTATCTCGACCCACTACTCGTCGCCGAAGACCAGGAGCTGAGTCGGGAGACCGTCGAGCAGATGATGATTCGGCGAGGTAAGCAGACCATCTACGACGACAACGGCGAGCGGATCTTTCCCAACCGAGACGTTCGGACGATGACGGTGTCGATGACGCCCGCTGAGGAGCAGTTGTACGAGGGTGTGACGACGTATGTGCAGGAGGTGTACAACCGTTCGGAGCAGCTCAACGAGCCCGCAGTTGGCTTTGCGATGGCGTTGATGCAGAAGCGGCTGGTCTCCAGCGTGGGGGCGATTCGGGAGACGCTGCGTCGACGCCTTCAGGGGCTGTTGGAGGAAGGCGGCGCCAATCGGGAATTGTCCGAGGATGCAGAAGCGTATCTCGACGGCGAGGACTTAGAGGAGAACGATCGGGAGGCCGCCGAGCAAGAACTGGAGACCCTGACGGTGGTCCAAGGCGATGACGCCCTGCAGACAGAGATCCAGATGCTCCAGGACCTGGTGAGTCAAGCTGAATCGATTCCAGTCGACACGAAAGCCCAGCAGGTCAAGCGCTACATCCAGCAGTTGTTGGAAGAAAACCCAAACGAGAAGCTGCTACTGTTCACAGAGTACCGGGACACGCTCGATTACCTGTTGGAGGAGGTATCGGACCAGCCCTGGGCGGAAGAGATTCTCGTGATCCACGGAGACGTCGATAAGGACGACCGACAACAGATCGAGGATCAGTTCAACCACGGCGAGCCCCGGCTCCTGTTTGCGACCGATGCAGCCAGCGAGGGAATCGACCTCCAACATAGCTGCCACATCATGGTGAATTACGAACTCCCTTGGAACCCCAACCGGTTGGAACAGCGGATCGGCCGGATTCACCGCTATGGACAGGACAAGGAGGTCAAAGTCTGGAACTTCCAGTTCGAGGGGACACGGGAGGGCGAAATTTTCGAGTTGCTGCAGGAAAAGGTCGAAAATATTCGCTCCCAGGTTGGGTCGACCGCAGACGTGCTTGGGATGCTTGACGACATCAACATCGACGACCTGATTATGCGGTCGGTCCAGAATGAGGAGCCTCCCGAAGCGACCGCGGCGGAGTTAGAGGACCTCATGGAGGAACGTGAGCAGACCCTGCTTGAGTGGTACGACCGTAGTCTGATCGACCCAAGTACGTTCGACGCTGAGAGTCGCGAGCGGATTCAGGATGTAATCGATGAATCGGCCGACGTGTTTGGGACGGAAGCCGATATTCGGGCCTTCGTCGAGCGGGGGTTGGAGGCTTTCGGTGGGCGCCTTGAGAAGCGTGGCAACCAGCTATATGATGTCTTCCTGCCAGCATCGCTCTCAGAGACAGGTGCCGAAACCCAGCGTGGGCCTGTGACTTTCTCCCGAGAGTTCGCAATGGATAATAAGGGGATCGAGTATCTCTCCCCCGACGACTCGCTCGTGGTAGGGCTGCGCGAGCAGTTGTTGTCTGGCGAGGATGGGAATGTCGGCTTGAAGCTGCTTCCCTTTGTTGACAACCCCGGGATTACGTTCGTCTACAAGATCGGTTTTGAGGACGGAACTGGAGAGATGATCAAGGAAGAGTTGATTCCGGTGTTCGTTGACTTGAGGACGAAGAGTCCGCGCCGGCCCGTCGGTGAGCAAGTGCTGGAGGCCAAGACGATTCGAGCTAACCCTGATTCGGGAGACCTCCGGGAGCTGCTGGTCAATCGCGACGAGCTCGAAGCCGCTGCCGAGGAGTATGTCGCGAACGTCCTGGGGACGGTCAAGAGCGACATTTCCGCCGACCGGGCCACTGACGTCGAGCAGGAACGAGCGAATTTGGAAGCGTATGCCAAGGCAGAGCGTGAGCGGATTCAGGCTTTTATTACGGAGTACCAGCAGCAGGCTGCCGATGGAGAAGATATGGAGATTTCGATCCGAGGACAGCGTCGTCGATTGGACCGGTTAGATGAGCGGGTGGATGAACGGAAGGCCGAGCTCGAACGACGCCGGCAGGTAATCTCACTTGCACCGGAAGTAGAGGGGTACTGTTTGACGCTGCCGATTCAGTGATGTCTGAGTGAGTTCCAATCTGGGTTAGCACGACATTCACGTTAGAGCTCGATTCGAGTCGCCGTATGTAGAATAGTTCGGACTGCAGGTGTACTACAACCGGTGGAGGATACACAGGAGACACCCACATTATTAGCCAACTCTAGCGAGGCAGTCGTTGGTTGACCAGTACCCCGTGAAAACTGAATGTACCGTATTCTCGCTAAAATCCCGCAATAATAGCTACACCCTTGAACGGATGATGAAGCATTACGCGGAGAATATTCTACCACAAACCACAGAACAAAGCTGAAAATGAAGAAATATTGAGTGGAATTCGGTTCGAGAGGTCACGATTCCTCCCTCCGTGTTGTCAACTCACGGTCTGGGAGAGAAAATCGAAAAATTGCCCAACGTTTTCTCGACCGAATTCACCAACATCTGCAGTATTCACCCCGGTCGGCAGCTCCAACATCGCTAAACTATACCCGTTCTTCACCGAGTAGTCATTCTCGACAGCACCATCGTTGTCTGGATAGACCAGCACACCTGGCGCATCATAGGCTGTCTGGTACGCTACGACCTGATAGACATCGTTATTCTTGACTTTGGTCTTCCACTTGGCGTCCCCGACCAATACTGGCTCACCGTGGCGTTTGACTACGAAATCAGGTCGCATACGAATCGACGGATTTCCCCTGAGTAGATTGTCGGTTCGAGCCTGCCCTTCTACGCTCCAGCCATCTCGTTCGTCCACGGTTTCGCGTGCCGTTCTCTCCACTACCTTTTCGAACACGTCGTTCATTCCGATCAACAGGGAGTACGATGCACCCACACCGGCGACGATGTCTTCGATGTAGATGTGTTTCAGCACGAGGCGAGACAAGGCCAGAACCTTCTCATAGTAATCAGTAAGGCGAGTCAGTTCGATCCGTTCGGCTTCCTCGATCGAAACTTCGCGGAGCGTCACTCGTCGTCTGAGCCGCGATTCGTATTCGCGTAGTTCGCCAGCGATCTCGGTGCTATCCACCAGCGATGACAGCGTGTTCGCAACGCAGAGAATCGTCTGGTTTAGCGTGGTATCGTAGGTGAATTCGTCGTAATCGCACTCGAAATCCGTCTTCCCGGGACCTCCTGCGAGCTGTCTCTGGACGTTCAATCTGCTCCGGAGATACTCTTCTGTTCCTTCTACATCGACGTACTCTCTCCGAAGGCCCTGAGACAGAACTGCTTCCAGTTCTTCGAGAAACAGGGCTGCTATCGTGTCCACAAAATTCGTCCCGCTTTCGAGTTCCGTTTCGTGTGAGAGGTGGGTTGGTTCTGTCCCGTTTGCGTATCGTAGCAGCGTGACTAGGTTCGGCTCCCCGATTTTCGGTTGTATCTCAATAGTGGGTCCATCGGGGAGGGCAACGACGCCGACTCGATGATCCGTGTGCAGTACGACCTGTTTGCCTCGTCTGTACTCCACTCGTAATCCATCGACCTGTGATTCAATCATCTCGATATCGTCATCGGACAGGTCGATTGGGTCTGATTCGTCGTACTCGGACAGTTCTATCAGGTCAGCCGTTGTCACTCCACTTCACCATCCTCGCCAACGAGTTCGGAAAGCGCAGCACGGAGAGCGTCGGAATCGAAATCGGCGATCCGCTGTTCCTTCCAGTTGAATAGGCTCTCACCCCCGCCATCGAATATGTGCTCTTTGAGCCGCTCCATATCTCCGAAATAGTACTCATCGAGCAGAGGGAGTATCTCGTTCTTCCAAGATTCTACGAGACGCTCGTCCGTGGTCCCACCGATGAGATAGGAGTGACCGACCTGTTTGCCTTTCCCGAGGTTCCCACTGTCCCGGATACGTTCGTTGATAGCACTGAGTGCGAGAATGGAGAGAGCACCGAGGTCCTCTCCCTCTTCGACTGACGCCTTGGTTTTGACGTCCTGTTCACCATCGAAGCCAAGCTCGTCGTAGAGAACTTCGTAGTTCGGCGGGAATTGTCGAAATCGGAATCGCCGACGTATCGCGGCATCGACGAGGGCGATTGACCGATCGGCCGTGTTCATCGTCCCGATGATGTAGAGGTTCGGGGGCACTACGAGCCGGTCCTCTGAATGTGGCAGCTCGTCTCTCATCTCGTTCGGCTCACCCAGTCGCTTGTCGTTCTCGATGAGGGTGATCGTCTCACCGAAGATCTTCGGGATGTTTCCCCGGTTCACTTCGTCGATGATAAGGATGTATCTGGGGGCATCTGCTTTCGAGTCGGCGTCTTCGTAGGCCTCGACGGCGTCCTCAGCCATCTCCTTGAACACGCCAGCCTCGGGTTCGTACACGAGGTCGCCGTCACGGGTCTTCGCCGTTATCCCCTCGATGAAGTCTTCATACGAAAACGTCGGATGGAACGTTACCATCCGAAGGCGGTCTTCGACAGCGTCGTCGAAGTGGTCTTGCTCGTCCAGCCCCCTGTCTATCCACCACTTGGCGAAGTTGAGCGCTCCATAGGTCTTCCCGGTTCCTGGCGGGCCGTGGAAAACGATCTGTTTCTTGCGCTGAAGATGTTTTTCGACGGTCTCGAACCACGGTAACTCGTCGTACTCGGCGGAGTCCGGTTCTTCGATCAGTTCTTCGTTCCACCTCCAGAACGTGTCCAACCGTTCTCTGTACGCTTCGACCACGTTCTGGATCGATATTTCGTCTTCAGACTCGAACGACTCGTCATCGTATTCCTTTCGAGGGACGTCGCTCCCGTTATCGATCCCGTATTCAATCTCGTTGGGATAGAAATAGATGTACAGTTGATATGCCGATTTGTGATCTCCGAGAACGCTCGGATACAGAACAGCCCACGAACGAGTACTCGGGATGTTGGTTGCGCCCTGGTAGGTGACGTAGTGAGTAGACAGTTGGTCAGCGTCTATCTCGTTTCGTAGATAATCGAGCAAATCCTCGATATACGCCTCTACACGGTCTTTGGCATAGTTGTAATAAATCTGAGCGAGGATCTTGTAGTCGTCCCACGAGTTCATGATGTTCTTCTCGTGGTTCGCATTCTCTCGTGCGGCGATTTCGTCGATATCTACGGATGCGCCGTCAAGGATGGCATCGAGCACATCGTACCGGATTTTGGCTATTTTTTGGCGTCCTTCGTACGCCTCAAGCTGTTCTCTGAGAAATGCCTGTGGTAGCGTGCGAATTTCGTCGAGGAACACAGAGGTATCCTCCTCGAACTCCTCTAACCGGCTAGTGTGTCTGAAGAGGTATCTGAGAATGAAGTTGTATCTACATTCCGCCGAGTGCGTTACAGTACCTACGAACTCTTGAGCGTCTTGGAGCGTGGCGTCAGCGAGTTTCTCGCTCAAAACGTCCGTCTGGATTGTCGAACAATAGTCCCGATAGAGTTCGTATCTTTTCCCGACAGAGAGATCGCCGAGATCGGGACTGTGCAATCCAGTGAAGTAACGAATGAGCGTCTCAAAGCATTCCTCGTCGTATAGTACATATCGGTCAGGGTCGGAAGTCGTCAAGAGAGTACTAATGACCGTGAGATCTATATCTTGATTCGCCCTGAATCGCTCGATGCGATCTTCGAGTGAACTCTCATCTTCGAATAGCGCTACCAGGTCCTCGACGAAATTTCCAGCGCCGTCAGCTACCTTCGCTTCTAGGTCGTCGAAGTCTTCCTCGGACAGAATTGGGTGGTCATCTCCCGTTGCTTCTCTCAGTTCCGACGTATATTCCGATACCGTGTCCGCAGTCAGATCCCGTTGATTGAGCCACGAATGGCCGCTATTCAGAACCTCTTGGGTCCAATTTCTCTGGTCCTCACCAGCCGATTTGAAATCGAGGTACGTATCGGCAGCAGCGTGGAGGGCCCCTTTGTCGAGGTCGAATTCCCCTACTGAAACCACATTAACCATACCTTCGCTATTGAAACAACAGACAAAATAACCTTGTCCCCTGAAGGGATGCGCTCAATGCACAACCATTCACACCCACCAAATTATCATATTGCTATTGTGTTTCACCTCCTCTGTTGGATCCGAAGATAGCGGCGAGATAATGGTAATATAAGCAGAACAAAGCGGAGGAAGTGAATGTACCCAAGCTTTCTTCACCTCAATATAATATGCGGCATCGCTGACTCAAAAACGCTGTGGCGCCAACTCCCGGCGATGTGAACGAGTCGCTGGCCACGGATTCGACAGCTGGAGATGGCGATGCCGAGCTTCTCTGTATGGTCTGCGCGAACCACCATTGGAAGTGGTTGCTGACCTCGTGGACGGACCAAGAACATCCTCGATGACGATATCGATTACTGGACCGGGGGTGAGAAAATCGACCTCAAGGCGTGGGGAAGTGATTGTCGTCCTCGGCGACCAGACAGCTGTCGTTGTGCGACTGCGAAGCAAATCGAAGCAAGGGGCTGATTCGACGACGATCGTACAGAACGCTCCGCCATGGGCTGAAGACTTCCGACGCATTTGTCCCGTCGAAGTGGTTGTCGTGAAACGCCCACGCCAATTTACACATCTTGATCAGTCAGCTATCTCGTTTAGTTATACCCTATGTATATGTCATCTATATAGTTTAGCTATATGGTTTAGTTATCTAGATTAGCTGGATGGTATAGCTATATTGTATAGCTATACCGTCTGACTGAGGTTTATGACTGAGTAGCTCAACTGGGTAACTATGCTGGCTTACACAGTGTATTCAGAGGCTGGCGGCGTGGGGAAGACGACGCTCGCCGCGAATCTCGCGAAGGCGGACGTCCGTGCTGGCAGAGACGTCCTCGTGATCGACCTCGACACGCAGGAGGCATCGCTATCGTATTTGCTCGACGTCGACGACGATCGGAACGACGAACAGGCAGACAGTCTCCTCCGGCACATGGTCGAACGTCCCCGCGGCAAGTTTACAGATCTTATCAAGTCTAGCGAGGGAATCGACATCATCCCGGCTCATAACATCCTCGAGTATGCATCAAAACATCTCCGGCGCCGTGAAGAAGAGGCTGCGGACTTCGGAGAATCCTGGAATCCGAACAAGCAACTGCTTCGCGTCCTCCGGGACGCCGGCGTCCACGAGCAGTACGATACGCTGATCATCGACCCACCTGCAAGCGCGGACGTCAAACTCCACAACGCGATCCACGCCACCCGTCATCTGGTAATCCCATTCGAGCCGAGCGGGAAAGGATACGAATCTGTGCAGGGACTCGATCAACTTGTCGGTGGCCTCGAAGGCGAACTCGGCATCGAGGTTGGTGTCCTGGCGGTAGTCCCGAATCGATACAAGGGGATGAACGATCAAGATCGCTTCCTCGAAGAATTACAGAGCGATGGTTGGGATATGCCAATTCGACTTCGGGAGCGGTCTTCAATGCTCGAAGGCTGTTGGGCCGAACAATGCACTGCATATCGATATATCGATGAGTACCGTGACCGCGACCGCGAACACGAACTCGATACGCTTGAGAAGCTCGACGAACTCGCTAACCACATTCGGCAGACAAAGGTGGTGGAAGCATGAAACAGGGTTCAACCGACGATCCCTTCGCTGACGATGCGGAGTCCGATGACGATGAAGCAGAAGCGGATTTCCAAGAAAATGAAGAGGCAGACGCGAGCTCCACGCTAGATGAGTCACCGACACTGTCACAAAGTCGAACGCAGCGTCAGTCGCTTCCGTATATCCACTCACGGGATGGTGTCAAAGACGGACGTAAACAGCGACCGATCTTTCTCAGAGACCATATCGAAGACGGTATTGACGATCTAGTCGATCAAATGGAAGACGAACTCGGAGAGGACGTCTACAAGACAGACATTACAGAGGCAGCGATGGCCGTCGCCCAAGAACATCCTGAATTCGTTCTGGAGAAACTCGAGGAGTGGGGCTACGGTTGGAATTGAAGAAGCGGAAGCGAATCGATCTCCCCCACGGCATGTTTCCCAGTGAAGGTCAATTTCTCCTGAATGCGCGATATTTGGTATAGCGATATACAGTATATGAATATGAATAACGTAGGAATACAGGGATAGGAGGTTTCAAACCTGTAAATCTCTCCGATCGACCGAATACACTAAGTGGTCATGATTACACCAATAATCACGACCACTTTGAAGTACCCCGCCGCCCTACGGGAAGCACGAATGCTGCAATCGGCTCAGAACGGCACTTCCCCCAGGGGAAAGCCGCCGAGACCGGGCTGCGGGTTTGCTGTAGTTCTACTCAGCGACGTTGAAGAACTAGCGGAATACCGCAGTTCGATATAGTACGAATGACCTCAATTGATATGGAGATAGGCGTGAACGGTAACGTATGACCGAAGACGAATCGAATTCCAAGGGTCTGATGGAACGCCAGACTACGGGCGAAGACCGCGTTCGGATGACCGCCCGGCAGCTGTCAGAGCCGCGGACGGCCAATTGGATCGCTTCTGAAGCGGGCTGGTCACATGAACCGACGAAGCGCGTCCTCGAACGACTCGTCGATGATGGCATACTGCATCGTGACGACAGCGGCACCCACACGACGTACTACCCTGATTATCGCCGTCAAGCGATGCAGGAGGCGATGCGTCTTCGAGACAGCGGGCACACTGTCGAAGAACTCACAAACCGTCTCGCCGATATGAAGACCCAAATCCCCGATTGGGAGGACGAATTCAGCGTTGAGTCACCGAACCAGCTTCGCGGAACGCTCGCTGACGAGTCCCTTGACGCCGATGAAGAAGACCGTCGCCGGGAGATCGCCCGCAAATGGGAGTACCTTCAGCGGCGTATCGAGATCATCGGCTTCGCCATCCGCGAATGGGATTTCCTCGCACCGGTGATAGAGCCTGCCGAGACTAGCAACACAGTCATATCAGCTAGTCTCCATGGCGTCACCACAGTCGATGAGATGGATGATGGATTCTCTGATGAGAAGATCGATATATCGATGGAAACTGCAGTCGATCCTATCGGATCAAAGCCTGGTTCAGGCGTTGAGGAGTCGTGATCCCAACTATAGTGCAGATCGGCGGACTGGCGAAAGCTATATTCGTGTAGGTTCGAAACTTAGAAACAGATAGAATGGTGCTAGAAGACATCCCTTCGATTGAGGAGCTGGCTAAGATTACTGGCCAGGCCGAAGAGCAGCTCCAGAAAGATCGGGAAGCATCCACCCGGATGGCCCGGTCTAGTTCTAAAGAGTCTCGGCACCACGCAGACGACTAGACCTTTTTCTTCAATGAGCGGTTCTGGATCTACGAATACTATTGACCAACTATTGGGTCATACAGATGGACCCTCGTCAGAAATCAAAGACAGAGACTTGGTCCGTGCGCGGTCCTCAGCGTACATCGTCCACGGGAATTTCCGTGACCTGGCCGAGATGTGTGATGACATTGGGACCACAGGGTTAGTTAAAACCTCAAAAGAAGCCGACAAGACTGACGTAGAAAATGAAGTGTATCGGAGGGTCCATAATTATGTCTCATCTCTCTATTCGTACAACGAACACATTCGAGAAATTCTCAATCGGCGTCTTAGCCAGTACATCGGGAAACGTTATTTTCTGCCAGGAAAAGACAACAAGGCAGCTCCAGAGTATCTCAAACAAGGTGCGTTTCTGTGGGGACTCCGAAATGACTTCCAACACGGTGACTACTGGTGTCTGTCTGTAGAGAAAGCGGATCAGGACCAAAACCACGCCTTCTATCATTTACGTTTCGAAAAGCAGGATTTCAACGCGACACCAAAGGGAGGAATCGAAGACGCAAGTGGCTACGTCGCTCATGCCTCGGATAATAAATACGAATATCCACTTTCCTATATTGCTCACTTCCATCGCAACCTGTTCAATGACTTTGAGAGTGATTTCGAATCTTGGTGTGACAGATAGCTTACGAGAAAGTCAGGCGCAAAGCCCCACCCTCAACGAGCGCCGGGCGTCCGATTTATCGGACGAACAAGCGAGTAGGGTGGGGATACGCGCCGTCAGCTTGCTTTGGCGTTCTCCGGACTGTGCCTGGCCGGATATTCAACCGAGACGGAAATAATTTTTTTTGATATAACATAGATTACGCATGGCGAATACGGTCGTCACACGCACCTATCGAGCGAGGATTCTCAATCACTCGCAAGTGCGTGACGACCTCGATTCGCTCGGGTTCGCCGTCCTCAGAAATCGAAGATTTCTGATGGGCTGCACAAAAGCTCCGCTTTTATGAACGCCAGCAAGCTCTGGAACGTTGGTCGTTGGACCGCCCAACGTGTCTGGGACGCTTGCGGCCAGAAGCGGACTGGTCACACGGGCCAACTAAGCGCGCCCTCGAACGGCTCGTCGATGACGGCATCCTCCACCGTGACGACACCGGGGCCCACACGACATACTTCCCCGATTTTCGTCGTCAATCGATCAAGGAGGCCATACGCCTTCGGGATAGCGACCACACCGTCGAAGACCTCACCCAACGGCTCACCGAGATGAACGCTCAGATCCGAAGATGGAAGAACGAGTTCGATGTCGAGTCACCGAACCAACTTCGCGGGACGATCACTGACCAGGTACTCGACGTCACCGAAGAGGACCGTCGCCGAGAGATTGCGCGTGAGTGGGAACAGCTCCAGCGGCGAATCGAAATTGTGGGGCTTGCCATCTGAGAGTGGGACTTTCTAGCCCCAGCGACTGCATGTGGTGGGGCCCGGCGGTGACGGACCTCGTTCTCCGCACATCCGTTGCTCGCAGAGTAGATATTTACGCCCATCCCGATTCACGTATAATGTTTTTATAGTAGTGGTCCGTGATACGGCATATGAGCCGTGAGACGGATAGTACGAATTCGTCTGGGGCAGCTATTTCTCTTTCAATACCACCTTCAGATCCGGATTTATTCAAACACAAGGCGACGAGTGACGTCCTTCTCTTTTTAACAAACCACCGATTCAGTGACTTCTCACTGCGAGAACTCGCGACACAGATCGGTCACTCACACCAGTCCGTCCGGCGGGCAGTAAACGTTCTCAGCGCGAACGATCTAGTCGTCGAATCGCCCGACAGCAACCAGCGACTCGTCCAGATCAATAGACAGCGCCTATCGATTCCAGACGATCCGATCCTCCGGATTCCCCAACCAGAGTACCACCAACCCATCAAAGCTGCAGTTACGGAGCTCCGTGAGAACATCGACAACGTCGTCGGCATCATCCTCTATGGGAGTGTGGCTCGGGGCGAGGCTGACCGACGGAGCGATATCGATCTCTGGGTACTAACCCGGTCTGGGCGGGCCGAAAGCCAACGAGAAGCGAACGCCATTGCCCGTGACCTCCAAGACACGGAATTCGATGGTGACCGATACGCCTACGATATCGATGTCGAGGCTGTCCAGGCGATTCCGGCGTACACCGAAGACATTCGAGAAATCGTCGTTTCAGGGATTCCGGTCTACAAGACGAGTGACTTCGAAACCGTCGAAAACCTCCTCTTGGAGGAAGGAGATGACGATGAGTAACGGCTCGGACCCGGCTGCTGTGCTCGCAGCACTCGACCGCGCACAGGATGCCTTCGAGATGGTCGGACGCGGTCGAACGGCGTTCGAGGCGTACGCGCTCGCGATGACGAACGATACGCTTCAGGACTTTCAGGACCACCAGTTCAGCTACGAGCGTGCCCACCAAATCGGGCTGTTTGAGCGGGAGACTGCAGAGGCGATGAAGGACCTCTACAGCGAGAACCGGACAGAGAGTTATTACGGCGGCGGGCGTCCAACCCAAGAACAGGCGGAAGCAATGACTGACCTCGCCAGCGCTGTTCATCAGTTCGCAGTAAGCCAGATCCGGGAAGGCGGCGTCTGTCTGTGTGACTGACTACGTTCAACAGTTCAGGAGAGCACTATGGACCGAAATACACCGACGGAACGGGCCCAGGGGACCTCACTTTCCGAGTCGTTCGAGCGTTACCTTCAGGACAAGGGGAAAGGCCGCGGGGGCGACGGCGGGAACTATCGACGGAACGCAGCCCGCGAGCTCGAGCGGTTCGCCGAGTGGGCCGCCGGCGATCGGGGTAAAGACGCCTGGACCGGGATCGTCCCCGACGACGTCGACCGCGATCCCACCTTTGAGGATCTCAACGAACGCGTCTTTCGGGAATACGCTCGGCATCTCAGCGGAGATCGAGGACTCAAGCAGAACACGGTACAAACCTATTATCGCTATATCTCTGCGTGGTGTGGATGGTGTGTCAACGAAGGCTATCTCGATGCGCACTACGCGCAACGGGCGAGTGCGATGGCCCCGCTCCCAGAAGACGACGGCCGGAAGCCTGGTGACCAGCAGGCCTGGACGTCCGAACAACGCCACGCCCTTACCCGCCACGTCGACGAGCGGGCCCGCGACGCCATCGAGGCGTACACGACACTCCCGGAGGATACTGAACACCTCGACAAACAGCGAGCGCGTTACGCGGCTCTGAGGGCGGCTCGTGACCGCGCTCTAGTGTTCGTCCTCGCGTATACTGCCGTTCGGGTCGGGGAACTCCTCCGGGACCCGAACGATCCGCGTCGACGCGGCGTCCGGTGGGAGGACATCTCCCTCGACGACGGGAGTATGGACGTCTACCGGAAGAAACAGCAGTGGGACGCCGCGAGTCTCCCTGACCCGGTGATCTCGCCGTTGCGGAGTTACCGCCAGTTGATGGATCCGCCGACGGAGCGCTGGCCGGTGTTTCCGACGTTTGACCAACGGACGCTCGCGGAACTCGTCCAGGATGAGCTTGCTGACCGAGGAGAACGCCCGGAGTCAATCACTGAGCGTCGTGAGGAGTATGCTCGAGATATTCTCCTAGCGCTCGATGAGGATATTCGGCCGCCGTCGATTACGACAGACGGCGCACGGTCGATTCTCCAGCGACTCTCAGAGGCCGCAGAGATCGACATTGACCATCCGAAACACGACTATCTCGCGCCCCACGGTGGCCGGCGTGGGATGGGTGAGGTCCTCGTTCGTGCGTTCGGGTATACAGTCGCTGCCAGATATCTGGATAACTCCGAAGAGATGGTTCGCGAGCGGTACTCCCATATCGAGGCCGGCGAATTGGGCGATGTCGCTACAGAAGCACTCAACGAAATCGATTCAATGTGAGCCCAGCTAATGCAGGTGGCAAATCTCACTAGCAAAGATTCAGTATCTATGACTCGTATCACACGGTATGCCCTACTGTCCGAATTGCGGGAGTCGGATTGAAGCGAATTACCACTACTGCGCATCCTGTGGACAGACATTATCCGCGATTGCAGAGTCAGAGAGCGATCCTCCGATGGCAATCAATCGGGATGGATTCCTATCACTGCGTTCGCTTTCATACGCCAGTAAGCTGTTAAAGGGGGAACAAGAACTGGATCATGATTCGGTTTCCTACAAACAGTTATCACAAGAGGTTCAGGCTGCATTCGCGGATTTCGCTCATCTCGCGATGGTCAACGATCTCAACCTTCTCCACCTCTGGGCAGCTGGTTCGAATACAGATGCACTGAGTAGACCCGTTGACGACATGAGCAACGATCAGTTCCGAGACTTCCTTGCTGTGATTGGGCTGGGGCGAACTCTTCAGATGTACGATGACGCGCTCTGCACTGAGTTCGAGGACGAATTCAATAATCGACTGCAGAAAATAAGCGAGTTTGGGAACGAAGAACTCAGCGACGAAGATATCTCTAGGTAGGGGGCCACCGCTGATTGGCTAGTCTATCTTCTTCAGAGAAGGCAGGTTTGAGATCGACATCAGCTTCTCCAGAGATCTACTCAATGACGTCATACAGGATCTGAGGAGCTCGAATCACCACTCAAGGTGTGCGATATCTTCTGCGGACCGCTGGATTTTCGAGAGTAGATTTGCATCAGATCTTTGCGTTACGGAGACCGGGTTCAGGAGGTCACTCAGATTCGGCGAGCAGTTTCTCCCGAGCCGCGTAGATATTTGATCGAACCGCGTCTTCAGTCACATCCCGAATATCGGCCCACTGGTCGACAGTGTACCGTTCTGCTTCCTCAACGACGACCCAGTCGACAGCCTCGTGGAGCGAGAGGTCGCCGGCGATGAGTTCGGTAACTCGTTCGAGAAAGTCCTGATCGTCCCACGCGAGATCGATATTTTCGAACTGATGGTTCTCCGGGTCGTACGAGGCGACCATCTGAGTAGCGCCGTTCTGTTCCAGCTCTGCTCGAACGTGAGCAGGAAGAGAATCCAGTGCAGTTTGTGGTAAGGGATAGGCTGGAACATCGTGGAGCGTTGCGACGTCGAAGGGTGTGAGACCGCGGTGTGACTCGTCTCCGAATTTCATCAGATAGCTCGTTTCCGCGGTGAGCTGTGTCCGTCCCTCGAGAAGTGAATCTGTGAGTTCGGGATACTCACTTCGATCCACAGAGCCGGTCTTGAAGATTGTGACGAAGTCGCGACCACTGCCAGTTCCGGGTTGATCTACCATCGAATACCTCCGTTGATGACTTGGATTCGTCGTCGAATGTTATCAGTTTACCTCTGATCTCACTCTCCAGTATCGAGACCACCCTCTATCCCGCGTAGCGAGGCTGCTCGTTTAGCAAGCATTCGGAGGACCCAACGCCGTCTCCCGTGCTGGTTTTCGTAGGCCACGTAGTGCTGAACTGTTGGAATATCATGCATGCAGGCGACTCCCCCTCGTATCAACCCTTGTTGATCGGTTTCTAGGAGCTTTTCTGGAGGAAGTGCCTCCGTGATCGGCGAGGCTACTAGCCGTCTCATTTCACACCCTCGCTGAAATGGGATAGCCGCGGACTCTAGAAACCCCTTCGAAAGTGGTTACCCCACAAACTATATCGTACCAAATTTGTGGGGTAACTTCGACAATGTCTGTCGAGACGACCTGACCAGGACGGCGAAAGTTTGGGGCCGTGTTCCAAGGCATGGATTCCACAGCGGGTTTATCAATAGCTACCATTCCACTACTGAATATCACCGGGAGGGAGACTGTTCGCTTCAGGGTGAGACACCTGTTTTGTCGAACTATTTCGTTCCGCGTTTCTTGATCGGTTGTCATGGCTTTCTGAAGGAGCCAGACTCTATCGGTCTCCTCCACACCGTTCAGAGTCGATAAACCAGCGCTGGTACGGACTCTAATTCATTCCTCTGGGCACAGGATCGGTCAGAGATATTGTCGAGTATAGGCACCACCACGGGGTCCATCGCCTTCGATAAACTCCCCTTCCAGATGGACTTCCAACGCATCAGGACGACCGCTGTCGAAGCGCCCTGTCACCGTAAATGGAGCGAGCCACGGACCGAAGCCATCTTTGTTCTCGTTGGTGCGGCACGCATCGTTCTCGACAGGTTCAAGATAGATCTTTCCCACTCGTCCGTCCACGAAGACGTGTTTCAGGCGGAAGACGTCGCATTCCCACTCGAGATGGGCATTTCCTTCGACAATGAATCGATCACCATCCACAGACAGCGCTAATGTGTCGTCTTCTGCGATGAGATAATCTCGAACCCACTCTGAGCCCATGTGAACGGTCACGTCGGCCAGCCGTAGATCGTCCTCTGGATCATCGATCCAGGGATGTTCGTTTGTCAACGGACTATCGACAGGTCCCCCGACAATTTCATCCCCCGGTGTTGTTTCCGATGATCCAAATGTATTACCGCTTTCTGGCTCGAATTCGGGGACTTCTTCACTGCCTCTTGGGTCCGATATCTTGTTCCTTCCTGTCTCTCGACTTGGCGAAGTACCCGTCTCTCGTTCAGTGGATGAATCCTGTCCAGTTGGGTTGAGGAAGCTGAGACAGCCGGAGAGAGACGTTAGTACAGTAACTGTACTGGCTGAGAGAACCCGACGTCGGCACCAACCGCCTCCTTCATAGTAGTGGGATGAGTGGGCTTCGTCATCTTGAGACCGACTATTGGGAACTAGCATGGCATCAATTGATAGAAGGAACAATGGCACCCTGCAAATAGACTCAGTAGATGCGGAATACGCAACTGTGCGTCTCTGTTCAGTGGATTATCGACCAGAGTTACCCCACTAACTGGTGATTTTCTCTGAAGTGTGGGGTAATTCAGAGGATCACTAAGTCATGTTAAATGCGCCGCCAATTATCGATTGAGTAGTTCAAAAGCCAACAAGAAGGCTCGCGAATTGATCGAGTCGGTCATCCAGCTGGTCTCCATCGTAGATTGTTGCTTCCCGTTCGTAATTCGCGGCGAGCCCTGAAGCATCAGCCGAAAGGGTCCCTGTCGAAGTATCAGTAGCAATCGTAAGGGAACAGATCGGCGCGGGGGAGGTTCGAATCTGGTCGATGACGTCGT
>Ga0207718_100278_pt1 | contig 53003 bp, 68 predicted proteins | sample A23M2SouthBayCA_FD_187749 | JGI IMG/M metagenome (GOLD analysis project Ga0207718, IMG submission 187749) | Aerobic enrichment media microbial communities from Eden Landing Ponds, California, USA - A23 M2 (SPAdes) | ecosystem: Environmental > Aquatic > Marine > Unclassified | place: Emeryville...
GGCCCACGAACACGTCACAGCGGGCCAGAGACGAAAATCGGACGCCAAAAATCCACTTCCGGTCACGCGCGCCCCAGACTCTTACCAAGTCACCTCCCAGCAGTAGCCAGATGCATATCACGGGAGGCAACCAATGACGACCTACTACGACTGCACTGCCCTCCAGCGGGACCTCCTGAAAGCGATTGCCGACCATGACCACTACGACCGCGCGGCCACCGCTGACGCCCTTCAGATCACCGTCGAAACCCGACGCGAAGCGACCCTCGACGACGCCCGCGTCACGGACATCCTCGCCGAGTTCGAAGCCAACGACCTGGTCACCACTGACGGAACCTACGCCCTGACCGACCGCGGCCACGACGCGATCACCCAGGCCGCCCGGTCACTGGCTATCGTCACCGGCCACGATCTGGTCGCCACCGACGGCGGCACCACCATCCCCTCACACACGGCGGCGGCAACCCGACTTGACACCGTCCTGCAGGCCGCCGAACCTGCCCTCGCTGATGAGGAACTCGAACGGCTGGCCGCCGTGAGTACGTATCTCCGGAACACGGACGGCTTCGTCGTGCAGACTCATGCCGAGCCCGCAGTCCGTAGCCACGCGCTCGACGTTATCGCCACCACTGAAGACGGCCACGGCGCACCTGCCGGCGATGTACTGGACACGCTCGCCCAAGAGTATGGAGCCGACCGGGCGCTGACGGCCCTGCTGGACCTTTTGATGCAGGGCGAGTGCTACCAGCCCGAACCAGCCACACTGCGGCGGGTCGACACCGACGCCGGCGAGCCGGGAGGTGCCCGATGACGACCTACCACGACCTGACGGGCTTCCAGCGCGACCTCCTGGAGGCCATCGCCGCCGTCGAGGACGATCCGTATGGCCTCGCGCTCAAGGAGTATCTCGACGAGCGCTACGCCGAGCCGATCAACCACAGCCGTCTCTACCAGAATCTCGACCAGCTCGTTGAGCAGGACCTCATCAACCGGGACGAACTCGACGCCCGCACCAATGTGTATACGTTAACTGACGCTGGCAGACACGAACTCCACCAACACGCTGATACGCTCACACAACTCTGCGAGCAGCCCCGTCTGGTTGGAGGTGCCCAACAGTGACGGCACCAACACTGAACACGCCTGCAAGTGCCGGACAGCCAGACCGTCGCTCCTGGGAAGAAAATGGTGGGCAGCAATGGGCACCTTGCGTCGAACCCACCATACAGCAATGTCAGAGGCACGGCTGGGTTCCGGACCTGAGAAATCCAGTGGGGCAACTGGCAATGCGGGCAACTCGAAGCGGGGACCAGAACCCATTCCGATCTGATACCCGCTTCAGGAATAGCCTTTGTGGTCCCGTGTCACATCATACCACACGTTCGCCCTCCAGCGGTGAGAGATGGTCCTGCCACAGTATCTGTGCTGCCAGCGGCTCACACGCTAGTGCACACACCAATAACTCGTGCCAGTACTGTTCAGAGCAGCAGAATGGTGGGCAGCCGGGGGAAATCGGCATGCCTCGCACCACCCACAGTCGCCGTTACCGGCGACAGGTCCTGCACCCAACACATTCGATAGGACAACTGGCTATCAGGGGAACATGGAGCGGGGGACAGAACCTAACCGACTGGTATACAGTTGGTATCAAAAACAGTTGTGATAGCCGCTTGCTGTCTGTCGGTTCTGTCACGACAGCCAGCTACACCACCATTTCTCACACGCGTAGCACGACCACGCGATGCTCACATTCATCGCAGCAAAGGAATGGGGCTGGTGGGTTGCTGGTGGGAAGCGGCGTGCAACCCACGGTGTGGGGTCGCCATCCACGACGATGGGTTCCGGTTCCGGGCCAATCGATGAATCGGGGGGGATTCAAGCGAGGATGGAGCGGAGACCAGAACCTAACCAACCGGTATACAGTTGCTGTCAAAATAATTTGTGATTCACACTCACAACCTTCTCATTCAGGTCCTGGTACAACCCCACAATCCTGTCATCAGGAGGTGGCCCGATGACTGCCCAGCCGACCGTCGGCGAGATCGTCGCCATCACGACCACCGATAATGAGCCACTATTGCTGGTCTGTGACATCAACGACGCCCAGGCCACAGGCGTGTTGCTGGCAGACCTCGCAACAGAAACACTCCACCGACTACGGGCGTCTGAACCCGACACAGCCACACGCCGGCAGCTAGCCCAAGCCATCGGTCGGACTGACGAGCTGATGTCATTCACGGTCCCGACCACAGATTGTGCGCTGGTTGAACGCGACAGCAGTCGTCCTGGCCCCTTCGAAGGAGGGAATATCTAGTGGCCCGCGCCGACCCCTCACCGGGCACTGCGACCGAGACAGCGACCACAGAAACCGATCAGTGGCGACTCCGCTACATGGTCGGTGATCTCGAACACTACACCGAGTGGACGGCTGACTTCCCCACCATCGAGAACTACTACGACCAGTACCGCCGCGGTGACTACGCACATGATGTTGTCATCGAGCGCCGGGCGGTGGTTGAACGATGACCGGCCACGGCAATCACTACGGCGTCGACCACGACGACTGCGAAGCTGACCGTCGGTGGAAACAGGAGTCTGAGTCCACCGACACCGGAGCCACGCTGCAGGGAGCCACCCAATGAGTGGTGCTGGTTGCATCCAGTCCGTTGCTACGAGGCAAATTCACCGGACAGCCCGGCATTGCCACGAGCCAACTACCGCGTCCAGATAGCGCCCGCTACGTCACCGATAGCCCGTGCCGTGGTCGGCACTGCCCGGTTCGATTCCGGGGACGGGCACTGTGGTCACGATGCCACGACACACCAACCCCAACGACAGCAAGACCGACAGCACAGCGACCGACCACGCACTCGCCGACGAACTCGGCATGGACATCGGGGAAGATGGGATGGACATCGACGCCCTCCAGTCGCTCGTCAGTGACCTCGGTGACGAAGTGCCACTTCCCGTTTCGAGTGTTCTTGAGCTGCTGGTCGGGACCATCGAGGACCTCCAAGAGCGTGTCGACCATCTAGAAGACGACATCGAACGGACCCACGACGTTGCTACCACGGCGGTCGGCAACGCCGCCACGAACGACCAGCGCCTCGACGATGTCGAAGCCCAACAGGAAACCACCCACGACGTCGCAAAGAGTGCCATCGCGAAAGCTCAGCAACTCGAAGCCGATGCCGACCACCAGGAAGATGCCGAGCAACTGCCCGAGGGTATCGAACCCAGCAGTTCGCCGCTGGATTTCTTCGCGAACTGCCGCCAGTCGAAAGTCAAGATGATGTTCGTCGAACGGTCGAACCGCCAGAACACCTACCGGGCGATCAGCATCGCCAAACGCTGGCCCGAATTTGCCACGACGCGAACCGACGGCAGCGGCGTGTTCATGACGAAAGCCGACCTGCAGACAGCCCTGACAGCCGAACTCGGGAAGGAACCCCATCGCCAGACGGTCAAGCGTGTCTGGGAGAAGCTCATCGAGATCGGCGGCGGTGACATTGTCGAGAAAACTCGGCAGGTCGGACGGGATCAGACCCAAACCGAGATCCTCGCGATGGATATGGCAACCGCCGAGGGACTGCTGGAGAAACGCTACGTCGGTCTCGATCTCCTGGAGAACAGCGACCACAAAGCCACGATGGGTGGCGTCACACCCGTTGTGGTGGAGTCCTCGCCCTAACCCTGTGACACGCACCGGATAGGACGGGAATCAGCACTGAACCGACGCTGTTGGACGCGGTGGCACGTGCCCTGCCGCCGCCGACGCCGCTGCCTGCTAGCTGCAGGAACCGGGAGCGACCCCCTGTTTTCAGGAGTGTAGTGAGTCGTCGTAACACGAACGGAGCGACCACAGCGATTTCAGTGTTCACAACGGGTGTGACGCAAAGGCCAATCACATGGATTACCTATAACTTCCATCCTCGATTTGGGTTAGCGATGGTGCCCTATCTTCCACATGTATATAGATATCGGACATCCACCGCGCTAACCAAAATATATCATCAGCATTTTTGCCTTAGCCCGAATACGATGACTGCAAGCAAAATGGCGGGCAACGGTCTTCCAAATAAACGTCGAGCGACCCGGGCCGAAATTCTATTACACCATTTCCGCAAATTCCGCTAGCCACTAGTCGAAGGCAGGGCGGTTCTCATGCAGATAGGTTTCTGATCGGCTATATGTACTCATCCTCCTGCTTCCGCCAGTCTACAGGCTGAGCAGGCCAAGTGCCTCAGGGTCAAGCCCCGAGGCGGTTCACTGAAGAGTGTCTGACTTACAAGCCCGACGTCAGTGACTCTCATTCCCTGAGGAGTGCATACAGGACAGTACTCAATCCTGCAACTGACACACAGCCTCGGACAAGCAAGACAACACCGTCGCCAGCTCCTACTGCATCGATGACGATAGCAGCGAGAAAGGCACCGGTAGTCAACAGTCCGATGCCGATAGCGAGCGCACGCATCCGGGGCGCATCGTTTCGCTTGTACCCCCGATACGCCTGTATCGAAACGAAGAGTCCGACGACAGCAGTCAATCCTCCTGATAGTATCGCGATATTGCTGGGAGCGAGTACTGAATCGAGTACGAAGATCATATCTTATCACCGTAGATGGTCCACAGAATTGTCCCGAGCCCCAGCATTTCACAGACACTTACAATGATTGACTGGGGGGCTGTCCCGACAGAGGTGAATGTTGGCAGCCCGAATCGAAGGAGTTCAGGGACTGTTGTGAGTAGCACGAGCCCGACGGCGAGCCAGAGGATGCCCGTCTGTCGTGGCCCACGAAGATATCCCCGGATGAGTAGCCCAGCGATTGCAAGTGAAAGCGCCACCGAGAGAACCAAAAGCGAAAGGACAGCGATCGCTATCGGCGGTTCGGTCCCAGTTGCGCTGAACTGAAGCAGTATCTGGCGCATGTCAGGAAAGCCCCTCGAATAGGTCGGTAAAGCGATCGGCCGGGTCTGTCGACGAACGGGCAACGGTCACCTTGTAACTCCCGTCGTCGAAGGTGACGGTAACCTCATCGACGGTGGCGACGTAACACTTGTAGTGGTGTCCATCCGGGTCAACCTCCTGCTTGGCGGTCACGAGTCCGACCTCCTGCAGTCGATCGAGTCGGCGGTAGGCCGTCGGGTCCGATATCTCGCAGGTCGTACAGAGTTCGGAGACTGACATCGGTTCCGTGGTGAGTTCGACGAGGATAGCACGGGCGTACTCGTCGTCGAGCAGCGCGAGGAGCTCATCCTCATCCTCGTCCATGTCAGAACATGGATAGTGTCAGTGTAAAAAAGACTGCACATCTTCTGTGTCTGAAGCTGTGTGCCTGTTTATATACTCCTGTCAATTCATAACCAATACATGTCAATAAAAACGGAAAGACCAGTTCGGTCCCGCTCACAGCAGTGGGACCGATGCTGCAATCCACTCCAGACTAGCGGTTACAGAATCCATCGCAGAGGTATCTCTGGCGGCGAATTTGGCTCGCAGAATATTATTGACCGTCGACATCACCACGACAGGAGCCAAACGGCACCAGGCACCACTACAAAGACTTTCGTTGCCTGCGTTTTCACGCCGGATATATATGTGTTTGACCGAGGAGGACCACGATGACCCTCACCGAGTCACTCCGTCAAAGAGCGGCACAATCGCCACTCGGTACCTTCCTCGTTGTGTTGACAACGTATTCCGCCCTCATCGTCATGGCCAGCTACACGATATTCGGGTCCGAATTCCCGACGCTGGCATCACTTCCGTATGCGTGGGGGCCAATGATTAGCGCAGGGGTGACGGTCTGGGTTCTCGACGAAAGCTTGCGTGATTGGCTGGGACAACTCCGACGGGTGCGTGCCGGCGTCCACTGGTATCTCGGTGGGCTCGGTATCGTGTTGATTGGGACCGATTTCGAAACCATGGTGGCCTCGCTACTCGGTGTCGACGTGGTAATACAGGCAGGCTCGTCGGTCCCCGTCACAGAATACCTCTTCTACTTTGCCGTCACGCTCTTTCTAGCCGGTTCAATAGAGGAGTTGGGCTGGCGTGGCTTCATGCAGCCCCGTCTCCAGCGTCGCTTCCGTGCGGTTACCGCAAGCGCAGTTATCGGCATTGTCTGGGGCCTCTGGCACGTCCCGTTGATGCTCGCCGGAGCGGGTACCTTCGCCGGGTTCCAGGACTACATTCTGATGACCATCGCCATGTCCGTCGTTCTCGGCTGGCTGTACAACAACACGGACGGAGCACTGCCAGTCGTGATGGTCACACACGCTGCAAGCAATATGGCATCCGTCGGGCGTGTAACAAGTGACCTTCCCGCTGTATTCGAACTACTGTCAGGAAATGTAATGTTCTATCTCCTCTGTGCAGGTCTCATTGTACTGTACGCCGGCTCAGAGACGTTAACCCAGGACGGAACTACTCCTAAGATCCCGGGACAACGCAGCGAGCAGTCGCTACAGCATGCTAACTGATAGGTGGAGTCCACCGGTATCGGGGGCTAACCTCCTTCGGTGTTATTCTTACCAGATATGTTCATTGCTCAGATTGAAACTGTGGTCCCGGATTTAATTGTCGTACCGGTTGAACAGTTCGAATGATGAAATCCCAACAAAAATACGATGTCGCAACCCTCACACTTTCTGACACGCAGTACACCGTCGAACAGACCGGCACGGACAAGAACTTTCGCCCCGAGTACGAAGCCAGGGACGTTACTGGCGACACGATTTTTTGCTGTACTCACAACATGTACGAGGACAACGACACGTTCCCCTTCGTCGATACCGATGGCACTGAACTGTTCACTGTCGAGGCCAGCGGCAGTTGGGACATCGCAGGTGACTACCTACTTACGGATAGCCAGACTGGTAAGGACCTCGTCATCCTCGAAAACGACTTTTCGCTCGTCCAAGATACGTGGCGAATCCGCGACGCCGAGGATGAATCTCTCCTCGCCGAAATAAGTTCACGCAGTGCATTTTACACTGTGAGTCGAAAAGTCTTGCCAGTTGGTCAGTGGATCGGACATGAGTTTGAAATAACTGATGCGGACGGTAAGTCTGTCGGGACCATTGAGAGTGATTTCGCCGTTTTTGATCAATACGAAATCACGATTAGCGATAGTAGTTCGGTTCCGATAGAGCCGATTGTTGCGGGGACGGTGGTTATCGATGCAATTCAGGGGAATTGACCCCGCCGATCATCTCGTTGTACTGATGGTTTTCTGAGAGCGGCACAATCAATCTACGACACGTTGTGGTAAGGGTTAAAAAAGATACAATGGCTTCCGGGTCTGAAGCTGTGCTTTGGTTGATATGACCTTGCCAACCCTCAATCCACATATGTCGGTGAAACTGCCGATTGATCGAACGGTATCGTCCGTGGTGCGAGACGGCTGGCGGCTCCTCTGTTGGCCGGTCTGGAACCACCAAGACAGACGCCTCCGTGCGCCCTTGCGAGCCGTACTACCGCTGATATTGACCTTTTTCGCGTTCTTTCCCATCCAAGAAGTTGTCCGTGGACAGTTTGAGGGAAAGACTGTCGTGGGGTCGCTAGAAGCGGCCGGTCTGTTGGCCGTCCTTGTAGTTGCAGTATTGGTCAGTGCCAGAATAATTGACCGCCGCCCCGTCAGGGAGTATGGCTTTGCGTTTGACCGCGAGTGGCTGCGATCGTTCGCAGTTGGCGGTATGATAGCGACGGCGGCCAACGCCGGGACGGTACTGGTGAGCATAGCCGCCGGTTGGGTGAGTGTCACCGGCTTCATTGGTGGGAGTGGGCCGGCACCATTCCTGCCCGCACTACTGGTTGTGTTCGCCTATGTCGCCATCGCCGCTTCGTGGGAGGAGTTCATTATGCGCGGCGGGATGCTAAAGAACCTTGCTGAGGGTGCCAACGCCTATCTACCCCGTTGGGCGGCCGTAGGACTCGCCGTTCTCGGGAGTAGTGCAGTGTTCGCGTTCTTGCATTCGGGAAAGATTGCACATCCCAGCCAGGCCGGCTACTATCTGGTCGCAGGGCTGGTACTCGGCGGTATCTATGTTTTTTCAGGTGATTTGGCGCTGCCGATAGGATTTCATGTTTTCTATAATTTCACGATGGCCTCAGTATTCGGGCTCGGGGTGTCACAGGATTCCCCGGAAGTCATGATACTGGACGTGGTCGGACCGGCGTTTTGGATCGGAGAAGAAGGGTTCGCTCGCTTAGTGTTTGCTATCATCGGCGGTGTGTTGATGCTGGCTTACGTCCGCTTGCGAGACGGACGCCTCGGCCTCAGCGATCAGATCACGCAGTGGACACCCCGCGATAGTAAAGAGGAGACGAACTGATGACACTCGAAGTAGCAAATCTTGGGAAGCGTTTTGGGAATACATGGGCCCTCCGAAACATTGATTTCACCCTCGATTCGGGTGTTATCGGCCTCCTCGGACCGAATGGTGCCGGAAAGTCCACACTGATGCGACTCGTTACAACCTTCGTTAAACCGACGGAAGGCACGGTGTACTGGGACGGAACGAATGTGTTCGACGAGCCGAATGTAATCCGGTCGGCCGTCGGTTATCTCCCCCAGACGTTTGGCGTATACCCGAGCCTGACCGCCAGAGAGTTCCTGTCATACCTTGCAGGGATTCGAGGCGTCGGAGACGCTAGTAACCGAATCGACGACTTGCTCAGGTTGGTGAATCTCGGGGACGCGGCCGACGACCGGCTCGGCGGGTTCTCCGGCGGAATGCGCCAGCGTGTTGGTATCGCTCAGGCGCTGTTGTCCGACCCGGATTTGCTTGTCGTCGATGAACCGACGGTTGGCCTTGATCCCGAAGAGCGCGTTCGGTTTCGAAACGTACTCGCTGACCTCGGAGAGGACCGAGTTGTCGTGCTTTCCACCCACATCGTCTCGGACATAGAGGCGACGGCGAACGATGTGGCGCTGCTTCACGATGGGCGGTTAGTGGCGCACGAACAGCCAAGCACCTTGATCGAGCGAGCCAGCGACACAGTATGGGAGTGGGTCGTTCCGGATTCGGACGTCCGTGCGGTCAAACAGACCCATACTATCAGTACCACTACACGCCAGCAAGACGGTGTCCGGGTCCGAGCCATCGCCGAAACAGTGCCGGCTGCGACTGCTGAAGCCGTCGAACCGACTCTGGAAGACGCCTATCTCTACATTGTCGGGGAGAACACACGACGATGAGTCTGTTCCGTCCAGCATTTGCAGTGGCACTTGCGGATTTCCGTGAACGGTCGCGGTCGTCGAAACTCCTAGTCGTGCCAGTCCTCATCGCATACTTCGCAAAAGCCGTTGCAGTCGATTCGACACTGGTTATCGGTAGCCAGTACACGGGTATCCCCACAGCAGCATGGTACGGTGGGATGGTAATGGGCATCGGGACACCCATGCTGTTGTTCGTTGGGTTTCCGCTTGTCAAAGGCAGCCTGGAACGGGACCGGCAGACAAATATTGTGGAACTCGTTGGGACATCGCCCATCACCAACCCACAGTATCTCTTCGGGAAATGGCTCAGTAACATTGCGGTGCTGTTTATGGCTACAGGTGTCTTAGCGCTCTCCACAACGGTTGCCTTTCTTGCAGGTGGGACAGGGCCGTTCAGCGTGATAGCCTTATGGCTCCCGTTTGTCCTCGTAACTCTGCCATCAATGGGGCTAATTGCAGCTGTCGCGGTCTGTTTTGAGACAATCAAACCCCTCCGTGGAACCTCAGGAACGGCCCTCTATTTCGTTACAGCGGTTGGGGCTATCTCGGTGAGCCTGCTTGCAGATACGCCGGTTGATATCACTGGTATTGCCGTCCTGCGTGAGAGCATGGAAACGGCAATAGCCACACAGTATCCATCCTTCGAGGGGCCCATCAGATCGTTCGCATACACTTCAAAAGAGAATGCTGTTGAGACGTTCCGTTGGTCCGGACTGGAAGTCACACTACGGACGCTTGGATCTCGACTACCGATAGTCGCACTCAGTGCAGCCTTGCTCGGTGTGGCAAGCGTCACATTCAACCGGTTTGACGAGAGTTCAGGATGGCTACGCACCCGCTTGTCACGATGGAGAGCTGACGACAGCCCCGAAGAGAGTTCACCTGAACAGACACGTGCCAATCCATCCCATATCCCTACCGAACCAGTCACGCTAGCAGCGGCGACAACCCGCAAGTTTGGTATCAAACAAGTACTAGCAGCGGAGTTTCGGATGGCAGTGCGTGGACACCGTCGGCTCTGGTATCTTGGTTGTCTCTCTGGTTTCGTCGCTACTGCCGTGGCACCGCTAAACACCTTAGGAACGCTTGTCGTTCCGATTGTGTTGCTGTTGATGCTCCCGATATGGTCAGAGCTTGGGGTGCGTGAACAGTTTCATCGGACAGAAGAACTCGTGTTCGTCGCCAGTAATCCGTTCCGACTGCTCTCTGTGTCGTATCTCGTCAGTGCTGGTATTGGAGCCGGTATGGTCCTGCCGGCATTCCTGCGGTTTACATTCACTGGACAGTTCTATGCACTTTTTGGAGGACTTGTAGCAATACTATGTCTCCCTGCAGTAGCGCTCGCAGCAGGCATTTGGTCAGAGAACCCGGCAGTATTCGAAGTTGGGTACTTGACAGCGTGGTATCTCGGTCCGATGAATGGCGTTGAACCGCTTGATTATCTCAGTGCGAATCCAGCTACACCGTCGATAATCGTAATAGCGTATCTGGTGTTTGCAGGGGTCGCATTTGCCATAGCCATTGTCGGGCGACATCAACAGATTACAGGCTGAGATTTGTAATTCTCAACGCACGTGATAGGTCTTACCCGTTCTTGCACCCGTTATGTCACACGCTGGCCTCAGCGTGTAAAGTTGAGTAACTGAGATAACGAAATACTCTATGTAGAGATGCTAGTGAGACTCTTCAGTTATGATACACCCTGTCGTCGTCAAGAACAATTGAATCACCTGTTGTGATTGATACCATCACCGTGACTCGGTCTGGACTCTCATTGCGAACTTCAACGAAAATGTCGTCTGCATAATCCAGATTGCTCTCTGCGGAACAGCCAGCAAATGGAATCATCAAGACTTGGTGAGACAAGATTGATTATCGCTTCCTCACGTTGGAAGCGAGCGTCTATCAATAACTTGTCTGTACTGGCCAATTCGAAGATGGGAAGACCGGGTATGAAAATCGTTGTATGGCACCCTCACCCCACTCATCACGCCAGCAGCCGGTCATCACGAGCGGACGGAGACACCAACCGATACTCAATGCGTCCGTCACCGAGATACTCCGCGTTATATCCAAACTCTCCGGTAATCCCACGGTCGTGACGAATGTCGGAGGGCAGGCACCACTGAATATCCGTTTGGACGTCAACGGGATCGATGTCGAACTGTCCCGGTGGATTCTCACAGTTGCTGTAATCTTGGTCGATAAACAGCGTGACGGTCAGTGCGCCGTCCTCAACACCGCCAAGCTGCAGTCGGCACGTGTCTTCGATATCCAACTCCGCACGGGACACCCAGTCAGCGTCAATGCTCAGATACAGTGAGACCTGGCCCCGAAGAATAATGTCCCGACCCAGAATCGCTGTCTGTGACATATGACTTCATTGGCAACATTCTAGAATAAAGCCATCGGCTCAATAGGCAGTGAACTCTTACACAGCTCTTACAGCATCTTACAGCAGCGTTTCAGGCACTGACAGCATCGTACAGACTCTTGTAATTTTCCTAGGGGGTTTATTCGGCCATCGCGACTCCCGTCGCGTCCGTAGTCTATCTTCGGACAGTACCCCTACCCATGCGCGAACACGACCCCGGCGACCGACAATCGCCGGACAACGCGGCCAAGCCCGCGTATCAACCGTATCGAACCGAATGGCACAGCGTCGACACCCGTCGACGCGTGCGAACACAGCATGAGATTGCCGGCGCGAGCCGCGACCTCACAGCAACCCTCGTCGCTGGAGGTGGCGTGTGAGCGTCATCGAAGTCGACAGCGCCCGCCGCTCGGACCTCTCCGTGGTCGGCTGGCTCGGTGTCGGACTCTCCGTCACCGGGCTGGCCTATGCTGGCTGGACGCTGATGACCGCGATGACCGTTGGCGGTGGTGTCGTCGAGGGACTCGTCGTCGGCATCGGCGTGGCCCTGTTGGGCGGCGGGCTGGCCTACGAGAGCGCCACGCCGGAGATGGACGCACTCTGTGATCACTGCGGCGACCGCATCCTCGCCCATTCCGGTCGCGACGGTCACAGTGAGTCCATCGAAGCACTCTGCAGTTCGGACCCGCGGCGGGGCCGACTCGGTCCGCTCTCGGTGGTGCTGCAGCGCCGGACAGCGACCTTTCACTACTGTTCTGGTGAGTGTGCGGCAGCTGACGCCGACCGCCGCCGGATGCAACTGCCGTCCCGGACAGACACCGAGTCGACAGCTGCCGCCCGTCTCGCGACGACTGACGGTGGCACCGACCGAGTCGATCAGCTCATCGAAGCCGTCGACCGGGAGGGCAGCGGGGCCGTCCGAGACGATGTCCTACTCACCGAACTCGAACGCCTCCAGGAGGATCAACCGTGACCCAGGCCATCACACGCGTTCGCGATGGCTGGGACAGGGTTGACGAGTCGCTGGCAACAGCCGGGGACCGGCTCACCGACTCGTTTGCTGGCGCGGCTGTCGCTGGGATCAACCTCGGTTTTGGGTTTTTCTTCGTGCTGGCCACCGCTAGGCAATCGGTGTCGGCTTCGCCGGCGATGACGGCCCTCGCTGGTCTCATCTCGCTGAGTATCCTCCTGTCAGGATTCATGCTCGCGTGGGGTGACGATGGCTGAACTGCCAGACATCCGGATGTCCGATGCTTTCCGGGAGTACATCCGCGACCTGCAGGATTCGGAGCTGTTCGATTTTGCCGACGCACAGGCTGACAACCAGGGGCTGGCCCACCCGACGACGGGCACGCACTTCCAATGACTAACAAACCATTCACAGCAGCCCGCTCGCTGTTCCTGGTCGTCCTGCTGGTCGGCTCGGCGCTCGTTGCCGGGACCGGCCCCGCGGCGGCCCAGCAGAGCGGCACGACCGTAGCGAACCCAACCACCTCTGGCGAGGTCACGATCCAGTCGTACAACGTCAGCTGGGACCCAATCCAGTACGAGAACAACAACGGCGAACTCGTCGCCCATCCCTCGCACGTCAACGAGTCAGTCGACAACCCGTACTCGTTCGTCGCGACGGACATCGAGGTCGCTGACTACGGGACCTTCCCGCGCAAAGACGCTGAGTCCGGAAACAGCGCAAGCGCGCTCGACGCGAGCGAGTGGTCGACCACGGTCAGCGACACGTCGAACACGGCTCTCTCGGCGAGCGATATCGAGACCGCACCCGGCGTCGACGCCGTGAACATCGCGACGGGCGGCTCGATGGGCTCCGGTGACACGGCCACGGCGACCTACTCCAACTTCTCGGTCACGAGTGACGAGAAGAAGCGCTACCTGCAGGTCGCGATGGACGTCAACCAACTCGACTCGGGGGCCACCGTCGACGTGCGGGTCGTCGACGAGAACGGCGACTACTACGCCGCCGAAGTGAACCCGTCCCGGAGTTCCGGTGAGGACCTCATCGGGAGCGCCCAGGGCGAAGGCTACGTGTTCCAGCGCCAGCTCGGCGACATGTCCCTGGTCGCAAACGGTGACGGCACGTTCGACAACATCGAGAAGACGGAGATCGTCATCGCAGACGGTGACGCGGATGTCTCCGTCGCGGCGGTGAACGTCCAGAAGATGTCGACCTGGGACCTCGGCACCCAGCTGAAAGACACGAACAGCGACAGTGAACTCGAGGAGACCACGCTGCGAGAAGTATCCTCGCCGGGCGCTGTCTCGATCACGTCGCTGGACTCGATGGGCCAGACGTTCCAGAAGGGGATCGTCCACGACCTCACGATTGACTTCGTCAGCAACCGGACCGACCGCGACGCTGACGATATCGTGACGAACTTCAACCAGACTGACCAGCGACCGGGCTACTACGGCACGGCCACGATTTACGTGCCGACGGGCCTGCCGTCGGCGTACGAATTGTCCTACGCGAACGTCCAGACCTCGCACACGCAGTCGTTCCTCGCCGACCGGTACATCGAGGTCAGCTATGCTGAGGGTGTCGGCGACACCGCGCCGAAAAACATCAGCGCCTGGACGGACATCACGTCCTCGTACACTTCGCAGGGAGCGAACGTCACCGTCGACGACACGCTCCAGCCGGGCCAGACGAACTACGCGGTCATCAAGCTCCAGCTGCAGGAGAACGAGTTCCAGACCACACAGGACGCCTTCGCGACCGCGGGAGCGGCCGTGATGGGGCCTGGCGGCGGTGGCGGCGGCCTCGGTAGCATCCCGCTCGTTGGCGGTGCGCTGGCCACGCTGGGCGGTGTCTGGGCGTACATCAAGGGGCTCATCCCAGTCATCGGACCATCGCGAGGAGCGTGATTCCGATGACGGACGCCACACCCCCGCCAGGAGGTGAGTCCTGATGGCCGAAGGCGACTGGACGGGGCGGCTGCAGGATATCGCGAACGTGTCCGACGGCAACTGGACGAATATCCTCCCGAAGACGCTACTGCTGCCGGTGATTGCGTTCTTCGCGTCGTTAGCGGACGCGATCGGGGCGTTCTTCGGGATTCCGATCAACACCGGACTGGCCCTCGGCGAGGGTATCGGCGACCTCATCGACGCGTTCCTCGGCGGCGGCGCGAATGTCATCCAGTCCGGGGCGGCAGAGTCTGCCGCGTCGCTTGGCAGTGGTATCTGGGCTCAGTTCGGGCCGCTGACGTACGCCGTCGCAATCGGCTCGGTGGTCCTCGGCGCGCTCATCATCGCCCGGGCCCGCAGCGAGGAGTCGACGTCGAACATCTTCCCCGGGGCCGGCGGCATCGACGCGCCAGAATGGCTCCCCTTTGTCGGCGCAGAGGAGGGCGAAGAGTAATGTCCTGGGAGCCGTCGGCGTCGAGACACGGAGGTGAGGCCGCGTGAGTGGCGATAGCGGCCGCGCTGCGAAGCTGCTCGACGGCTCCACGAATCCGTTGACGACCGACGGCGGGACCTCGGTTGACTGGAAAAGTGTCCTGATGGCATCGCTGGGTGCCATCTCGACGGCGTATTTCTCGTCGTTAGCCGATCTCATTGGGACGTTCTTTCAGTCGTGGATCATCGGCCCGTTACAAGAGTATGCGACGGTGGCGGAGGAAGTCGTCGGGTTGCTGGTCCAGAGTCCCGGGAGAGCCACCGATGTCGCGTTTGCCCAGACTGAACAGTTCATCAACGGGCTCGGGATTGCCGCGTTCGCGGCTGGACTCGGGTTCGTCGTGTTGATGGCGTTCGTGATTGCGGAGGTGCGGTCGCGGCTATGAGCGACCAGTCAGTAGTCGACAAAGCCGTCGACAGAGTACTCGACTCGAGTGAGCTAGACGAGCTCATTAGTCGCCGAATCACTGAGTACGTGATCGGCGCAGTCGCGACGCTCGTGTTCGAGATTGCGGGTGTGTTGGATAGCGGGGTCGGGATTATCGAGAACGCCATCAGCGCTGCTGGCGGTTCCTTGTCCGAGACCTTGTCCATATTCGGTGAGGGATTGACAGTGATGGCAGAGGGATGGCAGTCGTTCCTCGTGTCTATCGCCGTCGCGTTCGGGCCCGCAGCGCCGCTCGTGTTGTTGCTTCTCTGGACGGCGACGTTCGTCGCCCTCCTGCTGGCGATTATCGCGTTCGGACCAGCAGTGACGGACCTCCTTGGTGCGATCCCAGTGGCTGGGTCTGTTCTCGATGCGGTGCTGACATGGGTCCAGGAGTGGGCGTATCGCCTCATCGAGTTCGCGGGGGGTGACGGCTGATGGGACTGCGTGAATCCCTCAAATCGGTCGCTGCCCATCCGCTCGCGAAGGCGACCGGCGTCTCCGCGCTGGTTGGGGCCATCATCAAACTCCCGCTGGTGGTCGCACTGGTTGGGACGCTCTGGGCCCAGCTGGGGACGCTGTTCACGGCGCTGTCGGTGACGGCGTTCTCGATTGCCCCGCGGGTGCCGTTCATCCCGACCGGACTCGCTCAGAATACGGCGCTGGTGGTTGGCGGCCTGTTCGTGGTGAAACTGGTCGCGGTGAAGGTGTTGCACAGCCTCTACAAAGAAATTCAGAAATCGAATTAAAGAACATGACAACTCAAGACATCGCACAACTGACGAACCGAGAACAGACGCCCGGGGGAGGTGAGGACTCGTGGCATTGGACATGCTGATGGGGCTCCTCACGGGGTCGGTCATCGCGACGATCATCGGCCTTCTGGCCGTGGGAGCGCTGGCTCTCTGGGCGTTCGAAGAATACGAAGAGGCCAATGACAACGTGGAACTGGTCGAGCGCGTGGGCGAACGGGCCCGCGTGACGACCGGTGGTGTCGTCGGCGGCTTCGGGTCGCTGGCGGTGGTCGTCACGTCGATCATGGTGACCATCGGCCGGGAACTGGCGATGGCGGGTGGCGAACTCGCACCGCTACTCAAAGCCGCCCCGGCGTTGACCGGCGAAATCCTCCTCGGCGTGCTGGCCTACCTCCAGATCAAGGGCTACGTGCCGCTGCAGGCGTGGCAACTGGGGGCCATCGTCATCGCCGTCGTTATCGTGACGATTGTCGCTCGCTACGGCACGAGCGCGGCCAGCAGGCAGGGGGCCTAACGCGCCTGTCGGGCATTCCATTCCTTTCAGTACATGAGTTCAAAACTACTCACGACTCTGGCGGTTGCGCTGGTGGTGCTGGCTGGGATTCCAGCCGGGAGTACCAGCGCTGTGGCGGTGGACAGTGGTCCCTCCGGTATGTCCGCGGTTCCGGACGGGAATATCGACGTGGACGTGCCCGACGGACAGACGCCGGCCATACCGGCGGAATCGCTACGCGGAGCGACCTATGCCGGGTCGAATGCGTCCTCGATGTCGGTGACGGTGACGACGCCCGATCGGGCTGAGGACCTCGTCGGATCGAACGCGAATCTCATCGGCGCGGGCGACCTCGCGCTCATCCTCGGCGACGACCAGCACCACGCTGGTCGGGAGGTGGCACTACCAGCTGGGGCCGTGCATGAGCAGTTGGGTTACACGCCGAAACAGGTCCGAGGTGTCCACTCCAGCGGCTCGACCTGGACGCGAGACGTAGCCTACGAGAACGGCTACCTCGTCTTCGAAGTACCCGAATTCAGCGAGAACGGCATCACGTTCACTGGCGAAGTCCAGATCACGGCATCACCAGCGACGGATGGCTTCACGTCTGCCTACGAAGTGAGCGACAAGGACGCCGTCAAGGACTTCACTGCCGATGTGACGGGCATCACGAACACGGAGACAGACACAGAGAGCGCGTCGACGCTGACCGATGGCGACACACTCTCGCTGTCTGTCGCAGGGAACCTCCCGCCCAGTGGGCCGTCGTCGAACAACGAACCGGAGATCACCTGGGAAGGTATCGAGACGACGACAGCGTGGTCGGCGTCGGCGACTGGTGTCGGTAGTGGTGCCACGAAATCTGTCTCGGTGCCCGGGAACGTCGACCCGTCAAGCGAATCGGTGACGTTTACAGGAAACGAACAGACGACGGCACGAACCGTCTCGGGAACGAACGTAGCCAACGGCGGCTCGGTAAGCTACAATGTGGGCGGAAATGTCCCGGCCCAAAGCGTCTCAGTAACGTTTAACGGGGATTCGTCGACGACGTCAGACTCTATTAGCGGGACCGGCGTCTCGCCCTCAGTGTCGAAAAGCGTCTCTGTCGGGGGAAATCTCCAACCCACGGACGGCTCGGGCGGGGACCCGACTCTCTCAATTACCGCTAATACCGGTAATAACGCGATATATGACCCGGTGAATGACTTGGGGGACGGGACTGCCGGAGATGTGGGGGGTTACGCAACAGTCGGGGACTCAAGTGCAGATAATCTATGGTGGTTCGAGGCTGAAATTCGGCCCAGCACGACGGGACAACTTAATCAAATTGACCTAAACACCTACACCGATAGCGGTAGTGCTAGCGCTCCAGATTACACAATCAAAGCAGACGTTTATCTCGTCAAAAGCTCTGTTGATGGTTCTCTGAGCAAATCCACCAAAATAAAAAGCGATTGGACACCCGTCGCTGACGGTGGGACTGCAACCATCACGCCCGATACCAAACCGACTGTTGAGGCGGGGAAAACCTATCACTTAGAGTTTGTAACAACAAATGGAGATAATGACGGACAAGACGACTTAATAAATTTTTACGAGGACAATAATGCGAATGAATTGGTCATGGCCGAAGGGAACAATAACGGATACTCGGATACCGCTTATAGAACGATTGATGCTGAAATCGGTATATCGAAACATCCGACCGGCGTCTCGGCGTCAACCGATGACGGCGCAACGGCGAATTTCGGGGATATAACGCCCGGAGAGACGAAAACCCGGACGCTGGATATGTCGACCTCGACTAGCAATGTCGACATAACCCCGGATAGCGCGAGCGGGACCATTGACTACGATCTGTCATGGACCGAGCGAACAGCTACTGAAGACCCATCGATTGACGTCGACGGCGACGGGTCGACTGACGCGAGTTATACAGGGGTCCTGAAATCGGGACAGACGCACACAGCCAGCGTAGCGAACCTCTCACCAGGCTCGCACACAGCCAGCGTCTCGACCGGTCATCAAGTCGACGTGGATCTCGACCTAACTGAACGAACGGCCACCGAGGACCCTGGCCTTGATCTCGATGGCGACGGGACAACCGACGCCAGCTATACCGGTATTCTCACGAGTGGCCAGACCGCGACGGTGACTGCCGAGTCGCTCTCACAGGGCAGTTCCACGCTGGAAACCTCGCTGACGGCCGGCACAGTCGACTACACAATCTCCGCTGACGGGACCTACCACACGGAAGACCCAGCCGTCGACGTCGACGGTGATGGCGTCACTGAAGCAGGCTACTCGGGAATCCTTGCACCCGGGGAGACGGCGACGGCCGAACTCCCCAGTATCGACCGGCAAACGAGCGGCGTCACAATGTCGACTGTCGGCGGATCGGCCACGACGGCCCGCGTGACGTACACGGAACGCACCGAAACCGAAGATGTCAGTCTCTTCGTCAACGGCAACGAGACAAGCTATGCGGGTCGGCTGGCTGATGGGACCACCGCCTCACTGACGGCCGACCCTGCCTGGGTCCGCGAGGGCACGAACAACGTCCAGCTGGGGCTCGCCCAGCAGTCGGCGGATGCACCGGCCACACAGGTCCAACTGACCTACCGGCACGAGGTCCAGGACAAGCAGACGGTCACCTACACGGCAGAACAGTTGACCTCTCGCTACAATGTCTCGAAGTCCTTCGCTGGCGACCGCTCGGCGGCCTCGCTGACGATCCCCTTCGAGCGCAACGTCTACGAGGTCCGGAACCTCGACGTCCGGACCAACGGCGGGACGTGGTCGGACGTCGCGCCAGCTGACTACGAGCTGACCAACACCACGCTCAAGGTCGATCTCGGCGCGGTCAGTGCGGGCGACACGGTCACGGTTCGGGCGGATGGATCGATGGCCCGTGTCAACAACGGCTCGATTCAGGTCGTAAATCCGAGTGTTCGCGGCTCAACGCTGGACTCCCGTGTCAAACTGACCGACTGGGCCGGGGACTCGTACATGCGGATGCCGGACGGCGCAGAGCGGATTCACTACGCCTACGACGAACCGTGGGCCGGTGAGAATGGCGAGTACGCGACCATCGAGGCGAACGGCACCCAGCGGCTCTACCTGCCGCCGTCGGATGCTGGCTACGAGTTCCAGCTCTCGACAGTACCCGTGACCGCGACACCGATCAACGGCGACGTCCAGGTGTCGGTCGCGGACGCCCCGGATAGCTCGGAACCGACCATCGGGGTCGGCGCAGGTGACTCCTACGGCGATGAGGTCGAGTTCACCTTCGTCGACGCGACAGACGACCAGAAGTACATCCTCTACAGTACATCCCAGGGCGTCGTGCGGGACTCTGGAACAGCGAACTCGCCGCTCACGCTCTCGGATGACGACAGTGACGAGACGCTACAGTTCCAGGAGGAAAACGAGAGCGCATCGACGAGCGACTCGAGCGATGTGTTTGACGCGCCGACGATAGGTCCGGTACCGGCCCCTGAGGAAGGGATACCGGTACCACTCATCGTCGGCGTCGTACTCCTGCTGGCGCTGGCTGTGCTGGTCCGGCGCTTCGAGTTTATTACGCTCCCGTCGGCAGTCCCAGACGGTACACTACCGGCGGCTGCGGCCGTCTTAGTCGTGGTTTACATCATCGACTGGGCCAGCGGACACGTCATCACGCAGTCACTCGGCAGCGGCCTGCAGCCGCTCGTGCCGCTGGCGGGGCTCATCGGACTCTTGCTGACGGCGTACTACCTCTACAAGACCTACATCAAGGGCCAGGGGCCACGACCCATTCAGATCGTCGCCAACGGCGCGAGCCGTGTGCGTGACGGTTCGCAGCGGCTTCGCGGAGGGAACAACTGATGTTCGGACGCAAAGCGGTTCACGGCTTCCTCGTCGTATTGCTCGTTATCAGCGCGCTGTCGGTTCCACTGTCCATGGGGGCTGACGCACAGTCGTCGACGGACCAGGAGTGGACACTTCAGGACCTCCAGAAACAGGGGACGGTCACTGACGAGCGGTATCCCTCGCTCCGGACGGCCGGCGAGATGACCGCCTTCTGGATGGTCCGGTACCCGCCGCGTGGCACCGGCACCTACGGCCAGCGGTCCTCGCAGGAGTTCCTCACACCGACGACGACGGTCCATCGGAATCAGGTTCGATTGTACGGGAGCTTCCCGTTTGACGGCCAGAACCGGACGTTCACGCTCACGAAAGTCTACTGGCACCCGGACACGCGCAAGAAGGAGACATCCAACGGGACGGTCATCACCCAGCGCTACGCCAACGTCACGGCGGTTGGCGAACAGGAAGTCACCTTCCAGTCGGGGATGCGGCGCCACAACGATATCCCCCTGCGTGGCCACTACGACGACGCTGAGCGGGTGACGATGCTGATGGAACTGCCCAGCGGTGACACGCTCCGCTGGACGTTCAAGCACAAATCCATCGCGACGGCGAAGGCCGCGCCCGATATCAACACCCGCGGCGACCTGAACGAGTACATCCTGCTGTGGGTGGTCTTGCCGACCATCGTGCTGTCGCTGCTCAGCTACACCTACGTGCCGAAGTTCCGCCGGAAGGCCCTGGCGGGGACCGGCCGCGGTGCGATGGCATGGATTGCTATCGGGTTCGTCTTCGCCGTGGGGGCGTACTTCGTGGGCTACTACGCGCTGGCGTCGCTGACGGCCCACTTCCCGATTGTGTTCAGCGTGTTCATCGCCTACGTGGTCGCGGTCATGCAGCTCGAAGACCACGACGACGCTATCGAGAACTGGGGCTTCATCCGGATGGACCCAGAGACCGCCACCAGCCCACTCGACGACAAAAGCGAGATTCTCGACTCGGGCGATATCGAGATCGAGGGCTACGACGTCGTCTTCGACGAGGACGGCGCACCGGTGCTGTACTCGAAAGGCCTGCTATCGATGTGGGCCCGCTACAAGGGCTGTTACGCCCGACTGAACATCAACAACAAAGAGGCAGAGTGGGACTGTGTCGGCGACTACGACAAGGTCGTCATCGTCGACCAAGACGCGCCGGCGCTGGTCGAACACCTGCCTTCACGTGTTATTTTCACGTGGCCGTGGCGGACCTACCAGCCACCACGCGATGACGAGGGGAACCTCCTCGAGGACGAGCTCGACCCGGGGAAGCTCCGTGCCCTGCCCGAGTCCATCGGGAAGGAACAGTACTTCCAGGCCGTCGGGATGGTGGCGGTACCGGCTATCTCAGCGTACGCATCGCTGGACTTCATCGGTGCGTGGCAGTGGGGTGCGCTCGCGTGCCTGCCGTTCGCCCTGCTGTTCGCCGAGCCCATCGAAGGAAAGGCTCAGTCGTGGGTCGCACCCGGACAGGCGCGGAAAGCCTGGACGACGGCGTGGTACGTCGACCTGAACGTCCGCCGGTTCGGGACCATCGACGCGGTCCTGGAGAAACTCATCGAGAGCGAGAACAAGCAGTACGACGTCCAGAAGTGGCTCCAGGACCTCCGGGACGAGGGGCTGATCGACGAGGCACACAACCGGGAGGGCAAACCGTTCGACTCGGTGCTGTCGGACGAAGATCCGGCACTGGATCGGGACGAACGACCGTCTGCCGCAGCGGGAGGTGACGACTGATGTCGAGCCATTCCATCCGAACCTCGCTCGATAAGGTCCTCCAGGAGGTCCAAGAGGACGATACTGGCGATATCGCAACCTCCGACGTCTCGTTCACGCCAGCGCTGGATAGCCTCAATCAGGACCAACACGACTGGCTCCAGCGCTGGACCGTCGAAGGCTATGACTCTCGTCGAGAGCTGATCCTGTCACTTCATCAGATGCAGTTCTGGGCGCTGGGTCGGGTTCCGGACGGCTGGTTTGTGAACGTCTGTTCCCGGCCTGTGCCGCTGTCGGTCGTCATCACGTCGGAGAATCGCCAGCAGTGGCGGGAAGACCCAGTCGGGCTCGCGACCGCCGAACAGGAGCGCCGGTACCTCGCGGCGAAGTACGTCCGACCGGCGTTCCGGGCCGCCTACCGGACGCTCCGGACCGACGCCCAGCAGTACACCAACGAATCCGAGCGCGTCGAGGATCCTGAGAAGACGGACTTTTTCGCCATGCGGCCAGCGCTGGACGAACTCTACCGAAAACAGAGCGACCTACTGGTCTCGCTGCTGGACGGCTTCGAGGGCATGACCGCCGTCGACGAGTGGCTGTCTCGGTTGGACCGGGGCACGCTCGGTGAGCTGTATCGCGTCGAACCGGATTTCGACTGGAAGATTCACGACCGACAGAGCGCCCAGCGCGTGTTACTCCGGGACAGGGAGAAGTTCGCCCGCGAGCGGGAACTGTGGGCAGCGACGTACCTCCTGCCGGCGTACAACCGTGCCGTCGAACGATGGGCCGGCGAGGCCGACGAACACCGTGAGGACGGAGAGAGCGGCGAATACACAACGAGGACGATGTGACCATGCACGACCCACAAGAACTCGGTTTTCTGGAACCGGATTTGAAGAGTCGACAGTGGACCGGAAACAAGGATAGGCACACCGATGGCCGCCATTTACGGCGTATTCATGGGATGCCAAAGTTCGACCCTGGTCAATTCGACGATGACAGTCTCGTCCCGGCGTTCTGGGACCACACGTGGGATGGCGGCCGCAACCAGCCCAGTGGCGGCGTTGAGTGGTTCGCTACGGGCCCGCCGAACTCGGGGAAGACGACGCTGGCGCTCCGGGCTGCCCAGATCGACATGGAGGTCAACAACTCTCGTGTCGTCTGGCGAGCTGCAACGGGCTCGCGATCGGAATGGATCCCGTACGCGCCTGTCGCACACGTCTGCCTCCCGAAGGGATACGACGCAACCGCGCGTGTCGTTCCAAAGGGCGGGAACCGGAACTCGATGGGCAAGGAAGTCCCGCTCGAGGACGTCGTCCGCAAGGTCACGCACTACAGCGACATCATGGACCTGAACCTGAACGTCCTGCAGGACGGCGTGTTTCACGTCGTCTACCCAGACCCGAAGATGCGAGGCTGCCAGTGGGTCTACGAGGAGTCCGACAAGGTTATCGACGGCGTCGAGTTCCAGGAAGGCGACCCGGTGGATCACTGGTGGTTCGGCTGGGCGCTGTCGCTCGTCGAACGCGGTCCGTTCGACTGGACGACCTGGATCTGTGACGAGGTCGCGTCGCTCGCTCGGGAGGGCGTCTCGAAGGACAAGTACGCAACACTGCAGAAAGTCCAACTTGCTGGGACGGCTGTCGAAGACTTCCGGAAGAACGGTATCATCGGCTTGTTCTTCGGCCACAAGGACAAGCACCTCCATAATCTCTGGACCGACCGGATTCGCTGGCGCGTCGCGATGAACGGATCTGCGAACCCACATGGCGGCTCCGCGCCGAAGGGCTTCGAGTCTGTGAAGATGGAAGAAGACCTCACATCTGACTTGGACATCGGCGAGGCAGTGATGTACACTGAGCAAGGGTTCACTTGGCCGCCGATCACGTGGCCGGAGATCTCGAAGCCGATCCATGGTGATCTGAAAGTCTATCTTTCGGAGACCGACTCAGAACGAGCGGCAGTCCCAGGGGGTGCGTCGGCATGATCGGCCCGACCCCACAGTCCAGTCGTCGACGATCTGCCTTGGCGCCACAGAGACTCGGCTATGATCTCTCAATTTTCATAGGCGAGCCCAAGGGGTCGGACTGCCGGAAACCGGTCCCCGAGCCGGTTTCGCTGCTGCAGCCGCTGAGTATCGCGCGCGCGTATATCATGACAAGACATGAGTACCCCCCCGTGTGGATGGGCGCATTATGCGACGCGAGCGGGCGCCGCTGGCTGGCCCCGAACAACACTCGCAAATTTGAGAGGTTTCGACGAGTCGGAGGTGTCGGCCAGTGCTGATTACACCAGTCGATGTGCTTCGTGGCCTGCTGCAGTTCGTCGTTGAAAACTTCGGACTGACTGGACTCGGCGTTGGTGTCGGGACGCTGATGACGACCGGGCTCTGGCTGTGGTGGGGATTCAAGCTGAAAGCCATCGTCGGACTCGTCGCAACGGTCGGCCGGTCGGCGGCACGGCACGCACTCGTCTCAGTGCTGTTCTCGGCAGCGCTGTTCGGGATGTTACTCTGGACGGGCATCGTCCCAGGGCTCGACGCACAGGCGGCGATGAACGTCCTCGGTGGAGTCGTCGACGCACTCGCGGGGGTGATTCCATGAGCGTCGACGCTGAGTCGCTCCCGATCGTCGACGACGTCGACCTCTATCACGTCGGCGAACACTACGCACGCACCGTCAGCCAGACCATCGCTGTCCGTGGTCAGATCCGACAGCGCTCCTCGGTCGACCCGAAACTCGATGAGGCAGGCTTCGAGTGTCACCGCTGTGGCACGCTCCACCGGATTCCACAGGGCTACGGGGCGATTCGCCAGCCGACCATCTGCGAGGGCTGTGAGAAGCGCGGCCCGTGGCGGAAAGTCGACGAATTCTGTGAGTACGTCGACTACCAAGCGCTCCGACTCCAGCCCGTCCCCGAGCGCGTCGAAGAAGGCACCGAGACTATCGACGCGCATCTCACCGAACAACTCGCCCGCCGCGGCGTCGAGTCCGGCGAGGTCGTCACACTCGTCGCCGAGTACAAGGCGATCCATCCTGACGGTTCGACGGTCGGCCAGAAGATCCTCGATGTCGAGGACGTCATCGTCGAAGAGTCGGCCAAACAGGAGGCCGACCGCGCTGCCCATCGTGACGTCATCGAGGACCTCGCCGCCACCCACGATCCGATGCCGACGCTCATCGACTCGATTGCGCCGACGCACTACGGCGACGAGCACATCAAGGAAGGTCTCATCCTGCAGTTGGTTCGTGGCAACTCACCCGATGACGAGGGGACGAACCACCGCGGACTCATCCACCAGTTGCTCCTGGGCGACCCCGGAACCGGGAAGACGGACTTCGGCGAGGCGCTGACGGCGCTGAGTCCGCGGGCCCAGAAGACATCGGGCAACGAGGGCACGTCGGCCGCTGGCCTGACCGCAGCGATGACAAAAGACGGATTCGATGACCGCGACCTGACCGTGACCGCTGGGGCGATTCCAAAGTGTTCCGGCGGCGCTGTCTTCGTCGACGAACTCGACAGCGCCGGGTCGTCCGAACAGAACGCCGTCCTCGAGGCGATGGAATCCGGCAAAGTGACCGTTGAGAAGGCCGGCGAGCGCGCGGTCCTGAATGCCGAGACGGCCATGCTCATGGCCGCGAACCCGGAGGACGGCCACTTCCGGACTGACGACAGTCCCATCCAGCAGACAAATATCATCTCGCCACTGCTGGACCGGTTCGACCTGATATGGGTCCTGCGCGAGCGCACCGGCCGGGAGGAAATCGATGACCTCGCGGGCCACATCATCGACGGCCGGGACGTTGCCACGAGGCAAGACCGGGGCGACGACGTCCCCGACGAGCTTCGCGAGGACGTCGACGGCGAGCTCCCCATCGAGGCGCTGCGGGCGTACCTGCAGGCGTGTCGCGAACTCACGCCCACGTTTGCGGACGACGCGGTGAAAGACGCGCTACGCGAGTGGTACGTGGCCGTGAAGACACGCCTGGTTGCTCGCGAGGACGAGGAAGACCGCACTATCCCGGTTACACCGCGCTCGCTCCTGGACCTCATCAGGCTGGCCGAAGCGTCGGCGAAGGCCCGTCACTCCGAGACCATCGAGATGGTCGACGCCGAGCGAGCAACGCGTCTGAAAAGTCGGTCGTTCCGCGAACTGGGGCTCGACCCCGGCCCGGACGTGGAAGTCGAGACCGACGACGACGGCCAGCTGGTCGTCACCTCCGACGCACCGACCGCGGTCGTGACCGAGGTCGTCGAGGAACTGAAGTTCGACGGCGCTGGCTACGGCGCGGACCGAGACGACGTGGTTGACGCTGTCGTCGAGGAGGCCGACGACATCGACCCCGACGAGGCCGAACAGCTTGTTGAGGAGATGGTGACAGCCGAGACGATTGACGAAACTCCTGACGGGAGACTCATCGCATGATTCAAGAGATACATCAGATCCAATTCGAACACGCACTGTTCGCACTGCTGGCCGTCCTGTGCATCGCGCTTGTAGACGTCGGTGCCGCCGCTTCGACGGTCTTTATCAAACCGCTCACCAGCGCTGGAGAACTGATTACTGCCGTCCTGCGGCGGCCGGCTGCCGGCTACACCGGGCTGGCTGGGCTGTTCGCTATTGGCTGTGTTGGTCTTTTCTCAGTGCTCGTTATCAACACGTACTTTGACCACAGGGAGGGCGACGGATGACTGTCGTTCCCGAAGGCTCGTGGGTCGAAGAGGTTCGCGGCCACCCACGAAAGCTCGTTGCGCTGGTCGTCGGGTTGGGGTTGCTCGCGACTGGTACTCAGCTGTTGCTGTGGCCAGGGGTTGCGCTGTCGAGTCTCGCTGTCGGGCAGTTAGTCGCGTACTGGGGCGACGAAACTAACCCGGCCGTCGACCGGAGGTCAGCATGAGTAAGCGAACCTGCGTGCCACATCCTGGGGCAGTGGGCGTTGTCGTCCTGGGCCTGGTCGCGGTGGCGCTCGCGATGGGGCCGGCGGGCGCGCTCTCGGACACTGCAGGGCCGTCCGTCGAACTCACCGACGCCGACAGCGACCCACCGGCTGACTGCCATCTGCGGGGCCATGCGGACCCCGGCAGCGCTGACCGTGTTTTGATAGATGTCGCTGGCAGTGAGACGGCTACCATGACGGTCGACGGGCCCACGACATGGGGGTTCGACGTGCCCGCGAACTCGACGGTGACTGCTGTCGCTGTCAACCTCGATGGGGAAGCCGACGTGCTCGCCGAGCGCCAACTGACCGCCGGCTGTACTCTCACGGAGGGGTCATAATGTACGTCGACGGCGTGTTTGTCCGAGAGTTCCGCGGCGAACGTGCGGGGGTGGACTGACGTGGATATCCAGAACGTGTGGGTCGTCGTGGCGTTGCTGCCGGTCTTCATGCACGTCTACGACAGGTCCATCGACGCGGCCGACTGGCTCACGGATTGGTGGCACGACGACCCGGAGCAAACGGCCGTCGATGAGGTCCATCAGCTGTACCTGGATGACGAGATCGATGAGAACGAACTTGAGGATCGGCTCGAAATCCTCGTCGACGATCGGGCGCGCACGATTCGAGACCTCGCCGACGACGAACACGGGATTGGCGAGGAGATATCCCGCAAGGTCGCTCGCGAGTTCGACACGGTCGGGGAATTCGTCGCTGCCGATGTTGAGGACCTCAAAGCAATCGATGACGTTGGAAAGGAGCGTGCCCAGAAATTAGCTGATATAGACTCTCAGACCCTCTAATACCGTTCGGAAGAAGTGTCGAAACCTATTTTGATATCGATTATCACTTACTTACCATGTATAGACGGAAGCTCCTCGCAGCGGCGGGGACAGCTGCATTGGCTGGCTGTAATTCTCTCAAAGCAGCGGTTCGAAGCGGACCGCCATATTTTGAGAATGTCGAGATCAGCGGTCCAGATCAAGTCGACGTGGGTGAAGAGTTCTCACTTGAACTCACTGCTAAGAACACGGGGGGACGGGAGGGATCATTCTCGTCGACGCTGACTGTTGGTCAAAGCATATTCTCGGTCGATAGAACTGCGGAAATCGAAAATATCGCGGTCTCAGAGACGAAAACGTCGGAAATAGGTCCGATGCAATTTGACCGGGCGACAGAGTTGGAATTTCGGTTAACAGAACATGGGGCTTCACATACGGTTACAGTCCAGCCCATCGAACTCGAATTCGATGACACATTCACCACTGCAGATGGACTAGAAATCAAGCCGGAAACCGTGGTCACAGCCCCGAATTACTTTGATAGATATGACGAGTTAGTGTCTGCTGAGGATGATGATATATTCGTATTTGTTGAGATGCAGTTCAACAATACGGGCGACGCTACGATATCTGCTCCAGATATGCTTGACATCGTTGACGGAGCGACAGAGTATCAAACAGAGACTTCTGGAGTTGCTGACCCATCGCTGCCCGTTGCTGAATATCCGAGTGATATCTCATCAGGTGAGGTAGCATCTGGATGGCTTCGTGCAGAAGTACTCTCGACATCAAATTCACTTAGTGTTGCCTGGCAGAATTCTGGTTTATCTTCTGATGCACCTGAGAGACGTGTCACCTGGTCTTTTGGTGAAACCCAACTCCAACAACTCACTGGTGCCCCGGAATTTGAAATAGAAAACTTCGAAGTGCAACCTCAGACCGAGCGTGGTAGTGAATTTGAAGTCTCTCTAACAGTGTCGAACACTGGACAAACTGATGGGACTTTTCGGGCACTCCTCAGTGCTTCCACGATGGACTTCGATGAAGCGGAGAAAATAAAGCTCGAAGTGCCAAGTGGAGATAGCGCCACACTCACACGACAATATCAAATCCCACTGACCACTTCGGAATCTGAATTCCACGTAGACCTCTATCCTGATGGGCCGTCTCAGACCGTACAGACAGAAGTTTTACCGGTTCGGCTACCACTCGGGGAGTCATTTACTGACCCAGACACAGGCGCGACGGTATCTGTTGACCAAATCGAGACAGGGACTAACTTACAGGTGTATAACAGCTACTCTGGAGAGTATTCTGAACGCGAGGCTTATACGGAAGACAAGTGGCTCTATGCGGAAATCACTGTTGAGGACGGTAACGAGAGCTATCCGGCGCAGCACGAATTTCGTGCCATTGGTGAAGACAATACATATAGACCCGGATTAGCTGCAGACACTCGTATCCGTGGAGATGTTCAAGGCAACCAATATAATAGCCAACGGACAGGGAAAAATGAAGAGCCATCGGGATGGATCGCTTATGAGGTAGAAAACTCCGTAACGGCCGATAGCGCATATATCGGATTGTATTCCGGGAATTATACTATCGATACTCCGCTTGTAGTCTGGTCCACCGAGTAGGGCATCTCCCGGAAATACAAGGTCCATTTAAATAGTCGTATATCCTCAGCCAAAACAGAATGATAACAAAAACGCAGGTTTTTGACGACACGTATTTTCCTCGTCGTCTCCGCCATCGCGAAGCCGAGATGGACTTCGTGACGAATGCGTTTGAGCCGGTAGTCCGCGGTCAGCAGGCTGACGATGTTCTGATTCACGGTCCTCAAGGGGTCGGCAAGACGATTCTTGCTCGGTACGCACTCAATCACCTCACACAGCGTACCGCCGTACAACACGCACGTATCGCTTGTCTGGGAAAGTCGACGGCCGGTATTGTCCGTGCCGTCCTCGAAGATCTCCCGGGACCCGATCCGCACTCGACAATGCCTCGCGAAGATCTCTGTCTTGAGCTCCAGGAGCGCGTCGACGAGCCGACCATTGTTGTCCTCGACGAGGCCGACGATCTACCGTTTACTGATGCACTGGGTCGGCTTGCCGATGTCGACGGACTCTCAATGGTCGTCGTCTGCCACGATGATGACGGCTGGCTCTCGCACGCCGACGACTCGATTCGGCATCGGTTCGTCGGCAACACCGTTGAACTAGGGACCTACGGCGTCGACGAACTCGCGGACATCCTTGAGGAACGACGGCAGGTCGGCCTTCAGCCCGGCGTGATCGACGAGGACCAGTTGCGGACACTTGCCGACATGACTGCAGGGAAGGCCCGGCGAGCAATCTTCGCGCTGCGGGCCGCCGCTGAGTTGGCACACGACCGTCGCCATCGCCAGGTTCGTAGCGAGGATATCGATGATTCGCTGGACCGGGCAGACCAGCGACTCCGCGAGGAACATCTCGCATCGCTGCCGTTCCATCATCACGTGGTCTACGAACTCGTACGGCGACACGGTCCCCTGACCTCCTCGGAACTGCACGAGACATACGAGCGGACAGCCGAGTCTCTGTATCGAAGTACCGAGCGGACGCCGATCGGCGAACGAGCGCGACGTAACAAGCTCTCGAAGTTGGAAGCGTACGACCTGATCGAGGTCCTCGGAGCAAATCGGCACAGAGAATACCGAGTCTGCGACCGCGCTGTTGCTTCGGATCTGGAAATCGCACCGTCTGCAAGGTAGCTAACCACCTTTGCTTGTCCAGTGGCCCTGCGGGCCACTGGACGTATGAGTTGTCTGTGAATCTGAAAACGACGCGTACGACCTACTTAGAGGTTAAAAATGGGGTGGATAATGCCCGTCAATACTTTGTGTCGGTAGGTAACCAAGTAAGTATGTACGTAAACGGGTATGCGACCGAATATGGAAAAAACAGAACCTAACGAACCTGACCACCGGACTGAGTCCGTCTCTGAAGTCTTGGCGGAGATGACGGGCAGGCCTGTGTCCGAATTCGAAGCCGATGAACACGACTTCCCTGACCTTGACGACCTGGAGACGGTCCCCGAAGACGAGTGGTAATCAGGGCGAGGTGTACTTTCCAGAGAGGTTGTTTCTGCGTTCGAAAAAGTGAACCGTCAGTCAGCCGTCTCCAGGTACTGGCGGCTGGCATCGACGACGTGGCTTTCCTACGAATTGCGGTCGATCCACTCACAGAACGCCTCGAAGTCGTGCGCACCAGCGTCGTCGGCGATGTCGCGCAGCGTGCCGATGCTGATAGAATCGTGTGCTGGCACAGAGACGACACGCACATCCGTCTCGTCGTGTTCTTTGGGCGGGTCCCACCGGAGAATCAGGTGGTCGCCGGTCGTCCGGATGTGTCGGAAGTTCCCGGTGTTCACCAGGACCTTGTACACCTCTTCCCCGGAGAAATCGCGTGTGACCATTCGAACTACTGGAGAACATCCGGCAGTTCGTCATCCTGCGTCCGGGCCACATCGGGGTCGACGCCGAGGTCGCGAAGCTCGTCATCCGTGGGTTCGTGGCCGCCGTCCCCCTCGACAGCCTCGACCACAGCCATCAGGTTCTCCACTGCGCCACCCGGCGTCTCGCCCTCGGCGGAGATCTCGACCTGGAGATGCCGGGCCGTCCACTTCCCATCCGGATTCTGGATGAGTCGGATTTCTGGCCGACCGTCGTCGCCGTCATCGGCCTCTACGCGAGACATAGCCTATTGTAGTCGCTCGTGTGAGAAAACGCTTCGGGCGTCAGCTTTCTCCAGAAACGCGTCCGACGAAAATCTGGCGACGAAGTCCTCAAAACCATTCTTGAAACAGCGCTATGACGCCACCAACACTCGCTTACCTAAAAGCGATCCATATTCTTTGGAAGAGAATCTTTTCATGGCATAACAAACTTCCGGAAGAAAGGCGATCAAATATATCTATATTTACTGTTATCCGGTTCTTTTACTACTAATGGATTGAATGAGCATAGCAGATGGATCTGAGAGAAGCCGTAGATACATTAAATCAAGGTGCAGATAGATATTACAATAATGGTGAAATTGAGGGCGATGAGCTAGAAATTGCACTGAGAGAACTTCTCTCTGTAATTAAGTCAGATATTGAGACTGTTGAAGATGAAACAACGTATAGTCCTCGACAAGCCCAAATAGTTGTGCTAAGGAAGGTTGGTCTAAGCAATGCTGGAATAGCTTTCCTAACAGTTCTCTATAACAAATCTGGAGACAGAGATAGCTGGAAAGACATACGTTATTTCCGAGACAGATATGAAGAAATATTTGGCCGTGGAGAACTCTATAATACAATTAAGCCGGGAACTGTGGCAAACTACTACACAGACGCGAAGGAAAAATACCGAGCTTCAGTCCGTGCTGTCGAAGAAGGTGAGGAACTCTTCGAATAAGAAGTGGTTCAGGCGTCTGTGAATTCGGCAAGCGAGTGGTTCGGACTATCAGCGTTCCACTTCCCGATCTGGATGAGTTCGAACGAATCGATGGGGGTAGCAAGTTCGCCATCGACCTGGTCCCGAACCCCACCAGAGAGACTGTCAACAGGGATCGCAGTGAGCGTGTGCTGAGTGAGCCTGTAACTGGTGGCAAGGCTTGTCGGGGCAACGATCACAACGTCCGATCCTTTGGTGGTGTCCAGTGCGATTTGTGCATCCCGTTGCTGGAGCACTGTCGCGTCTAATTCATCGACAGGAAAGAGACAGTCAGCGGCACCGTACTCAATGCTTGCCCCTGCGGACCCAAAATGTCCACTAAGCATATATATTGTATAGTATATGCCCAACAAGCATCAAGTTTGGGGTAGATTGGGCTGTCGTGGCTGCGCTTCATGCACTCCGTCGATTTAATTTGTTGAGCAGTTTCACCAACGGATATGTCCCGCGACCTCTATGGCTGTACCGCAACTGAGTTTGCTACACACTCTATCGAACATCTTAAACGCGGTACGTCAGCAAGCGATGCCGCTGCGTGGCTCACTGAATACGGATACGATGCGGCCCTAGTCTACGCTGACAGCGATCCAGTCGGGTTCGTACATAAGAACGACATTACGAACAGTGACGAGGAAGAGAATCTCAGGAACTCTCACCCCACTAACCATCGATTATAACATCAGCGGAGACACCTTGTTTACAGACTAAGTACTGCCTCAAATCGTTGAGACTGGCATTCACGGTGTTGGCGAGAGATGAACAAAACAGCTTCTCAAAAAGTGTGAAACCCAACAGGGCTCCTAAAGTCAAAAGTTACCTATAAATTAACCAGATTACAAGTAGTATCTCGGAAAGTTTAGGTCCTTTATCTCGAGTAGCGTTATATTAGCTACAAGAAATGGGAGGTAAGTATCCTTCTGATTGGGACACCCGCCGTAAAAAGGTCTACAGACGGGATAATCACCGATGTAATAAATGTGGTGCCCGCGGTGGGCCACGAGGTAGTGTAGAACTCCATGCTCATCACAAGACACCAATTTCTGAAGGCGGTTCACACCGGTTTCGTAACCTAACTACAGTCTGTAAATCATGCCACGAGAATATCCACGGACACGGCGTCGGTGGACGTAGCTCTTCCACCACCGACAGTGAAGATGAAATTGACCCAGTGGCTGGGGCAATTTCAGTTGGGCTAGTTGTGTTAGTGGTGTTTTTAGGAGTGACGTATGGAGCAGTTATACAGGTATTGCCAGCGGGGCAAACAGTCAGCGAAGAGTATCATATTGAGTATCACAGTGACACTGAAGACCCAGACGGGTATGGTCAAGAGATTCGGTACGACGTTGGTCAGCCGTTAATCCTAAAATATGAGCTCGCGGACAATGTGATATCTGAGAAGGACAGCACCCGATTACGAGTGAGTGTCCATAACCCAAGTGGGAATCACCTCAGAGGTCAAGTTGACGTGCTTGGACACACCAACTACTGGCTCAAGGGAGAGGTCGCTACGTTCGACTTTGATTTGGCACCAGGAGAAACAGCCTCGACAAGTGTCTCTTTATCTGGCAGCGAAATGGTTGCAGACAGTGGTGTAGGACAGAGAAAGACGACATTCGGTGCTGAGGCGCATATTTTTACCAATCCATATAGGGTAACCAGTACCCAAGAGAGTGATATATTGGCTGAGAAAATGAATCTAAAAGTCCGGAAACCGTTACTGTCCCGTCTCGGTTTATATTGGCTTATCGTTTTGAGCCTGTGTTTCACAGTCGGTGGATACCTCTTCCGGAAAAACAGAGACAACTAAGAGATTCGCAGCGAATTCTGCCCATACCGTCAGCTGTGTCCGGGTGAGTTGCATCGATTCTTTCTCCTGGCTGTTTTCCGGCCAGAAGCGCCGCGTGCTTACCTGAGAGGGCTCCTGGCACGTCAACAGCTACCCACTATTTGACGCAGAATTGGTGTAGATCTGTTGTTGGGTTGATTGGCGTGTGGGAACAAGGTTACAGGGTGTGGTGGCTTGATTTATCCATGTTGATGGCGTACGAACGAATGGCGGTGTCTTGGCAGATACCCGGAGAGTGGTCCGGATGCTTGCTGGGGGTCCCGGACGACTGAACAGTATGGAACGCGACCGACGACAAATGGCCCGTCACGTTCTATCTGGAACTCGATGTCGAACGCGCCCACCGATTTGTGTCAGGTGTGTCGGCACTAAGTAACAACTTCTCATACAAGTCGTGATTCAGTCGGTACAGCCAATTATTGCGCAGTGCCTGAGTCTATCTCGCGGGCAAATTGGTCGAAGAAACTCTCCATCACGTCCCAGCGTGACTCTCCAAGGCGGCGACCAGGGTCGGTATACAACGCGTTGAGGCGTTCACGCGCCCACTGCTGTAGAAGATCGATATCCGGCAACCCAGGTGCATCGTCAGGAAGTGTCGCTGCGTCATCGATGATGGCGTACTGCTCGCCAATGCGTCCGGACCGTTCACCGACAATGCAGGCGAGGCGAACGAGCCCGACCACGCCGGTTGCGTCGAGTTTGTCAGCGTCGAAGAGCAACTGTGCCTCAATCGTTTCGGGCTGCGGTGAACTCGCCCGGATACTGTGTGCTCGCAAGCAATGTTCGATCGCCGTAATCCGATCTGACGCCACCCCTTCGGCTGCGAGGAGGGTCGTGGCTTCGTCGGCTGCCCAGTCGTCGTGATCGTCGATTTCCCCGATGCGTTCGAGCGGTCGTCCGATATCATGAAGCCACGCCGCTGCAGCGAGGACCTCCCGGTTGACGCTGTCCGAATGCTGGGTCGCAAGTTGGAGCGCAACGTCACGCACGCGTTTCGCATGGAAGATATCGTGTGCGGGGAAGGCATCCTCGTAGTACGGCCGTGACAACTCGCGCGACAGGAGGGCTACGTTGGAGGGCATCACTGTGGAAAATCGCCACAGAACGCTTAGGTATTGTGAAATACGCAGGCTTACCGACCAGCCAATTCACCAGCAATAGTTCTGCACTCAGCCGCCTTGTGAACGGTCCTACGCCACCCTTCCGACTAACCAACACCGGGCCACTTTTGCCACCGAATGTTGGTTAGCGACCCACCACCCCGGAAGTACAAGCTATCTTTATTACACCCTATCACACGCTGCCAGAGTATCGCCCTGACAGCGACTCAAGCGGCCGAAATTCATACCGGGTTCATCTCGATGGTCAGCGGCAAGACCAGTCAAAGACTAGCGTGTCATAGAACTGTTCACAGCCGGCCAAGGGAATGATGTTTTGGCCACTGGTTGATACTAATTGGGTTCAATAGCTTATTCACCCTGAACTGTGCAATTTCCGTGCATGTCCTCCATTGCCAGCTTGATACGCAATTTGAGCAGAGATGAGATCGTGAGTATCACAGTTATCGGCATAACTGTCGCAGTGTTTGCTTGGTATCGGACCAACATGATTGGTATACAGCGGTTGACCAACTCTATTATCATTCTCCTCGTGAGTATTAGCTGTGCGACGGCTGTAACAGTAGTTCTGAAGAAATGGAATCCCACGTGGTATTCCTCATGATGATAGACGATGAGTGGCCCAATTGCGTGAGACCGATTCTATGACACGCTTACACGTCGTGGCGACGGCCTGAGCGCGACAGCAATACTCTATCCTTTTGACGACTTGCGTAGCTGTTTGGCATGGGTTGCGATGGTTTCCGAGACCACTCCTGACAGTTTGCGACCCCGCGCCGGGACCTGTTAGAGGCAGGTCCCATGACGGCGCGAGTGTGTATCCGTAGCTGATGGGTGACTGGTATGTAAACCCCCCTTGTACTTCCGGGAGTGGTAGCTCGCTAACCAACAGTCGGTGGTAGAAGCGGTCCAGTGTTGGTTAGCCAGGGGGAGTGTCGAAGAACAGTTCACAAGACGGTTAATTTCAGCATCATCAAGCTGGACTGGCAGCTCAGTAGGCCCGCATATCTTTCACGCAGACTTACACTACAGGTGAAAAGCAACGGGGACTATTCCGCTTGGAGGTCTTGTATCGGTAATGGAATACGAGACCGATTCAGATGAGTCTATCAGCCGTGCAGTTGTCACAATCACGAGTAGAGTCGAAAATACGGCTATCAACGACCTCCCGCCACTCTACGAATCAATAGATCCTGACAAGCTGGACGCAATGTTTGCAAAGCAGGGCCAGGTACATGTCTCATTCAGTTACAGTGACTCTCTCATCGACATCTATAATGGGGAATACCTCAGAGCCGAAACTACGTGATTTCCGTCTCTTATTGGAATAACTGCGTAAGTGGTCTGGTACCTGGATGCTCTGTACTGACCGGTCAACGACTTGTCTGAGAAAGCAGTATTCAGACGGACCAGCTGTTGCCTGCCCGAGTTACGCGTCCCTAGTGGCAGGCAGTCAGCAATACCAAGGCCGGAGGACTACCACCACCACTACTTATTTAGCTGAGGATTATATGTATACATATATGACTGAACTGGATGAGGAGACACCGTCGCCTTCGCCGTCACGAAAGGCGGACGGTGACTCCAATCTCCCCGAAGTGCCCATTGGGCTACTTGATGGGATGGACGATATCATCAATGGGGAGACTGCCAGCAAGTCGGATATCGAAGACGTCCTGAAATTCTAATTCTTTGTTCGCTCTGTGAGCCGAGTCCCGCTGTCTGATGAGGAAACATATGTCATTTTTGCGGCGGAGACTCTTTCAAACCTCCAATCTCTGGATGGGAGCAAACAGCAGCAGATACTGAGCAGGCTCTTGGATATCGCTGCGAGCGCTAATCTCCCCAGCCAATTCAGACACGAAACGATAGGCAGTCTTGATATTCTTACAGCAGGAGACCAGTGCCGACTCTACACGAAGATCGTCGAAAATATTCCAGAAGGCAACGCAACGTATCACCTCATCTTTGTCCTCTATATCGACGATAAGCACGAGTATAACCAGTCGGAATTAGCGACATACGATCCACTGGCTGATTCTTTTCTTTCTGTGGCGACATCTATGGACGATGTTGAGAGTGTTGAAGACTACTTAGCAGAAAAGAATGCACTCAGTGCTGAGGACCTGGAAGACTTGCTCTCGTAACTCGTGAACCGTTGTCAGAGGCTTTGAACGACGCCCCCAGACCCGGATAGACAGGGTACAGTCACGATTTGGGCTGCTATGGAAACAAACAGCAGTGCTACAATCAAGCTACACCAACCGCCTCAGGGGTTAGCGTTGGCTATGTTGACATCTCTCGGTTCATCCCGCAGGCGCTGAACCACATTCAAGCAGTGAATTCAAGTGAATACTATCTAAGAATCTAATTATAGGTTATTAGATGCTAACTGACACGCTATTATTCGCGACAACGACGTTTCTCATTTGGGTAGCGTTAGTCTATTCGCTCTCTGCGGTCTGGTGGTTAATAGAAGTCTTACCGCTCGGCATTGGGTGGAACTCGAGCGAGATGGACGCCTGGGGATTAGATGATCTACAGGTTCGCATACTCACAATCGGAGCGGAGGACGTTGTCCAGGCAACTGTTGACTCAGTTCCTGATGGTGTTGCTGGAGTCAAGGTTATCGCTGAACAGGATATTGATATTGATGGGGCAGCCGTATCTGTCGTACCGGACTCATTCAGCTGTAAAGCCACAAACAAGGGCCGTGCCGTTGAGTGGGCACGGAGACACATCTCCTGTGACGCAGAGTATGTCCTGTATCTCGACGAAGATACACTGGTTACTGGGCTGACTGGCCTCCCTGATGCAGATTTCGTTCAGTTTACTGAAAAACCGATTTTCACTGGCTCACGGCTCGCCTACTTGTGTGAAGTGTTTCGAGTCGGCTACCAGTTCGAACAGCGTGCATTCCGGCGTCTTTCATATCCGCTGTACGCATGGGGCGGCGGCTTCGCAATTCGACACGAGTTGGAGGATGAGCTTACGTGGGACGTAGCGACGATTACCGAGGACACGAACCTTATCTGGCGAGCTGCGGATCGGTTTGAATTAGAATATCGGCTCGTTGACGCCCGGTTTCGAAATCAAGCGCCACCATCGCTGAAAGCGATGATTAAGCAACGTCGCCGGTGGATGTCTGGGACACTGAAAGATAATCATATCCTCCCGCTATTGTACCAACCACTGACGCTAACTCGTGTCGTATCCTGGGGATTTTCACCCGCTATCCCACTGCTAATTATTGGTGCTTCGCTCGTCCCCGGTGCAACAGTCAGCATCCAATTTTTCGAACTGATTTCGACTGCACTACTGGCTGTTCTATTCATATATATGCTGTTTGGCCTGTGGGCCTACAGAAAGCATCCGTTACTATGGCCGGTATTCTTGATATTGACTCCACTGGCGGTTGTACTCCACGCCATCGGGGCTGCATGGGGTGTTATCAGCCCAATCGAGGAGTTCGAGGTCACAGAGAAGGTCGTACCCGAGACCATCGAAGAGGTCAACCCAGAATTGGACGAGGGTGCGATTGCAGCCCATGACGGGGAAGACCGCCTTGTCCGCGAATCGGCTGACGAATTCGATACAGAACTGTTCAGGGACTAATTGGACACGCGATTATTATTTTGCCAGCAATCCCAGATTTCAGCTTAGTTTGTTGCACGCCGGTCAAACTGGGAACCCAGTGCTTGGAGAGCACGGAGACTGTATATTTGCCGGGTGTCAGGCCCCCCTGATATTGGTCCACCCTGCGTCCGCTTCGGGGTCGTATACGCCGCCCCAGTTACTTTCTCCGGATCGACTCCACGAATCGCGTGGAGCAGTCCTTCGCTGCTCAATCTCTGTTCAGGGACGTCCCCGGGATGGGAAATAGATGTGTTGTCCCGACTCCCAGCAGGCCCCACAAGAGAGACTCAACCTCGACAGTTGAGAAACGGTTAACGAGGAGCATGCAAAAGTCGGGCGTGTGACTGACGATCTCGCGTAGCCCTCTGTCGAACTCATCCTTGAGCTCCACGACCAGGTCGTGGCAGAAGGTGACATCACGGAACCGGGGGTCCGGTCAGAGGACGCAATTGCATCCGCACTACAGTACGTTTCGGAGGGATTCTTCGGGGAGGTGCCTGAGACGATCCATGAAAAGGCGGTCCATCTGATGCGGCTACTCGTTTCGGATCATCCGTTCGTCGACGGAAACAAGCGCACGGCACTCCGAACAGTGGTCGTTTTCTATATGCTGAACGGATATACATTTGAGTACGGTGATGAAATCCGAGCGCTCTTACACCGGTTTGCGACCGGCGAAACCACGGTGGACGTAGACACTGCAGTCATCTACTTCCGGGCATGTGCTCGCCGCAACTGATAAACCGATACACTGGATAATGATAAATAGAGAAATGGCGTCTAGCACCGATTCCTCAACGGCGATTGACGAGGAAGTCCGCCAGTTGTACGAGAGATATCAGGCGGCCGAAAGTGACGCCGAACGCCGTGAGATTGCGCTTGAAATGGGGAAGCTCGATGGACGTCGCCACGCAGATATCTACGCAGCGCTCGAAAACGAGTGAGAGGTCCTACGTTCTACGGTTGGCCGTCCAGCGGAGTTTGTAGATAGGCTGTTCGGTCGCCTCTTCCAGACGATTCTGTTCGCTTGTAGTAACGTGGAGAATGTCGACGCGCACGTCTGGGTCGCGTGCGGTTGGCGACAAGAGCAGTGGTTCCGGATTTCGGGGTAATTTGCTGCACGCCGACCACACCGGGTACCCGGTGCCATGAGAGGGGCACGGGGGCTGTATGAGCGTCGGGTGTTAGGCCCCGCCGAAATCACTGACTGCGAACCTCTTCACGCCACCGCTCGTACTCCGCACGCGCCAGTGCCCACGTGTACGCTCTCCCGAGCGTCGGCCAACCATGCCACACCAGAACCCGCTCGGTCGCTGCAACGGGCACCGCCAACCGCCGACCCGAACCGTGACCACGTAGCCTCGCTCGACGAACACCTGCGCGCGCCGTCGGTGATCGCCTAGGTGGCCAACCCGCCCCAGTCACAGCCTATCATACCGTCCAGTGAATCCAATACATCTAGCCCGGCACAATTACGCGGTATGTACAATATCTACGTCAGCAAGCTCCAGAAGAGGCTCCTTGTCGAAATCATTCTTATTGTGGGTGATGAAGGTACCACCCTCGGTGTGTGCAGTTGCGAGGTTCAAGAAGTCGACAGGGTCAAGAGAGACATCTTGCGACTGTAGACGTTCTTCGATATAGGCGGCTTCAAGCGCAGTGTTCCCGGTGAAGTCGATGATGCGGTCCAACGTCGACGTGAGGCGCGTTCGTGCGCGTTCCATTTCCGACCGACTGCTACAGGAGCGGTAGAACTCGAAGGCGACGAGAGACGGGATTGTCCACTCCTCACTACGATACTGTTGTAGGTGGCTGACAACCTCGGGGTCAGGGTTCGCACCGCCGATTTTCACCAATATGTCGTTGTCTAGGACGATCATTCGTCACTGCGACGGTCCAGCGATTCGTTCAGTTCTTCGTGGGTCTCACGCATATCGTCTGCAAGACTCCCATCATCGAACTCACTGAGGAACCCAGCCATCTCCTCTACGTCTTTCTCGCTTCGGCTAAGGCGGTCCAACAGGTCGTTGAAGCTTTCGTCGTCCCGCTTCAGGTCACGCAGTCGTTCTTTCACTTCGTCGGTGACTCTGATAGTACTCATGTGTATACGTTGTGTACAAATTGTTGGTATCTCTTTCGGTGACTGAGAGAAGTAGTCCGCTGTGTGGTGAGACGCCGGCGGCATCGTACCCAGATGCACCCACCTCCGCGCTTTCATTACCGCCTTCGAGGAAGTCGACCAACCACACCACGCCAGAACCCGTTCGGTCGCTGCGACCGGTGCTGCCAGCTGCCGATCACGAACCATGACCGCGTAGCCGTGCTCGACGAGCGCCTGCTCGCACGTTGTCGGTGATCGTCCAGGTAGCCCAGCCACCCATTCCAGTACCCACTGGGTTGAATGAAAGACTGTCTGAGGTCGGTAAGCACCAGCAGCGCGAGTATAGTGCTGATCACCAAGGCCGGCAAGCGAAAGCAATGCGTCTTTCCGGTACTGACCAGGCTATCCCGACCCGTATGCTACGAGAGGGCAGATATGATGGGAACGACGCTAGCACGCTGGCCGCGATGGATGGTTAGATTGGATTAGTTATATACCACAAAAGCAGTCGTTTGGATGGAGTCATTAATACAAACCATGTTGTCACGATTGGTGGACACGATCCGTTCGATGATGGCGTCGGATTCCGATCCGGAGAACACACTTGATGTGTGTGTCGAATGCGGTGACCCCACGGTTCCCGGTGCCGGTCGCTGTGGGTCGTGTCTCAAGGAGTGAGCGCCCGTCAGTCTTGCCGATCAGTGGCAGACCGCTGCCAGAGCGGGAGTGTATCTATCCGACGGTCGACCAGTTGTGCGACACCAGTTGCGAGCGGTTTGCCTGTGACCGCAGCACGGCGTGCGGCTGCAACCTCATCCTGTGTTGCCAACGGAATCAGTCGGATGATCGTGCCATCCTGATCGATATCGACGCTCAGCATGGCCTGTGGATAGGAACAGACGGCGGGTGCGATGACTTCCATCGTTGCCCCATGGGCATTGATCGCTGGCACGTGGTGGTGCCCATTAATGACGAGTGGCACGTCATGGGCTGATAGAATCTCTGTGACTTCTTCCGCATCTTCCAACTGGAAGTGCTGATATTTGTCACCGGGGGCATCCGGCAGTGCCCCGACGTTGTGGTGGAACACGATGACCGGGGTCTCAACGGTGGTGAGGCGGTCACGCAGCCACCTTCTGCCCTGCTCACCGAGTTTCCCACCCCAAGTGGTCCGGAGGGAGTGGTCCGGTGCGCTGGCTGTATTCATCGCTAAGACTGTCACTGAGCCCGCCTCAATACTAGTTGGAAGCGCACCATACCGAGTTTCGAACGCCGGTGACGGCGGGTCGTGGCCGTCGAACGCTTTCGGGACATCGTGATTGCCGGGGACAGCAACCCAGTCTGCATCAAACTCCGACAACAGGGAATCGACGACATGGAAGGAGTCCGGACGGCCATCACCGGTCAAATCACCCGCCAAGAGGGTGACCGATGGATCCAGCCGGGTAGCGGTCGCCAATGCCCGAGCAAACAGTGGTTCGCTGCGATGGGCCATTTTCCATGTACCTGTTGTATTGGCCGCAATATGTGGGTCCGCGATGACACAGAGGCGAATCGGACGGTCGGCACAGGGACGGGCAAACTCGGCCATAATAGGGCCCGGCGCGGGACGAATCATCCTGGTATCACATGCAGTTTGTTGGGGTTGACAGACAGCGCAATCTCCGATGTGTCGGGAAGGTCAGCTGGGTCCACTCTGAGCGTCAGTTCCTCTCCAGCCGAGGTTCTGACAGCTGTCCGAACGTGGTCTCCGAAGTAATGCTGGTCCTCGATGGTTGCCTGTATCGGCCCGTTATCGAGGTGGAACGCCTCGGGCCGTGCGACTAAAGTGACATCACCCTCGGGTGCGTCGGCCGGAGCGTCCACAACGGTGTCCCCGAACTCGATCACATCCTCGGTGACCGTTGCAGGAATGCGGTTCGAGGTCCCGACGAAGTCAGCGACGAATTCGTTTGCAGGCCGTTCATACACCTCCTCCGGGGTGCCAACCTGTTCAACATGCCCGTCATCCATCACGGCGATTCGATCACACATCACCATCGCTTCGGATTGGTCATGTGTCACATACAGCGATGTGACATCGATTGTATCAAGCAATGAGCCGATTTCTTTCTGGAGGCGAGTTTTGAGTTTGGCATCCAGCCCCGTCATCGGTTCATCCAGCAGGAGCACACGCGGTTCGATGGCAAGGGCACGAGCCAACCCGACGCGCTGTTGTTGGCCACCTGAAAGCGTCGCAGGGTCTCGATCGCCCATGCCGCCGATACCCAACATATCGAGCAGTTCGTTGGTCCGCTGCTCACGTGTGTCCGATGGAACATCCCGCATCTTCAATCCGAACGAGACGTTCTCTTTAACGGACATATTCTCGAAGAGGGCATACGACTGGAACACCAGCCCGACATCACGCTGTTCCGGTGGGATGTCAGTCACATCGTCGCCGTCGAAGCGCACATGCCCGCTGCTCGGGGTCTCGAAGCCGGCGACTGTCCTCAGTGTGGTGGTCTTGCCACAGCCAGAGGGCCCCACTAATCCCAGCGTCTCACCCGGTTCGACGGTCAATGATACCCCATTGACAGCGACTGTGTTTCCAAACCGTTTCGTGATATCATCGATTGTGACTGATTCAGCCATCTACTGTGTCCCTCCGATTGAGAAGCCGTTTTCACCGAGCCGATTCAGTAACGTAGTGACCGTCGCGACAATCAAGAAGTAAATCGAGATCGCCGCAGCGGCCCGCAAGAACGGGTTGTTCGAGATGTTCTCGAACAGGAACAGCGAAAACGGACGCGGGCCCCGGGAGTAGATGATATATGAGAAATTGAATTCCGCAGCCGCCAGCGTCCAGCAGATAATCGATCCAGAAATGATTCCTTGTTTGGCTTCGGGAATGATCACCCGTAGGAATGTAGTTGGCCACGAGGCACCGAGTGACCGAGCACTCTCTTCGATCCGTCGCAAATCCATGGATTCGAAGGATGATTGGACTGCGAGGACCATGTATGGAATCTTGAGCAACGAGTACCCCAAGACGAGCGCAAGAGTGCTTGGAAGGTTAGGGTATGTTTTGAGGAACGCGATGCCCAGGATGATGCCAGGAACGATTGGCAGGATTGCGAACGTATTCAGCAGGCGCCGGCCCGTGAACTCGTACCGGGTGACCGCGTAGGCGATCGGGACGCCTGCAATCAGATTCACAAATACACCGAACAGTGCCAGGAGGATACTGAACCCAAGAGCAACCGGAATCGGTGTCTGGATAGTCACGTCGAACGGGAAGCGGAAGGTCAACCGTGGCACCTCAGGCAACTCAAGCACATAGAGGACATCCGGGGCCACGAACGTCCAGAACCCACCGAGCCCCCGCTGGGCACCCTGTGATTCGGCGATACCGAGCGCTAACTCCCAGTTGCGCAGCGTGAGCCCACCGCTGGGAACAATACCGGTCCAGTTTTGGAAGAACGACGCGACGAAGGTTATCAGCACCGGCCCGATCAGGAACACCACGGTGAGACCGATGAGACCGGTGAGTACCTTGCGACCGAATCGGGCCGAGACTCGACCAAGCCAACTGGGATCACGGTCCGGTATTGTGCCACTGATACTGGCTTGTCCGTCGGAACCGGGAGTGCTCATCGTCCCACCTCCGCACTCGTAAACCGCAAGCCCGCGAAAGTAAACGCCAGCGTAAAGAAGAAAAACAGCGTCGCGAGTGCAGACGCGATATTCAGTTCGTAGCCCACCTGGACCAACTGATCAAACCGGAAGGTGACGACTGACAGTGATTTGAGGACGAGGACCGTCCCAAATATAGCCAGCGCCGTACGGAACGTGAGGATGAGCGCTCCGACAATGCCCGGTTGGATCTGTGGTAGTGTGACGTACCAGAACGTCTGTAACGGCGTCGCTCCAAGGGCACGGGCCGCCTCCTCGGCGTCGGTATTCACTTCGGCGTACGTGCCACGTAACAACAGCGTTGCACGCGGAATCATCGAGTAGAGGTACCCGAAGAAGAGCCCGAGGATTGCAAGGGTAGTCCCCGATGGCTGGCCAGTCAACTGGAGGGTGACTGGGTCAGCCCCGGTGAGTACCGCCACAAAGTTCGTGAGGAGTCCTGTCTGGCCGAACAGGACAATCATCATGAACGCAGCGACGATTCCGGGGAGACTGATCGGAAACGAAATCAAAGTCACTAACAGGTCTTGTCGAGGGAGGTCGTACTTTTCGAGTCCATGTGCAATTGCGATGCCAAGGCCAACACTGGTGACCGTTGTCACGGCGCCAAACCACAGTGAGTTCCAGATCGTTCGCCCGTAGACAGGATTGACCGGCTCACCGCTGGCCGAGATCCACCGTGAAAGCTCCGTACCGATACCTGGCAGAAATGCCGCAATCGACGCAAAGAGTGTCCGGTACGGGGCCAGGGTCCAGCCGCTGATCTGGCGAAGAAACTCCTCGGCGACGCTGAGCCGAAACATCGTCAGCAGTGGGATGAACGCTCCGAACAGCGCGAGGGCAAAGAACGGGAGCGAGAGGGCTGCGATTCGTCTGGTTTCCCGTTCATCTTCTGTCTCCGGGAACGCCAGCTGGCCCAGCCGGGTCTGTCGAAGTCGGTCGAACAGTGACGGATTGTTCAGCGTAGCCATGGAATCAGTAGCCGGTTAACCCGACACCTTCACCGATTTCCTGGATGATGTCCTCCTGATTGTCGACCAACTGGCCGTAATCAACCTGGAACTCCGTCGCTTCGTACGCACTCTGGGCCGGGAATTCATCGGGTGTCTCAAGTTCGTCAGCTCGAATCGGACGGACATACGCGTCGAAGAACTGTCGCTGGCCCTCAAGAGAGAGTACATAATCCATGAATAGCTTACACGCCTCCGGATTTGGCGCGCCCTCAAGCATAGCATAGCCATACGGTTGGTTAAGGGCCCCATTTTCGCCGTTCGGACCCGTCACTAACGAGACACCAACCTGGTCTTCACCGATCGAGTCGGCGTTGTACTTCAGGTCTAGACCGGTATAATCGTACTCGACGAAGGTCTCGATCTCTCCGGAGGTGAACTGTTGTTCGAGGTTGCCTTGGAACGTCGCGCCCTTTTCTCGAAGGTCACTGTAGTAATCAATGACTGGTTGGACATCATCCAGAGATCCACCGTAAGCATTGTTGATAGAGAGGGCGCCAGCCAGCCCGACTGCGGCCTGGGGTGGCTGAAACACCAGCGATTCGGCGATTTCTTCTTGCCGCAGATCGTCCCATGTCTCTGGGGGGTCGATACCCTTTTCATCGTATAAATCTGCGCGATACGTAACGGCTGTCGTCATCCGGCGCGTTGCGGTGACATGGCCATCGTCAGTTTTCAGCGAGTCGGGGACTTTGTCGTAGTTGGCCGGGGTGTATGGTTGTGTCAACCCCTCATTTCTGGCGATGACACCAAACGTGTAACCGCCGTTCATCGCAGAATGATTTGGGTCCTGTGCATTCTGGCGAGCGTGTGAGAGTGCCTCACCAGAGGACCGCTGATCGTCATTCAGCGAGACTCCGTATTGATTATTGAACGACTCCATGAGTGCACCCCAATTTGACCAGCCGGTCTGGACGGCGTACACGTATAGTGTCTCAGGAAAACTCTCAATACTCACCGTGGTCTGGTAATCACCGTAGCCAACCTCGTAGGTTTCGCCCGTACTGGTTGTAGTACTCTCTCCAGAGGGGGTGTCCTCAGAAGGGCTACTCTCACTGCTCACGCAACCGGCGAGACTGGCGATTCCTGCCGCACCTGTCCCGAGTATGAACTGCCGCCTAGATGGCATGATTGAGTTAGAGAAGTCCTTATAAAAGCGGTTTTATAATATTTATTCTGTCCCCAATATATCAGGATGTAGTAATATCTATTGCTATTGATAGTATGTACTGGTCAATGTATTACCACTCAGATTCGGACGTTGAAGTATGAGTGTGACGTAAGCGGTGGCAAGGACGAATGATGCCGATTACCAGTTGTTCCACATTTCGGGCCAATTTGTTACACACCGGTCAAACCGGGTACCCGGTGCTATGAGAGAGTACGATGGCTGCATGAGCGCCGGGTGTCAGGCCCCGCTGGAGTCACTGATTGTGACTTTCCCTTTCCATGCCGCCGCTCGTACGCCTCACGCTCCAGTGCCCACTTGTACGCACTCCTGAGCGTCGACCAACCACGCCACGCCAGAACCCGTTCGGTCGCTACGACGGGTGCCGCCAGCCGCCGATCCACAACCGTGACCACGCAGCCCTGCTCGGCAAGTGCCTGCTCACACGTCGTCGGTGATCGTCCAGGTGACCCGTGGCTGCGTTGAGTCTTCCGGCCACTCTAACCCACCGTCACAGGCGTACCAGATACGTGCAACCGGCTTCGTTAGCGAGTGCGATAGCGGCCCATCCATCTATGTCCAGTTCCGCCCGAGATACAGCACGAGTCACTGACTACTGCTCGGTCAGTTTGAACCGAGTGTACTGTCTCCATTGTTGATACAAGAATACGATGTCGAATCCTACTGTTGTCTGGCGGTTATACTTTCACCGAGCTGGGCGAGTGTTCAAGTGCTCCAGATTCATACACCAGTATGTCTCCCATTGGAAACCAGGCGGAGACATCTGAAAACCATGGTACTACCACAACTTGCCGCCGCCGGTGCAGTTGCATACGGCGGCGTGAAGGCAGTAGAGTATTTGACCACCAGTGAGCATGACCGGGCGCTCAAAACGACGTACAAGCATTTGGAAAGCACTGTCCCGGATGCCACGCTATTCGTCGATCACATCGACGTAGATGCAGATGGAAATCCTGAGGGGGTCCTCGACAGTGACCGTATTCCGGACCTCATTCTTCACAATCAGCGGTCCGCTAACCTGGTAGTTGAGGTTGAAACCGGTGATTCGCTTCGGAATGCGGGTGACGAAGCAAGGGCACAGCTACAGGCATTTAGATCCCCCGGCTATCGGCGGGTTCTCGTGGTACCAGAGGATGCAAGCGAGCTCGCGAAACGTGCCATACACGACTGGCCAATCGACGACGAGACCACCTACGTGGCCAACCCATCCACTGCGTCAGACGCGCTATAGAGCGTCTCTCGGCGGGGAAAGATACACTACTCATTGCACCCCGATTTTTAGAGGTAATTTCAGCCTGTGCGTGGCTTGCTTCACGACCTACTACTCTGGCCCAGCTGAATTAGTCAGCCAAGTGTCGATGGTGAGTCTGTCCGCAAGCGAGTCGTAACCCAGATCGGCCAGCGCTGCTTCCCACATGTTGCCGGACCAGCGGAGGTACACCAGTAGCGACACGATGAGACTGTAAACGCCAAACGGCGTTGTGTGGATATCGCCGGCTATCGGGTCAATGTAGATACCGACTTGCAACAGGCCGTACATCACCATTACAAGTGCCATAGCTGCTGTTGTTGCGAGAAACAGCCCTGTTCGGGTTTTCGATTTCCGAACTTCTGCCCGGACATCAACGCCGACGTAGCGGTCCCACATCGACTTGACCTTTGAGCCTGTCCACCCAATGATTCGGTCACTGGTACGCCAGTACCATTTTGCGGTCGCAGCGATTGGACCATTCACCTCGTGGTGACCGTTGAATTGCTGGAAAGAGGTTTGCTGTCCCTGGTCAGCCGCTGAGTCATCATCGCTGGACGTGTCTGTCTCAACGTCAACGGTAATAGTCTCAATCTCAGCGAAGACATCCTGTGTGCACTGACCGGCGGTTTCGACGGTGTCCTGATCAGCAGCTGCAACGAGATCAGCGAGTCGGTCGGTCGTTGCCTCTATCTTCTCCGCGTGGTCGTGCCGGGTGAGCTTATCGTACGATGTTCCCAGGAGTCCGGCGTCCCCAAGCCGCTCGAACAGAACATCGTTCGGGAGCACCAAGTATTCGAACATTGCTTCGTCGCTCTTCCAACCGCCCAACATTCGAACGGCAGGTGGCGAGACTTCGTGGCGGAACAGCAGGTGAGTGGCGAAGTACCGGCGAAGATCGTGGGCCGAAACTTTCTCGAATTCATCGTTCCCGGTCCTCGTTGCCGCATTACTTGCCGACCGTGTCACGTCCCGCTGAATCGTGCGGGTTGTACATTTGAACAGTTGATCGTCCGCGCCGATGTTCCGTCTCTCCACGTATTTCTGGAGATCGTCCATGATGTCCTGTGGGATGAACACGCTTCGCGGCCGGGTTTCAGCTTCTCTGTTGGTCGAATCCTTCGCCATAACCTTGCATATCCAGCGATCACCTTCTGGCGTCTCACATCGTTGGAATTGGTTGTACCGTAGCCCGCTTACCGTGTCTACGCGCATGGAACACGACATCAGCCGCATCTCTAAGCGGACCTGCCGGGCGCTTCGGCTCTGGGGCTCGTATGCACTTTCTAACAGCGTCGTATACTCGTCGGTGTCGAGGAACACTCGCCACCGGCCATCTTGCAACGGGATCGTCTTCATTACATGAGCGTAACAACGAGTAATTGAAAAGGGTAAGCCCTCACCTGACCCCCATGCCGTAGTTGTCACACAAGAAAACTGAGAGGTTACAACCGATGGTTGAGGCCGTCGACGACTGCACTGTGGGCCCGGACCGATCACACCGACGCACCCCCTGGGACCGCAGCTCAGTCCGACTCCGACTCGGAGAGGGAGACTTTCAGATCACCGTGGATTGGCTTCGAAATTTCTGGCCACGTGATCGGTGGCCAGGTGAACCCTTGTTCGGTGTACATCACTGCCTCGCCGATGTCCAAATCTGACGTGATATCTTCTTCCATCGGCACGGACTCGAAGCCTTTCGGCGCCGACCCGCCGTGGGGGTTCGCGGTCCCATTCATCGCGACCCGCCAGCGAATGCGGTCGGTCCAGAGGTTGTGGAGATGCTTGTCCTTGTGGCCGAAAAACAGGCCGATAACCCCGTTCTTCCGGAAGTCCTCGACGGCCGTCCCGGCGAGTTGGACTTTCTGGAGGGTAGCGTACTTGTCCTTCGAGACACCCTCACGGGCGAGCGACGCGACCTCGTCGCAAATCCACGTTGTCCAGTCGAACGGCCCGCGTTCGACGAGCGACAGCGCCCAGCCGAACCACCAGTGATCCACCGGGTCGCCCGCCTGAAACTCGACGCCGTCGATGACCTTGTCGGACTCCTCGTAGACCCACTGACACCCTCGCATCTTCGGGTCGGGGTAGACGACGTGGAAGACGCCGTCCTGGAGGACGTTCAGATTCAGATCCATGATATCGCTGTAGTGCGTGACTTTCCGGACGACGTCCTCGAGTGGGACTTCTTTGCCCATCGAGTTGCGGTCCCTACCCTTCGGAACGACACGCGCGGTCGCGTCGTACCCCTTAGGAAGACAGACGTGCGCAACAGGTGCGTACGGGAGCCACTCCGACCGTGAACCTGTTGCAGCTCGCCAGACCACCCGTGAATTATTGACCTCCATGTCGATTTGGGCGGCTCGGAGCGCCAGCGTCGTCTTCCCCGAGTTCGGCGGGCCCGTTGCGAACCACTCGACACCGCCGCTGGGCTGATTGCGGCCGCCGTCCCACGTGTGGTCCCAGAACGCTGGGACGAGCCCATCATCCTCGAACTGCTCGGGGTCGAACTTCGGCATGCCGTGGAGTCGGCGGAGATGCCGCCCGTCAGCGTGCCTGCGGTCGTCACCGGTCCACTGCTTGCTACCGTAGTGTGGGTCCGCAAATCCCAGTTCCTGTGGATCGTGTAGCCCAGCCATGTTACATCGTCCTCGTGGGGGTGTGGTCGCCGTTCTCGCCGTCCTCACGGTGTTCGTCAGCTCGCTCCGCCCAGCGGTCAACTGCACGGTTGTACGCCGGCAAGAGGTACGTGGCCGCCCACAGTTCACGCTCACGCGCATACTTCTCTGCATCGCGAAGTAACACTCGCTGGGCGCTCCGCCGGTCGTGAATCTTCCAGTCAAAATCCGGCTCGACTTTGTGGAGCTCGCCGAGTGTCCCTCGATCCAGTCGAGGCAGCCACTCATCAACGGCGGTCATGTCCTCGAATCCGTCCAGCAGCGAGACGAGCAAAGTGCTCTGTTTTCGATACAGTTCGTCCAGTGCTGACCGCATGGCGAAGAACTCTGTCTTGTCGGGGTTCTCGACACGCTCGGATTCGTTGGTGTACTGTTGTGCATCAGCCCGGAGCGTTCGATACGCTGCCCGGAATGCTGGACGGATGTACTTCGCCGCGAGATATTGCCGTTCCCGTTTGCGGTTGCAGGGCCAACAGGATCATCCCGCCACTGCTGGCGGTTCTCCGACGTAATGGCGACCGACAGCGGAACCGGATGGGAACAGACGTTCACGAACCAGCCGTCTGGAACCCGACCGAGCGCCCAGAACTGCATCTGGTGCAACGACAGGACCAGCTCCCGTCGAGAGTCATAGCCTTCGACGATCCAGCGCTGGAGCCAGTCGTACTGGTCTTGGTTGAGGCTGTCCAGTGATGGTGTAAACGAGACATCGGCTGTCCCTGTCGTCTCATGCTCGTCCTCACGGACCTCCTGGAGGACCTCATCAAGCGAGGTTCGAATGCGCTGGCCCGACATCAGTTGGTACCTCCGACACTAAGCAGGTGCTTATCGCGGCCCAGCAACGGACTGGGCGCGTGCATGGCAAATCGGGTTGCCATCATCTCGGTAGCGCCAGCGGAGTCGTCTGCCAAGCCACAACGCAGTATGGACTCGATGGCGGCGTCCAGCAGCGTGGATGGGCTCTTACTCTGTCTGGCACAAGTGCGTCCGGCCAGCGATACCGCGAGTGATCGTGGACTGTTCATCTTGGTCGAAAAACATCCTATCATAGGTGTCAATCCCCGCTTGCGGGCTGGGGAAGGCCCTGTTCAGGTATCGGGGTGAGTCGGCTGAGAACGGCGTCATTTTGGACGCCACCGCTGCCCTCCGAAGCAACGGTCACAGTGGATTGGGCGGTCAGTTCGATACGATCGCTGTACGGAGACAGTGTGCCACCCGGTCATTCTGGACCGGCAGGGTGTGTGGCCTCTCGTGTGGGTAGGGGTACTCAGTCTTGTTGCGGATCGCCTCCGGACGCGAGAGATGTAGCAGACCACAAACAAATATGCCTGGTTTGGTACAGTGTTCTGTCACTCTCCAGTATGGTCCTGAAACAGTCTGGTAAGAGATTGTAAGAGTGATAGCCGAGATAGTAGTGGACAGCGCCGATACCCTTTTCTCAAATACTGCTAATCCGTGGGTATGGCCAATTCAGTCATGCTCGGCCGGAGCGTGGTCCAGCGAGGAAGTGTCAGTCTGTACCTGCGTATTGACCAAAGTTGGCAGCAGGGCGCAGGTTTGGACGTCGACGATACATGTCGGCTGGAGATCGAGGACGTTGGTGAGTCATCGCTAACGGTGGCACTGTATATCGACGAGGACTACAGTACTGTCGCAGACCCGCCGGGCCAGTTCGATATCGAGCCAGTGGATATCCGGACGAGCATCCAGTGGTGCCTGCCCGCGGATGTGCGCCGTGAATTCGGCATTTCGAAGGAGTTCACATACAATGCCGAATATCATGGCGACGGTGAGATCTATTACGAGCTCACGTCGCCGACCGTTCGCGACGAGCGACTGCTTGCCTGAACTGGAGTGGCGGTTGCAGTAGGTGTACCCGTGACGGCGGGGCACGTTTCTGTTGATTGGCGCGAGACACATCGCGTTAAGTTTGGCGTGAGTTGTGGTGGACGGCGAAGGCTTCGAGCCAGTTTTGAGCTGTTTCTAGCTCGACATGGCTGAAACTATTTGCAAAC
>Ga0207718_100279_pt1 | contig 52987 bp, 51 predicted proteins | sample A23M2SouthBayCA_FD_187749 | JGI IMG/M metagenome (GOLD analysis project Ga0207718, IMG submission 187749) | Aerobic enrichment media microbial communities from Eden Landing Ponds, California, USA - A23 M2 (SPAdes) | ecosystem: Environmental > Aquatic > Marine > Unclassified | place: Emeryville...
AACGTTCCGGCATCCCAAAACACTTCGACCGACTCGACCGAGCCACTCCCTGCCGAAGCATCCACGTCGACAGTGATGGTGCGACCATCGACTGACGTCCCCTGGATATCGACCGTTGGTTTCGTCGCTGGATCAGTTGACCCATCGTAATTCGGTGTCTTTGTGGTCTTTTCGTCCGAAGTCGTGTCTCTGGCGAAAATGTCGTACTGGAAGGAGGTATCCCACCCGACTTTCACTCGGCCCACATACGTATTCTCAGTGTCAGTGTCGTATGCCATCTGGAAGGTCTCTGCATTCGGGAGCAACCCTCCGTCTGGATCCACCGTTACGTCTACGTATTCCACTCCCTGGTCGTCTGTCACGTCCGCTCTGATATTCACGTACTGTCCGTCTTGTTCGTACCGAACATTCGATATTTCTGGCGCGTTGTTTTCTGGAATGTCTCTTGTGACTGTCGTTTCGACGGTATTGTATTCGCCGACCACTCTCGCCCCGACTGTGATACTTTCACCCCAATTGAACGTGCCCGAGTCCGGGATAGTCGCCGTGTAGGAGCCTTCACTGTCACTGTCCTCGACGACCATTGAGCCACCGTCCCAGAACAATTCAACCGACTCGACCGAGCCACTCCCTGCCGAAGCATCCACATCGACCGTGATTGTACGACCATCGACTGACGTCCCCTGGATATCGACCGTCGGTTTCGTCGCTGGATCAGTTGACCCATCGTAATTCGCGGTCTCTGTGGTCTTTTCGTCCGAAGTCGTGTCTCTGGCGAAAATGTCGTACTGGAAGGAGGTATCCCACCCGATTTTCACAGTGGCTGCGTACGTATCCCCACTCTCGTGAGCCATCTGGAAGGACTCTGCATTCGGCAACACCCCTCCGTTCGGGTCGACCGTCACGTCGACATATTCCACTCCCTGATCGTCCGTCACGTCCGCTTTGAACGTCACGTACTGTCCGTCACTCTCAGCTCGAATGTTCGATATCTCTGGCGGATCGTTTGCTGGGATCTCTCTCGTGACTGTCGTCTCGACGGTGTTGAACTCGCCTTCAACCTTCGCTCCGACTTTGACGTCGTCTCCCCAGTCGAACGTGCCTGAGTCCGGAACCGTCACCGTGTACGACCCCGGACTATCTCCGACGACCGTCGAGCCACCGCTGAACGGATTGAGGTCCCCGAACGTTCCGGCATCCCAAAACACTTCGACCGACTCGATCGAGCCACTCCCTGCCGAAGCATCCACGTCGACAGTGATGGTGCGACCATCGACTGACGTCCCCTGGATATCGACCGTCGGTTTCGTCGCTGGGTTGGTCGAGCCATCGTAATTCGCGGTCTCTGTGGTCTTTTCGTCCGAAGTCGTGTCTCTGGCGAAAATGTCGTACTGGAAGGAGGTATCCCACCCGATCTTCACGGTGGCTGCGTACGTATCCCCACTCTCGTGAGCCATCTGGAAGGACTCTGCATTCGGCAACACCCCTCCGTTCGGGTCGACCGTCACGTCGACGTATTCCACTCCTTGGTCGTCGGTCACGTCGGCCTTGAACGTCACATACTCCCCATCTGATTGGTATCTGACATTAGAAATTTGTGGTTGCGAATTCTGGGAGACGCGCCCATCGAAGTTTTTCGTTTCTTTATCCTGACCGAACTCGTCGCGCGCGTAGACGTCGTACTCGAAATCCGTCCCCCAAGCGATCTGTTTCGTCGCCGAGTAGGTATCCCCGCTGACGTGGGACATATCGACCGTCTGGCCGGTGTCCCAGAGACCGGTGTCGAACGTTACATCCGTCTTTTCAATGGCATTCGCGTCCGTGATGTCAGCGTAAACGGTCACGCTTTGGCCGTCGACACTCGCCCATACGTTGCTAATGTCTGGTGCGTCGCCATCGACAGTCACCGAATCGCTGTCGTAGTCCACCCATTCACCCTTCGGGTCGCTGCAGAGAAATCCACAGTCCGTCTGTTGCCAGACCCCGAAGGTTACCGATCCGGTCTCGCTGTCTCCGTCCGGAGATACGGTGAAATCGACTGATTTCGTCTCCCACGGGTCGAGAGTGACCTGCTTGTATCCGTTCCCATCGATTTGGTTGTCGTCAACGCTCCATCCCGACGGGAGTTCGGTGTCGTCGATAGTGAACGTCTGTTGGCTGCTGCCGGTGTTTTGCACCGTGACGGTGTACGTAGTCTGGCCGCTACCGGAGATAGTCGTGTCCTCGGCAGTCGTCGTCACGTCGACGCCGTTGCCCTGTGTGGCGGGCGGTGTTGTGGCCATCGTTAGCCCGACGAGCAGCGCACTCAAGACGACGATACCGGCCACTACGCCTAGTCGCCTCGATACCGCTCGTCGACTCGTCATGATTGATTGCTCCTCCAGCGATAGAACCCGATTATCGACGCGATGCCTAGGTGTGAGTCGAAGGAGGGAACAATCATTATATGAGGAATGATAACCAACAGACATAAAGTAGTTACGACGCTCTTGTGTAGTCTAGCGGAAAACGTTGACAGCGATGCAGTCAATGACTCTGTGGATGGGTATGTGGCTGAGATTCAGAGCGCAAGCGCGTGCACTCCCTCTCGCCTGAGGAGTTAGTCAGGCAGGCCGACGCTCTCGCAGACATCGAGAGGAACGATCGGACAAACGCCATCATCGAAGCCCTGCAGGAGTATCTCGAGGAACGCCGTCAGGATGAGCAGTTCTGGGAGCACGTCGCCGAGGCCTACTACGAGGATCGAATCGAGTTCGACCTTGTGGGGTCGCTGGCGGAACCAAGCAGGCCCGGACCTTTCAGTTTCTCAAAGCCTACCTCGAATCCGAGCGGCTGGACCTGATTGCACCGACGAGAGCGCCGACATCTACGACGGCGAGACCGCCAGCGTCGACCCAGAGGACTGATCGATGGAGTCAGTGATTGCCGACACGTGCGGACTGAAGGGTCTCGCGATCCCGGGGGCTGATGCGAGCTACGACACCGTCGTCGAGCCCGACCCACTCCAGTACCTCTTCACTGGCTGTGAGGTCTTCGTCCCGGTCCAGGTCGAGACCGGACTGTTGGAGATGGCCATCTACGACGACATCCGCGCCGCAGCGGTGACAAACGTGTTTGTCGCAAGCGGGTACTATCAGGTACGCAACCCACTCGAAAAAGAGACCGACGAGCTACCGGCATAGGCCTGGACAAGAGCGAAACCGCAGTGATCCTGCTGGCCAACTCTCTCGGTGTTGACGCGCTGTTGACTGACGAATTCAATCAGTTGGCCGGGATTCACGCTCTCGTCAAGGGGTCGACGCCCATACCGACCCCGCGGTTGCTCCGCAACTATAGTAGTTGCTGAAGTGGGAGAGAGCCAATTGTTGTCGCTGTCGTTGTCTCGATATGGTCGAGACAAACGAGGCAAAACAGGTGAGTCGAGCAGCGTCGTCACTGCTGTTTCCGGAGCTTGAGTTCGGTGTTGCGGACAACGGCACCTATCTTGATTCAGCGAGAGAATCCCGGCCTTCACAGTAGTTGCCGAACCTAACTGAGGTTCTTCACGCTGGATTACGGAAAATCCGAGGCGAACGACAGAGAACGGTCGATACGAACAGCCACACGAGTAGTGGTTCCACGGGCCGAATTCGAGCAACACACTACACCGGCAGGCACGTCGCCACCGTGGTCAGTAGGTCTGGGGTGGTTGTTCGAGAATCTCGAAAATTTCGCTAGCACGATATTCTTTGTTGCGCCCCTTCCCGGTCACTTCCTCAAGAACTCCTTCGTCAACGAGGTCGTTGATTACTCGCGACGCCGTCGGTTGCTTGACATCGAAGAGTCGTTGAACAGTCTTGCTCGTGACGTAGGGCTGTTCGAAGAGCTTCAATGCGAGTTGGTTCTTCGTGTACGACTTTCCCCCGTAATCAGTGACGTACTGACGCCTGAGGCGGGCTAGCGAGAGTGTTCGGTCGACGGACTCGTGGGCCTGCCGGGCGATGCCCTCGATAAAGAACGATATCCACGCTTCCCAATCGCCATCGTATCGAACGGCCTCCAATCGGTCGACGTACGTCGGCTTGTTTCGGTTGAAGTATTCACTGAGGTAGATATTCGGGCGTTCGAGATAGCCGGCGTCGTACAACTGGAGCGTGATGAGGAGCCGGCCGAGACGACCGTTCCCGTCGCTGTACGGGTGGATAGTCTCGAATTGATAATGGAAGAGCGCGACGTCTACGAGCGGATGGTAGCTCCCGCCAGTTCTGTAGTAGGTGAACAGCGCATCCATCACGCCGTCGACCTGGTCTGGAACGGGTGGGAGGAAATCACCGATATGGTTCGGTTTCGTCTTGTACGCGCCGAGAGTATCGGTATCGACGCGGTCGTCTGGGACGCCAGTGAGAAGCGTCTCGTGGAATTCGTGCAGCCGTTCGACGGTCAACTCTTCGCCTCGGTCGAGTGCCTCGATACCATCCTCGATAGCGTCTTCGTAGTTGAGGACTTCCTGCGTGTCCTTCGTTTGGCCCGTCGTAGATTCGACACTGATCTCGTCTTCGCCGGCGTCAAACGAGCGTGTTTCGAGACTGTAGAGAGCGTTGTAGTCGACGTCAGCGCCTTCGATTTCAGCGGACTCCATAGCTTCCTTTCGGAGGAGTGAAGTGTAGAGTACCGGCGGGAAATCGAGTTCGAGACTCACTCCACTGAGCTTCCCGAGCCAGAACGTCGCGTCTGAGAGCGTCTCGTAGAAGTCGTTCCCAAGAGCGAGGTCTCGGGATGGCGGCAGCGGATCAGGCTTGTAGTACGACCTCCGGCCGTACGAGATGAGGTCGCCAGGAGCGTTAGAATCGAGTTCTGACTGTTGCATACATACTCAACTAGTAGATCTCCCGATAAATCAATCTATTGGCCACAAATGAATATATAGAGGAAAAAATTAGCTATGGATGAATTTGCGGGTCGTAAATAGATTCTAAGACGTCGTACGGTGTTGGTAGATACAACTCTCAGAAGAAGTCGAATAATTAGTCTCCAAGTCGGCAGGCACCGACAACACTATGGGTATGAAAAAAGTATGAACTCGTATGGCAGAACATACCCGGAAAGTCGGTGATCGAGGGCAAGTCACCATCCCGAAAGAGCTCCGGGACCGCCGCGGGATCGAAGGTGGCGACGAGATCAGGTTCATCGAAGTTAACGACGAAATCGTTATCAAGCCACCGACGGACGAAGAGCGCTTAGCGGAAGGGTACAGGAAACGAGCAGACCGGTCTCGGCAGCTGGCCGAAGAGATGGACGGAACCTCGGCAGAAGCAACTGAACGGCTCGGAGATGCTCCAGAGTGGGGCGAGTGACCTGTGCAGGTACGTCGCGGAGACATCGTCATTGTCGAATTGAATCCAACGAAGGGGAGTGAGCAACAGGGTTCGAATAGGCCCTGTGTCGTTATTCAAAACGACGTTGGCAACCAGTACTCCCCAACGACGATCGTCGCCCCCTTCACGAAGCAGTACGACCCCACTGACATCTACCCGTTTGAGGTGGAAGTCCGTGCCTCGAACACGGCTCTCAATCACGATTCGGTGGCTGATCTTAGTCAGATCCGTGTTGTCGATATTAGCAAACGAGTACAGAAGAATATCGGATCGGTGCCAGCGATGCGAATGGCGAAGATCGATGGTGCGATCAAAAGCAGCCTCGGTCTGTGAATTCCCACTCGGTCGAAACCAGAGTTCGTCTAGCAATTTCGACGTGGAGACTAGCGACATTGGCGAACTCGAATTGTGATGTCAAGAATTAAATCATCGGTGCAATAAGTTGTGAGTTGCATCGGCGTCAGGGAGCAGTCACTCGAGCCATCTACTCCCCACTTCATCGATTCCAACGCCGTTTCCACCCCAACGCGTTGGCGAGTCGGCTGTGCCCGGCGTGGATGCTTCGAGACGACCCCTGCCTGCCCGAAGCAGATTCTGGCCGTCACAATCGGCGGTCGCTTTCCTGGGTCGTCTCTTCTTGACAGCCTCAGGAATCGCGATTGGCAGAGATGTCTTCTCCGATCAGGACAGGCCGATCAAGTGGAGACGTTCACCCAGAGGTGCACAGAGCGGTACGCCGAGTCCATATCAGGTTCGGCCGGTGGCTCGCCACGGTAGAAGAGATACGCCAGTCGAAGGTTCTCACCAGTGAACGTCGGCGCGACTGTATGATTGTGCTGCCAGGTTTCGTTGTGTGCGAGGGTCGTTTGGAAGCGCTCTAATGTGGCTACCTCAGTGACCTGCGTCGTATTGTTGGGCCCGAACTGGACGTCCTGGAGCTGTGCAACGACGGAATACTCGACCCGTTCGTGTTCTTGATTGCCGATGCCGACGATGAGCGGCTGGGGTTGTCCAACGGTGAAGTTCGTCGGGTAGTCATCGGCGACGAGCTCGCCATCGTCGGTTTCGGTCAACAGGTAGACTTCGGTGAACTGCTCGCCCTCTTTGGGAACAGCGATGGCGTAGCCAACACTCCCAACAGCTAGCAAGACGCTCAATGCGAGCGCGACGTTCAACGCAGCATCCAGGCGATCCTCGGGTTCGAACAACTCACTGCGACCGGCAGCGAGCCAGGAGCGATAGGGGACGTGAAAGCGCTCTTCGGAGGGGAGTTGCCAGCGGCGATGAGCCGCGACGGCAGTCGCGCCGATCGTGAACAGGCTGACCGTGACCATAATCGGGACCAGCCGGATACCAAAGGGCGTGAAATTGAGCACGAGTCCCAGCAGCGGGACGATCGCAATGCTCAGCCCGAACGACAGGGCGACGCGTTCGATGCCGTCGATCCCGTCACCGCGGAACCGTGACGTGTCGTGCTCCTCTGGGTCTTCATTCTCGGTGGACTCGCTGCCTGCCTCGGGAAAGAGAGCCGCGATGAACGCATAGCCGGGGATGAACAGTACGAACGGGAGACCCAGGACGATACGGAGCGGCGTCTCGCTGAGGATCGGGAGAAAGACGACGAGGTTGACAGCGGCGACGAACGCGAGAACGATTGCGAGGTCGAACGGTAGGCTGCGAATCTGCTGTGGAAGCAGCAGGCGCCAGTCCGACCGGGATTCCATACAGGGTGGCAATTGATCAGCACCAATAAGCGGGTCGGTTACAGGTCACCGACCCACGACTGACGTCGTGGGCTTGTCTGTGGACTCTCTGTCTGCGGACGAACTGTCAGGAGACGATGTACTCGCCTGTCGCGTGGAGAGACAATCGCACACACTGCACAATCTTTTTGCCTCCCGAAATTATGACGTTCAGATATAATGTACTCCTTGTTGGGATTTTCCCGTCGAGTGTTCCCGAAAATCATCACACTCTTGATCACAAGCTTGGTCGTGGTGTCACTGATTAGTGTCACTACGGCTGTGTCCGTCCCAGCTCAAGAGAATCCATCGACAACTGGGGATAACAGCAGCGTTTCTAGCGATCACGTTGACGCGCTCGCGCCATCAGCGGAATCGTCCACAGAGCACGTGATTCACTATCCAGTTGTTCCTCCTGAATCAGGTGAAACCGACGCATCAACACCGGCGGACAACCAGAACGAAAGCAGGAACATCACGCGAGAAGCCTCGTATTTAGAGTTTTACTCGGTGTCAGAGACGAAGTACGGCAGGCTGGTCGCCATGCCGAGCACCGCGACGTCTGATCCGTCAAATCAGTGGGCTCCCGGGATGGACCTCCGTGCGTCCGTCGAGTGGTCCGAATTAGGATTCAATCAGTACGGCTCACCAACATTGAAAATCTATGATCGGGACGGATTTAACAATGGAGACGATCTCATCGAGACGATTTACCCGTCGTCGGGTTCCGGAAGCCGGACGATCACGCTAGATTCAAGTAGTCTCGAAAGCGCGCTGAGTGACGATCCGCAACTCGATCTTTATGCGAAATGGTCCGGTGGCTGTGTGCTGGGCTGTAGTCGAACGGATGGCGAGATCGAAGTTCCACAGCAAGAGACCGCACTCTTCGTCAAAGGCTGGCGACTCCCGGACTCGACGATTCGGGGTGAGTTCGTCGAAGTCAAATATTACGGATGGTCGTCCAAATCCGACATCGATATCTACACGATGGAGCGCAACGAGGGTAACTGGGCTGGAATTCCGACACTCGATGACGATATCCTCGGTTCGACTCCTGTCACGACTGGCTATTTCGAGCGGACAAAAACGATCGTTGCCGGTCGGACTGATTCTGACTCGACGATGGAGATTTACGGTTGGTTAGACGGGTCTGGGACGGGAAGCTATGACTATACCCAGATTCACAAATTCGATGTTCAAGACAACCAGGGCCCCGTTTTCCAATCGTTCGCCTCTTCTCCCGACACCCCGAAAGAGGGTGAGACGGTCACGATGTGCGTGACATTCGACGATCCGGAGGGTCATTCGATGAGCTATGACTGGAGTTCGACCGACGTCACGGTAACTCAAATCAGCGACAATCGGGACTGTGCACAGTTCACTGTCCCCGACATCTCAGAGCAGCAGTCAATTTCCGTGGAGGTGACTGCAACGGACTCCTACGGTGCGAGTACTACCCATTCGGACTCGGTGACGGTCTACGTCAAACACCAGGATCCGAATGCGGGATTCAGTTACTCGCCGTCTGATCCTCTGCCCGGTGAGACTGTCGCCTTCACCTCGACAGTTTCTGACCCGGACGGGTTCGTCACCGACGTGAAATGGGACTTCGATGACGACGGCGCCTACGAGAAGACTGGTCTCGTCCCGGACTACACCTTCGATAGTGCTGGCGACAAATCTGTCGCGCAGAAAGTGATCGACGACGAGGGCGATGTCGATTACGAATTCAAGACCATCTCGGTCAACGCTCCTCCTGACGCTGACGCCGGTGGGCCGTACACCGTCGACGAAGAGGGCTCTCTGAAACTCGACAGTGGCGGGAGCAGTGACGACGGAAGCATCTCAGACGTGTCCTGGACGCTCACGAGCGGTCCAGGTTCGGTCAGCGGTTCGTACTACGGAGCACCTGACGCCCTTTCCAGTGACGCGACGGCGAAAGTCAAACTAACAGTCACTGATGACGACGGCGTGACGGACTCTGACAAAGCGACGATCACGATCAACGAAGTCAACGACGCCCCGTCTGCATCTGCGGGCGGCCCCTACTCCGTCGCTGAGGGTGAATCCGTGAGTCTCTCCGGCAGTGGGAGCGACGAAGACGGCACGATTAGCAAGTCCTGGGCGGTCACCAGCGGCCCCGGCTCGATCAGTGGGGGAACCTACTCAGCACCGTCGAACATCAACAACGACAAGAGCGCGACGCTGAAGCTCACCGTCACTGACGATGACGATGCGACGGCGACTGATACCACGTCTGTCGAAATCACTAACAAGAACAGCGCGCCGACGGCCAACGACGTGAGTGTCTCGACGAGCGAAGGATCGTCGGTGTCGGGCTCGTTCGACGCGAGCGATCCCGACGGTGACTCCCTAACGTACTCGATCGCGAGCGGGGCCTCGAACGGTGACGTCTCGATCAGCGGTGACTCGTTCACCTATACACCCAATAGCGGGTTCAGCGGCAGCGACTCGTTCACCTACCGGGCGGGTGACGGCCAGGCAAGCGACACCGCGACGGTCTCAGTGAGTGTTGAGGAGACGAACGCAGCACCGACGGCCAACGACGTGAGCGTCTCGACAGATGAAGACACCTCAGTGTCGGGCTCGTTCGACGCGAGCGATCCCGACGGTGACACCCTAACGTACTCGATCGTGAGCAGCCCGTCGAACGGTGACGTGACGACCAGCGGTGACTCGTTCACCTACACGCCGACCAGCAACTACGCTGGCAGTGACTCGTTCACCTATCAAGTGAGCGATGGCCTGGCAAGCGATACGGCGACGGTGTCGGTGACGGTGAACGCCGTTAATGACCCGCCGACGGCCAACGACGTGAGTGTCTCGACGAGCGAAGGATCGTCGGTTTCGGGCACGTTCGATGCGAGCGATCCCGACGGTGACACCCTAACGTACTCGATCGCGAGCGAGCCTTCGAACGGTGACGTGACGACCAGCGGTGACTCGTTCACTTACACACCCGACAGCGGATACGTCGGTAGTGACGCATTCACCTACCGGGTGAGTGACGGCCAGGTGAGCGACACCGCGACGGTCTCAGTGAGTGTCGATGAGACGAACGCAGCACCGACGGCCACTGACATGAGCGTCTCGACGAGCGAAGGCTCGTCGGTGACGGAAACGTTCGACGCGAGCGACCCAGACGGAGACACCCTAACGTACTCGATCGCGAGCGGGGCCTCGAACGGTGACGTGACGATCAGTGGTGACTCGTTCACCTATGCACCCAATGGCGGGTTCAGCGGCAGTGACTCGTTCATCTACCGGGCGAGTGACGGCCAGGCGAGCGACACTGCGACCGTGCAGCTCTCCGTGCAACCCTCGCTGACCAGCGGGTGGCAATTCCAGGCACCCGGACGCCTCCAACACTCCGACCCGGAAGTCGGTCCAACCCGGGTATTCGTTGGAGGCCTCGATGACACCCTCGTCGCGCACTACCGAGTCAACGGAACGGAAGCCTGGACATTCCACCGAAGTGGCTCTCTGGCTGATTCTTCGCCAGCATACCACTCGGGTTCGGTGTACGTCGGCAGCGGAGGCGGGACGCTCTACTCGCTCGATGCAGCGACTGGAAGCGTCGAATGGACGCACACGACCGATAGCGCGATCGTCTCCTCGCCCGTCGTCTCTGACGGGACGGTCTATGTCGGCTCTAACGACGGGACGGTGATGGCTATCGACGCGGCCACTGGGACCGAGCTCTGGACGAAAAACCTCAGTGCAAGCGTGTTCTCGACGCCGGCCGTCGGTGGTGGAAGCGTCTACCTTACGACCGATGACGGGCGCCTGGTGTCGTTGGATGCCGATGTCGGTGTCAAACTCTGGGAGCAGGATGTCGGTTCGGAGCTGGGACACACCTCACCGACATATGCTTCGGGCACGGTCTACGTTGCAAGCGATGCGATCCACGCTGTCGACGCCGCGGACGGGTCACTGCAGTGGGATCGCGCCTACGGTGGGCAGACCGCGGCCGCACCGACTGTAGTCGACGGAACGCTGTATATCGCAGCCCAAAACGGGAGCGTCACCGCTAGGGATCCCTCAACGGGTGCTGTCACCTGGCGACATGATCTCGGCCAACCGATCACGTCTGCCCCGACGATCACGGCGACGAGTGTCGTCGTGGCCGACGCAGACGGAGATGCCCTCGTCCTCGATAGAGCCAGCGGGAATGTCGTGGCACTGCACCGCCTCGGTGTCTCTGCCGCGCCGTCCTGGTCCGTTGTGGATGGGACAGTGTATATCGGTGCTGGCGAGACCGTCGCGCAGTTAGGAATGCCGTAGGCTCCCCAAGCGTCTCCCCTCCATCGTGACGGCGTGCACTGTATCCCCACGCTGAAGCGCGGGAGTCTCGCCTCGATTTTCTGTACCTGGCATACGCTCTGACTTCTCTGAGAGACTCCCACGACGGTGGGAATACATCGACTGTCACTCGACGGTGACGCTTTTGGCGAGATTCCGAGGTTTGTCGATGGGGCGGTCCTTGCTATCTGCGACGTGATAGGCGAACAACTGGCAATACACGTTGGCGAGTAGCGGTTCGAGGATACCTATTTCCGGGACGCTAAAGGTCTCATCCAGGAACTTTTCGTACTGTGAATCACTGGAGAGGCCAGCAACGGTCGCACCGCGTGATTGGACTTCTTTGACGTTGTTCAGTGTCTCCTCGGGCGAACTGGCTGTCGTGAGAGTCGCCAGGACGGTCGTCTCATCTGTGACGAGCGCGAGCGGGCCGTGTTTGAGTTCGCCCGCGGCGAAGCCTTCGGCGTGATCGTAGCTGATCTCTTTGAGCTTGAGTGCGCCCTCTAGCGCGACGGGATAGCCACACCCGCGCCCGACGAAAAAGAATGCATCACTGTCGGCTCGCCGGTCGGCAAAGCGCTTAATTGCTCGCTCGTGATCGAGAACTTGCTGGACCGCGCCGGGGAGTTGCCGGAGGCTTTCAAGGGTCTCGGATGCGCGTTCGGAGGCGAGTTCGCCACGGGTGCGACCGATACGGACGGCCAGCAGCGCGAGCGTCGCGACCTGTGAGACGAACGTCTTCGTCGCCGCGACGCCGATTTCCGGGCCGGCACGGATGTACAGCGTCTCGGTGGCCTCCCGGGTTACTGTCGAGCCCACGGTGTTGGTGACGGCCAGCGTCTTTGCACCCGCGGCGTTGGCAGCGCGCAGCGCTGACAGGGTATCCGCGGTTTCGCCGCTCTGGGTGACCGCGACGACCAGCGTTCGCCAGGGATCGCTCCCGCCGTTGAACTCGTACTCGCTGGCGACGGTCGTCGTGACCGTGACGTCGGTGAACTGTTCGAGCAGGTCCTTCGCGTACAGGCCGGCGTGATAGGAGGTTCCGCAGGCGACGAGTTGAATTTCATCAAGTGACTGCAGGTATTCCTCGGGCAGGTCTAGCTCGATGTCGGCCGTCCCGTTGAATTCGTCGATGCGGCCGGAGATTGCCTGGCGAAGCGCGTTCGGCTGTTCGTGAATCTCCTTGAGCATGTAGTGGTCGTAGCCGCCTTTCTCTGCGGCTTCGGCGTCCCACTCGACGGTCTGGCGCTCGCGCTCGACCGGCTGGCCGTCGTGATAGACGGTCATCGACCCGCCCGAGAGTTCGACGATATCGCCGTCCTCGAGGAAGGTCACCTCACGCGTGTGCTCGACGAACGCGGGCACGTCACTCGCGAGGAAGTGCCCGTTCTCGCCGTGGCCGACGACCAGCGGGCTGTCTTCGCGAGCGGCGACGATGCCCTCGCGCCCCTCGACGGTGACGGCGATCGCGTAGCTCCCCTCTAGTTGGTCCGTAACCCGTGAGACCGCTTCGACGAGCGAAATGCCCGATCGAAGCTCGTCTTCGAGGAGGTGAGGGACCACTTCGGTGTCGGTCTCGCTCGTGAAGGTATGGGTGGCCCTCAGCTCTTCTTTCAGGTCGTCGTAATTGTCGATAATGCCGTTGTGGACGACGGCAATCCGATCGGTGCAGTCGGTGTGTGGGTGGGCGTTTTCATCTGTGGGTTCACCGTGGGTCGACCATCGGGTATGGCCGATCGCGCACTCGGCCTCGCTCACGCGCGGCAGCGACAGATCGTCGATCTCGCCCGACTCCTTGTACACCTCGACGCCGTGGCCGTTCTGGACGGCGACGCCTGCGGAATCGTAGCCGCGGTATTCGAGGTTCTTGAGCGTTCCTGCGACCAGATCGAGACTCGTTCCCGAGCCGACGTAACCCGTGATTCCACACATATTGAGGGACCCTCGCTGATTGGACTTCCAATCAAATTGAATATTCAGCTATCATATATCACTTGCGGCCTCCGCTTGATGGTTGATTGAAGAATTTAATTTGATAATATGCGTTCCGCGGAAGCTCTCAGGGCGGTCGGTTATATTGATCCATTTTGGAGTGCGGGCACCATCCAGTGTGGTCGGATACGGGCCAGCGTCTAGCAACAGCACTGAGCGCTAGCCTCGACGGACAGTCGAGCCCGGTTCGTACGTACCCTCTAGCACGCACCGACTCTCGACGGTCGAGTCGTTGCCAAGGCGCGCGCCAGGCGCCACGGTGGCGCCCCCGCGTATCTCGGCGTTGTCACCGACGATCCCGCCGAATCGCACATCACGGTGAACCGTTTCTTCGAGGACGACCGTCGTCTCCCCGCCTTCGGCGATACAGCCGGGGCCGATCGTGGCGTTCGCCCCGACGATACAATCCCGGATGGTCGTACTCGGGCCGATCGTGGCGTCGTCCATGACGATCGAATTCTCGATGACAGTGTTCGCACCGATCGAGATGTTCGCGCCGAGAGCCGTCTCACGCAAGATCGTCGCGTTCGGGTGCACTGTACTATTGGCCCCGATTAGAGAGTCATTCGCGATGGCCGCTGACTCGTGGATCGAAGTATCATGTGTCGCTTGCGCGTGTGTATCGAGAAGGTAGCCGTTGGCCGTGAGGAGGTCCCACGGGCGCGTAATATCGAACCAGACGCCGTCGTAGCCGACGATCTCGACGGGGTGGTCGTCGAGATGAGTGGCCAGCGCCGTCGTCAATCCGAGTTCACCCTCAGACTCGGTATCGCGCAAGGCAGCGAAGATCTCCGGGCCGAACGCATAGACGCCCGCGTTCACGACGTCCGAGTCGATCGCCGCCGTCTCGGGTTTTTCGAGTAGGTCGACTGCAACCCCGTCTTCGACGTTGAGGACGCCGTACAACTGCGTCTCGGCCGAGCGACTCACCGCCATGGCTGTGTGGCCCGTCCGGTTTCGCTTTTCGATGACGCCCTCGATCGCGCTCGGTTCGACGATCTGGTCGCCGTTGAGGACGACGAGATCGCTACCGATCTCGGCTTCGGCTTCTAAGAGTGCGTGGCCGGAGCCAAGTTGAGTGTCTTGGATGACGTAGGTGATGTCGACGCCCCAGTCATTGCCGTCACCGAAGTAGTTCTGGATCCGCTGGCGTTTGTAGCCGACGACCAGAATGATTTCGTCGATTCCGGCCTCGATGACGGCTTCGAGAACGTGTTCGAGGATGGGTTTGTTCGCGACTGGGACCATAGGTTTCGGGCGGACGTTGGTGAGGGGTTCGAGGCGGGTTCCCTCCCCCGCTGCGAGGATGACGGCTTTCATTGAGCGCGGGTTCACGTGGTAGGACCTTATTACCGGGGAATGTTGTCAGTTGGACTGGAGTATCAGTGTCGTATACAACGATTAATCGAGCAGTATATTGGGTCACGTTCTCTCGGCTAATATCCGTATGTTTGACAGGCAAATATTCAATTGAGTAGGAAGTATTATGTCCGTTCACGAAACAGTATATGTCAGATGAGTCGGTACCCCCGATCGGCTCGGGCTGCGAAAGTAAAGTGTCTCGACTGTAACGCCCCCTTGACTGTAGTAGCTGAGGAGGAGTACGTCTGCGTAGAGTGCGGAGAGACGTGCATTTCCAGTCGTGCCACGGGTAGATGACACGGGCACAGACCGAATCACGCTTTGGCCGCGTTCGAGGCACGTCGATTCGACCAGCGGTCGAACGTGTGAGCAGTCCTGCTGATCGAGGGGATGTTGCGGGCTTGAAGCAACTCGCGCGGCGGAATCGAGGCGTTGACCACCACGTATGAAATCGGAATATTCAGCCGGAGAGCGGGACTCGCCTGCTGCAGAGACTGGCGCGGATAGTGAGTTAGAACGCCATTCTAAAGACAGACCGGTGTTGGGGATTCGTGTCACGCCGACGACTGAGGCGGACCATCTCGCCGGGTCGGTTCTTCGGGCACGGGAGGCTGGGTACGATTGCCTGGCCTACGCTACAACTGAACTAACTGGTGTGCTCGAAGGCTTTGTCGAACGCCTCGAACTCTCTATTTTGCCCGTTCATCGGTCAAACAGGACTGACCCTCTTGACCCAGTCGTCTCGTTCGCGAAGGATGCTGGATATCCCGGTCTATTGGTTCAGAACGATCTAGAGAGCGCTGTCGATTTCGAGACGACCATGTCGTCATTTCAGGACAGTCGGGACTATCTCGTGGAGGTTGAGTATGCGTCGCCTGTCTCCAACGAGCCGCATATCCTGGTCGGAATCCCGGCCTATAATGAAGAACAGGCAATCGGCGACGTTGTCGAAGAGGCACGAAACTACGCAGACGACGTCCTCGTCGTCGACGATGGCAGTACCGACGCGACCGTCTGTCAGGCGGAAAACGCCGGTGCAACAGTCATCGAGCACGAGACGAACAAAGGATACGGCGGCGCATTGAAGACCGTCTTCGAGGAAGCAGCGCGCGTCCACGCTGACTCGCTCGTCATCATCGATGCGGACGGCCAGCACAATCCCGATGAGATTCCTAATCTGGTCGAAACCCACGAGCAGACCAGCGCTGATATCGTCATCGGGAGTCGGTTTACCGAGGATGGTGACACGGATGCGCCGCTGTATCGGCGCTTCGGACTTGGTGTCGTGAATTTGCTTACTAATCTGAGTCTTGGCGTTGTTCGATCCCGATCCTGGATCGAAGATACGCAAAGTGGTTTCCGGTTGTATTCGCGGGCAGCTGTTCGCAGTATCGCGGAGGCCGGCGATATTGGGGATAACATGAGTGCCAGTACGGATATCCTCTATCACGCACATCACAACGATTTCATCGTTGAAGAAGTGGGCGCGGAAGTGAACTACGACGTCGAGGACGCCAGTAATCTGAATCCTGTGTCGCACGGGATTACGCTGGTGATGAATATCCTTCGGACGATTGAGCAGGACCGGCCGATCACTATTCTCGGGGTTCCAGGATTCCTCTCTACTTTGCTCGGTATCGGCTTCGGATACTGGACATTCTCTAATTATATTGCGACCGGGACGTTTCCTATTGGAATTGCGGTCGTGTCTGTGTTCTTTGGATTGGCAGGAATTTTCGCGTCTTTTACGGCGATTATCCTGCACTCGCTGAACACTCAACTCAAACAGTAGTTGTCACGTTTCTCAGGTAGCCCTTTCTCTACGCGGGTATATTGGGCGTGGTGAATATTGACTCGCCGATGGTTTTCATTATAGTTTGCCTATTTAATAATATCCTCAAAATACTGTTCCGTGTCGATCGCAATTTTGTCCCAATCGAACTCTTTTGCCCGGGAAACCGGATCAGCAGGTGGACGGTCGCCATCTAATGCTTGTTCGATAGTTTGTGTAATCTCGTGAACTATCGGTTGGGTTACGAATCCGGCGTCTCCCACCACTTCGCTTCCCGCTGAGAACTGGTGGTCGACTGTAACGACAGTACAATCCGCTGCCATCGCTTCGAGAAGTGTGATTCCAAAACCCTCTCTGATGGACGGTGAGACGAACAACTCTGCTGCCCGCATATGTGCAAGTACGTCACTGTACTCCTCAAGGAAGCCAAGGAATTCGATCCGATTGCTACTGTCCAGGGAATCAGCATGGTTACGCAGTACATCGTACTGCGGTCCATCGCCGATAACACCAAGCGTCGCATTGGTATCTACACGATTGAATGCGTCGAGTAGCAAATCGACATTTTTGTCTTCGATCAGTCTCCCTGCAAAGAGAATCTCAAATCCCTCGGGAGCAGGGGCAGTGGTTTGTACGCGTTCGGTGTCGATCCCGTTAGGAATAACTCTCACATCGGGATTAATTCCCGGTAGGTTTCGAAATTTCTCGGCGGTCATCTCTGATGGGGCGACCGCATGGTGGGGAATATTACTGATAAGGTGTTCCACGGCTTTTCCAATCGCTCCTGGTTTGCCCATGTAGTCGTACCAGTAATCGTTCCAGACTTCATGCCACGTCACGACGAGTGGTGTCTTCTGAAACAGGCTCGCGAGACGTCCGCTCATCACATGGAAATACGGTGCTACCGGGGTCACGAAGAGGTCATGATCGTCCCCATGGCGTGTAATCGCTGGAACGAGACGTGCAGTAAATTTCACCGCGCTTGAGATAGATCGCCGATCTTCGTCCGCATAGAGTTCTGGTGCAGGGCCGATGCTCCGAAGCTGCATTCCTTCATACGTTTTGTTCTCGCTTCCTTCCCACCAATGCCGGGAATAAATTGTCACACTGTGGCCACGATCCACGAGCCGGTGCCCAATCTCGTAAATCCGCTTTTCAGCACCACCCTTTACGAACGGATAGACAACCGGTGTGAGGAAAGCAATATCCAATGTAGGCGAACTTTGGAATCAGTCTATATGAAATTTCTGTAATCCCAGAGGGTCGCGTTAAGTTAGAGGATGAGGCGGACGAGCTCTGAGTGTCTATGGCAGAAATCGACCGCCTCAGCGAGAGTATCACGTGGATAGGCTTGTCGTTTGTGGAGCGAGATCGGACTCCCGAGTGGGCGATCCAAGTAGGCATCTAGTATCATTTGAAATATATAATTGTAGGATGGTAGTAAGTTTCTCTATGGGTTGGGAGCCAATCGGAGTCACGTAGCGATCCACGAATGGGTACACAGCGCCGACCTACAGCCAATTTAGACGGTCACTGGGGATCAACTCACGGTTGACAAGAGATGATCCGTCTGTACGGACAGCAATTCTGGCTGTACGGCGCTGTCGATCCCGAGACGAACGAGATCTTGCATGTGAGCCTGTTTCCGACGGCAAACAAACAGATAACCCGGTGGTTTCCCGACGAACTACACCGTCGGTATCAGCTCGACAACGTCTTGTTTCTGGTTGATGACGCCGATTACCTTGGTCCAGTGCTGGCTGAAGATGGCTACCGATTTCAGATATTGTCACATGGAACTTAGAATGCCATCGAACATATTCTTTGGGAGGTAGAACAACGAACCTTCTCGTTTACAAATAGTTTCAGGCATGTTGAGCTAGAGACAGCTGAAGAATGGATCGAATCCTTCGCCGTCTATCACAACTCACGCTAAAGTTAACGCGACCACGCTGAACTCGATTCGTTTTATCAATTGGTGTATGCACGTCAACGTGGGGATGGCCCTGCTGTACTCGAACAGTTCATTGAAGCCATGCAATCTCTCGGATATAGATTCGGGACAATGAGTGAACTATACGAAGCAACCAAGCACCACTTGAAGGAGACAATCGATGAGTGACGAACCGCTCTCTGTACTCATAATCACAGTCGACGAACAGTACTACATCCCTCGGATCCTTCGCGACGTACTTGAGAGTGAAATGGTAGATATTCGAGGAATCACAACTCTGTCGCCGACACTTGGGACGCAAGGTCTGATTCCATTTATCATCGAGCTATACCGCTCTTTCGGGCCTCGTGTGTTCGCACAGCACCTCGGATTCTACGGGAAATATAGATTGATGGACAATCTAAACCGACTGCTCGGTTGGGGTCGTCCTTTTTCACCGAAGGCACTGGCTGCTCGCAACAACGTCGAGTATCGTCACGTCGACGATATCAATTCTTCTGACTATGTCTCATACGCTCGCGAGGTCAATCCAGACGTTCTCCTGTCGGTCGCAGCAACCCAGAAGTTCGATTCTACATTGCTGTCGGTTCCGGAGAAATGTGCAATAAACATTCACTCATCGCTTCTTCCGGAGTATCGCGGCGTCTCCCCGAGTTTCTGGACACTCCGATACGACGAACCCGAGACTGGGGTAACCGTTCACTACATGCACGACGAGATCGACACTGGCGATGTCATCGTACAGCAGTCTGTTCCGATTCGGGATGACGATACGCTACACACTCTGAACACTCGTGTCGCGGACGTTGGTTCGGAAGTTTTGCTAGATGCACTTGAGCAAATCCGACAGGGGAATGTCGATGCGACGCCGATTGACGCCGAAGAGGGTTCGTATTACTCAATGCCTGATCGAGAAGACGTTAGGGCATTTCTCGATCAGGAACGGGAGTTCTTCTGATGCAAATCGTATTCGTCCTCGAGTACTACCCGCCTCATCTAGGTGGTATCGAGATTGTCTTCCAGAATGTGGCGACGCGACTTGCCAATCGTGGCCACGATGTCACAGTCGTTACTTCTCGGACTGGCGATACGAACAAGCGGGAGCAGCGTGACGGTGTCGAGGTGTGGCGCTGCCCCGTCATAGACTCACTGGACCGATACACATTTACTGCGACCGGTATCCCCGCGGCTGTTCAGGCTGCACAGGAGGCTGACGTGATCCATACCTCGACTTGGACCGGCGTCGCTCCGGGGTGGCTCGCTAGTAGGCTCACCGGAACACCTGCACTCTGTACTGTTCACGAGGTGTTCGAGCCAATCTGGCACTTGACTGACCGCGGCCCAGTCGACACTGCCTTGCATCGGGCACTCGAACAAGCTGTGTTTGCCCTCTCGTTCGATCGGTACACGACCGTTTCCGAGTATACGCTAAAGTGCCTGCAAGACCGTGGCGTCCGATCGCGGGACGTCGATGTCGTCTACAACGGTATCGACAACGATTTGTTTGACCCCGAAACTGTCGAACCCGGACGGCTCGAAGCGGCGGGAATCGACGCCGAGTTCGTGTTCACCTACTTTGGCCGGCCAGGGTTCTCGAAGGGCGTTGAGTACCTCGTTGAGGCTGCACCGGCGGTCTTCGAACGCGTCGAAGACGCCCACCTGTTGTTACTTCTCGACGATATGCCCCGAGACCGGTACGACGACATTCAGCAACGGATCGATGATCTTGGGATACGCGACAGCGTCACTGTCTTGGACCCCGTTGAGCGTCAGGCACTACCCCAGTACGTCGGCAATGCTGACTGCGCGGTCGTCCCATCTCTGTCGGAGGGTTTCGGATTCACGGCGGCCGAAGCGTGTGCGCTAGAGGTTCCGGTTGTCGCCACGACCGCTGGCTCGCTCCCGGAGGTTGTCTCCGGCGAGCACGTGCTCGTTGAGCCAGCCGACGCAGAGGCGCTCGCGGAGGGTATCGTTCGGGTTGCCGACGGTCGGGCGGACTTCCGTGAGCGGCGGACCTTTGATTGGGAGGACGCTGTCGAGGGGTATCTGGCTGCGTATCGTTCACTGCTCCAGTGAGTCGATGTCCCGAACGACTGTTTCACGGGCGCAGGGTCTGGAACCACTACTTGAATCTCTCACTATCAATGTGAAATAGAAATTTATATATGATTTGTATCTGTCTTTTTGTCTATGCCAGAAGATGGCAATCGATTCGGAATCAACAGGCGCAAGTTCCTCGGGGGACTTGCCGCTGCAACGGGTGGCATCATCGGTGCAACAGGCACGGCGTCAGCAGCCCCATCGGGAACGAAGGTATTCGAACTGAACGACTCAGTCGGGGACGACTACGGCCCTGGTAGTTACACGTACCCAGACAGCACGGACTACCACGACAGTAACGGTGACGACGCAGGCTTTGACCTGAGCAAGTTCGAAGTGTACGATGACGGCACGACCAAACGGTTCGTGTTCGAAGAAGCCAACACGTTCATGACCTACGGTTCGGAAGGCTTCGGAACGGCTGTACTCGGTGTGTTTATGCACGATCCGACCGCTGGTACTGGCTCTACAGTTCCAGTCTTACCGAACGGGGTTGGCGGGACGTACGATCCGATCAACACGAGCCTAGATAAGGAATACCACCGGTTCCTGCTTTATAACGAATTCCCGGCCGACAACAATATCGAGGATCAGGCAGTTTATGACTATACAGGCACTGCGAAAGCAGGTGAAAGCGAGGTAAGTAGAAACCAAATCACGACTGCCAGACAAGAGATCGCGGTCGACACCTCAAACGTCTCAGATGTGTTCCCGAGTTCGCTCGAAACGTACGAATACATCCCCATCATCATGTCGGACTCCGGTGAGGGCCGAACGCCGAAGATCGCACAGGTTCAGCCATCCGCTTCTTCGTATAACAATCCAGGAGGTGGGACGGACAACCGGAACGACCCGAACATCATGGACATCGGTACTGACCCGGACGTGTCCAATAGTACGGCCCTGAGCTACGACGCCAACACCTTCCAGTCTTCCACGTTGCCGTTTGTGAAACGGGATGTGACTGTCACGACGTCTGGCTCCTCATCAGTCGGTCGTTTGACCGCGACACTCGAGGGACAGGTCGAGAAGCTGCGGAGCAACGACGTGGACGTTCGATTCAGATACTATCCGAAAGGGTCGCCAGAACTGGATAGCTTCACGCCGAGGGTTCAGAGAGGATCTACTGGTTCTTTCACTGCTGATATCTTTGGTCTTAATCCAGGAACAAGCTACGAGTTCGAAGCCCAGCTTCAGGAGCTCACCACTGGCCGGTGGGACACCGGATCGACGATGACGGTGACGACGAATGGACTGAAGATTTCGACTGATCCGATCGTCAGCGTAAGTGGTAGCTCGGCCACACTAGCTGGCACGCTGGATCAGCTGGGGTCCTTTAGTAGCGCCGACGTTCGATTCAAAGTGTACCCAGAGGGTAGCCCCAATAAGGCGAAATTCACGAGTTATTCAACCAAGAATTCGACCGGGTCCTATCAGCAGACAATAAACTACCTCGAATACGGCGGCGATTACATTGCAGAGGCCCAGGCGAAGGCACCCGGGCCACGATGGGAGACGGGTGGAACCGTGACGTTCACAACGAGCGGGAGTCCCTACGCCGTCAGTACCGGCTCGGCGGAGAGCGAAACCCAAAACGGTGCTACTCTCAATGGGACCCTTGATGGTCTCGATGGGCTCTCGAGTGCTGACGTGCGTTTCAAAGTCTGGGAGCAGGGCGTCGACCCAACGCCGCAGAATTCACGATTCACGAGCTACACAACCTTGAACTCGCCCGGTTCCTTCCAGGACACAGTCCCCGGCGACTTCGCAACGAATACTACCAACCTGGACAACGGCACAACCTACGTCTTTGAGGCACAGGCCTTCTCAAACGGCAAGTGGCGCACCGCCTCATCTACGTCGACGTTTACTACTCTGAGCTGAATCACTCTCGAGTGGTTTCCGCTTTGTTTTTATTCTGACGTACATAACTGCTATTACCGACGCGATAAATAATGCCGTTCCAAGACACCACTCCCCTGTATAGCATCAATGTCCAATGTAACGTCTCGAACGTCTGTCGTGAGTGAGTTGCTTCCGGAGAGCCAACTCTCCGACGATAACGTCGTAAAAATCTCGATGATAGGAATACTCGTTTGTTTGAGTTGTGGGCTGGTTACTACCGCCTTCACGGGAACATTGTTTCCGTGGGTACAGTTGGCAACGCTGGGTGCTATTATATCCGCGACGGTGATGTATTCATTCACCGAACGAATTTATTTACCCTTGTCATCTATTCTCGTGGTTTCGGTGTGGTACAGGCTCGTCCAGTTCATGCTCCCACCAAGCATCGTCGGTCTTGATCCTAGAACATATAGTGTGTGGATACAACAGGTTATCGAGAGCGGAGGAATAGATACCTTTGCAGTATACTTCTATCAGGATGCTCCACTGTACGTGATTCAAAACGCAGTAGCTTCGATTCTTACTGCGACTCCGCCAGCAACCGCTATGAGCATTGGGGCAATCATATCCGGTCTGTTTCCACCGCTTGTCGGATTCATACTGGCTCGGTCACTTGCCCCAGAGAATGGTGCTCGTATCGGTCTACTCACAGCGTCGTTCGTAGCTGTCGCTGCTACGTCAGTAGAGGCAGGTTACTGGCCGATTCCACAGCTTCTCGGAATCACGTTTTTGTTACTTCTGTTTGTTGGGCTTTGGAAATTCATAGTCTGTTTTGATAGCCGGTACGTATTTATCATCTGTCTCTGCCTGGTTGGAATGGTGTATACACACAAATTGCCACTCCTGCCTGCAACGGGGGCGGTATTCACCTTCATTTTGATAGAAGTGTTTTATAATATCTGGAGTGATAATAAACCAGACATGTATTTTCGTCGCATCGCTATCGTCGGTGCAATATGTACTATTTTAATTCTATTCCAGTGGAGTTTCATAACACAGTATGCTTCGGTGATTACTGTTCGACTCGGTTCGCTATTGGGTAGTGCTCCGACGTCAACGACTGCGGTAATCTCAGCACCGATGGCAACGCAGGCCCATGACGAGATCGTGGGTATTCTGATCAGGAACGGTAGTCTGTTGTTCCTATTGCCATCAGCGGGGATAGCGTGGCTGGTCCTTCTTTGGCACAACTCACACTCCCGACCTGCACGTCTCTTGCTTTCATTTTCTGCGGTGGCAGTATCACTGTTTGGCATTTATCTATTAAGTCCGGGAATTGTCCCGGTCGGTAGAATAATGTTAGTCGCAGAAGTTTTTCTTATCTTGTTAATAGTGGTTTCCTACGCAATCGTGTCGCGGAAAAAGCTAAAGAAAGCGATCTTTGCGTTGATTGCGGTCTTGATCGTATTACAGTTACCTTTCGCTCCTGCTTCCCCAGATCATCCGGGTGGTCCACGCTACTACATTTCGGAAGCCGAAGTGAATGCCCATGCTTTCGGTAGTGCACATTATCCAGGATCAATAGCGACAGATAATTATTTTGCCGGCACGGTCCGAGACGCTGATCGGCGTGTCGATAACAGAGGAGTAATTGTTGTCCCGACTGGAAGTCAGTTCAATAGCGACAACGAATTATATCTCAATGGAACACTCGCAACCACGGAAACAAAGTATGTCGCGCACAGAACAGAGAAAAAGCTCTATCGTTTAAAAGGGATCTGGCGATTGACCTGGAACCCTGGCTCAGCGCTCGACACGAACCGGCACCGAACGTACGATAACAACCAGGTACGTATCTATGCAAAGACAGATTAAAGAGACCGACTCGCTACGAGTCGGTCTGTACCTCGGCAGACCGCGTGATTCGCCGAGTAATATTACAAAGGTACTCAAAGCCTGGGATTCGTATCTCGACCCGTTCGACACGGAAGTGTTCGGGAGTGCCGAATTACCGGATACCGCCACGAATACCTTCGATCGAGTTCCGATCGAGGCACCGGCCTACCCCACCCCGTTCGGAAAAATAGCAGCAATATATCACGAAACGAAAAAGTATGTCAAGCGGCGTGACCCAGACATCTTGGTTCAATTTTGGAAATACAACACTCACGCATCTGGCGTCGCATTGGCAAGTGCGAAAACGGGAACTCCATTCGTCGCACGACTCTCTTCGGACGCATTCAACGAGTACCAGCAGTGTAGTCCACCCGCTTCTGTTGGGGTAATGCTTCTCAACAACATGCTGGGACGAATTCCACTCAGTGTTGCTGATACAGTGATCACCTTAGGGCCGTACGGGAAGGAACAGGCCTGCAATCGGGGTGCCGACCCAGATACGGTTCGGATACTACCACCACCTGCGTCGACGGAAGACCGGTTTGCACCGACAGATGATCCCAGTCGAGTTCGATTGCAACTGGAACTTCCACAGAACGAAAAAGTCGCACTATACGTCGGCCGCCTCACTTCTGAAAAAGGAATGGATTTCCTACGTAAGGTCGCAAATCGGGCTAGCGAGTACACTTTCGTCCTGCTTGGGGAAGGACCCTATCAGGGGTTTCCACAGAACGTCCGAACGCCTGGCTACGTCCCGCACGAGGAGATCCACCGTTACTACCAAGCAGCCGACGTGTACGTCCACCCGTCCCCGCTAGAAGGTATCCCCCTGGTCATAATCGAAGCACTCAATTGTGAACTACCTGTGGTAGCCAGAGAAGCTGGCGACATCGGGTTCGTCACTGATAATATCGTCGAGAGTCCCGAACAGATGGCCACGGTTCTTCAGTCGGATTCCATCTCGACAAGCTGGCAGAATAGAGACCTATTCGACCCGGAGGTACAGGCTCATATACTTCGCGAGATAGTCAGGGAAGCCGCAACGACAGGAAAGTGACCGCGAACCAACGGAGAGAATTGTCCATTTCGGGACCGGACTCATACTGTCAGCCGTTTTGTCTTCACAGGAGTACAGATAATCAATCTTCTTTATTGGTGATTAATTCACGGTAAAGATCGAACGTCTGGTCCGCGATAGCGTCCCAGCTATACTCGGCTTCCGCGACTTCACGACCGTTGCGACCACACTCCTCGACTGCATCGGGATTGTCGACACACCAGATCATTTGCTCCGCCAAGCGCTCGCTGTCGTCGAACGGAACTAGCCAACCGGTTTCGCCTTCTTCGACGAACTCCTCAACGCCTTCAATCTCGGTCCCCAAAACCGGGCGCGAACTCGACCAAGCCTCTATCATGACGCGCGGATGCCCCTCCCACTCCGAAGGCAAGACAAACACATCGGCTTGCTCGTAATAACTAGGGATTTCTTCGTAGGGAACCCTGCCGGCGAAACGTACTGCGTCGTCGAGTCCGTTCTGGCTGGCGGTCTCCCTAAGCTGATCGCCCAGCGGCCCCTCCCCGACGATCGTCAACGTCGCCTCGGGACGGTTCTCGTGGACCGACTCAAACGCGTCGAGTAGCACGTCTACACCTTTCTTGCCGACCAGCCTCCCGACGAACAGGAAGTCCGTCGCATCGGTTGGCGGGTCGGCATTGAATCGTTCGGTGTCGACACCGTTGGGGATAAATCTCACGTCATCGTGACAGTGGCCGAACCGCTCAGTGAAATCACGGTTGACGGAGATGACCGTGGTGTAATTGACGTCGGCGACGAGGAATCGCTCAATTCGTTTCTTGATTCGTCCCACGAATCCGGCCGACACCGAGGAGACGCTCGATTCCGCGTCCACAGATGTCCCCCGGACCGTGTACACAGACGGGACGTCTCGCAGCTTTCCGAACATGCTTGCGGGAAACCCGGGAATGTACGTGTGTGCATGCACAAGGTCGTACTGGTCAGGGCAGTAGATCAGTGGTGTCAGAAAATACGAAAGTTTGCCTAAAGTGTTGGTTGGCTCAGTGCAAGGCGGCAATCTGACAACTCGAATATTCGGATGGATGTTTTCGTCGGTCCGATATTCTTCGCCTTCGTGGCGGACTTGGCGCGTGAAGATGTCAATATCGATGTCGTGTTGATCGACCAGGGACTCACACAGTTCTAACGACGAAATCAACCCGCCGCCATGGACTGGAAACCACTCGTCCTGAAATACAGCGATGCGAAGCGTCATCGAGTCAACTATGTCGATGGAACCCCTCCATTTATCTTCTGCGGTGTCAGGTGGGGACTCTTACTACACGACGAACAGCGGAGGGATACGTCTCTCCATTAGGATCGCACAAATCGGTCACAGATACCTGTCGCTGGAAAGTTGTGACCTACTTGTACCCAAGCGCTTCGAGCCGACGCTCAACTTCCGCCGGCTCGTCGTCAGCGGGCGACTCAGCACGCTCCGTGCCAACTGATTGGGCGTGTTCGCAGAGGCGATTCAGGAGCCGCTGGCCGTCTTCAGGTGCTCCCTCAGAGTCGTGAACAGTTCCCGCTGCGTCGATTAGCGTGCTCTCTACGACCGATCCCTCAGCATCAAAGTGAGCTCTGGCAGTCCAGTCGGTGCTGTGAGCAGCAAAGCGGCGGTGACCTTCCTCCTCGTCTTCGCCGGTGGCGCTGGAAAAGACGGGGCTGCTTCGCTCGATAGAGATACCGGTTGCATCGAACAAAGTGTGGCCAGGAAGTCTGGAAGCGTCTAGTCCAGCTGTCTGTAGGATCGATGGGACGATATCAAGGAGACTCACTGGACGGCCGATTCGGCTTGCGCTACCGCTCGAGGGGTGTGATACCAGTAGCGGCACAGTCAGCAACTCTTCGTCGACACGGCGGGGGTGAGCGTAGTACCCGTGCTCGCCGAACGCATCGCCGTGATCAGCGGTGACAACGACGATTGTTTCTTCAAGAGCACCGGTTGACTCCAACGCTTCGAACAACGCTTCGATTTGGCTGTCGCAGTAGCGAATCTCGTCGTCATATGTATTCTGGAGTTCCCGGTGCTGTTCGTCGGTAATGCTGTCCGGATCGTTCACACACTGGTTGTACAACGATTCCGCTTCACTGGCTTCGATCGGCTCCGAGTAGCGCCTCGCCTCCTCAGGGGGGGCATACGGCCCGTGTACATCCATGTAGTGGAGCCAGAGGAAGAACGGTTCGTCTTGCTCTGACAGCCACGAGAGCCCCCGATCGTTGATTTCCTCTGCACGGGCATAGTAGTCGCCACGCTTGAACACAAACTTCTCGAGCGCACGCTGTGCCAGGGCAGTGAGTCGGTTTCCACCCAGGAGTAAGTCATCGTCGAACGTGTCGAACCCTGCGTCGAACCCGTATGCCCTCGACGCGTAGGGGTTCGAATGAAAGCCTCCAGTCGCGTATCCCACATCACTGAGCGACTCGGCAACACTCTTTCCCCCCAGCCGGAACCCCTCCTTGGCATGCACTGGCGGTCGGCACCCTGTGAGCAATGCCGGTACTGCCTCCCTTGTGTGGGAACTCGCGGAGTAAGTCCGCGTGAACGTGGTCGACTCCTCGGCCAACGAATCGAGAAACGGCGTGGTCTCACGCTCGTATCCGTAACAGGAGAGGTGGTCGGCCCGTAAGGCGTCGATACTGACAAGAATGACGTTAGGAGAGTTATTCATTCAGTTAGTGTGTCAATGCTGTCCGAGGAATAAGAAACTCGCGGCTCGCGTTTGATACCGCTTGAGTGGCGCTGATTGACGGCGATCGACATTAGCATTAATCCTCGAATTGTAAGCTGGCAGTATGAAACGGGTATTGTTACCCTACGTTCTCGGTCGAAGTTCGCCGATACCGTATCTCTTTGAGGGAATTCTCCCTCATTTCAGTAATCGGTACCACTTTCGCACGTTTGCGTCGGACGAGGTAGCGGTACCAGAGCACGTAACTGTGACTCAAGTGTCGAACAGTAGTAAACTTACGACGGCCCTGAAATACGGATTTGTCTCACTGAAATCTCATAATCTTGTCCATACTGGTGCCTTCGAACGACATCGGCATTTCGTCAGACTTGCCTCATTGCGCAACCGGAATATTAGCCACATCCACTCTTTCAGAGTCGACGTTGACCCAAAGGGTAGCTACAATACAAAAGTACGTCGCGAACTCTCTAGGAAAGCAGACGTCACGACAGCCGTGAGCGAACACACGGCCGAGACAGTCCGGGAGCACTTCGGAATCGACCCCATCGTCATCTACAACGCTGTCGACTCCGAGTGGTTCAGGCCGGGGTACGATCGGCCCGAGCTGTTCGACGAACTCGGAATCGAGGGCCCTGTGTTTTTGTTCGTCGGCTCGCTCGAAGCCCGGAAGCGGCCCGACCACCTCCTCGATGTCGCAGAGTCGGTCCCAGAGGCGACGTTCTTGCTCGTGGGCGACGGGCCGATGGCCGACCAGCTCAGGGAACGCTCCAACGAGCTCAACAACGTCATCCTCCCGGGCCGTGTCGAGAAAGATCGCCTACCGGCGGTGTACGCCAACGCTCGCGGCCTCGTCTTCCCGAGTGTCCGCGAGGGATGCCCGAATGTCGTCATGGAGGCGATGGCTGCAGGGATTCCGACCGTCGGCTACCGCGCGACGTCGATGCCGGAACTGATCGAACACGGCGAGCGAGGTCTGCTGGCCGAGACTGACAACGTGACAGAACTGACCGGACACGTCCGCCGGCTACTTGACGCCGAGGAAGCCGCCGCGATGGGTACGAACGCGCGAGCGTACGTCCGTGAGCATCACAGCTTCGAGGAGATCGGGAGTCAGTACGAGGCGCTGTATGACGAATTATTAAATTGATATTTCTGCCCAGGATTCTGGAGACTGCTGTCAGAACGGTTATACCTATGGGAATGGAACTAGTGGTAAACGGGGCCAGTGACAGTGCGATATTTAGAGAAAATTGAACCCAAAGAAATATCAATTTGACATATAATGTCTGATGAAAGCTTAAGTGAAAAATCGACTTTTGCTCATATATCTCGCGGTGCCGCGGTTACGCTTGTTGGAAAGGTACTAGGAGCACTGCTAGGGTTCACATCCTCCTTATTCATCACTCGTTCGTTTGGTTCGGGGACTTTCGGTGGGTTACGCTTCGCATTGTCACTGATGACCATTGTAAGCATCCTCTCTATTGTCGGTGTCTCGTCTGGTGTTCAGCGGTTTGTGGCGACGGCTGATTCAGATTCGGATGCGATTTCATACTATTTTTTGTCCATGGGAGTAGGATTTGTATCTTCGATTATTGTCGGCTCAGTCACTTTCTTCTCTGCTGATTCTATCTCGATTTTCTTCTTCGGGAATGACGATCCAGGCATATTCCTAAGATTTGTTGGCATCTCCTTGCCATTCGTAGCGCTGTACAAAATTTCGCTGTCTGCTACTCGAGGATGGAATTACTCATCTCCAAATACACTTATTCGTGATATCGCCGTAAAACTAATTAAGTTCATTACATTTGGTGGGGTGGTTTATTTTGGATTATCTCAAACCAGTATTGCTATCTCCTTGCTAGTGATCTACGGGAGTGTTTTTCTGTTGTCAATCCTTGCGACTGCCTACGTCATCAGGAGACAAATTGACGACCCGTGGAGAGTAATTCGGTCAGTGAAGTTCGATATCGAGAAGCTACATGTTCTCTTATCATTCTCGATTCCACTTGTGTTCACGAAAGGTGTCTGGTTTCTAATGAATAACGCTGATACGCTGATGATCGGCTACTTCAGTGATGAAAGTGCAGTCGGTCTTTACGCCGCAGCGTTTTCACTCGCTGTGTTTGTTCGCATGGTTCTCGGTGCTTCTGGTGCACTATTCATGCCAAACCTCGCTAAACTCTACGAGAACGATCAACTCACTGATCTGCAGAGTGTCTATCGACGAACGACAAAATGGATGATAGTCTTAAGTCTGCCCGTCATGATCGGGAATCTCGGTTTTCCGGATGTTCTGTTAAGTTTGTTTAGACAGGAATTCGTCTCGGCGTCCCTCACACTCGGTGTTCTTTCAGTCGGAGTCTTTTCGCACGTTCTTTTCGGATTAAATAGCGGGGCTCTCAAGTCTATCGACAGGCCGAGGATTTTGTTATACAACAACATCCTAGTTCTCGTTCTCAATCTCATACTAAATGTGATTTTGATTCCCCGATTCGGGATTTTAGGTGGTGCTGTTGCGACCTCTGTTTCGTACATCCTTTTAAATATTCTCCACGGTTTTGTCCTGTACCGAGATATACGACTCGTCCCGGTCAGACTCGACTTCCTGGGGCTGACACTCGTCTGGCTGGCCGTCATCGTTGGTGCCGCTCAGACACTCGGTGCCGGTATCACCACACTTCCGGCGGCGCTAGTTTTCGGAGCTATCGGGTTCTGTCTGTACGTGGGGACTGCCTGGCGGCTCGGCTACGTCAGCACTTCCGAGTTTAATGGGCTCATCTCCTGACGTTGACAGCACTCGGTTTTGTACGAATATAGAAATTCCACTGATAATCATCTAGTCCAACACCTCTTCGGCGCGAGTCTAGCCATCCAACGCTTGATTCAACCGATGGTGATTATAATGATGTCTGAACCATCGAAACTACCGTTTCGCGCTGAGTTAGCAGACTCGCCAAAACGAGTGGAAGAAGTCAATCCGCATAGTCACAGTCTGGAACCACTTTTCGATGGGGTTCCGGTCGTGATAGTCAAGATGCCTACTCAAATTGTGACACGAGAGGGCAGTCAGATAGCCACCAGCATCGACGAGAAACTCTGTGTTGGCGATATCCTATCTCTTGGTGAGTCGACACAGGAACGCCGCCGAAGGGGCGATCCCAAGGCGACTGAACACGTTATCTCTTGCAATAGTTTCGACTCAGTGCCAATCCCGGCGTAGAGCCACTTCTCTTCGCCATCAACCTCCATCTGTTTGTCATCGCCGCGACCCTTGACGGCGCTGCCGTCAGCGGGTCGCTCTGTATGTCAGCAAGTGTCTCTTTCCAGTACCAGGTCGCTTGATGACAGCGATCGACACCCAACCAGTCAATGACAGCCTCAACTTCACGCAACGACATGCTCATCGAATGAAGTCAAACCCTGAACTAGCGTACGGGTATCGGAGTGCCCCCATTCTCCCAAGCGTCTTGATCCTGTAAGTCTATCTGTTCTCTGAGGAGGTCTGCAGGCTTCATCGACAGAACTCACTACGAGTCCTTGTTTCTCAATTCCTCAACTAGACAGTGCCCTAAGCACTACCGTATCAAGTTGGAAAATATTTGTCGGCGTGAAATCACTGGGTATTATCCAATTCGATCTATGCTTAGTTCCTCTTTTGGGTCGTTTCCAAGAGTGGGTTTAATGCCTCATCAAATTCACGCCATAGGTGGTCCCAGCAATGCTTTTCTGAATTGTTTAGATTGTTTTCGCAACAAGATCTCCGAAGCTCTGTGTTTGAGCAGAAATTGTCTATTTTGTTTGCGAGAATCGTAGAATCATTTTCTTCTATAAGTTGATCTGGAGTTAATAAATCTTCTGTCGCTCGTGTTTTCGTCGCCAATATAGACGTTCCAGTTGACATATATTCAAATATTTTTATTATATATGATGTATAGTAGTGGGGTAATTGCCGGTCATAAGGTAGGATACATAAGCCAATGTCCGCTCGTATCATCTCCTCAATTACATCTCTATGGTCGGAAAGAAAACCTTTATACTCGATTTTTTCACTATATTCGTCTACAAGTTGGGTGAAACTTTTAGAATAATAATTTCGGAACTCACTCATTACTTCTTCTCCACCTCTCTCTGGTGGTGGACCAATGAGTATTAATTTATATTCGGATTCTGATTCTTTGACAGCATCAAGTATAATGTCTATACCACGGTGAATATACATATTCCCAGCATATATAATTCGAATAGGGGCTTGTACACTTTCTGGATTGTTATTTTGGTAACAGTTAATCTTATATTCCGAGTTGGATTCTACATCACTTATAAATTTACAATCCACCCCACCTTTAACCAAAGTTGTTTTATCACTGGGGAGTATCCTAGATCCATCTGTTACGATTATTTCATCTGCAAATCTAAAACTTACGCGTGAGACTGTATCTAACAGTTCCAAGTATACCGTCTCTAAAGACCAATCGATTCCATTTCTTCTTCGCCGGATTCGTTGTCCTTCAGGTGTATCATCACAGAATATTACCCAGTTGGTAGAAAATCTAGATAAAATAATAAATGGCAAAACGGACACTCCCCAATCATCTGTTGCGAATAAGTCATATGACCCCCAAGAGCTTATAACGTGAAAAGTGATAAACATCGGGAATATTAGTGTTCCCAATAATCCGCTTCCGGGGGATGTTCGAATAGTTTCAGCTTGCTTCCGTATTTTTTCCTCTTTAATCTCTTCCTTTGCCAATATTGTTGTCTCATGGGCCTCACTAAGATAGTTTGCATACTGGAACTTGGGAATAGAAGATGACCGTGTTTCGGGACCTACGATAGTTCCAACGGTGTAGAGAACTCTGGCCATGGCCATCTAATTTTGTTCATAGTAGAAGAATATTGTGATACTTAACTCCGCAATAGCCGTTTGCGGATTTCACAACCTATGTACCCTATTTAATTTACATTTGACAAATACATCCACTCATTCCAATCAATATGGGGTTTTGATCAGTTGTGTAGGGGAAACTCAGGTAGAATAGTCACTGGGGGAGAAAGCAGAATCACAAGCCTATTTATTTCTGAGACTGAGTATGCTTACACTGTAAAACACTGGTGTACCAATAGTGATGTCGAAGATCGGGGCTGCGTTACGGAATCCAGAACTTGCCGCTCTTGAAGTCTACCGAGTATACCAGCGTCAGGTCCAAAATAGAGGGATAAGTATCCCAGACGCTGACTGGGACACGTTGGTCATCCTTGATGCGTGCCGATATGACATCTTCGAGCAGCGGTGCTCGATAGACGGAACTCTCTCGAAAGTGATCTCGAAGGGGTCTCATACTAGCGAATTCCTTGCGGAAAACTTCGGTGACGAGTCGTTCCCCGAGATGGTGTACGTCAGCGCCACGCCACAACTCAGGGCCCACGAACTTGAGGGGAACTTCCACGCGGTCGTCCCGGTCTGGGAGGATGGATGGGACGAGTCGCTCAGTACAGTTCCGCCAGCTGCGATGGCCGAAGCGACACAACGCGCTCACGAGGAGTACCCGGATAAACGGATCATCTCGCATTTCCTCCAGCCCCACTACCCGTTTATCGGCGACAAGGGCCGTGAAATCGATCACGGTACTGTGACAGGCGATGGTGTCAGGGAGCAGAAGGGCGACGTGGCGTCGGTCTGGGACCTCTTGGAAGCCGGTGAACTATCGACCGAAAGAGTACGCGAAGCCTACGTCGAAAACCTAGAACTCGTGCTCCCGGAAGTAGAGGCGATGACCGGGACTATCGACGGGAAAGTCGTCGTTACCTCGGACCACGGGAACGTCTTCGGTCGGTGGGGTATCTACGGACATCCCCCAGGCATGTACCTGGCCGGTCTCGTCGAAGTGCCGTGGCTGGAACTCCCGTTCGACCACCGGAGGGACGTCGTCGCCGAGAGGACGACTACTGCGGAACCGTCCTCTGACGTGACGAAACAGCTTCAGGATCTTGGGTACAAGTGATCGTTTCTCATCATAGTCACGGAGGGAAGCGGCGGCGAGTTCTGGCTGCTAAGGGTGTCAACCTTAGCGTGAAGGAAGCGGTCGAGCTAGAGTGAATTGGTGACTCAACAATGCTTGACCGCATGGTTGAGAAGACGCGCCAGCAAAAAGGATTTTCGCGTGAGGACACGCCGACTGAGCGGCGTGTCCTCGTGGCGTTTTTGTATCATGATGGCCTGTCGTACCGCAAGCTCGAACCGTTCGTCGAGCGCTCCTACGAGGCAATCTGACAGTGGTTCCATCGATTGAAGCATTTGTTCGAGCCCGACTGCCGGGATCGACAGGAAGTCGCTGTCTGGGCGGCAGTCGATTGTGATACTCTGGGAGTGCTGTACGTGGACGTCTCGCCCGACTGATCCAGCGTGGATGCTTGTTATTTTTCAAAGAAGTACTCGAACGGTGCCGTGGTCGCCCGCTGGTGCGGGCCGACCGCGGACCCTGGTACGACTGGCCGTTAGAACTGGTCGAGTGTGAGTACGACCGCGAGACGAGGAGAAATCGCTCGCTGATCGAAGGCTGGTTCGGCCTGTTCAAATACCGAACAGGCGTTTCTGGCATCGATTTCTATACAATAGCACCACTGATTCCAAAAGATCGTGGCTCAGAGCTTCGCCACACTCCAAAATACTATCCTCTAACCTTGACACCCCTTGTGTTCCGCTTACCGGATGTAGTAAGTATTAAACAATTTGAACTACTGAAAGGTATGTGAACAATGGTCATCTCTACTAACACTCTACAAACAATTTACGATACAACGATTTCGAGATTTATAAGTGATTATACGAAACAAAAGCATTTAACGCCAAACTACTACAAGACATTAAGCTATTTCGGTGGTACGACAAAAACTGAATTTAACGATGTCACCATTCGCCACTCAGATTTTGATTCAAAAAGTCTTAGATCACAATTGGACTCCGAGAGAAGCGTAATCCGTGAATTATATATGGAAATTGATGCTGGTGACGTGTTTTTTGATGTTGGAGCATAATCGGGTTATATACTCTAACTGGGTCGCGTTAAGTTTGGCGTGAATTATGGTAGACAGCGAAGGCTTCGAGCCAGTCTTCAGCTGTCTCTAGCTCGACATGGCTGAAACTATTTGCAAACGATGATGTTCTCCGTTCTACCTCTCGAAAGATACGTTCGATGGCATTCCGATTTCCATGTGGAAGTATCTGAAATCGGTAGCCATCTTCGGCCAGTACTGGACCGAGGTAATCGGCATCATCGACGAGAAACACTACATTGTCAAGCTGATAGCGACGATGTAGCTCGTCCAGAAACCACCGCGTCGTCTGTTTCGTCGCCGTCGGAAACAGACTGACGTGGAAGATTTCGTTCGTCTGAGGATCGACAGCACCGTACAGCCAGAACTCTTGGCCGTGCAGGCGGATCATCTTCTCGTCGACCGCAAGTTGATCCGCAGTGACCGTCGAAACCGGCTGTAGATTGGCTTTGTGAACCCACTCGTGAATCGCCACATGACTCCGATCGACTCCCAACTCATCGAGAAACTGACTTGCATCTCGCAATGACATACCTGCCAAGTGACATCGGATGCCCACTTGAATCGCCCACTCGGGAGTCCGCCGGCGCTCCACAAACGACAAATCTATCCACGGGATAGCATTGCTGAGGCGTTCGTGATCGAGCATGGACACTCAGAGATCGAACGCCTCATCCTCTAACTTAACGCGACCTCTAACTGCAGCCAAAAAAGTAAGTACGGTATATTCGTTTGAACCACACATGGGTAACTTCTACAGGCTTCAAAAAAACATCTCTCACAACAAATTGGAAGACACTGTCCTACCTAAGAATCTGGCTCTAGGTGCTGAAAATAAAGTCGTGAACGGAAGTAGGGGCGGAAGTACGTTCCGTCTTGAGGACGATTCACAGTCAGGTATAGAGATTGCGCAGGGAGATGAATACATCGATAGACATAATATGGATATTCCAACCGTTATGAAGATTGACGTTGAGGGATACGAACATAAGGTACTACGTGGACTGTCGAACACTCTTCAGAGGCCCGAGTGTCGTACCTTGTTCATAGAACTCCACCATCGAATCCACGGCGAGGATATCCTTTCAAACGATGAGATACAAAATATCAAAGATCTATTGATGTCTTGGGGGTACGCTATCGAAACTATACAGACTAAATCTGGGCAAGAAAATATAAAAGCATACAGATAAAACAAAATCTAAGTATGGATGTAATATGTGTTTTTCATTTTCAAAGATTATTTTAAGCCAGTCGGCCGATTAGCCATTGTTACCAGCGACTAATTGAAACGCCCGGAGCGACCTGTTCAGTGTTTGATGGAATCAGGTCAAGTCCGCCCACTTCCGCCGCGCTTCAGACAGGTGCTGCGGCGTGTTTATTTCACACCGCTTTTTTCACTGACCGCCACGGGCTTCGCGGGTAGCTCCTGGAAAATAATCGGGAACCAGTCTGTCGGGTTGTTCTCAAGTATTGTCCGCGCTTCAGACAGGTCGTCCGAATTGAGCGCGAACATGCCAATCTCCTGGTGGCCCTTAATCGCACCATAGTCGGTGACGATTCGATCCTCATCCCACCGGACGGCTGTCATTTCGTCCTGAATTCCTTCAACAACACCGACGGCGCTGAATCCATCTGGCTTGAAATCGTCATAGAATCGGTCCACTGTCTGTTTAACCACGTCTTGGGTGAAGATTACATCCCCACAGACGAGTAACACGTCGTCGTCCACCTCTCTGAGTCCGCAGCGGGCAGTGTATGCGTTCTCTTTGGCCTGCCACTCGTCTATTACTTCAAAACGGATACTCGTCTCGGCGTCGATCCGCTCCAAGGAGAACTTTGTCGCCGGGTCGGAGACTGTGTCGAATCCATATCCCAGAACTATTGTTATCGTATCACAGTATGGTGCTAGCTTCTCGATCTGTATTTGGTAGATCTTTTTCCCGTTGATGTCGAGGAATGCCTTGGGAAGATCCTCTGTAACATCACCCATTCTGGCGCCCTCTCCCGCCGCCATGATGACAGCTTCCATGGATTACACCGATAGTGGCTTCTATATATATATGCTGGGACAAGGGTACTGGGCAACCCCCTCATATCTCAGTATCCAATATCTCAGGCATCCTGTGCGTTGAGTGCCCTGAGCTCGAAGTAAACACTACTATCGAGACACTATTGGGTAATATTTCACTCGATTTATTTTCGAAACTAATGTCCGTAGTGAGTGGAGAAGTTCCAAGCGTTCAGCGCCCCGAGTGGCCCACGTTACTCTCATCCGTGACTACGTATCCAATCGTTGCCGCTACTGCCCTTCTTGAAGTCGCTCGGTTCGACCGACTACGAGCCGAACACGTTAGACCAAGACCTCACGTGTCGAGTCTGGTCCGATCAAGTTCCAGTTCTTCCACCAACTCCTTGTACACCAACCGTGATGGTTTGCCGTCGCCGCTCCCATAGTATTCGTCCTTGAGGCGCTGTCTTTCTTCTCCGAACTCGTCTCTCCCTTCAAGGACGTGGGTGATTTGTTGAGTCAGTTGCTCCGTCGTCTTCGACACAGGTCCTGGGACGTGATCTTCGTATTCGAAGTAGAAGCCACGGTCTTGCCGATACTCTTTTAGGTCTGGTGCGAAGAATATCATAGGATTATCGGCCACCAAGAAATCATAAAATATCGAGGAATAATCCGTAATCAGAAAATCACTGTGCTTAAGAAACGGGTAGACATCCCCACCAGTGTCTAACTCAGTGATGTTCTTCCTGTCCTCGTAATTTATATGTACCTCTTCGTGTGGGTGTGTTGAAATATACAGTATTGCATTCTTCTCCATTAGGACTCGGTCCAACTCCTCAAAATCTGGTTTGATCTCATGCAGGGGCAGTCCATTCTTTTCTCCGAAGGCTCTACGCCACGTCGGCAGATACATGATAATGGTGCTGTCCTCCGCGGCCTTCGATAGCGAGTCCAAATTGGCCTGATTAGTTCCAATTTCTGTACCTCGGTACTCTTCTAGGAGTATATCGAGTCTGGGATACGGGGCAACAATCGTGTCACCGGGGTCAATGTTCATCGCGCTCTGGAAGGTTTTGAGCGGCGTTCCTGTGTTCGTGACCAATGTGTAGGATGTTAGGAATTGTCCGATTCCTCGTTGAACTCGCTCTGTGACAGAAGTCTGGCCCTTGTCTTCCCCCATCAACTTCAGCGCGTTCCCGTGCCATAGATTCACTATCGTAGCTCCACTAACATACCGCCAGTAATTGATACCGTGTGTCCTGAACACAACACCACAACGGAGCAATAGTAGCCTCCCCTTCCAGCTCTGAGCGGTGTAAGCTTCGTAACCGTCTCTCTCGAGTTCGTCTACCAAAGACGCTGAATCACCGATCCAGACGTTCCTAATCCCCTCTCTTTGGCAGTGGAGGTACATATATTTTGAGTTCTCGGAGAACGAATTGGCGTTCTCTGCGGTGAATACCCAGATGGACTCGTCCCTCGGAACCAAGAAGGAGGCAAGCAATAGAATCGGGGTACTCACCAACTTCCTGAACGCTCCCGCTGCTCTCAGAAAGGAAACAGAATTTGTCATAGGGTCAGATTTTCGTCCAGAATTGATAAAGACGACGGAAGCGCAGAATGTGTTCGCCAAGTTCTGTGGACGGAATACTGGGAATAAAAGAAGATATCTAGCCAGAGTGAAGCAGTAATTTTAAAATTCACGCCCGAACAAGCGGCTCGTACCAACCCCGATTCTCTTGATACCATTCGATAAATTTCCCGACGCCCTCCCGAATGGTATGACTCGACTCGTATCCAAGCAACTCCTGGGCACGTGAAATGTCAGCGTGGGTGTGCTCGGCGTCGGCGTCGTGGCGGTCCTCGTAAACGAGATCCAGATCCGGCGCGAGTTGGTTCCGTATCTCCTCAGCTAGTGTCTTGATCTCAATATTGTCCGTCGAGCCAATGTTCAGTGCTTGCCCGTCAGCAGCGTCAGTATCGAGCAGCGTGCGGTTCGCTTTGATGACGTCATCAATATAGGTGAAATCTCGTGTCTGGGTCCCATCGCCGTAGACGATCGGTGGCTCACCGTTAATACATCGAGAGACGAAGTTAGAAATCGCCATATTCGGACGCATTCGCGGTCCATAGACGGTGAAATACCGCAACGCCACAGCCGGGAGATCGTACACTTCACTGTAGGACATCGCGTACCGCTCTGCGGCGAGTTTCGAGCTACCGTAGGGTGAGACTGGCGTCGTCGGGTGGGTCTCCTCGTAGGGGAGCGAACGAGGAACACCGTACACTGACGAGGAGGAGGCCATTACGAACCGTTCGATCCCGGTCTCCCGGCAGGCATCGAGCACGTTGAGCGTTCCATCAACGTTGACTTCGTCGTACTTCCGTGGGTTTTCGACACTCGGCCGGACACCAGCCTGGGCAGCCTGGTGGTACACGTAGTCTGTGTCTGTGACCAGTTCTGTGACGAGGTCTGCATTCCGGATGTCCCCTTCTATGAACTCGTAGCGACCACCTTCTTCGGCGGCCTCGCGCGCAGTTTCGATATTATGGCGTTTGATATCGAGATGGTAAAACGGATCCAAGTTATCTAGCACGACCACATCGTGCCCGTCGGTGACAAACTGTTCAGCGAGGTGGCCGCCGATAAAGCCCGCACCACCGGTGACGAGGATCTGCATATCTGCAGGTCTTCAAGAACGATGAAAAAGGCGTCGTATCGTCTACAGCTCGGTCTTCGTCTCTTCTGTGTTATACTGTCGCTTTCTCTGTCAATCGCTCTTCGGCCTCATCCCGGTCCTCGGGATACCCGATATCGATACGCCAGCCCTCCAATCCGATCGCGTCGATCGTTCGCCCACTCCGAATCAACAGATCGACCGCCTCACTGATCTCGTACTCGCCACGATTCGACGGCTGAACCAGATGACAGGCGTGGAAGATCGCCGGACTGAACGTATAGAAGCCAGTCATCACGAGGTTCGACGGTGGGTCCTCGGGCTTCTCGACCACGTCGGTAATCTCGCCGTATTTGTTCGTGTCACAGACTCCGTAGCGACTCGCTTCATCCCACTCAACCTCCTCAACCAGGAACGCCGCGTCAGCTCGATCTTCGCGCTGTCGTCGAACTACATTCTCGAGATTCGCTTGGAAGATATTGTCCCCGAGCATCATCATGAAGTCGTCGTCGATGTGCTCTTCGACAGTCAACAGTGCGTGCGCTAGCCCCTTCTGCTCGCGCTGGTGGGCATAGGTAATCGGGACTCCCTCGAATTCGTCGCCGTAGTGTTCGATGATGTTCTGCTTCAGATAGCCGACGACGACGACCAGTTCGTCTGCACCGAGCTCAACCAGCTGCTCGAAACAGTGGGTCAAAATCGGTTTGCCATCGACTTCGACCATTCCTTTGGGCTTGTCTTCGGTCAGCGGTCGTAGGCGCGTCCCCTCGCCAGCAGCGAGCACGACAGCTTGCATCGTTACCAACATCTGACGTTGAACAAACAAATAGCTTCTTGTCTAGCACCTATACTCTCTGGCAACCGAACAACCTCCACAGACGATTCGACTATCCATTGTAAATCCGGAGGGACTAAATTGTCTCTCTTCTACCGCTCTGGTTGACAGATGACTCACCTCAGCGTCATCGGCAGCGGATACGTCGGCACGACCATCGCGGCCGCCTTTGCCGACCGCGGACATCGGGTCACGAACGTCGATATCGACCAGGAAGTCGTCGAACAGGTGAACAACGGCGAGTCACCGATTCACGAGCCGGGACTCGACGAGCTCATCGCCGAACACGGTGGCGACACGCTCACCGCGACGACTGACTACACCGCGATCCGGTCCACTGACGTCACGTTCCTCGCTTTGCCCACGCCCTCGAACGAGGACGGCAGTATCGACCTCTCGATCATGACCGAGGGTGCGAAATCAGTCGGGGACGCCCTACAAACCAAAGACGGCGACCACACGATCGTCGTGAAAAGCACTGTCGTCCCGGGTACGACCGAGGACGTGATCGCCCCAGCGATCGAAGACGCTGCCGGGAAGACTGTCGGTGACAGCCTGCACTTCGCGATGAATCCGGAATTTCTCCGGGAAGGATCTGCCCTTGAGGACTTCCTCCACCCCGAAAAGATCGTCCTCGGGGCTGAAGCCGAGCACACGGTCGAGACACTCAAAGAGGAGTACAGACCACTGATTGAATACGCCCGAAATGATGTCTCGATCGTCGAGACCGGCCTTCGCGAAGCCGAAATGATCAAGTATGCGAATAACGCCTTCCTCGCGACCAAGGTCAGTCTGATCAACGAACTCGGGAACATCTGCAAGGAGTACGATGTCGACGCCTACGAGGTCGCCGACGCGATCGGGCTCGATCATCGAATCAGCGAGCACTTCCTGCGCAGTGGCGTCGGCTGGGGTGGCAGCTGTTTCCCGAAAGACGTCGATGCGATCCGCAACGCTGCTCGCCAGCAAGATTACGACCCCATCCTGCTAGACGCGGCTGTCGAAGTCAACGATCGCCAGCCGAAGCGGCTACTCTCGCTGCTAGACAAACACGTCGACGTTACAGGCGAGCGTGTCGCCGTCCTTGGCCTTGCATTCAAACCCGGGACCGACGACACGCGCAACTCACGGGCGATTCCGGTCATCGAAGGCCTGCAGGAACGCGGTGCTGACGTCGTCGGCTACGACCCGGTCGCGACTGAGAACATGCGCGACCGGTTCCCCGACATCGCCTACGCCGCGAGCCCGATCGAAGCTCTCGAAGGTGCCAGCGCCGCGCTCGTACTGACCGACTGGGAGGATATCTGCGCGCTCAATGAGGAGTTCGACGCGATGGCGACACCAGTGGTTATTGATGGTCGTCGTGCGATCGATCGGCGCGATGGGATCGTCTACGAAGGGCTGACGTGGTAATTACCGTGAAGCAAGTCGGGTCGGCCTACTGCATATGGCATTCTGGCACAGTTCATAAATAGTATGAAGTCGTAATCTCGGATAGAGCAATGGCACGAATCACCGGCTCTTATCCAGACGACCTCGACCTCCTCATCGAGGGGGCTGTCGAGGCTGGTGTGTTCGGGGGCAAGAGCGATGCGCTACGCGAGTTCGTGCGTGAATACTTCGAGGACCACGAGAACGAACGGATTGCAGCTGCGGTCGCCCTCTACGAACGCGAGCGGATCACACTCGGTGATGCTGCGAGACTCGCTGCTGTCGACCGCTGGACGATGCGTGATATCCTCCGTGAGCACGGTGTTGAACTTCGCCTCGGGCTCGTTGATGAAGACGACGCAACCTACGAGAGAGAGGCAGCACGCGAACTCGACTTCGATGATGAGGACTCGTCTGATGAGGAGCCACGTGCTAAATGACAGGTGACGATCTCCCAGCGAACCCAAGCGTCTTGAACACGACTGTCCTCTCGAATTTTGCGTACATCGATCAACTGTGGGTAGTTGCTGCCCTCGCTGGAATCTGTACGGTACCAGTCGTTCGTGAGGAGCTTGAACACGGCGTTGATACCCACCCATATCTCCAGGAAGCACTCGATACGCTTGATGAGGAAATCCCGGTCGCGACGATTTCGGATACTGTCGCAAACAGAGAAGCCGTTGTTGGTGCGCATCTCGATCCCGGGGAAGCACAGCCGTTCGCCCTCGCTGACGCACACGACGGTCGACTGCTGACAGACGACGGAGATGCCCGGTCGTTTGCGAAAGATCAGGGCGTGACCGTTGTCGGGTCGGTTGGCGTTCTGTTAGCTGCAATCGATGCTGGGAAGATCGATGAAGTCACTGCTGACGAGTGGCTGTCGACGTGGATCGATGAGATCGGCTACTACGTCCCGTATCGAACGATTTCGGAGTATCGATGACGGGCTTGGAGTTCGAAACGCCTGATTAGATTCGGTATCATCGACTCGTTTCCAGCACCTGAGGAAGACGAGAAGACGGACGCCGCGGAGTTGCGCTTCTACCTCGCTGCTAGACGAACACGTCGACGTTACGGGCGAGCGCGTCGCCGTCCTCGGCCTCGCGTTCAAACCCGGGACTGACGACACGCGCAACTCCCGGGCAATTCCCGCCATTGAGGGCCTGCGAGAGCGCGGTGCTACCGTGGTCGGGTACGACCCAGTCGCAACTGAGAACATGCGCGACCGGTTCCCCGACATCGCCTACGCCGCGAGCCCGATCGAAGCTCTCGAAGGTGCCAGCGCCGCGCTCGTACTGACCGACTGGGAGGATATCTGCGCGCTCAATGAGGAGTTCGACGCGATCATCTACGAAGGGGTGACGTGGTGACTAGCTACGGAAGAGATGCGATGTCCTCGAAAATCCTCAACGATCCGAGCGAGAGTTTCCGATTCGCCCAAACACACTCGCATGTGGCCCAACATGTATGACGAGAGAAGCTGTACTGTCGAATATGGCACCCGAAGACGCCCCCGAGGAGACGAAGGTCAGCGACCGGGGGATGGTCACGATCCCGGCAGCACTCCGGCACCGTCTCGATATCGAGGCTGGAGACAAGCTCCGCTGGGATGTCGACGATGAGGGGGCCCTCTCGGTCGAAGTCGTCAAGCAGCGATACGGCGCCTTCGACGACTTCGAGCCGGTGTCGATGGGCGGCGATGGGTCTGAAACGCACGATCTCGCCGGTCACGAGACCGATTCTGCGTTCTCCGAGGATGCCTGATGGCGGTCGCAGTCGTCGATACGGGTGTGCTCATCGGGATGGCCGATGCCGATGACGAACACCACGACGTCGCCATGGAGATCGTCCACGGGATGGATCATGGGGACCTGCCAACGGGGCGGGTGACGAACTATATCGCTCTCGAAACACTCAACTGGATACACAACCGGAAAGGCCACGCAAAGGCTGTCGAGACGTACGAACGGCTGCATCAGTCTGCTGGATTCGAAGTACTACACGCAGCAAAGAAGGATTTCCCCAGCGCGGTCGAACTGTTCCAGACCGACGAGGAATTGTCATTCGGGGACGCCACGATCGCCGCGTACATGGAGCGCGAAGATATCGAGTACCTGTACTCGTTCGACGACGACTGAGCGACAGTTCTATCAGTACCACCACCGTACCACGGGATATGAGCACGGACACGCCCGAAAATGGCGACGGGGAGGGCGAGATGGTGAAGCTCAACGTCAAAGTGCCGGAACGCCTTCTGGAGGAGATCGACGAACTGGCGGAGGAGTTGAACTACACCAATCGCTCGGAGTTCATCCGGGAGGTGCTGCGCGATACCACGGAGCCGATTCTCACACCCGGTGCGCAGGAGGGGGTCTCACAGGGGTATGCAGATGTCGCTGCTGGTCGAACCACCAGCCACGAGGAGATGAAGAAGAAGTTCGGAATTGACGGCTGAGAGGGCTGAAAGGTGGGCCACGACCTGGAATACTCCGACGCTATTCAGGAGACACTGGACGAACTCGAACGTGAGGACGCACAGCGGGTCATCAAGAAACTGGACGACATTCTCGATTTTCCTGACCACTTTCTCGACCGGTTGAAGAACCATCCAGGGTACAAGCTCCGCGTCGGTGACTTTCGCGTTCTGATCGATTGGGACAAGGACGACGAGACGCTCTACGCCATCGACGTGTTCGAGCGCAAAAACGAGTACCGCGAACTCGGGAAGTACCGCGAGGTGTGGGGGAGCTGGAGAGACGACGACTGAAGCCGCAGCTGCTGAAGAACATCGTCAGACACGACGATCTCGCCAAGGCTGTGGGCGAACTGGACTTCAAACCGCCCCATGGCGACGTGGTCGCGTTAAGTTAGAGAATGAGGCGTTCGTTCTCTGAGTGTCCATGCTCGATCCCGAACGCCTCAGCGATGCTATCACGTGGATAGATTTGTCCAGAACAACAGTTATGACTTGGTGAATCTCGGGGATGCCGCAGGTGTTTGCTGCGGTGTCCGGGTGCATGATCAGGTATTCGAGGAAGTCTGGGCGCTACTCAAATGGATCATGGGGACCTGCCAACGGGGCGGGTGACGAACTATATCGCTCTCGAAACACTCAACTGGATACACAACCGGAAACGCCACGCAAAGGCTGTCGAAACGTACGAACGGCTGCATCAGTCTGCTGGATTCGAAGTACTACACGCAGCAAAGAAGGATTTCCCCAGCGCGGTCGAGTTGTTCCAGACCTACGAGGGATTGTCATTCGGGGACGCCACAATCGCCGCGTATATGGAGCGTGAAGATATCGAGTACCTGTACTCGTTCGACGACGACTTCGACACCCTCGATGGTATTACGCGGCTTGAAACGCCGGATAATCCGTTTCACTGAGCGATTCTATCTTCACATTTCTCTGACCGACGGAGACCCATCGATCGCCTCGGCCTCAAACGGACTCGCGCGCACTCGCAACGGGAACCAGCCCTCCTGATCGATGCCCAGCAGTGCTTCGGAGAAGCCGTCTTCCTCGTTGCCCGCTTTGGCAGTCCGGGCCCAGTTGACCTCGCGCTCGGTCAGGCCGAACCATTCGGCAAGTAACTCAGTGTCCTCTTTGACGCGATGGATGACGGTGATCGAACAGAGGTCGGCGATCGTTTTCGCTTCCGTCGTCAGTTCGAACTCGCCACCGGTCTGGGTGATGAACTGCAGCGAGAGGTCGTAGTGACGAGAGTGCCTGACTGCCGTCTCAAGATAGCCCAGCGAGGCAGAGTCATTCAGCAAGTAGTGCGCCTCGTCGATCGCGAAGATGACGCGCTTGTCAGTCTCCTTTGCCCGCTCGTAGACGGCGTTGAACAGCACCTGCATCATCAGGCTGGTCTCGCTGCGTCCACGAACGCCCTCGTCCTGATGCAGGTCGAGATAGATAACGTTCGAATCGAGATCGAACTCCGTCGGGCGTGCGAGATTCGCGAGGTCGCCTTCCACCCGAAACGAGGGGCGAAGATCCTTGAGAAGCGTCTCGATGTCCTCCTTGACGCTTCGTTGCTCGCCGTCGGTCTCGTAGCCGAACGCCATCGGATCTTCAAGGATTGCTTCGAGCACGTCGAGCAGATCGGGAATCGTCGGTGAGGACTCGTTGTGTGTGTCTGGATCGCGTGTGATACCGGCGCGTTCGTACGTCTCCTGCACCGCACGTCGAAGCGTCTGCTTGCGATCGGCGAGCGGGCTGTTCGCGACGTGTTCGAAGAACGTCTCGAAGAAGGTGACCACCCAGGAGATTTGTTCGGCCCAGGGATCGAGGTCGCGAACCCGATCCAGAATCTCTGCAGGTGTGGGGCGAATATCGAGGGGGTTCAGGCCTCGTGTCCCGCCGACAGTGATACGCTCGCCATCGAGAACCTCAGTCAACCCAGCAAAGCCCTCCATCGGGTCGAGCATGACGATGATCGTCTCGGGGTCGAACATCGCTCGGCGTAGCAGGTGCAACTTCGTCGCGAAGGATTTCCCTGCGCCGAGTTGCCCGATCGTCAGCATACAGTAGCCCGTCTCCCGAGCGAAGCGGTCGAGGACGAGCGGGCTCTCGTTGAGCGCGTAGGTGCCGTACTCGATACCGTGCTCGGCGAATGTGCCGGCGTGGAAGGGAAACATCGCGCCGACTGCACCGGCGAGCATCGGCGTCGTGGTGTCGATCCCCGCATCGAGACTATCCCGGCAGATTGGACTCGTCGATGTCAGCGCCGCAGCCTGTCGCCAGCGTGGTGTGACTGGTGTCAGATTCGCTGGGGCACGCATCGCAGTCTTGCGGATGCGCTCGGGTTCGAGTTCGTCACGCTCGTCTGCACGGGCAGTCAGAAACATCGAGACGTCGAACGCTCTCGTGGGCGTGTTCCGAAGCACGTCGTAGAGGTCGCGATAGTCTTCGAGGTCTTTGGCGAGCCCGCGAGCCCCTGCCCGTCGTTTCTCGGCGAGATACTCGACATCAGCGTCGAGTGATTCGATGTGGTTTTCGATGGCATCGAGCGTCGCGTCAGTGTCACGCGGATCGAGATGGATCGAGATGTCGGTCTGTCGCGTATCCGCACTCGAATAGAGATGTTCGAACAAGCCGTCTGCGGGTGAATCAGGGTAACCAGCGACCCAGAACGTCTGGGTCCAGGTATCTCCGAGTTGGACTGTCGTCGAGTGTTCCTCGATCGCGTCCGGTGAGCAGATCGACTGCTGTGCGGATTCGACCGATCGGAGCGAGCGCTGTGACGGTGTGTACTGAACGTCGGCACCGTCGCCGTCTGTGTCCGGAGTCACACTTTCCACAGGCGCATCACCTGTCTGGGTGTTCGATGGCTCGGATTCTGTATCGGCGAGTTCAGTGTCGTTGTTTGACTCGCGCTCTTTGGGGCCTGTGTCATCGGTAACGGCCGTGCCGTTAGTGGTCATCGCTCACCGCCAAGCAGGGACGTCGATCGGATCTGAGCCGCAGCATCGAGGTCACCTTCCTGACCGGTCCAGAATCGCCGAACGATCGGGAGTGCGTCCTGCAGTGAGATCCGCCTCGCACGACAGCCGTCGATATCGCGCAGACCCCGACCGATTCGGTCACAACGACTATCCAGTTCGTCGAACATGGCCTGGCGAGCAAGTGCCTCGGGTGGCCGTGTCCAGAGACCGAGGACGTTTCCGATGATCGGAATTTGGCCGAGGCGCGCACCCAGACTCTCGCTGTCGTAGCGAACCTCTGAAGGGGCAACTGAGACGACGACATAGTGATCACGGATGGTCATTCGCCGACCTTGGAGTTCCTCACCGTACCACTCGAGGTACTGCTCGATGAGCCCCTGAAGTCGGGGATTGGCCGTGACGTCTGGATCGTCGAGTCGATCTTCGAAGTGAGACAGGTGCAACTCGACCGGAAATGCCCGTGTCGTCGAGTAGATCTGGATCGGGAACGCGACCGTGGTGTTGAGGAAGTCCGTGAATGCGTCTGCGGTTGCACTCCACTGAGCGTCCGTGGCCAATGCCATCGACGGTGGCTCGACGCGGATGAACCCGACGAGTGTGCCGTCACTGCGCTCGATGGCGTCTCGATCAGGGTGGAAACGTTCGACGAGCGTGTGTTCGCTGGCTTCGTGATGGTCGCTCGTTTGCGAGCCCATGTGAAAGCCGACGAACGAGGCGAGCCAGTCGAGACTCGAAGTGTAGGTCGGCGTCAGGCTGACGAACAGCCCGCCGACTGCGATCGCGAGCACTGCAAGCGGCAGGGCGAACATCTGGACCGGGTAGCCGAGAATTCCGAGTTCGGGCGGCACGAGCATCTGGAGGACGAGGATGACGATCACGCCCGGAACGAGCGCGACGATCATGTCCATGAGCGTGAACCGACCGAAGAGTTTGGCGTCTGTGCCGATGGATTTTGGAATGCGTTTCGATGGACTGCGGTGTGTGGATTGCATGCTTAGTGTGAGTTGTCGTCGTCTGTCTGTCGATACGATCGTCGGGATCCGGGTTTGGCGCTCGAACGGCCTCGAAGCGTCTCGAAGTCATCGCGCTGCGAATTCGTGGGTTCGTTCGACAGTGGATCCGGGAGTGATGGTGTAGCCGCTGTGCCACCGTTTGGTGGGTCGCCTCGTCTCTCGTCGACGACGCGCTGGACGCGCGAGCCGAGGCTGTTGACCCCTGAGCCGAGTCTGTGAGCACGGGAGCCGCCCGAATCCAAAAGGTACTGGCCATCAGGCGTCGCTGCGGGTTGGCCCTGCACGCCTCGCGAAAAGTTTCGGCTGGCGTGTGTCGCAGTCTGCCCACCGGAATTGATTCGCTGGACACGGTCGACGGCCTGGCCCCGAGAGACGTGACTGGCCGTCTGGTGGCCGATGAAGAAGATCGCCCCGGCCTGCCAGATGAAGATGATCGGCGCGAGCACGGCGACGAACGGGATCACGAGTGCGAGCAGCCAGGCAGCGAGTCCCTGGGCACTGATGCCGAAGCTATTGCCGAGGATATCCGCAAGCCGGAATAGCAAGGCCACGGGCAAGGTCATGAACAAGAACGGAACGTAGAAGCCGGCCATGCGCTTCGCGAAGTTCGACACCAGCGTGAGCGGGCCGACGCCGGGGATCCAGAAGACGATCAGGATCGGCATCGCGATGACGAACAGGTACAGGACGACCTGTCGCGAGAGGTAGATCAGTGCCAACAGCGCAAATAGCACGAGGTCGACCGACATCGTGATAACCAGTCCGAGGACGCCCATCGCGCTGAACGATAACGTCTCGAAGAGCGTGATTGAAGAGACCTCAGGGGCGAGCAAGACGGTCAGTGAGTTGGCGAACCGAAGCGAGATGCCAGCGATCCACCACCACGATAGCAGTCCCATGAGGCCGGTGAACGATCGCTTGATGAGTTTCGTCCGGTGATAGCTTCCGAAGAGGTGGCTCGTCGTCTGCAATAAGATGATCAGCATGATCGTCGCGCCGTAGAGAAACAACACGAGCGGGACGAGTGACTCCCAGTAATACTCGTAGAGTTCCGGCCACACACCGTTCGTGGGCGGCCCAAAGATTGCGTTCGGATGTGGCGTTGTGAGGATTAAATCTACAACGGCATCAGCAGTCTGCGAGATGACCTCTTCGATTGGTTCGAACAGAATCTCCAGAACAGATTGAATAGCATCGATGATGATGTCCCCGACACCATCAAGCATCCCTGCCTGTGTTACCGACCCTCCGCTACCAGCCGCGATTGGCAGTCCAAGCGGAACAGCTGGACGTCGCTTCTCAGCTGTCATCGACCATCTCAACTGAAACCTCATCGCACAGCCATTCACCAGAAGGGAAGTAGTCAACAGCTTCACCGCCATTGGCCAATCTAATTTTCTGTCTAACTTCCTCTTGGGAGGCGATACCAACTCGAATGTCCATGGTCTGTTCAAACCCCTCACAATCGGAAGGACTAGAGAAAACCAGGGGCCTACTTGGATCGACAAATATCTCTTGATCTTCCGGGCCAATCGGAGAGATATCGTCCCGCTCTGGGTGGAAAAAGAACGGCTTCCCGATCTCATCTTCCAGTTCCCCATTGGCTGTAGCGTGTGGCGCGTCAGAATAGGCGATATCGTACACCCAGGTCGGCCCAGTCCCGACGTTCATGACCGTGACGGCAAGCCCGATGAATTGATGAGGTAGCTCCCCCTTACGAATCTGCTCAACATCTACGATCCTGATATCCGGTTCGAGCAGTACTTTCTCTCGGTAGGTTCGGCCTTCGCCAACACCAACCAGCTCGTACACACCCGGATCGTAGTGGAGATATTCTGACCGCCAAACACGGATTCTAACGAGCTCGAATCGAACTTGCGTGACACCAGTCTGGACAGGTTTCGTCGCGAAGTGTTGTCCATCCGGATCGACGAGCGTGAGCCGTTCGATATCATGTCGATCGGGTAGCGTCACGATGAGGTTTCGACTATCGGCCTCAATCGCCTTCGCGAACGTCGGCGTCTTCGTGGACGGACGCGACCGTCTCGGACCAGCCCGATCACTACAGCCTGCGAGCGCGGCGAGTGAGGCAGTCCCCGACGCGAGGACCTGCCGCCGAGTGAGGCGACGAGTCATCCCAGCCTCCAGGGCGGCCAGATCGGAATTCCCGTGATGCGATCGACGAGAAACGCGGCCAGCAACACCAGCCCGATCGGCACGCCGATCTGGAACACAGCGTTCACGATATCGAGCGCGCTTTGACTCGCGAACACTGCATTCGACGCACTGGTGTACCCAGGTGTCTGCTCCCACCAGGGCGCGGGCTCATAGCGCGCGCGAATGAGGCCATTGCCGACCGGGACTTTCCGGACGACCACGCCATCCGAGTCAGTCTTCACGGGCGTGTCGCCGATCCGGAGTTCGCCCACTCCAGCAGACGTGTCGATCGGCTCCCCGCTTGTGGCTTCTCGAAGCGAGAGTTCGACGACGGCCATTCCATCGTCGATCGACCGGACAGTCAGGTCGAGGTCGGTTTCGATTAGCGGGACATCCCTGAGTTTGGCCTCTGAAAGCGAGATGTCACTTCCCCGCACGAGTCCCTCTATCGTGCCGTTCAACTCGCCGCCAGGAAGGTCCTCGATCTGAGTGACGAGTTCAGAGCTAGCAGTATATGATCGGTTAGCGACGTCGAGATTGATGGTCGGTCCCAACTTTGGTGCGTCCATTCGCCGACCGCTGCTATCGAGTATCCTGATCGAACCCGATCGAGAGATCGGCCCCCCTCTAATCGGGTAGGCATGCACTTGCAGTGGATGGGCCGGTGAGTGGATTTCGCGCGTTCGATCCGCAGAGATGATCGAAAGGGAGTCCCAGCTCACATCCCGGGCACTGTAGAAGCGCCAACTCCCTCTGACGGTGCCGGCAGGTGTCTCGAAGCCGAGCCACGGCTCGTTCACGCGGAGTTTGAGCCCGTATTCGCCAGTCGGATACTGCGTTCGGAGACCGACTACAGAGGGTCGATATTCATGGACCTCACGGCTATCCGAGACGGTGTGGGTCGCTCGAATCGACCGGGTTTCGTTATGCCAGCGCTCGCACGTCCCATTCGCAGCCCGACCGAGACACTCACTTTTCGTCCGATTGACGGTCACGACGATGTCTGCGGCGATCGTCAGGTTGTGCTCTCGACCTGGATAGTCCGCGAGGTCATCGTATCCCAGGGCAGTCGTCTGAGAGCCGCGCGTCGAGTTTTCACGTTCGCCATCGACATAGAGACGTAGGTCGCGAATCCGATGAGACTCCAGCCGCGAGCGGTGGGTGACGTTCCCAGACTGCCGGTCGTTGAGGAGTTGCACGCGGTAATCGACGAGTGCCAGCACCGATCCCGTGGGCCCGACGTACAGTGGCCGCTGTGACGGTCTGAGATGGGTAGACGTCGAGGGTTGGATCGCGAAGATCGAGACGAAGGCGTCTCTGATGACCGTGGCCCGCGATCGCTTCACGCCCGCCGGACCGATAGACACCGACCGGTTGGTTTCGGGAATCTCCTGGAGATCGCCAAAATTCCAGTCCTCGACTGCTTCGGGTGGCTCATCCAGCGGGATATCCGTCCCGTTCGCGATTACTTCCAGCGGCGTTCTGCGCTCACCCGTTCGATTGTAGTAGGTGGATTCGTTGACGAAGCGGTCGTCATCACCGGACCACAGCAGCGGAAAGAGCGATTCGTTCACGCCGTGATCAGTCTCGTCGGGTGGGTTGCCTCGAACGCCGGGCGCGAACGCCGTCGCCGTCATCGTGGCGACGAACACCGTGACCAGACAGAGTCGGCTCAGAAGCCGCAACTGCTGCCTCCGGCGACCACGTTGTTCAGCAAGAACGTGATGATCGTCGTCCCCAGCGGTGCGACGATCACGCCCCAGATGATCCCCTGGTTTCTGATCTCTTTGAGTTCTTTTTTGAGGTCGGCTCGGCGAACGGTCGGAATCGCGACGATCGCACCAAGAGCGATGACGCCGCCGATGAGTGGCCCACCGAACTGGATGAGCGTGAAGAGGTTCCCGATCGTCGTCGCCATATCCGAGTCACAGAACGCTTCACCAGCACTCTGTGCCAGTGCAGGTTCGACGGCGAGCGTTCCGAGGATCGCGAGGCCCCACGACGCGTGCAAGAGCGCGGGCAATCGTCCGAGAGCGGTTTTCGACAGTGCAACAGCCGACTGCAGAGATGTATCTCTATACATGGTTGTTACTACGTCGCTCGGTCAGCACCCCACCCCGGGCAGGACGCGACTGCGAGCGGTCCGCAATCGGTCCGCTCACAATCGGCTGTATTAACTATTTCTATATTCTTCAAATTGAAAATTAAATATACATAATCGTTTGTG
>Ga0207718_100281_pt1 | contig 52831 bp, 42 predicted proteins | sample A23M2SouthBayCA_FD_187749 | JGI IMG/M metagenome (GOLD analysis project Ga0207718, IMG submission 187749) | Aerobic enrichment media microbial communities from Eden Landing Ponds, California, USA - A23 M2 (SPAdes) | ecosystem: Environmental > Aquatic > Marine > Unclassified | place: Emeryville...
GTTCTTGCCCCGCAGCACGCGTATCTCCGCTTTCTGGAACTGTGAGTTGTTCGCTGCCATCTATAGTCCTCTCCGTTCGCGTTCGATCTCCATCCGCCGCTCGACCTGCCGGTAGAGTCGGTCGACGACACGGTCGAGTTCGGCGTTGTGCGCCGACAGGTCTGACCCTTCCCGGAATATCGCCTCCTCGACGGCCCGCTCGACACCACCACCGGTCGGTCGCACGCCGCCACCCGTTTGGCGGGCACCCTGCCCGCCATCGCCCGGGCGACGTTCGTAGCGCGGCCCGGACTGACTCTCGCCCGCCGTCGCGTCGACTCGTGGCGCCGGCCGCCTGATGTCCAGATCCGGATAGGGGTCGAGTCCCGCGTCGCCCACACCCGGGGAGTCGGCGGCAGGTTCCGACCCCGGTGGTCCGGTGGTCGGTTCCGGACCCGGGACCCCACGCCGGTCGCCACCCCGCTCCGGACCGGCCCCCGTCGCCGCTCCGTTCGCCGTCGGGGTCGTCGACTCCGCCCGCGCGGCCAGGCGCCGGCCGGCGCCCGACCGCCGACTCCCCTCCCGGCGCTCGGTCGACCTGTCGACCGTTCCGTCCCGTTGGGGGCCGGCACCGGTCGACCCGGACGACCCCACAGTCGCCGGCCAGTCGTCGGTCGCGGCGTCGCCCATCGGCCCCGGCTCCGTGGGGCGGGCCGCTTCCGCCCGCTCTGTATCCGCTCCCGGCCGCGATATCCGGTCGGTCTGGTGTGTCAGCGTCGGCATTTCTGTCAGACTCCCGATCCGAGTCGTTCCGACGTGGGTGTCCCGGCCACTTCGGTTTATCGGTGGTGGCGACCCCGGCCGGCCCGCGGCCGTCCCGGGCGCGTCGCCGGCGCTCGACCCGGGAGCGCCGTCGGCGTCCGGCACACCGCCAGCGTCGGGGCGACCGTCCGCGGGGAACGTCACTGGACCCGGCGTGGTGTCCGGAACACCGCCCGATTCCGAATCCGACTCACGCCACACGGAGCGCTCGCCGACCAGCGTGCCGGCGGGCCGGTCAGTCGTCGGTGTGCCGCCGGGGGGCCCGTCGCCAGCACGTTCACCGCCGGGTGTCGACGGGCTGGTCTCGGGCGGGCCAGTCCCGGTTCCGGCCCTCGCCCGGTCGCGACCCCCACGTCTCCGGCGTCGGTGGGTGAGCGGCCGTCGCGGCGGCGGGCCGAACCGCTGGCTGGGGCGACCCTCGCCGGTCGTATGCCCGTCCGCACCGCGTCCTGGCGACCCGGATACCGGGGTCCCGGCCGCCGTCTCGGGCCCCCGCACTGCGACCCTGGGGTCGCGAGCCACCGACCCCGACGCGGGCCGGCCGACCGACGTCGCTGGCGCCCTGTTGGGTCGTGGCGTGCCGTGTCTCACCGGACTGTCGCCGCGGACTCCAGCGGGGCCGGCGACGCCGGTGGCACCGTCGCGGTCGTGCGACTGCGGAGCGACACTCGGGGTCGACGCTCCCGGAGCGCCAGCCGGTTCGCCCGTCTGCGCCCGTCGGTCTGTCGGCGGTGCGTCTGTCCGGGCCGTGTCTGCGGTCGATGTCGCGTCCGTCGGTGTCACATCTGTCCGCGCCGCGTCCGCGGTCGGTGTCGCACCTGTCCGGGCTGGGTCTGTCGGCGATGCGTCTGTCCGGGCCGTCTCTGGCGGACGTGCCCCGGTCACGCGGTCCGTCTGGTCTGTCCGCTGTCGAGTCTCTGGCCACGCTGGGCCCGGTTCGGAGCCCGCCGGGTCGACGTCCGCCGGTGGTCGTGCGGATACGGTGTCACCGGGCTGGCCGGGTGGGTCGTGGCGGGCGAGCGTCCGGTCCGGGAACCGGCGCGGTTGCCACGCGGTCGGGTCCCCAGCTGCGGACACCGTGTCCGTGGTCGCCACCCCGCGGGCGACGCGTTCGACCGGCGCGCGGCGACCGGTCCCCTGGAGGGAGGAGCGGTCGACGCTCGCGTCCCGCCGTTCGGCCGTCGCCCTCCCCAGCGGCCAGTCGACACGGGTCACCGTCGTCGTGGTGCTCGACGCTCGCGCTCCCGTCGCGCTCGTCGTCCCGGCGTGACCGGTCGTCTCCGAACCCGGACGCACGAACGACCGGTCCGCGACGACGCGTTCCAGCGCGGTCGACCCCTCGTCGACGACAGGATCCGGCCCACTTCTCTCGACGCGACCGCCGCGTTCGGCCCGCTCCGTGCCGGGCGGCACGGTCGGCGGCAGGCCCGTCGGCTCTACCGGTGTCGTCTGTCCTGCCGGCGCCGTCGGCTCCACCGGCGTCGTCGGGTCGCCCGACACTGACGACTCCGGTCGGTCGGTGGGCACGTCGGAATCGTCCTCGCCCGGACTCACGCCCGGCCGGTCGTCGACACCGGCCGACGACCGGTTCTGTGTGGACACCGGACGGTCGACCGCGTCGGCGCTGCGTTGCCGTTCGACTGCGTCGGCACCGCGTTGCTGGTCGACCGCGCCAGGTGTCCACGAGCGGTCGACGACGGTCCGGACAGCGTCGGGCCGACCCGACCCCACTGTCGTGTCCGGTCGGCTCGCCGACGCGCGACGAGGCGCCACCGAGGCCGTCCGTCCACGAGCGGGCTGCCAGCCGACGCGGCGGGCGACGCCGGGGTCGTCCAGGCCTGGCGTCCCTCCCGACGGGTCGACGCCGTCACTCCCCCGCCGGTCGACTGGCGTCGCACTCGTCCGTGATTCGGTGGGGGGCGGCGACCGCGTCGACACGCCGGCGTGGTCTTCAGTCGGCACCCCGTTCTCGTCCCCGGTCGACAGACCGGCGGGCGTCTCGTCGGTCGGCTCCGAGACCGTCGGCGAGTCGACGTCCGACCGTCGCAGCGACGGTTCGGCCGCCGCCGGGTGCTCGGTAGCTTCCGGGGCTGGCGGCGACGGCTGCCGGCGGAACGTCGGGTTCCACCGACCACGCCGGTCGACGCCGGATTCACGCGCTCGTGTGGCCCCGGGACTCGACGCGGGGCCTGGTTCGGGCGGTCCCTGTGCACGCTCGAACGGTTGCGTGGGTGAGGTCGACGCCGCGCCGGTGGCAGGCGTCCGCTGGACGGCATCAGACGGCGCGGAGCGAAGGACCGACACGTCGTGCAGCGACGCGACCCGCTCGCTCGACCCCGGTCGTCCGGTCGGTTCGCGTCCGGCCGACTCGCGTCCGGTCGCTTCGTGTGTGGCCGAGGCCTCGACCGACGATTCCACCGCCACGTCGCCCTCGCGGCGCTCGCCGCGACGGGAAGACGGTTGCTCCGTCGAACTGGCAGCGGGGTCGGTACTCACCGGACGGAGTGCGTCGTCGTTCTCAGTCGCCGAGGACGACGTGAACGGAGTTCCCGCGTCCGTGCCGCCGGTGAGTCGGTCGAGTCGGCGGGTGAACGCACTGGCGTCGGATCCCTCGCTCGTCGCGTGGTCGGGACTCGACCGTGCCGTCGGCGGACTGGCCGTACTGCTCGCTCGCGTCGCCTCGTCGACCCCCACTTCGTCTGTCGGGGAGCCTCGTCGCTCCGCCCCCGTTCGGTCACCGGGGTCTGCGGTGTCCGCTGGCGCTCTCGACGGGTCTGCCGGGGCGGACTGTCGAGACGAGTCGGTCTCCCCCGGTCGACGGGGCTGGCGCCCCGCTGTCGGCCGGTCGTCACCCTGGCGTGTCGGGTCGACTCCTGGATCTGACGCCGTTTCGTCCGGCGGTGTGGCGGCGTCGGGCCACCGTCCGGACGAGTCCGGCGTCGGGGTTTCGGCCCCGCTCGGATCGGTGCGTGTGGGCGGCCAGTCGCTCGCCGGTTGCTCCGGTGACTCGCGCTCGGTGGGTTCGCCCGCCGCGTCGGCGTTCGGACGCCGGGGCGTCGCGAAGACCCTGGCGGGTCGGTCGGCCCCGAGGGGACCGTTCGATCCCGGCGCCCGGTCGACACCAGCGATGGACGCATCGGCCGTCGCCAGGTCGGGGAACTGGGCGTCTGGAGCGGTGCGTTCGGCCTCTGCGACGGCGAGCGTCCGCCGGGCGAACGTGAGCGCGACGCCGCGGCGTCGTTCGGCGACGTGACGACCGAGTCGGCCGGCGAAGGAGACGTCGCCGACGGTCGGCATCGGACCGAGCGTGCGAATGTCCCGGATACGACCGAACCCGTCGGTCACCGTCGGCGGACCGTCCCGCTCGTCCGGGTCCGTGAGTACGCCGACCGACCGGAGGACGGCGAGATGGGCCGTCCCCTCCGGGTCGTCGTCGTCGCTATCGCCCAGCATGCGTTACGGTCGGCGACGGGGCCCGACGCCGGTCCGTGCCGAGCGGCGGCCGGCGACATGTCCGGGCGTCGGTCTGTGCCGAGTGCCGGCCGGCGACGGTAGTGGTCCCAGTCGTACGTGTGGCCCCGGTCACGCGTTGTCCTCCCGGCGCTCGGCCTCCCGCGAGGGCGCCCGATTCCCGCTCGGGTCGCGGCGGCGCTCGACGACGCCGTCGGCCCAGCGGAGTTTGAACTTCTCGCCGTCGCGGGTGACGATGACGGGCGCGTCGGCACTCTTGCTCACCGAAAACCCCATCGGGAGGTCCGTCGCGAGGTCGTCGGTCGAGGGAAAGAGCGAGAAGTTCGGCGGGATGTCGAAGGTCTCGGTCTGGCCCGGCCCGAGGACGACGTCGATGTTCGTCCGGTAGAGGTCGTAGCCGGTGTCGCGGATCTTCGCGTCGCGGAGGTCGACGCGTTCGTCGCGTTCGTTCGCGACTGCGAGTTCGCGCCGTCGACCGGACGAGCGGTCGCGCACGTCGACGATGACGAGGTCGCTGTAGGCGACGTCGGTCCGCTGGAACCACCTGAGTGCGGCGTAGGTGCCCAGTGCCCACGCCAGCAGGAAGACCAGCAGCGTCACCAGCAGGCGACCGACGGCGAGACTCGCCAGTGCCGCGCCGATGATGCCGACCAGCAACCCGAGCGTGAGCGCGACCGTGGCGGCCTGGATCCGCCGGACCTGTGCGAACCCCGTCTTGACGAGCAGCGTCGACAGGTAGCCCTGCTCGCGCTGTGCGCTCCGGACGAGCACCGCCGCCGCGAGCGGCGAGGCGAGGAGGAAGACGACCAGCGGGACGTAGCCCGGCACGTCGACCTGGCCGACGAGTCGACCGAACAGGATGACTGCGGCGCTGAACCCGCCGCCGACGACGGTCCCGACGCCGAGCAACTCCAGCAGGTCGGCGAAGCGCTCGTTCGACCGGAGGTGGTTGAGCAGGACGGCGGTGACGACGAACCAGACGAACAGCGGGACGACGAGTCTGACGGGCAACGGGAGGGGTGCTGCGAGGAAGTCCGTCGCGACGACGGCCAGCGTGGCGAGGACGGCGAACGGGAGGCCGGCGACGATAGCCTGTGCGGCGCCGGGTAACTCCGACCACTGACCGGCGGCCTTGCCGAGGTTCTTGCGTATCTTCTTCGCGAAGAAGACGTAGACGGTGCCGACGAACGCGAGGTGGACGAACAGACCGACCGCGACGACCAGCCACGGCGCGACGACCAGGTCGAGCGACCGGAGTCGTGTCTCGGGAACGAACCCGATGAGCCCGGTCGCGGCGAGTATCGCCGTCAGGACTGCCGCCGCGATCGCCGCCCCGACCAGCACGATGACCAGTCGCTTCAGTTGTTTGAGCGTCTTCGGCAACCCCTGCCCCACGCTCATGGGCCGCCCTCCCCGGTCCGGCATTGGCCCGCCCCACTGTGGGCCGTGCCGGGCGATGGGTTTACCATAGTGGCCCGTCGAACTCGACCATCAAGCATTTATCGGTGATTTAATGACTCCAACTGGTACGAACGGCTCCGGTGGCGAGGACGTGCAACGTGGTTCGAGCGGTCCGTCGAACGCGACCGACCCCGAGGTGTGGCGTGCATACTGGGCGTCGGTGGCCGACAGCGGGCGCCGCCGGCAGGTCGACCTCGCGGCCGCCGACCCGTTGGGCCGCTGGCTCGTCGCCGAGGCGCCCGTCCTCGTCGAGGACCACGATATCGACCCGCAGGACCTGCACGTCGACCCCGACGCGGCGTTTGCGGCCGCCCGCGAAGGCTTCGAAGCGCTCGTCGCGGATCGAGACCTGCCCGACCACGGCGACGACCGCTACGGTTACGAGTCCCTGCCGGTCCACCTGACCGCTGTCGGCCGAGTCGACTCGGGGACGTTCGCGCTCCGGGACCCCGTCGCGGACGCGAACACGCTGGTCACGCTCGACGGCGCGACGGTCGTCGGCGACGCTTCCCGCCGCCAGGAGGCCGCGGTCCTCACCTACCGGTGTCCGCGCGGCCACGAGACGCCCGTCTGCCAGCCCCTGTTGCGGACCTGGTCGGTCGAGACCTGTGGCGAGGCCGACTGCGACCGGGACGTGGTCCCCGACGACGCCCGGACCCGACCGCGGACGGTCGCCAGGTTCACCGTCGACGGTCCGGACGGAGCGCTCCCCTGTGTCGCCGTCGGCCGCTACGCCGTCGACGAGTTCGACCGACTCGCGGCCGCCGACCGTATCCACCTCACGGGTGTCGTACGACTCCTCGTCGACGCCAACGGCGAACTCGAACCGACCTGCGAGGTCGTCGCCGCCGAACCGGTCGCTCCCTGACTCTGGCCCTGACCTGCGCCACCCGTTCGATACGTCGCCGGATCGCCGTTCGTGTGGGCGAGGAAAAGTATTAGTCTGTCGACAGAGACGGGGTGAGGTATGGGACACGGGCACACGTTCGAGCAGTGGACGACCCCCGGAGCACGGAACGCGGCTGGAACCAGGGGGCGACGGCCCCGGCACGCCGTCGCGACGGCGGAGGTGTGAGCCCGTGACGACCGACTGGGCGCCGTCCGATTCGAGCGAGTGTGGCTGGCCGCTCGGTCGGCGTGTCGCGACACTTCTCGTCGCGGCGGTCGTGCTCCTCTCGACGACGGTGGGGGCCGTCGGTGCCACGGCCGGTGTGGGGGCCGTCGGTGCCACGGCCGGTGTGGGGGCTGTCCCGCTCGCACAGCAGGGCCCCGACAGCGGGTCGGGTGGAGACTCGACCACGATCTGCGACCGCGAGTCCTCGCAGTTCGTCAGCGCGTTCAACAGTGGGCTCGACAGCGTCCCCGCGTTCGTCAGGGCGCGCTTGAGCGACTCGGACGTCCACCTGGCGGTCGACGGCGAGGGCGGGGGCGACTACACGATGGTGACCGACAGTGAGACCCAGGTGACCGACACCAGCGAGGGGGAACCGTCGTCGCCGAGCGTGCGCGTCGTCACCGACTGCGAGACGTTCCGGAATATCACGGACGCCAGTGACCCGGGGAGCAGGTTCCAGACGGCCTACGACAACGACCGGATCCGGTTCGTCGGCGTCGGCGCGGTCAACTGGCTGTTCTTCGCCGGGATCGAGACGGTCACCGACCCCCTCTCGCTGGCGGTCGTCCTCTTCCTGTTTCTGGTCTTGCTCGTCCTGGCCTACCTCGTCGTCCGGCGGGTGACCAGTTACTACCGCGAGGAAGAGGCGTCGTGAACGGTCGCTGAGGAACACTTTTGGTCTTGCCCCCGACATAGACGCCAACGCGTCACAGGACTCGCGACATGACTGACTGGCACCCACCGCGGACCGTCGACCACCGCGAGGCGACCCTCTCGTTTGCCGTCCGGCTCACCGACGCCTTCACCGGGAACCGGCCCGAGGACGTGACGGTCGCGATCGACCCCGTCGACGTCGACCCCGTGCTGAACCCGAGCGGGTATCACGTCTTTCTCGACCTCGACGCCGACGCGGTGACGCTGACCGTCGACGGCGGGGACGACTACGTGGACGAACGGCGACGGGTCCTGTTCGACCCCGAGGCGGCGGACGCCGACCCGGGGAGCGACACTGCGGTGGCGGGCGACGACGACGGGAGCGAGGCTGTCCCGACGCACGTCGTCGAGGACCCATCGACCCCCCTCGAGATCGAACTGACACCGACGCCGGCCTACGCCTTCCCGTCGTCGACGACGACAGTCCGGGGCCACGTGGAAGACGCCGACGGTGACCCGGTCGCGGGCGCGACGGTCACGCTACGGGAGTTCGACCCGGTCGTCGAGACGACTGACAGCGGCGAATTCGCGCTGTGGGCCCCTGTCACCGCCGAGCACGTGGTCCGCCGCGACGGACGAAACGTGGTCGTCGTCGACAGCATCGACGGGAACGGTACCAGCGGCACAGCCCTCGCCGACGGCGACGGTACCGACCCGACGCTCGTCGTCGAACACCCCGACTTCGGCGAGACGACCGAACCCGTCGAAGTCGCCGCCGGGGCTCGCACTGTCCACTACGTCACCCTCCACGGATGACGGGCACCAGCGACGGCGACCCGACCGGAAACGGCACCGACGGCGACCCGACCACCGACGGCGGGACGGCAGAACCGACCGACACCGAATCGGCGACCGGCAGGGCCGGCACGGCGGGGACGGACTCCGGGGACGTCGAACCCTACGAGGACTCCGCGGCCCACCTCGTCGAGGAGCTCCGGCGGGTCGACCTGCTGTTGGCCCGCCGCGTCGGTGCGGTGCGAGCGGGGGCACCCGGCGAGAACCGCGGCGGCGGCCTCTACGTCGCCGACGAGGAGGTCGACCGGTTGCTCGCGCCCGACGGCTCGCCAGCGCCGACGGACGACGCCCTCGAAGAGCGGATCGACGCCGTCACCGGGCGGATCGCGGCCCGCCGCGAGCGGACGCTCGACGCCGGTACCGAGCTCCGGACGACGACGCTCGCCGAACGGTTCGACCTCGACGACCGGGCCCTGGACGCGCTCCTGTTGAGTCTCGCGCCCGAACTCGACCGGAAGTACGAGCGCGTCTACGCCTACCTCCAGGACGACATCACCCAGACTCGCCCCACCGTCGGGCTGGTGCTCGACGTGCTCAGTGAGGGCGAGACCGGGGGCGAGCGTGAACGCGAGCGACTCGCGGCCCGCGACGTCTTCGCGCGGGACGGCCCGCTCGTCGGTGCGGGGCTGGTCACGCTGTCGGCCGACGGCGACGCCCCGCTGCTGGCCCACCGGGTGACGACCGACCAGCGCGTCGTCGGTTACCTGCTGAATCGGGACGGCGTCGACCCCCAGCTCTCCGACGTCGTCGACGCGGTGGATCCGACGACGCGGGTTGCGGACCTGCCGGTCGACGACGGGACACGCGAGCGCGTCGAACGACTCGCGCCGACTGACGACGGACTCGCGCCCACCGACGACGCCGCTGTCACCGGCCGCGAGGGCAGTGCCACCTGGCCGATGCGGTACGTCCACGGCCCACCGGGTGTCGGTCGGTCGGCGGCGATCGAGGCGATGTGTCGGCTCGCCGGGTGCTCGCTCGTCCGCGTCGATGCGGTCGACCTTCTGGGGGCGGGCATCGAGGAGCCGTTCGACCGCCTCGTGCGGGAAGCGCGGCTCCGCGGGAGTGGGGTCCACGTCGCGAACGTCACCGACCTCGACGAGCGCGGGGACGGTGCCCCGTCGGCCGACGCCGTCCTGCGACGGCTCGACCGGTTCGACGGCCCCGTCTTCCTGAGCGGCACCGATTCGTGGACCAGTCGGCCGTCCCTCGAGGGCCACGAGTTCGTCGCCGTCTACCTGCCCAGGCCGGGGTACGACCGCCGACGTGACCTCTGGGAACGACGCGCCGACGAGTTGCCCGACGGCGTCGACCCGGGCGAACTGGCGGCGACGTTTCGACTCACCGCTGGTCAGATGGACGACGCGCTCGGGACGGCACGAGCGCTCGCCGGTGGCAATAGCGGTGACAACGGCGATGGGTCGAACGGCGAACTCGACGCCGAGACACTCTATCGCGGCTGTCGCGTCCAGTCCCGGGAGACGCTCGGGGCGCTCGCCCGACGGACCGACACCGCCTACGACTGGGACGACATCGTCCTGCCCGCGGATACGAAGGCACAACTCCGGGAGGTGGCGGCCCACGTGAAACACCGGGGGACGGTCTACACCGACTGGGGCTTCGACGAGCGGTTCAGCGACGGCACCGGGATGAACGTCCTCTTTTCGGGCCCGTCGGGCACCGGGAAGACGATGGCCGCCGAGATCATCGCCGCCGACGCAGGCCTCGACATGTTCAAGGTCGACCTCGCAACCGTCGTCAGCAAGTACATCGGCGAGACCGAGGAGAACCTCAAAGAGATCTTCGACGAGGCCGAACACACCGACGCCGTCCTCTTTTTCGACGAGGCCGACGCACTCTTCGGCGAGCGCTCGGAGGTGTCGGACTCCCAGGACCGCTACGCCAACGTCGAGGTGAGCTACCTCCTCCAGCGCATGGAGGAACACGACGGCGCGGTCGTCCTCGCGACCAACTTCAAGGAGAACATCGACGACGCCTTCCTCCGGCGGATCAACTCGAACGTCGAGTTCCCCCGTCCGGACCGGGAGTCCCGTGCCGAGATCTGGCGGAGCATTTTCCCCGAGGAGACGCCCGTGGGCGAGCTGGATATCGCCTTCCTCTCACGGTTCGAGATCACCGGGGGCAACATCAAGAACGTCGCGCTGACAGCGTCCTTTCTCGCGGCGGACGACGACGAGCAGGGGGGCAACGGGGCGAAGACGGTCGAGATGCGCCACGTCGTGCGGGCACTCAGACGGGAGTTACAGAAGACGGGGCGGCTCGTGAATCCGGAGGAGTTCGGCGAGTACCGTGACCTGGTGAAGTAACCTCCAGGGTGTATCCGGGTCGGCCCCGGCGCGCGTCCGGGGAGTCCCGGCGGTTGGTCGAGTCACTCGAACTCGCCGGCGAACGACCCGTCGCGGTCACTGATAGAGAGGATCCCCCAGTTCTGGGCCAGCGTCGTGAACTGCTCGTGAGTGTGTTCGCTCCAGAAATTCCTGACCGACAGGGGTGAGTCCGACTCGCCGGGGTTGACCTGGCGGTACCGGTGGTGCATCACCCCGCGGAACCGGGCGAACAACTCCGAGTAATCGTCGTGCATCGTGAGCACCTGCTTCAGCGTGAGGCCCTCGTAGTAGTCCCGTATCTCCCGGAGGCTCGCCGGTTCCGCGGTGCCGTTTTCGACCCGCCGGTTCCAGTCTCGCATGTCTTCGATGAGGTTCCCGTACATGCCCTCTGCCATCTTCTGCATCATCTCCGCGTCCTGGCTCCCGTAGCCGCTGAGGTCCCAGTTCTCGGGGAACCACGTCCGGAACTGGTGGTCGGCGTAGGACGTCATTGCGTGGTCTTTCGCCTTACCCATGAGCCGCTGGGCCTCGTCCAGCGTCTCGACGGCGTCCCCGATGGCGTCCAGGAACGGGACTAGTTTGGCGAGCAACGCCCGTGCGAGGAGGTCGGCGACGTCGGTGACCGCGTCTTTACCGCTTTTGGCACGCACCAGCGTGAGCGCGCCCCCGAGTTCCGCGCCGAGTCCCACGTTGAACACGACCCACCCCTCGCTCCCGGTGAGGAGCGACTTGCTCACCGTCACGCCGACGCCGATTCCGGCCTCGAGTTCCGCACTGAAACTGGTCCCGTCGTAGTCCTCACCGCCACCGGCCGCGGAGGTCGGACCGGCCTGGAGTCCGAGGAGCACGTCGCCCCCGAACCCGCCCCCGACTGCGGCGCCGATCTCGGCGTAGGGTACCGCGTCCGCGGTGACCTCCATGTCGGCGGGGTCGAAAAACAGCAATCCCTCGATCCCGACGCCGCCGGCCGGCCCACCGATCGCCGGTGCACCCCCAGCGGACCCGGCGACCCCGACCGTCCCGCCGTTGACCGACCAGCCCGCGAACCACATGGTGCTGATGATCCCCGACAGTGCGGGTGAGATGGTCGCGAGCGCCAGGTTCCACATGCGGACCCGCTGCTCTTCCGTGAACAGCCCGCTGTCCTCCTGAGCCGTCTCCTCGCCGCCCTCGCGCTGGATCACCTGCCGGGACGCCCGCGTCGTCCCCCCACCCTGCTGGACGACGTGTGCGAGTTCGTGTGCGATCAACCGCTTTCCGTCGGGCGATCCCGGTCGATATCGACCGCTGGCGAACGCGACGTCCGACCCGACCGTGAACGCCTCGGCGTCGATAGACCGCGCGACCGCGTCCGCTTCCGTCCCCGTGTGGACGCGCACGTCGGAGAAGTCCCGCCCGAAGCGTGGTTCGAAGTACGACCGGGCCGACCGCGACAGCGGCGACCCGCCACCCCGAAGGGCGTCGATCCGTGCCTCCGTCCGGCCGTCGACTGCTGTCTGTCCCGCCCCGCTCGCGCGTCGCCGTATCTCGACATCCGATTCGCCCTCCGCGGTCGGGTCGGGCGAGTCGACTATCTCACTCGCTACGTGTTCGGCCTCGCGCTCGGCCGGGTCGCCGGGCTGGCTCACGTCGAGTTTCGCCTGTAACTCCCCGCGACGGTAGAGGTCCTTGACCGCCTGGTTGCCCGCCGCTCGCTGGAGCGACCGGGCGACCCCACCCGGCCCCGCCGTGCTCGCACCCGTCGAAGGGTCGGAATCGCGAGTATCGGCCCCGCTCCGGTCGGTTTCGGTCTTCGTCGTCTCGGAGTCCGAGGTCGTGTCTCGCATGTGGGTTCGACCTGCCGTCGGCACGGACGGACCGCACCGGATCGTTCGATACTCGACAAATTACGACTGTGTTGAAAGTTCTTTCCCCGTGGTGACACCGGCACGCTGTCACGTTCTCGATATCGCGATGGGTCTCTGACGGCAGGCGGTTACTCCCCGTCGACCGACTCCTCGTCGACCCCGGTCACTTGCCAGTCGCCGTCCCGTTCTTCGAGCCGGACGACCGTCCGCCGTTCGTTCCCGACACCCTGACCGCGCACGAGCACGGGTCCGCTGTCTCGCTCTTCGAGTCGCCATGCGCCGATCCGGACGGTCCCGTCGTCCTCGCGAAAGGCCTCGCCGCTGCGGATGGGCGTCAACTCCGACCCGTCCAGCGCGTGTGGGTTGTAACTGACGTACCGGACGACGGCCGCGCGGATCGCCTCGGCTGTCCCGGTCACGGTCGCCCTCCCGTCCATCGGGTTTCCGAGCAGGCCCCGGTTTCACGAGGCGGTTCGCCGTCCATGTCGCAGTGTTCGACCCGGGCCGGATAGGTGTCACGTTCGCGCCGACTGCGGTCGCCGGAACCGGACACCGTACCCGCTCTCGGTCCGACTCACCGTCCGGCCGCGGTGGCCTCGCTCGGAAGCGACTGGCCGTGGTGACTCCGCTCAGAAGCCCCTACACCGCCAGTCGGACGTGTCGACGACGTCCGCACCCTGGATATCGTCGTCGTAGGCGTACTTGTCGCCTTCCCTCGGCGCTCGCCACCTGGTCTGGCCCGTCCGCGTGTCCTCGACCTCCGTCTCCTTGCTGTCCTCGTCGTGTCCGACGACCGACTCGTTGGGTCCGGTAGCGCCGTAGTACTCCGACTCGACGTGTTCGTAGACGGCCGAGACGTCCAGTTCCGTCCGGCCGGTGTCGGGGTCGCGCTCGCGAAAGCCCGACTCGGTGGCGAACATCCCCTGTGCCAGCAGCCAGGATTCGTGGGCGCGCCAGGCTCGTCCCTCCCGCTGTCTCGTGTTCAGCCCCGACGGCTGCTGGATGTGGAACCACTCCTGGTAGAGCCCCGTCGCCGCCTCGTAGCAGCTCAGGTGTTCGTAGAGCCCGATCTCGTTGTCCCAGGGTTTGGCGTAACCTCTCGCGTACATTCTGTCTTTGACCCACTCGTTGCCGTCGTACTTCCACATCTTCACGTGGGCACTCTCGAACGACTTCAACGTGATCTGGCCCGACCGCAGGTCCTCGATGGCCGCTTCGTTCCACTCACAGAAGATGTCGAGGAGACACTCCCGACTCCAGTAGTGCGACGCCGGGAACCGTCCGCCCGGCGTGACCGGCGACGCCGGCTCGGGATAGCGCCGGTCCAGCGCGTGCATCGTCGAGGGCCCGACGACGCCGTCGACCTGGAGGCCGTGCTCGCTCTGGAACTGCATCACGGCCGCCGCCGTCTCGTCGCCGTAGATGCTGTCGGCGCCGTGCTCCCGGAGCGGGAAGCCCGCCTCGATCAGCGCCTGCTGGACCCGAAAGACCGCCGCCCCCTCGTCGCCGCGCCGCAGGATCTTCTCCCCGTCGAGGACCCGCTCCAGCGTCGCCTGCTCCTCGAAGCGCGGCGACGTCAGGTCGACACTCGTCATCCGACGCTCCTGTCGCTGGACCGGTCCCCCGGACCCGCCGCCCTGCTGGAGGACGTGTGTCAGTTCGTGGGCGAGCAGTCGCCGACCCGCCCGGCTGTCGGGGCTGTACTCACCGTTCCGGAAGACGACGTCCCGACCGGTGGTGAAGGCCCGCGCGTCGACCGAACGGGCGAGCCTGTCGGCACGTCCACCGGTGTGGACGCGGACGTCCGAGAAGTCCCGCCCGAACCGCTCCTCGAAGAACGACCGCGTCGACTCTGGGAGGTGCCGCCCGCCGCCATGGAGTGATTCGATCCCACGCTCGACGTCGCTCGACACCGTCGACCCACCCGCACCGCTGACCGTCGACCCGCTCGCGCTGCTGGCCGTCGACCCACCCGCGCCGCTGGCCGTCGACGTGCTCGTGGCCCGGTCGGCCGACCGGCGTATCCGCGGCCCGCTCGGACCCGCGTCGGTGTCGGCGTCTGTGCCGTCGCTCTCCCGGACGGGGTCGCGGTGTAGCACCTCGTCTGCGACGCGCTCGGCCTCCCGTTCGGCGGGGTCGTTCGGTCGACTCACCGCCAGTTTCGGCTGGAGCGCCGCCTCGCAGTCCGCACAGTGCAGTGGCTTCCCTGTCCGATAGCGACGGGTACAACGCGAACACAGTCCCGCGGTCGGGTCGCGACCCCCGGTCGTCCGGCCGCTTCCCGAACCCCGCGCCGCCGACCGCTGTATCGTCGTCTCTGTCCCGGCCGCCACGACCTCACCATCGGCGTCCCTCTCGGCGTTCGGTTCTCGGTCGTCACCCGTCGGGGACCGACCCTCGCCGTCGCCGGCGGCCGACTGCACGGCCTGGTTGCCTGTTGCCCGGTGCAGCGCCGCAGTCGGCCTCGCCTGACCGACCGCAGTCGCTTGCGCCTGCTCGCGTGCGCCGGGACTCGCCCCCGCTTCGCGCTGTCCGGTCCCTGACCCGGAGGCACGGTCGCTACTGGGTTCCGTGCGTCTCATCTATCGTCTTCTCGTCGCCCGGTATCAGTCGTCGTGTCCGTCGGTGCGACTGGTCGGTTCACAGTGCTACTCGCCCGACCCGGGGTGTTTGGCGTGGCCCTCGGGGTAGATCTGTCGGTTGGTCTCCTCGACGTCGCGCATCTTCACGCCGAGGTCGATGGGCCAGAACAGGAAGATCGACCGCGCCGCCTCCGCCTTCCGACTCCCCGCGGGGAGGCCGAAAAACGACGCCGTCAGCTGTTCGTCGACGCTCTTCTGGTAGATCTGGTTGAGCTTGATGTGGGCCTGGCCCCGGTTGAGCGCCGTCATCGCGTTGACGAGGTTTCGGGCGTCTTCGCCGCCGTTCTGTGCCATCTGCCGGAACTTGTCCCGGACCTTCTCGGCCGCGTCGTTCCAGGCCGCGCTGTTCTCGGAGAAGTCGTACTCCTCTGTCGGCGGCGGTGGCGGGACTTCCTCGCCGCGGGCGATGTGCATCGTCGTGTAGGCGCCGCTGGCCACCGCCGTCACCTGCTCGTCGGCCGACAGCGCGTCCGCCCACGAGAGCATGGCGCCGACCCCGAACATCACCGGGCCAGCGATGGCCGCCATCGCACCCATCGTCCCGAGGGCAGAGTAGCCCGTCGCTGTCGTGGCCGCTCCGAACTCGGCACCGAACAGCGACGCGACGTCGATCCCCGTCCCCAGCACCGTCTCCAGGTTCGACGCTGTCGAGAGGGCTGCCTCCACGTCAGCCGACACGCTCTCGTCCTGGCTGCCGGCCCCGGCGAGGTCGGCACCGGTCCCGACCGCGTCCGCCTGCTCGGCGTCTTCGAGTGCGGCGTCCCGGTTGGCCGCACCGGGTCGTCCGCCTGGACCGGGTAGCGCGCGACTGACCCGGGTGCGCGACGCACTCGCCCCACCCTGCTGGACGACGTGTGTCAGTTCGTGGGCGAGCAACTGCTTGCCCCCGCGCGTCTCCGGCTGGTAGGCTCCCTGTGCGAACGCGATGTCCGACCCGAGGGTAAACGCCTCGGCGTCGATCGATTGGGCCGCCTGGTCGGCCTGTGACCCGGTGTGAACTCGCACGTCCGAGAAATCGCGTCCGAACCGGTCCTCGAAGAACGACTGTGTCGACTGTGGGAGCGACTGTCCGCCCGAAAGCGCCGACCGGACCTGCCGCTCGCGGTCGCCCGAGACCGACCGATCGCCGCCCGAACCGGCCGAGCGGCGGAGTTCCGGCGTCTCCGCGTCGGTCTCCGCTCGACTCTCGCCGCCGGTCGACCGCGGTGCGAGCACCTCGTCCGCGACCCGTTCGGCCTCGCGCTCGGCCGCGTCGCCGGGCTGGCTGACCGCCAGTTTCGGCTGCAACTCCCCCCGCTCGTAGAGTTCCTCGATGGCCTCGTTGCCCGTGGTCTGGCCGCCGCCGGCCTGGTTGCCCACTGCCTGATTGCCGACGGCGGCGTGTAGCGCACCGACCGGGTCGGACCGGGCACTCGATTCCGACTGCGTGTCCGCTTCGGACCGGGCGTTCGACCCGACAGTGCGGTGTTCCGCCATCTCTTCCCGGTCGCGCGAGCGGCGTTGCCGGGTTCGCGTATCGGTGCGTCTCATTCGCGTGTGTCCTCCGGGCAGCCACCCTGGCTGTTGTTATCACACGTTCGTTCGTCTCTGTGATAGTTGTTTCCCACAGTCGACACGTGTTCGTTCCCAATCACGTTCACCGGTACGGAACAGTCGACCGATACGGGACGATTCCCGATCGGGCCGGCCGGCCAGAGTCGTGCGCTCCGAGGAGTCACGACCCATCGAGAATTACCGGCGCGGACGCCGGAGACGGCGGCAGAATCAAGAGCATCCACTTCGAACGTGAGTGACATGCCGACAGGGATCGACGTGGGGGCGCGGACGGTCCGCGTCGCGACGCCCGAGGGGACGAGACGGTACAGTAACGAGATACGCCGAGCGAGTGACGATACGGAGGCAGACGCTGACGAGGCGGAGGGGCGGGTCACGGTCGAGACGGACGACGGCGTGTACGTCGTGCCCGCCGCGGCGGACGACGGACCGACCGAGGACGGCGACTCGCTCGGGCGGCTGTTCGGCGGCGCGAGCGAGGCTCCGCCGGGTGTCAGGGGCGACGTCGCGAGGGCGTTCCTCGCGGCAGCGGTCGACGATACGGACGACGGTGACGACGCCGCAGACGGGGCGTTGCGCTACGTGGCAGACTCGGCCGGCTCGGACCCCCTCGCGGCCGCCGCGGCCGATATGGCCGTCACCGCCACGCCCCTCGATCCCGGGATGGCGGTCTGTTACGACGGCCTCGATTCACCCGCAACGGGTGTCGGCGTCGCCGTGACGGGCGAGCGCGCCGTCGCGACGCTTTCGACGGCGGGAGTCCCGGTCGCGACTGCCACCGTCCCCGTCGACGGCGACTGGTACGACCTCGGCGACGGAACGGACGGAGCGGGGGCGGACGAACTCGCGAGCGACTGGCGCGCCCGCCAGGCCGAGGCGCTGTTCGCCGACCTCGGGGCAGCGCTCGCACGGACTGCTCCCGCGACCGGTGGTGAGGTCCCGGTCGTCGTCGGCGGCGAGGCCGCACCCGCGGGGGCGACCGGGCGCCTGGCTGTCGCCCTCGGGAGCGAACTCCCCTTCGAGGTCGGGAGCGTGACGGTCGTCGACGACCCCGAACGCTCGCTCGCCCGCGGTGCGCTGGTCGCGGCCAACGCCGACGACGGTATCGAACCCCCACTGCCGGCGTTCGCGGTCGACGTGTCGTTCGTCGGCGCACTCGCGGACTTCCGGGTGGCGACCGACGCCCTGGGTGCCGGCGCCGCGCTGTCCGCGACCGCTGGCGACGACGCCAGCCTCGACGGATCCGGCGGCGACGCCGCTTCTGGCGGGTCCGGCGGCGGCGCCGTCGGTGGTGCGGGCACTGTCGGGGCGCTCGCGACCACGGGCGGTGGTGTGCGGGCCGTCGACACCGCGCCCGTGGCCGATTCGACGAACGATGTCGGCGCGGACGGGGACCTCGACCTCCAGGGAGCGGTCGCACAGACTCGTGCGGATCTCGCGACGCTCGACCGGCGCGGCGCGATGACGGCGCGGGGCGTCTCGGACCTGGTCGAACGGCTGGACGGTGCCGGGACGGGTGGTGCCGACGGGGCAGCCGTCGAGGCCCTCCGTGCGGACGTCGAGGCGTTCGAAGAGCGTTTCTCCGAGGGTGCACTCGACGACCTGGAGGGTGACCTCGGGACGGAGCTCGACGACCTCCGGTCGGCCGTCGACACACTGGAAGCCGACCTCGAACGACTCGACGAGGAGGCGGCGACCGCGGCGGCCCTCGCGGAACTGGAGGCGTCCGTCGAGACACTCGACGAAGCGGTCGCTGCGGTCGAAGACGACACCGAGAAGATCCGGGGGGCGCTCGCGGGACTGGACGAGGAGAGCGACATCGAGGCGCCGGAACTCTCGGGGGAGGCGGTCGACGCGCTCCGGGCCGACGCCCTCCAGGACGAGATCGACGACCTGCGAGCGGCGCTGGACGACCGGACCGAGGACGTCTGGGAGGGGGTCGACGACCTGGACGATAGACTCGTCGACGTCGAGGCGACCGCCGGGGACGTACCCGACCTGGAGTCGACCGTCGAGTCGACGCGGAACGCGGTCGCCGACCTCGAAGACGAGACGGCCACGATCCGGGAGTCGGTCGACGAACTCCGGTCGTCGCTCGCGGACGTGACCGCGGACACCCCCTCGACGGCGGACGTCCAGGCCGTCGAGGCCGACGTCGAGCGACTGCGCGCCGACCTCGACGACCTCCGCGCGGCCTTCGAGGGAACCGAACGCGTCGACCCCGCCACTGTCGAGGAGATACAGACCGACCTCGACGGACTGCGCGGGACGCTCATCTCCCGGGCGGACCGGTTAGAGTCGATCGAGGGGACGACCGAGAACCTCCGCGAGCGCATCGAGACGGTCTACCAGAACTCGGCCAAGTCCGAAGCGCTGGCGAGCGTCGAGACGGAGGTCGCACGCGTCCGCAAGACGGCGGCGGGGGCGATGGAACGCACGAACGAGATGACCGAGACGGTGAGTGACCTGGACGAGACGGTCGCCGACCACGACGAGCAACTGGGGATGCTCTCGACCAACGTCGACAACCTCGCCGGGAGCGCCGTGACTCGCCCGGAGATGGAGTCCGATATCAGGCGCATCGAGGAGCGACTCGACGACCTGGAGTCGGACTTGCGGACCGAGATGGAGGGGATCCGGAGCATGGTCGACCAGGAGGGCGACGTCGAACCCGTCGAGGAGGGCGGCAACGAACTCGTCGTCACGCTCCAGACGGCGGCGTTCTTCTTCCTCGGTGTTCTCGGAGCTTTCGTCTCTCTTGCGGCAACCAACGGGAGTGGAAACGGCTACTTCCTCGCCGCCGGGTTCGTCGTCTTCGTCATCATGCCGGCTATCCTCTCCTGGCTGGTTAACTGACGCCGGTCCCGCGACCACGGGGCTGGCGGGCCTCGCCGTCGGGCGGTTCCGAACGGTCTTTTCTCGTCGTGAGAGTGCTATCACCGATTTATGACGTTTCGTCCCGACGTGTGGGTATGGTCAGTGAGACGAAATCGACGAAGACGACCGGTCTGACGGCGCAGTTCGACAAGTCGCTGCGTATCGACGAGCAGTGGTTCGAGGCACTGCGCGGGGACGCGACCGACGAAACCGAGTCCTGACGGACTGACCCGAAGTCGAGTCGTTGTCACCGGAATCTCGAAGTAAGCGCAGTCCTTGCGTGGTGTATGGCACCGGCCCCGTGGCCCGCGCTCGCGTCGTTCGTCGCGGCCCTCGGGACCGTCGCGCTCGTCGCCTACCTCCGGCGCCACCGGGGCAAGCCCGGCGCGGACTGGTTTCTCGCGAGTCTCTCCTGTCAGGCGCTCATGAGCCTCGCCTACGGTGTCGCGCTGCTGGTCGCGAACCCGACGCTACGCTGGGCGCTCGAAGTCGTCGTCTGGACCACGATCGCCGGCACCGGCGTCTACTTCGTCCTCTTCGCGACCGCCTACACCGGCCGCGCTCGACTCCTCGAAGGCTGGCGACCGGTTATCGCAGCGCTGCCGGCCGTCGTCGGGGGCATCGTCGTCACGAACCCCTATCACCACATCGCCTGGCGCGGGTATCAGGTCGACCCGGTCGCGGGGATGACGACCGTCTCCTACACCATCCAGCCGGTCGCGCTCGCGCTCATGACTGCTGGCATCCTCGCCATCGGCGTCGGGAGCCTCCTCCTGTTCGACACCGTCGTCAGCTACGGCCCGCTCTACCGCGGAGAGGCCGTCGCGGTCGGGTTGAGCACCCTTCCGCCGCTCGCGGCGCTGCTCGTCTGGGCCTACGCCCTCGGTCCCGTCCCCGAACTCAACTTCGCGACGGTCATGTTCCTGCCCCACATCGCACTCGACGCCTACGCGTTCGTCGGGAGCGACATGTTCGAGTTCCACCCCGCGACCCGTCGCGCCGGGGAACGGGCGGCCATCGACGACCTCGGGACGCCCGTCGTCATCGTCGACGAACAGGCGCGGGTCGTCACGCTCAACGACGCGGCCGAAGCGGCCTTCGGCGTCGACAAGGCGGCGGCGCTGACGCGTCCCCTGGCCGACATCCTCGGGGTGGACGACTTCGACCCGACTGCCGGACCGACCGCGACCGACGGCGGGAACGACGGCGAGGGTCCGGGACGGCTGGACGGCGATGACGCTGCACCGCTCGACGGCGACGACACGGTCACGGTCCGGCGCGAGGGGGGACAGTCGGTGTACGCGGTCACGTCGACGCCGCTGACGGGTGCAAACGACACGGACGTCGGAGACACGGTCGTCTTCCAGGACGTCACCGCCGAGCGCCAGCGCGAACAGCGCCTCAACGTCCTGAATCGTGTCCTCCGCCACAATCTCCGCAACGACATGACCGTCATCAGGGGGTTCACCGAGGTGGCCGCCGACAGAGTGACCGACGAGGAGACGACCGGGATGCTCGACCGGGCGACCGACACCGCCGACGACCTGGTGGCTCTCGGCGAGAAAGCCCGCGAGGTCGAACGGGTGTTCGACCGCGACGGCACCACCGAACGCGTCGAACTCGGCCCGCTGTTCGACCGCGTGGTCGCCGACCGCCGAGGCGAGGACGACGACGCGACGGTGACCGTCGCTGCGAGTGACCTGTCGGTCAGGACTGACCCGACGGTGCTGGAGACGGTCGTCGGCGAGTTACTGGAGAACGCGCTCGCACACGCCGGGAGCGAGCCGAATATCGAACTCGCCGCCGAACGACGCGCCGACAGCGTCGCGGTGACGGTCTCGGACGACGGCCCCGGTATCCCCGACCACGAGCGGGCGGCCATCGACGCGGGCGTCGAGTCGGCACTCGAACACGGGAGTGGACTCGGCCTCTGGCTGGCCAACTGGGGCGCGGCGTCGCTGGGCGGCAGTCTCGTCCTCGACTCGGACGCCGACGGGACGACCGTGTCGGTCGAACTCCCGGCGGGGGAAGCGAACGGCGGCGGCGAGGAGAACGGCGAGCGGTAGGTTTGCCCCTGCCGTCGGTACGCCCTTGCCGGAGAACGAGCCCGCTACACGCTGGCGTAGCCGGTCACGGACTCGTCGTCGAGCATGCGCTCGGCTTCGGTGACGCTGGAAGCCGTCTCACCGCTGTAGCCCACGTCCTTCGAGCGCCGGTCGAAGGCACGGACGACGACCTGGCTCGTGTCTTCGTCGACGACGCGGACCACACGGTCGACGCCGAACTCGACGAGTTCGCCCTGGGCCCGCTTGATCGGTTTGGCTGCCTCGGGCGACGGCGGGGCGAACCCGCTCAAATCGTTGATAATGTCGAATCCCTCACGGAGACGATTGGCTTCGTCGACTGCCTCGTCCGCCGCTGTTTCGAGCTCGTCGCGCTCCATACGGCCGGTGAGTGTGAGGTACAGTCGGTTGTTTCGAACGTCGGCTTCAGCTTCGAACATGATAACGACAACGGACTGGTCGAGGCTAACGGTGATGCCTAACAGTGTTGGTGTCGGCGCTGGTGGCGGACCGGACGAGAAAGTGCCGTCGCGACCGGTCCATCCGCGGTCGGCAGGGAACCGCTACTCGACACAGCGCTCGACGAAGTTCCGGAGGATACGCAGGCCGGTCTCGCCGGATTTCTCGGGGTGGAACTGCGTGCCGAAGACGTTGCCGCGTTCGTTGGCGACGATGGAGGCGAAGTCGGTGCCGTACTCGGAGGTGGCGACCACGGCGTCGGGGTCGTCGGGCACCGCGTAGTAGGAGTGGACGAAGTAGGCGTACTCGCCGTCCACGCCGTCGACGAGCGGGTGGTCGCGCTGGACGTCGAGTTCGTTCCAGCCCATGTGGGGGACGGTCAGGTCCCCACCGAAGCGGACGTTCTCGCCCGGGATCAGGGCCAGCCCTTCGGCGTCGCCCTGGCCGGCGTGGTCGGCTTCCTCGCTCGTGGTCAGGAGCATCTGCATCCCGAGACAGATGCCGAATATCGGCGTGCCCGCCTCGGCGGCGTCGACGAGCGCGTCCCTGAAGGGGCCCGCGTTGTCCATCCCCTCGGAGAAGGCGCCGACACCGGGGAGGACGACGCCGTCGGCCGTGTCGACGGCTCCGGGGTCCTCGACGAGTTCGACGTCGGCGCCGGCGCGTTCGAGGCCACGGGTGACACTGCGGAGGTTCCCCAGTCCGTAGTCGACCACGACCACCTCGGCCGCGACCTGTCGCGTGCTCATACGCGACCTACGAGGACCCCGGTCAAGTCGCTTTCCGTCGGTGCCAGTTCTGCCCGTGAACGTGTGTCGTAGAAACGGTCAAAGGAGGCCATCTTTTTCCCGCTCGGGTATCCTCGGTCGCTTCGCTCCCTGCGGGTACCACTCGCGGCAAAAACATGGGTGAAAAAGGCTGAACCCTCGCTACGCTCGGGTTCAGTGAACCGCGCCTCGCTACGCTCGGCGCGGATGCTACTGTTACATCCACTCCCTGTACATATCGTGCGTGGATGGGCGAGGTTTGCAAAAGGCTCTACGACACGGTTCTGGCCTTTCTCCGCCGGTCGCGTCCTGCATTCTTCGCCCGAGAACGTTCGACCAGTCGTCTCCGTGAACGTTCAACCGGTTCTATAGTGGTCGCGTATGTGTCGCCGGTATGAAACTGCGTTCACTCACACCGGGGTCGTTCCCGGGTGGACAGGACAGGGGGACGGCGTCGGCCGCCCGGGTCGCGGTCCGCGAGTTCGTCCCGGTGGTACTGGTGCTCGTGGCGGTGGACGTCTCGACCGACGGGACACTCCTCGGGACGCTGACGGTGGTGCCGGACCTCTCGGAGTCGGTGCCGGCCGCGGTGTACGTCTACGCCTTCCTCGGTGCGGGGGCGTACGCGATGACGAGCCTGGCGTTCAATCCCAAAGAGTCCATCGTCGAGACCTACCGGCTGACCTACCGGATGGTCGGCGCGCTCCCGCTCGGTGCGGGGGTGTACGTCCTCGCGACGCAACTCGGCGTCTCCGAGGTGACGGCGCCCGTCGCCGGTGTCGCCTTCCTCTCGGGGCTGTACGTCCGGCTGGCGCTCAGGCGGCTGGGCGACCTCGCCGAGAAACTGTACGGTGGCGACCGGACGCGCCAGCCTTTCGAGACGGAACGCCACCGTCGAACGACGAACGCGAACGTCCGGCGGTGCTGGCGATACGTCGCGACGACGGACCTCCCGCCGGAGGACCGACGGACTGCAGTCGGACTGCTCGAACGCGCCGAGGCCATCACCGGCGACGAGGACGCGACCCATCAGGAACTCGCGCGTGCTCACGAACTCAGTGACCGAGCGCTACGGGAACTCGGACTGTCGAGCGACGAGGACGCCGGGAACGATGCGGTCGGGGACCGAGCGACGGCTGACCGGGCGGTCGACGAGCGGTCTGGAGGCGACAGTGGACGCGTCGATGGACGCGAGAACGACGGCGCACGGGCGAGTGAGGCGGGGACCCGCGGTTGATCACTCTCTGGCGTCGTCGACAGCGCGGGCCGCGGCGAGCACCTCGTCGTGGCGCTGCCCGTTCGAGACGACGAGTCCACGACTGTCGTGGCGCCAGGGTTCGCCGTCGAGGTCGGTGACGGTCCCGCCGGCCTCGGTCACGAGGAGGGCTCCCGCTATCGAGTCCCAGGCGTTGGGCGTCCGGTTGGTGAACGTCGCGTCGAGCGCCCCGGAGGCGACCATCGAGAGGGTGGCCTGGGCCGACCGGAACCGGACCAGGTCGCCGAACCGGTGGACGATCTCCCCGGTCGCGGCCGCGTACTCCCCGCGACGGGTCCGGTCCCACCACACCGTCGGCGTCACGGAGAACGTCTCGACGTCCGCCCGGTCGCTGACGCTCACCGGTTCGCCGTTCAGTCGCGTGCCGGTCCCGTCGGCGACGTAGGCGTCGTCGAGCGCGGGCAGGACGACCGCCGCGGCGACGGCCTCGCCGTCTTCGAGGGCCGCGACTGCCGTCGCCCAGACGGGGATCTCGCGGACGAAGTTGTTCGTCCCGTCGATGGGGTCGACGACCCACGCCGGCCCGTTCTCGGGGACCGCGGCGTCGCCGTTCGACTCCTCTGCGACGACGGGGTCGTCGGGGAACTCGGCGCGGATGGCGTCGAGGACGGCCTGTTCGGCCTCGCGGTCGGCCCGCGTCACGACGTCCGTCTTGCCCGACTTGCGCTCGACGTCTAGTTCCGAGCGAAACAGTTCGAGCGCGACCGCGCCGCCGGCCCGTGCGGCCGCTTCGGCCGTCCCGGCCCTGTGTGCGTTCGGCGTCACACCCACAGTGGTCGGGCGAGTCGGATAACGCTTCGGCCCGGACACTGGCTTCTCCCCGGTGTCGAAACGAGAACGCGCTACTGGGCGTCGATCCCCAGCACGCGCTCGGCGGCCCGCCCGACGGCGTCGGTGTGTGCCTCGGGCGCGTAGACGCCGAGTCGCCAGCGGGTCCGGGCGGCCGCGTGCAACGCCTCGACCAGTGGCGAGTGGTCGTCGAGGCGGCGCACCTCGTCGTTGACGACGACGCGGACCGCCGACTCCTTGAGCGTGGGTTCGGGGGGCGCGTCGACGACGACGTGTCGGGGTTCGACGCCGGCCGCGTCGGCGATCTCCCGTTCGGCGGCGGTCGTCTCGGCGAAGTCCAGTTCCCGAAACGTGGCGGGGACGGCGTCGCGTTCGGCCCAGACGGCCCGCTTGTAGAGGTCACGGTCCCGGATGCGCCGGCCGAACTCCCCCGTAGCGGTCGAGTCGACGAGTTCACCGAGCAGTTCACCGTCCGTGAGTCGGCGAAAGCGCTCGACGGTGGGGCCGTCGGGGGCGTCGAGCAGGCGCTCACAGGCCCGTTCGAGCATCGAACCCGCGATCCGCGAGACGTGGTGGCGATAGACGGTCGCGTCCATCAGCGCCCGGGCGACGAGCAGACTCTCGGCGGTCTGGACGTTCCCCGGCGCGAGCACGAGGTCGCCGTCGAGCAGACCCAGCGCCCGCAGGAAGCGCCCGGGGTCGACGGTGCCGTAGGGGACGCCCGTGTGGTGGGCGTCCCGGAGCAGGTAGTCCGTCCGGTCGACGTCCAGCTCGCCCGATATCAACTGGCCGAGTTCGCCCCGTCCGTCGACCAGGTCCGCCACGGCGTCGGGGTCGAGTCCGTGGTCGTCGAGGACCGTCGCCAGGCGCCCCTCGTTCAGGAGGTCGTGGACCTCGTCGTGGTGGCGGCCGGTCCGCCGGTGGATGACGTCCTCGGTCTGGTGGCCGTAGGGGCCGTGGCCCACGTCGTGGAGCAGCGCCGCGGCCCGGACGCGCTCGGCTCGCCGTCCGTCTACCCCGAGCTGTGTGCAGGCCCGGTCGGCGAGGTGATAGACGCCCAGCGAGTGTTCGAAGCGCGTGTGGTTGGCCGACGGGTACACCAGGCGAACGGTGGACAGTTGTTTGATGTGGCGCAACCGCTGGACCGCCGGGACGTCGAGCAAGTCCGCTGCCACGCCCGTGACCGGGATGTAGTCGTGGACGCTGTCTTTGATCGCCGTCACTCCCTGTCTCTGGTGGGCGCTCCGTCTTAGAGGATGTGGCTCCGGGTCGGCGTCGGAGCGACCGCGACCTCTTCGGGTCGATCACGTCCTGCAACAACCGCTGTACTCGCTCGCGGGATGCCTACTCGTCGACGAGCGGGAACTGTGCCAGGCGGTCCGAGGCGATAGCCGTGAGCCCGCGAGCAGTCACAGAGTCACCGGCACGCTCGGCGAAGGCGTATCGGAGCCCGGCCTGGTCGGCGACGGGGTGGAACCTGACAGTGGTACCGTCGGGACCGACCGTGACGGTCACGTAGGCCTGCGGGAACGAGCAGGTCGTCGGCAGCATCACCTCGCGGACGCCGCCCTCGACGGCCGTCGCGGGCAGGTGGAGATGGCCGGTCAGTAGCAGACTCGCCCCGCCCTCGGCGAGTGTCTCGACGAAGCGTTCGCCGTCGCGCGTGACCGGCGGGATGGCCATCTCCGGTTCGACGGCGTCGCGGTGGGCGCGCAACTGCTCGGCCATCGCGGGCAGGTTGAAATGCGAGAGCACGACCGGATCGTCGGCGGCGGCGAGCGTCTCGCGGACGGCCTCCAGGCGCTCCGGGTCGATCGCGCCGTCGTGAGAGTCGGAGAGGAAGTCGGCGGTGCCGGACGTGTTCAACCCGACGAGGTCGACGTCGCCGACGGTAGTCCGGAAGGGATACTCGCCGCCGGGGGTGTACTCGGTGGCGAACTCGGCGACGGGTGGCGTGTCGTGTTCGTCGCGCTCCTTGGGGACGTCGTGGTTACCCGGGACGGCGTAGAAGGGAACGTCGAGCGAGTCGAGAATCTCCGCGACGGCCTCGTAGTTCCAGGGCTCGCCGTCCTTGGTCAGGTCCCCGACCGACAGCGCGGCGTCGACGTCGCGTGCCCGGATGTCGGCGACGGCGTTTCTGAAGTGGCGCTCGGTGTGCTCGAAGAGCTTCGAGGTCCCGTCCTCGCGGGTCGAGACGTGGGGGTCGGCGACGACAGCCAGCGTGGTCTCGCTCGCGGCGGTCGGCGTGGCGAGGCGTGCCAGCACCGACCCGGGATGTGCGCCGGGGGTAAACTCGTCTTCGAGGTCGTGGTCGGACACGTCTCTGTCCCGGTGCTGTCCGGGCAAAAAGCTCTCGACACGGGAAGAGGGGGCCGCCCCGGGCTCCGCTCAGCCGAAAAACGCCGACGGGTCGTCGTGGCGGACCGAGAGGAGGTGCGTGCCGTCGAGCAGTTCGACGTGGGAGTGAACCGCTCCGCGCTCGCGGGCGGCGTCGACCAGGCCGTCGGCCATCGACAGGTCGACCGCGCCGACGAGCAGGACGGCGACGCGTTCGTCGGGGTCGGTCAGTCGCGTCAGGAGGTAGAGGTCGGAGCCGAGTTCCCGGCGGAACACCTCGTAGTTCCGCAGGTCCCCGCGCTCGACGGCCGCGGGGAGTGACTCGGAGACGCCGTCGGGGGCGACGTAGACGAGGCCGAATCGGTCGGTGTCACCCTCGTCCGGAGCGAGCGGGCCGACGTGTGCCGCGCGGACGGTGACGACGTCCCAGCCTTGGTCCCGCAGCTGGTCGGCCATCGCGTTGGCCTCCTCGAGCGTGCGTCCCCACGGAGAGGTGCCGTCCTGTGTGCCGTCGCCGTTCTGGTCGTCGACCATGCACGGTCGTGTGGCGTCGCACTGTATCAGGGTTCCGGACTGGTAGCTGTGATCGATATTGTTGGCTATATATCGGTATTGTATGAACTTGTAGCCTGTTTCGTACGATTCACAACCTATTTGCTGGTGGAAAGAGACGAACGGACGATGTCAGACAAACGAACCCGCCGAGGGTTTCTGACCGCGGCAGGCGCCGGTGTGGCAACGATACTGGCGGGCTGTTCGGGTGGTGGGCCCCCGACCGACAGCGACGGTTCGTCGGACGGTGGTTCCGACGGTTCGTCGGACGGCGGTTCCGACGGTTCGTCGGACGGTGGTTCCGACGGGTCGTCGGACGGCGGCTCGGACGGCGAGTCGACGCCGGAGGACACCGAGACACAGGGTAGCGGCGGCGGGACACTCCAGATGTTGGCGACGGGGTCAATCCAGACGCTCGACCCGATCAGCGCCAAGGGATCGGGCGCCGGCTACGACCAGTACGGCCGGTCGCTCATGGAGTTCAAGAACGGGATCTACCCGCCCGAGGCCGCCCTGGCGGAGGGGTACGAGGTCTCCGAGGACGGCCTGACGTACACGTTCGAGCTGAAACAGGGCGTCACGTTCCACGACGGGACGGAGCTGACCGCCGAAGACATCGTCTACTCCTACCGTCGCCTCGCCGAGTCGCCCAACTCCCGGAACAAAGACGACATCGTCGGCGAGACACTCGTCCTCGCCCACGAGAAAGACGCCTCGCTGTCGGAGCCGACCGACGAGGAGACGCTGGAAGACGTCGTCCCCGGTTCGCTGGGCGTCGAGGCCGTCGACGACTACACCTTCGAGATGACGCTCCGGTCGGCGTTTCCCTACACGCTCTATCAGATCGCGGGCGGGGCCTTCGCCGTCCTCCCAGCGAACTCCGTCGGCGACGTCGAGGACTACGACGGCGAGTACGAGTACAACGAGTTCTTCTCGACGGCCAGTGGCGGTCCCACCTACGCGGGACTGGGCCCCTTCCAGGTCGACTCCTGGACGAAGGGCAGCCAGATCCAGTTGACGGCCTACGAGGACTACTACGGCGAGGGCCCGGAACTCGACGGGATCACCTACACCGTCGTCGGTGACGGCAACACGCGGCTCAGCCGCTTCAAGAACGGCAACGCCGACATCCTCGAGGGGATACCCACGGCGTCGTTCAACCCCGACAACGTCTCCATCGAGGAGCGCAATGGGAACCGTTCGGTGGGGACCTACACCCTGGGCAACGGCGACGAGGTCAACTACGGCCAGATCCCGGCGCTGACGACCGAGTATATCGTCTTCAACTGCCTGAAGGTGCCCTTGCCGGTCCGGCGTGCGTTCGCCTACGCGATGAACCAGGACGCGATCGCCCAGAACGTCTACAAGGGCCAGGGTAAAGCGGCGTATCACATCACGCCGCCCGCACCCTACCCGACCTTCGAGGACGGTCAGTCGGGCGCGGACTCCTACGACCGCCACGCAGAGAGCGGCTACGAGTCCAACACCGACTTCGGCGCGGAGGGGTATCCCTACGGCTACGGCGAGACATTGCTCGACGACGCCCGCGCGGTCATGGAGGAGGCGGGCTACGGCGAGGACAACCGGTACTCGATCACGGCGACGACGATCGCCGGCGACTCCGGGTACCGGCAGGTGTTCACTCGCCTCCAGTCCAAACTCCGGTCGGCCTACATCGACATGGAGATCACCGAAGCGGACTTCGGGACGATAATCAGCCAGGCCATCAACGGGGAGATGCCCGTGTTCGGCCTCGGCGACGGTATGGAGTACCCCGGGCCGCAGAACTTCCTCCGATTCCTCCACGCGGGGAGCCCGAGCACCGCCTTCACCCGCTGGGGCGCCGAGGGCGGCTACTTCGAACAGGAGTACGTCGACACCGCAGAGGAGGCCTGGCAGGGCAACTACGTGAACGGCGAATCCCAGGCAGACCGCAACGAGGCCTTCCAGACCGTCGAGGAGATGAACTGGGCGTCCGTCCAGGAACTGCCCTTCCTCCATCCCTCCAGTCAGCGCTTCTGGCACGACAGCGTCGACGTCGAGATGTACGGCGTCATGGAGAACCAGACCTTTAATCAGGTCACGCTCGACAGGTAGCCCGAGTCGACGCGACCGCGACCGCCCGGCCGTCCCGGGCGACTCTACGGGTTCGATATATCATGTATTCGCGACACCACACGCGGGTTCGTCCCGGTGCATCCAGCCGCTGCGAGGGCGAACACCGACCGACAGCCCCGGGTGACCGGCGAAGCCACCGACAGACAACCGGCCGTCGCCGCCGAGTCAACCGACCACCGACAGCCGGCCGTCGCCGCCGGCCGCACAGTTTACCGACAACCGACGGGAGGGCACCGTGAGCCGACTGAAGTACCTCGCCAAGCGGGTGCTGTTGATGGTCCCGGTCGTCTGGCTGGGCACCTCGATGACGTGGTTCGTCATCTTCATGGGGCCGATCGACCCGGCGGCGCGACTGCTCAGCGAGGGCCAGACGCGCAACCCGGAGGCCTACCAGGCCGCCCAGGAGCAACTCGGATTCAACGAACCGCCGCTCCAGCACTACGTCGACTGGCTACTCAACCTGTACACGTTCGACCTGGGCCAGACCTTCCTGCTCTATCAGGGCTCCAGTGTCAACGCGCTCATCCTCGATTTCCTCCCCCGGACGCTCTGGCTCGGCTTCTGGTCGGTCCTCATCGCCGTCTGTATCGGCGTCCCGCTGGGCTTCTACGCGGGGATGCGCTCGAACACCGTCTCCGACTACGTCGCGTCGTTCGGCGGCATCGTCTGGCGTGCGATGCCCAACTTCTGGCTCGCAATCATGCTGCTCGCCGTCCTCGGGAGTTCAGAAGCCATCTTCGGCGTGAACTGGCAGCAGTTCCTCGTCCCCATCGACGCGCTCACCGGGAGTCCAGACATGTCGAGAATAGGGACGGTCGACGGGTTCCTCGCGGCGACGAAGAAGGTGTTGCCCGCGGCGCTCGTCCTCGGGTCGGCGTCGATGGGTAACGAGATGCGGATCGGTCGCACCGCGGTCCTCGAAGTGCGAAACGAGGACTACGTCGACATGGCCAAGGCCAAGGGCGTCTCCGACCGGGCGCTGGTCTGGAAACACATCCTGCGCAACGCGCTCGTGCCGCTGGTGCCGATCATCACGAGCGAGGCGTTCCTGCTTATCGGCGGGTCCGTACTGGTCGAGACCGTCTTCGGCATCAACGGGATCGGCTTCCTGTTCTACAGGGCCGCCATCCAGGGTGACCTCCCGCTTGTCGGGACGCTGATGTACATCTTCATACTCATGATCGTCGGTATCAACCTGCTACAGGACCTGCTGTACACGGTCATCGACCCACGCGTCGGATTGGAGGGCAACTGAGATGTCGAAACCACCAGACACCGACACCGCGGGTGAGGCCGACGCTCACACGGGTGGCCCGGTGGACGTGGCGGGCAGAACGGACCACGCCGGGGAGCGCCGCTCGACGGTGCTCCCGACGGCCTCGCCGGTGGTCGTCTGGGCCGCGATGGGCGTCGTGCTCTTCCTCCCGGAAGCCGGTGCCCTCCTCGATTTCGCCGTCGGCCTGCTGGCCGACACTGCTATCGCCGCGCCCGCACCCGGCCAGCTCGCGTCTGTGAAACCCGGCATCGTTAGCGCACTCGAACGTATCGAGGGCACGGTCGCGTCGATCCCCACGCTGCTCTCGCGCGAGACCATCCCCAACGGCGGCTACTGGAACGGCGAACGCTGGGTGAACACGTTCATGGGCCTGTCCCCGCCGCGAGCGTGGGGACTGCGCGTGACGCTGATCTACGCCTACGCCTTCGCGTGGGCCGGGTGGGCGATCCTGGGCTATCGCCTCTATCGCCGGGAGATCCGGACGATGGCGTGGACGCCCCGCGACGACGTCGTCGACCGCTTCCGGGGCCACACCTGGGGCAAGTTCGGCCTCTTCGTCGTCTTCATGTTCGTCGTCATGGCCATCTTCGCGCCGGCACTCGGCCCGACCACCGTCGAGCAGAACATGCGCAACTCCTACTCTTACGAGATGAACTACTGGGACCAGGAGACGAAGTCGGTCGAGACCACGCTGATCGGGGAGGCCAACCTCGGTTCGCAGTCGACCGGTAGCGACACCCGCGTCATGCCCTTCACGTACGACGACTACGGCCGCTATCACCCGTTCGGGACGCTCCCAACGGGCCGAGACCTGTTCACGTTCATCGTCGCGGGGTCGCGCATCTCGCTCATCATCGGCGTCCTCTCCGTGGGACTGAGCGCGCTCATGGCCGCCTCGCTCGCGCTCACCTCGGCGTACTACAAGGGCAAGGTCGACCTCGGGTCCGTGTTACTCTCGGACGCGATCATGGCCATGCCACAGTTACTCCTGCTCATCATGCTCACGACGGTGCTGGCGGACACGTGGATCGGCGGCATCTACAGCGGCGCGTTCGTCCTCGCGCTCATCTTCGCCTTTACCGGGTGGACCTACATGTGGCGGGCGCTGCGTGGCCCCGCCCTGCAGGTCGCCGAACGCCAGTGGGTCGACGCCGCCCGCTCCTTCGGCCAGCGTCCCTCGACCGTGATGCGCAAGCACATGCTGCCCTACATCACCGGCTACCTGCTCATCTACGGGTCGATGACGCTCGGCGGTGCGATCATCGCCATCGCCGGCCTCTCCTTTCTGGGACTGGGCGTCTCGCCGCCCACCCCGGAGTGGGGCCGCGCCGTCAACCTCGGGCAGGACTACGTCACGACGGGGTCGTGGCACATCTCGCTCATCCCCGGCGTCCTGATCACCATCGTCGTCACGGGGTTCAACGCGCTCGGCGACGGTATCCGCGACGCCATCGACCCCCAGTCCGACAGCGCCGGCGGCACCGCCGGCCGCGGGGGTGGCGCATGAGCGACGACGCCAGCGCCGCCGACAGACCCGGCGTCGACCCCCTCCTGCGCGTCGAGGACCTCCGGACCGTCTTCTACACCGAGCGCGAGGAGATCCACGCCGTCGACGGCGTCTCCTTCGACGTCCACGAGGGCGAGACGGTCGGTCTGGTCGGCGAGTCCGGGTCGGGCAAGTCCGTCACCGCCCGCTCGATCCTCGGACTGGTCGACGAACCCGGCCGGATCGAGGAGGGCGCCATCTACTACCGCGGCGAGGACCTCACCGACGACAACTGGGACACCCACCGCGGCGACATCGCCATCGTCTTCCAGGACCCGGGCGGGTCGCTCAATCCCGTCTACACGGTGGGCAACCAGATCCGCGAGGCACTGCGCATCCACCAGGGCCTGCGCGGCAGCGAGGCCCGCGAGCGCGCCGTCGACCTGCTGGAGGACGTCGGCATCCCGGACGCTCGCCGCCGCGTCGACGAGTACCCCCACCAGCTCTCGGGCGGGATGCAACAGCGCGCCGTCATCGCGATGGCGCTGGCGTGTGACCCGGATCTCCTGGTCTGTGACGAACCGACGACGGCGCTGGACGTCACGATCCAGGCCCAGATCCTCGACCTGCTCGCCGAGTTACAGCGCGAGGAGAACCTCGCTATCCTCTTTATCACCCACGACATGGGCGTCATCGAGGACGCGACCGACCGCGTGAACGTCATCTACGCCGGCGAGGTCGTCGAACGCGGACCCACCGAGGCGCTGTTCGAGAGCCCCCAGCACCCCTATACGCGGGCGCTCCTGGACAGCATCCCCGGACGGACGCCTCCGGACGAGCAACTCCCCACCATCGAGGGCGAGGTGCCGACGCCCGCGGGACCGGCGACGGACTGCCGGTTCGCGCCACGGTGTCCCGCTGCGGTCGACGCCTGCCGGACGGTCCACCCCGAACACTACGACGTCGGAGAAGCGGGGACGGACCGGACGGCGGCCTGTCTCCTGCACGGCGACGCGCATCACTATTCGTTCGAGGAGGCACTGGCCGACCCCGAGGGACTCGGTCGACACGGACGGGCGCGGGAATCCCGGACCGACGGAGGTGACCGCTCGTGAGCGACTCCCCGGGGACTGGCGAATACGCGGCGACTGGCGACGCGACCCACCGGGAGCGCCGCACGGACGCGGAGCCGTTCATATCGGTGCGGGATTTGCGGACGTACTACGACGAGCAGACGCTGCTGTCGCGGGACCCACCAGTGAAGGCCGTCGACGGCGTCTCCTTCGACGTCTACGACGGGGAGACGCTGGGACTGGTCGGCGAATCGGGCTGTGGGAAGACGACGCTCGGTCGCACCCTCGTCGGCCTCGAATCCGCGACGGACGGCACCGTCGAGGCCGAGGGCCGGGAGGTGACCGACCTGAGCGGGGGCGAACAGCGCGAGTGGCAACGGCGCGTCGGCATGGTGTTCCAGGACCCCGAGGAGAGTCTCAACGACCGCCAGACGGTCGGCGAGAGCATCCGCGAACCGCTCGACGCCCACGACTGGCCGTTCCTGCCGGTGGCCGTCGAGGGCGTCGACGCCACCGTCTCGGGGTCGACAGTCGTGCCCATCGACGAGGCAGCGAGCGCCGACCGGGCCGACATCACCGTCCGCGTCGACGCCGGCGACTACGAGGTGTCGGTGCGCGAGAAACTGCCGCTCTCTCGCGAGGACGTCTCGGTGTCCGTCGACCGCGACAGTGCGACCGTGTCGGTCAGCGTCGCGAAATCGAAAGCCGAGATCCGCCGCGAGCGGGTGTTCGAGTTGCTCGACCGCGTCGGCCTCAACGAGGAACACTACTACCGCTACCCCCACCAGTTCTCGGGCGGCCAGCGCCAGCGGGTGGGCATCGCCCGGGCCCTGGCCCTCGAACCGGAGTTTCTCGTGCTGGACGAACCCGTCTCGGCGCTCGACGTGAGCGTGCAAGCCCGGATCATCAACCTGCTCGAAGAGATCCAGGACGAACTCGGGCTCACCTACCTGTTCATCGCCCACGACCTGGCGGTGGTCCGGCACATCGCCGACCGCGTCGCGGTCATGTACCTCGGGAACATCGTCGAACTCGGTCCCGCCGAGTCGGTCTACACCGACCCCTCACACCCCTACACGCTCTCCTTGCTCTCGGCCATCCCGGGGAGCGGGTCGCCGTGGTCGGGCGAGCGAGTCGAACTCCGCGGGACACCCCCCAGCCCGCGGGACCCGCCGGAGGGCTGTCCGTTCGCGACGCGGTGTCCGGCGAAGATCCGCCCCGACGACCCGGACCTGGACGAGGAAACCTGGCGTGCGCTCGACGAACTCCGGGTGGTCTTCCGGACCCGCTCGCGGGCCGAGTTCAGCACGCTGGAGACGCTCAGGGGACTCGTGGGCGCCGAGGTCGACCCCGAATCCGTCGAAGAAGCCGTCGACGACCTGCTCGGGGACCGCGAGTTGCCGCCCGACGCCCGGGCGACCGTCGACGAGGCCGTCGACCTCGCCGTCCACGGAAACGATGCCGAGGCAGCCGCGTTGCTCCGCGACGCGTTCGGGTCGCGCTGTGACGAGGAACTCCCCGACGTCTACCAGCGCGACGAGGGCTGGAAACACCGCTGTCTCCGCCACGAGTCCGGCTACCGCGACGCCGCCGAGACCGTCGACGCCCGCGAGCGGGACGACGGGAACTGAAGACGACCGCGAGGACGGCGCGACACTGTCTTCGACTCGTTCACAGCCACTCGTCGGGGAGTTCGTCCCGGTGTTCGTCCAGCAGTTCGAGTAACGGTTCGACCTCCTCGAATCGGGGCCCCCGGACGATCTCACCGTCGTCACGGTCCCACTCGACGAACCCGTAGTCTTCGAGTTTCGGCAGGTGGAGGTGATACATCGTGACGCGCCGGTCGAGTCTGTCTCCTGTCGCTACCCCTCCGTCGGTGTCTCCCGCCGACCGTCCGCCGTCGGTTTCTCCGTCCGGCGTGGCGACGGTCTGGGGGTTGGCCTCCAGCAACGCGAGTAGCAAGTCACGGCGGTCACCGTCGGCCAGGATCTCGAGAGCGTCGTCGAGCGAACGCCCCGCTGTGAGGTCGCCGGTCATACACACGATAGGGCCCCGAGTCGAATGAACTGTCGAGATTTTCACGCTGTTCCAACTTTGTGAGGAAACGGGTGACAGATCGGGCCTGATCGGGAGCGTGCTACCGCGTGTCGTCGGTCCAGACGACGATCCCGCCGTCACTATCGACGACGACGTCGACCCCGTCGTAGGTAAAAGAGACGCGAGTCGTCGCGTCGCTGTCGTGCGTGACGAGGGCGTCCAGTGCGTCCGTGTCGACCACGCGTTCCAGGATCGGGAGGTCGAGTGATTCCCGACCGGTCGCGTCCGCAACCGCCTCGATGACGGCGCCGCTCGGGGACGTTCCGTCACCGTACTCGTACCGGGCCGGATCTCCCACGGGGGCTCGTTCCGGTGCGGGCGCATCATCGTCGGTCACACCGTTCCCTCCAGTGGTACTCGCGTCACGGCACTCCCTCCGGCGATACTCTCGTCACTGCGAGACCGACACGCCAGCTGACTCGCTGGCCGTGTGGGCACCCCATGTACCTGAAGACGACGTGGTGATACAAATACTTGCTGTGATAGATCGAGTGAAATTATCGTCAACTGCGGTCGTCGGCGAGTTGCCAGGTGAACATCGCGCGCAGGACGACGACGAGACTGTTGGTCTCGCCTGAGCCCCAGATAGCGGTTTCGTCGCGCGGTTCCGGCGGATAGTCGCCGTCACCTGGGACGAGGACGCTCACGAGGGTCCGCTCGCGGTCGACGAGGAGGAGGCGCCCGGCGGGGTCGTCCGACCAGTCCCACAGCGAGTCGAACCCCTCCGCGCCGCTGACCGCACCGCGGATCTCCGTTTCGACGGGCTCGGAGATGCCCGCCAGCCTGACGGTGACGTCGCGCTCGGTCGCCGCGTGCAGCCGCTCGACGACGCGGTCGGTCAGCAGCGATTCGACGGTCATGAAGATGACCTCGTCGTCGGCGCCGTCGACGAACTCCGCGAGTCGCTCGGTGACGGCGTCGCGACCCCTGACGGTCCAGACGCCGCGTTGTTCTGTCGTCCGTGGGGTCTGCTCCAGGCCCTCGAGGGACTCCAGCAGGACGTTCACCCGGTGGGCGTGGGCCTGTTCGAACTGCCGGGCGGCCGTCTCGGCGGAGACGACCCAGAACCGCTTGGGGTCGGACTGCTGGACGTCGACCAGGCCCCACTTCTGGAGTTCCTCGACGGCGTCGTAGACGCGTGTCCGCGGGACCGCGGCGGCGTCACTGACCTCCCGGGCCGTCCCCTCGCCGAGACTCGCGAGCGCGACGAACGTCCGGGCGGCGTACTCGCTCAGCCCCAGCTCGGCGAGTTGTTCGACTGCCGTGGACCAGGACTGGTCCGGCGAATCGGGCGACATGTGTATCAAAGTCGTCGGGAACTGCGACGGTCGACAGTATAGACACACGGCGACAGAGAGGTTGGGACCCGTCCCGTTGCCGTGTGCCATCCTACGGTGTGGCCCCGTGCCCTAAAGCTCTATTGTGAGGAAGTGAGTGAATAGCTGACTGGGGCGAGAACGACAGTCCGTCTCCGGGTCCGGCGGGCCGAACTGCTGTCACCAGATCAGTGACGCCGGTCCACAGGGGGAAACGACTTTCCGCGTGAGTAGTCAACAGACGGCTAGCTACCGATCCGTCGGTAGAATTGGTTGGGACCCATGGATAAACTCTCGAATCAGGACGAAGCGATCGAGTTGCTCCAGCAACTCGGTCTCAAGGAGTACGAGGCGAAGACATTCGTGGCACTCACACGGGTGCCACGAGCGACAGCAAAGGAGATCAGCACGATCTCCGAGGTACCCCGGACCAGGGTGTACGACGCGACGCGGGTACTGGAGACGAAGGGGCTCATCGAGACACAGCACTCCAGCCCGCAGCAGTTCCGGGCCGTCCCCGTCGAGGAGGCCGTCGAGACGCTCAGGCGGGAGTACGACTCGCGGATGGACACGCTCAGGGAGGCGCTCCAGGGGGTCGAACCGGTCGAGTTCGACGACGACTCGGGGCCGACCCACGAGGTCTGGGCGCTGACCGGGGACGCGACGATCTCCGAACGGACCCGGCGGCTGGCCGAGGAGGCCAGCCGCGAACTCGTCCTCGTGATCGGACACAGCGGCGTGTTCACCGACGAGCTCGCCGCCGCGCTGTCGGCGGCCGAGGAGCGCGGCGTCTCCGTCATCGTCGGCACGATCGACGATTCCCTGCAGGACCGGGTCGAGACGACGCTCCCGGGCGTGCAGACGTTCATTACCGGACTCAACTGGCTGACCGAAACCGCAGGCGACGGCGACGACACGGAGATCAGCCGACTGCTCCTGGTCGACCGGAGCACGCTCCTCGTCAGTTCCTTCGTCGAGACCGACGCCGGCGCCCGGAAGCAGGAACACGCGGTCTTCGGCCGTGGCTTCGACAACGGGTTCGTGACGATCGTCCGTCGGCTCATGGCCACTGGCCTGGAAGTCGACGGCCGGATCGAATCCGACGGCGACGTCGAATCTGACGGCGGTGTCGACCCCGACGACGAAGTCGGCCGCGACGAGGGAACCGAACCCGGCGACGACGTCGAACCCGACGAGTGAACGGGGGGCCGGCCCGGACGTCCGCGGTTTCCGCTCGCGACGCAGATCGACCGAGCCAGACCCGATTCGATAGGTCCTGACGCAGTCCAGTCGGCTCGGTTTCCATCCAGTCAGCTCGGTTACCCAGTCGGCTCTATCCGGCTATTTGCCGGTTTTCGCAACGCTTTCGACGGCCGCTGCGGAGACGCGCGTCTGGCGAGGACACAGTCGAGAGCGGAGCGTACGGCGAGTCACCGTCGCCCACCGGTCACGTTTCCCCGTCCGTCAGAAGTCACCGAGACGGGACTGGTCGCCGCCGTCGGTGAAGTCGGCAGCTCTCTCGATAGCGCGCTCGAAGGTCTCGCGCTGTGAGGGGTCGTACAGCGACGCCGCGGGGTGGACACAGACCAGGACGCTCCGGGGGGTTTCGCCGAGTCTGGCCTCGGTGACGTCGCCGGCCTCGTTCGTCACGGCGACCGACCGTTCGAGGAGGTGTTCGGCGGGTACCTTGCCCAGCGTCACGACGACGGCCGGGTCGACGAGGTCGATCTCGCGTTCGAGATAGCCCCGGCAGTTGGCGAGTTCCGCATCCGTCGGGTCGCGGTTGTCCGGCGGGCGACAGCGCACGCAGTTGGTGATGCGGACGTCCGAGCGGTCGAGGCCGGCGTCCCGGAGTGCCTCGTCGAGGACGTCGCCGCTGCGCCCGACGAACGGCTCGCCCTCTTCGTCTTCGGTCGCGCCGGGGGCCTCGCCGACGAACAGGAGGTCCGCGTCGTCCGGCCCGACACCGTTGACAATCTGGCTCCGGCTGTCCACAAGCTCCTCGCAGCGCTCGCAGGCCGTCACTTCGAGTCCCGCCATCTCGCCGTCCATACGGAGAGTCGGCGCGGCACGGGCAAAAAACTCGCCCGGTTCGACTGCCGGTCAGTTCGTATCGCCGGTATCGGGCCGTTCGTCCCCAGTCGCGTCGCCCACGAACGCATCGTCTGCGGCGCGGGCGGCGAGTCTGGCGACACGCAGCGGTTCGGGTCGGCCGCCTTCGGGCGTGAACGTGCGGACGGCGTCGGCGGCTTCGTCGTCGTCGATGCCGACCGCGCGGACGAACAGCGTCTCGTCGTTGACGACCAGGCGCTGGCGCGCTGGCTGGCGCCGGTAGGTCGCGAGGCGCTCGTCGAGGGCGTCACCCGAGAAGGCCTCCCGGAGCGCGCCTTCGAGCCCGGGGCTCTCCTCGAAGGAGACCGAGAGGACCGGCCGCTCGACGGCGTCGTAGATCACCGGCAGGTCGAGGAGGTTGAACCAGGCGGGGGCGACCCCCGCGAGAAAGACGTAGCGGACGTCCTCGCGACCGAGGCGGTCGAACAGCGAACGGACCGTCGCGGTGGCGTCGGTACCCCCGACCGTACAGGTACCGAAGACGAACCCGTCGGCGACGCGGTCGGCGCGGACGACCGCGCCCGCCAGCGTGCTCTCGGTCCCGCGAAACGACTCCGCCAGTCCCAGGGCGCGAACCCCGGCCCTCATCTCACGTGTTGTCTTTGATCTCGGCTAGCCTGTCGAGTAACTCGTCGTTCGAGGCGTCGAACTCGTATTCCACGTTGCCATCGTGGGTGTTTTCGCCCGTGGAGACCCCGTCGTCGTCTTCGAGGTCTGTGTCGTACTCTTGATTCTCCTGTTCAGACTCGTCGTAGCTCCCGAACCCCATACAAGTATGTATAGAATGTTCATGTTGAAAAAAGCCCCGGCGAAATCACCCCTATCTCGAGTCAAACTGATCACACGTCCGGCCGTCGGGAAGCGATTCGAGGGACGGCCCACCAGCCGTGGCGCGCGTCGGCAGGGGCGCCAGACTCAAGCGCCGCGGGGCCGACCCATCGCCCATGGAAGTCGTAAACGTCACGGCGGACGCGGAGACGTTCACCTGCAACGCCTACCTCGCGCCCGAGCGGTCGCCGACACTGGTCGACGCGGGGTCTATGGACGGTGTCGTAGACGTCGTCCGCGAACACACCGACGAGGTAGACCGGGTCGTCCTCACGCACCAGCACGGCGACCACGTCGAACAACTCGACGCCGTCGTCGAGGCCTTCGACCCGGACGTCTACGCCTACGACGACCACCCGCTCCGGACCCACGAGATCACCGACGGCGACGTCGTCACCGTCGGGACCGAACAGTGCGAGGTCGTCTACACGCCGGGCCACGCCGACGACCACGTCTCGTTCGTCTCGGACGCCTCGCTGTTCTCGGGGGACGTCGTCGTCCACGACGACGGCGCCTTCGACTACGGGAGTTTCGGCCGCACGGACTATCCGGGACAGTCCCGGGAGCGACTCGTCCAGTCTATCGAGACGCTCCTCGACCGGCTGCCCGACGGTGTCGAGGGGATGTACAGCGGTCACGGCGGCGTCTTTCACGGCGACGTCCGCGACGTGGTACAGACGGCACTGAAACGCGCCGAGAAACGAGAACCGAAATATCCGGACGAGTAGTCGTCGGGAGTAAAAGCGGCCGCGAGAACGGGCCGATCTACGCGTTCCGTCGCTCTTTGCTCTTGCGCCGGAGGTTGGAGTAGCCACACTTCCGGCAGTTGTCGGCTCCGACCGGGTTGCGGGCGTTACAGCGCATGCAGATCAGCTTCGACAGAACGCGGTCTTCCGCGGGTTCGAACTTGGGCATACCCCCTCTTTCCCGTCGGCGCGGTTAAGCGTTCTTCTTCGCACTGGGGCCTGCCACCAGGGGGCCACACGGCGGTGCTCGCGGGGTTTATTCCACTGGCACCCCTCTTTCGGGGCATGACGTCGCTGTACGACCGCCTCGCCGACCTGTCGCTCGAGATCGAGGGGTTCGAGTTCGAGACACACGAGATGGACACCTCCGCCGGGTTCACGCGGACGACGACCGTCGTGACCCTCCACGGGCCCGAGGAGACGGGCCGCGGCGAGGACGTCACCTACGAGACCGACGACCACGAGGTGCTGTGGGCGGCCCGCGACGCCGAGGACCTCGACTGGGACCTGCCGGGGTCGTACACGCTGGATTCGTTTTCGACACACCTCGAGAGCGTCGACCTGTTCCCGGAACCCCCGACGCAGGAGACGTTCCGCCACTACCGTCGCTGGGCGCTCGAGAGCGCGGCGCTGGACCTGGCACTCTGGCAGGCCGACACTGACTTCGCGTCCGCACTCGGTCGCGAGTACGACCCGGTCCGGTTCGTCGCCTCGACGCGACTGGACACCGCCGACGGCGGCGAGAGCGGTGACGGCGACTCCGGGGCCGACTCCGCCGTCGAGGCCGAACGCGCGGCCCCGAGCGCCGACCGGATCCACCAGTGGCTCGCTATCGACCCCGACCTGGCGTTCAAACTCGACCCGACGAGCGAGTGGGACCGTGCGTTCTGCGAGGAACTGGCCGAGACCGGCGCGGTGCGGATACTCGATTTCAAGAACTACTACGAGGGGACCGACGTCGACAGCGACCCCGACCCCGACCTCTACCGGCGGGTCGCCGAGGCCTTCCCCGACGCGATCCTCGAAGACGCGAAACTGACCGACGAGACGCGCGACGCGCTCGCCGGCACCGAGGACCGACTCTCCTGGGACTACCCCATCACCGGCGTCGAGAGCGTCGAACGGCTTCCCATCGAACCGCAGTGGCTGAACGTCAAACCCTCTCGCTTTGGCAGCGTCGAGTCGCTGCTCGACACCGTCGAGTACTGTCTCGACCACGACATCACGATGTACGGCGGCGGGCAGTACGAACTCGACGTGGGGCGCGAACACCTCCACGCGGTCGCGTCGGCCTTCTACCCCGACTCGCCGAACGACGTCGCACCGAGAGCCTACAACGTCCCGGAACCCCACGCCGACGTCCCACCGAGTCCGCTAGAACCGCCCGTCGACCCCACTGGTCTCTCCTGGGACGGAGACTGAGCCCCGGAACGGGGTCGGCGTGACGGTTCGTCGGCGACCAAATGTGAATTGTTTACAAGGATCCGGGTAAACAATTCGATAGCATGGGAGACAACGACACGGTCTCGCGGCGGGTGTATCTCGCCGCAGGTGTGGCTGGTGTGGCGACGCTGGCGGGGTGTCCTGGTGGTTCGGGGACCGGGACGGCACCGCCGAGTGGCGGCGAGGGACAGAGCGGTGACGGAGACAGTAGCGACGGCAGCGACGGCAGCGACGGCAGCGACGGCGGTTCCGGCGACGGCGGCGCGGGGAGCGGCGGGGACGGGTCGGACGGTGCGAGCGACGATGGGTCGGGAGACGATGGCCGCTACTCGGACCAGACTGTGCTGGTCGACCAGGTCGGCTACCGGCCGGGCGACGAGAAGCGCGCGGTCGTGCGAGCCGACGCCGAGTCGTTTGCCGTCGTGGACGCGGAGAACGGGGCGGAGGTGACGAGTGGCGACCTCTCGGACCCCGTCACGGACGGTGCTTCGGGCGACACCGTGTGGCACGCGACCTTCGGCGACCTCTCGGAACCGGGCGAGTACGTCGTCTCGGCCGCCGGCGTCGAGTCGGCACCCTTCGCCGTCGAGGACGGCGTCTGGGGGCGGACGCTCGCCGAGGTGGGGCGACGGTTCACCCTCCGGCGAGCCAACACCGCTATCGACGACCCCGTGACTGGGCTCTCGCTCGAACCGGGTCATCCCCAGGACCGCGAGGCGGAGCTGTACTTTTCCGACGAGTTCCACGACGAGGGCGACACGCTGGACGTCCACGGCGGCTGGTACGACGCCGGCGACTACGGCAAGTACGTCCCACCGGCGGCGGTGACGGTCGGCCAGTTGCTCCTGGCGTACGAACGGTACCCCGATACCTTCGAGGTCGGGCAGTTCTCGATGCCCGGGGACGTGAGCGGCCCCGAGCGCGACGCTGGACTGCCTGACCTGCTGGCAGAGGCGAAGTTCGAACTGGAGTGGTTCGAGCGGATGCAACGGCCCGATGGCGCGCTCTATCACAAAGTTGCGGGGTCGCAGTGGCCGGGGATGAACGTCCGACCGGCCGAGGATACTCAGCCGCGATACGTCTTCGGACTCTCGACGTACGGGACGGCGATGGCCGTCGGCGCCTTCGCGATGGGCGCCCGGATCTACCGGTCGTTCGACGCCGACTTCGCCGACCGGTTGCTCGAAAACGCCGTCGCGGGCTACGAGTACCTCCGGGACAACCCCAGTGCCGCCTTTCGCTCGGACGACGGCCAGAATGACGGCTCGGGCGCCTATCGCCAGGACACCGACCGCAGCGAGCGCTTCTGGGCGGCGGCCGAACTGCTCAAGACCACTGGCGAGGCGCGCTACGCCGAGTACATCCACGCCGAACTCGAAGACCAGGTGGGCAGTCGGGCCCGCCACGCGGGCTGGGGTGACGCCAACCTGCTCGGCAAGTGGGCCTACTACACGGCCGACGCCGGGAACGACGACCACCGGGAGACGATCGCCGGGGAACTGACAGGGGCGGCCGACGACCTCGTGACCCACGTCGGCGACCAGGGATACAACGTCTCGCTGGGTGCCAACGACTACTTCTGGGGGTCGAACGCTATCGCGCTCGGGAACGGTCTGCTCCTCCTGCTCGCCGACGCCGTCGAGTCGAACGCCGACTACAGGGCGGCGGCGCGCGACCAGATCCACTACGTCCTCGGCCGGGCACCGACCGACCACAGCTACGTCACGGGGTCGGGCGAGCGCGCCGCCCAGAACCCCCACAGCCGACTCGTGGCCAGCACGGGTATCAACGTGCCCGGCAACGTCGTCGGCGGCGCCAACCACGACGGCGGTGACCCCGAACTCGACGCCTACCTCGCCAGCCAGGACCCCGCGCCGGCCAAATCCTACCTCGACGTCCAGCCCTCCTACGCCTCGAACGAACCCGCGCTGGACTACGCCGCACCGCTGGTCCCGCTACTCGCCGCGTTCACCCCCGCCAGCGCCGTCGACATCGAGTAAAATCCGGCTTTCAGATTCTCACGAGCCCGATACGCGTCTATTCTCGGACATCTAGTAGGCATATTTATATGACTTAGAGATCATTTACTGGTATGGTTCGAAGACAGCAGTTGCGATCCGGCGGGGAGACAGCGCGATGACGGCCGGGACAGGGGACGTGACGGAGGCCGAGCGGGTACCGGAGGCGGGTCCGGTGACGGAGTCACAGACGGGGTCGACGGGGCTCGCGCCCAACGTCGCGGCGGCGCTGGCGTATCTGTTCGCGCCGCTGGGCGGGGTCGTGATGTACGTTCTCGAAGGCGAGGACAACTTCGTGCGGTTCCACGCGCTCCAGGGGATCGCATTCGGGGTCGCGCTGATCGCCGTCTGGCTCGGGGTCTTCGTGATCAACTTCGTGCTGGGGTTCGTCCTCGGTGACGTCCCGTTCATCGGGTTCCTGCTGGGGCTCGTGAGCTTGCTGATCACGCCGGTGGTCGCGTTCGGTATGTTCGGCGTGTGGGCGTTCCTGACCTACAAGGCCTACAAGGGCGAGCGGTTCCAGCTCCCGGTCCTCGGGTCGTTCGCGAACTCCAAGTAACCGGTGGCGCCGACCACGGCGGTCGGTCCGGGTTCGGTTCGTCTTCGTGCGGTCGTTTTTGTCTGTTCGAGCGGAGCGCCGTGACGAGACGCGAGTGCTCGCCCTCGACTTCGACGGGGCGTCTGAACGGTCGGTTCTCCGGCCAGTCGACCGCCGTTCGAACCGTCGGTCAACACAGCTAGTGCGAACAGTTACATGAGATGCGCGTGATATCTCGCCATGGTTCGGCGGTATCGAGTGAAACCGCCCCGGGGGGACGGGGCCCCGGACACGGACCGGAGCACACGACAATGACAGACGACAAATCTGACGAACCTGGTGTCAACGACGAAACCGTCATCCGGAATCCCAACGAGGACGACGACGGTGAGTCGAACGGGCGGGGCCAGCCGACGACGGGACAGGGCCAGCCCACAACCGGGCAAGACGGGTCGAACGGACAGAACCAGCCCACGACTGGGCAGAATCAACCGTCGACAGGTGCGAACCAGCCTACGACCGGCGGAAGCCAACCGTCGACGGGGAGCAACCAGCCCACGACCGGGCAGAATCAACCGTCGACGGGGAGCAATCAGCCCACGACCGGACAGAACCAACCGTCGACAGGTGGGAACCAGCCCACGACCGGACAGAACCAACCGTCGACGGGGCAGAACCAACCGTCGACGGGTGGCAGTCAACCGTCGACTGGACAGAGTCAGCCCACGACCGGTGGCGGAGAGTCGGCTGGCGCGTCGACACAGGCGACAGCGACGTCCGGTTCGAGTGGCACGGGTCTGGACCCGAACCTCGCGGGCGCGCTGGCGTACCTGTTCGCGCCGCTGGGCGGGATCGCGATGTACGTCCTCGAGGACGACGACTTCGTCCAGTTCCACGCCGTCCAGGGGATCGCATTCGGCGTCCTGCTGTTCCTCGCCTGGATCGGAACCACCGTCGTCTGGTTCCTCGGAAGCGCGCTGCTGGCGGACTTGCCGGCCATCGGGATCCTGTGGACCCTGGTGTCGTTTCTGATGTACCCCGTCGTGGGGTTCATCGGGTTCGCACTCTGGGCGTTCCTGACCTACAAGGCCTACCAGGGCGAGCGCTACGGCCTGCCGGTCATCGGCGGCTTCGCCGGGTCGAACTAGACGGCGGACACCGACTGCAGTCCAGGTTGTCGGTCGTGGCGGTCGCCACACGGCGGCCGTCGGTCACTCGTCGGCGAGGTAGTCGTCCTGGACCGCGAGGACCGCCGTCGAGTCGTCGCAGTCGGCGTAGCGCCGGAGCGGTTCCTCGTTGAGTTCGAGAAACGTATGTCCCCAGGTGAACTTCGAGAGGAGTCGCTCGGCCTGCTCGCGCTCGCCGAGGATACAGAGGGCGCCGGCGAAGGCTTCGACCGTGTTGAGCCGGAAGGGCGTCCCGTAACTCACCGGATTGGCGGCGACGAGGAAGGGCAGCGACCGGTGGACGCCAGCGAGGGCGTCGACCTCGCGTTCGGCGGTCTCCCAGGAGCAATCGAGGGCGACGAGTCGGTCGCGTCGGGCGCCGGTCCCCTCGCGGTCGGCCGCCGAGAGCGCGCGGTCGGCGAAGGGATCCAGCACGATCCCGGGCGGCGTCGAACGCGTCGAGCGGTGTAACTCGACGAGGTCGAACCGGGCGAGCTTCCGGGCGGAACACTTCTCGGGGTCGTCGTCGCCCTCGTAGCGCACGTGCAGGTCCACACCCCCCGTAGACGACCCCGCGAGAAAAACCGCTCGGCCCCAGTCACGTGCGTCGATCCGCCGCGGATCGGTAGTTTCAGGGCGTGAAAAGGCCAGAAAGCATAAATGCGAACACGTCGAGTGTGTGGAATAATGCTATCCGAGGGTGTCACTGCGCCGTCCGTCGTGCTCCCGGGGTACGTGGACGGAGACCGCGAACGGGTCGACCTCGGCGCCGCTCTCGGCGATGGGATCGTCGTTCTCGCCTTCTACCCCGCAGACTTCAACCCGGCGTGTTCGATGCAGTCGGCCGATCTGGGTGATCTCGACCTGTTTACGATGCAGAAAGACGTCTCGGTGTTCGCCGTCTCGCCCGACAGCACGTACAGCCACGAGGCGTTCGCCGAGCGCTACGGCCTGCGCGTGCCGCTGCTGTCTGACGTCGACGGCGAGGCGGCGGCGGCCTACGACGTCGAACTGGAGACCGAAACAGGCGAACCGCTCTGCCAGCGGGCAGTGTTCGTCGTCGACCACCGGGGCGAGGTCGTCTACGCCTGGGCGACCGACGACCTCGAGGAGCGCGTCGACGTCGACCCGGTCAAGCGGGCGGTCGGCGATATCGGCGGCGACGAGACGGCACTGGAACGCTACCGACTGGGCGTCGAGCGCTACGCCGAGGGTCGCGAAGCCTTCACCGGGGCGATGGCCGATTACGAGGACCGCGAGTGGATCCCGGCGCGGAGCGGGTTCGCCGAGGCCGAACCGGCCTTCGCCGAGGCGGCCGACCACCTCGACACCGCGGTGCGGTTCGCCGAGACGGCGACCTTCGAGACGGTGGCCGACCGCGCCGAGGAGAAAGCCGACACGCTCCGACACGCGGCCGACTGGCTATCGGAGTCGGCCGACGCGCTGGCGGGCGGGCGCGGCAAGCAGGGTGCCGAATACCGCGACGACGCCGAGCGACTGATCGACACCGCGAGCGACCTCCCGGATCCGCCCGAACCGGACGCCTTCTCGCTGTCCGAAGCGGGCATCGAGTCCGACGACTCGGTCGTCGTCGGCTCCGGTGACGACCAGGCCTACACCGTCCAGGACGACGCCGCCGCGGTCGGGTCGGACCTGGCGGTCGACGACGCGGCACTGGACGCTGCGGTCGAGGGCGAGGGCGAGGGCGAGTACGCGAACGGCACCGCCGACGGCGAGTACGCGAACGGAACCACCGAGGGTGACGCCGTCGACGGCGACCTGGAGATGGACGTCGACCTCGCAGACGACGGGGACGAAGCGGGTGACACGCAGGCGGCCGCCGCTGGTGGAACCGATCAGGGCGGGAGCTACGCCCGTGGCGGTGGGGCGGGACCGACCGAGGGGTCGGCCATCGAGGGCGACACCGTCGAGGGGGACCTGGAGATGGACGTCGACCTGACAGCCGACGACACTCCGAAGCGGTACGGTGGCGAGGACGAACCCGATGCCGGAGACGCTGACGCTGGTGCTGACGACGGTGGGGCTGGTGCTGGAGACACTGAAACTCACGCTGGCGACGCTGGAACTGGTGCTGGGGGCGCCCAGGCCGGAGCTGGCACCGGGAGTTCCGTGTCCGGTGAGGGTGCCGGCGGCGACGCGAGCGGAGCGGACGGCGGCGAGCGTCCGGGTGCGGGCGGTGAGCCGGGCACAGAGCGCGGGCCAGGGGGTGAGGCGGACACAGAGAGCGACCCGGCGGGCGAGGAGGCCGTCGAGGAACTCGAGCTCGCGGACCCGACAGACGGCGAGGACGACGAGGACGAGGACGACGAACGGGCCGACTGGGACATCCCCGGCCAGTAGCGCCCACCGGGGGTGAGAGCGGACCGAGCCCCGGTCGGGCAGGTCGGATGAGCCAGGTGGCTCGGGCGGGTCGGGTGATCCCGGCCGCGACAGTGATCCAGCGGGGTCGCTCGTCGAGTGACACAAGAGGCATATAGCTCGACCGTATGACCCCATACGATGGCCCTCTCGGACGTTTTCCTCAGCCCACTCGGGCTCGCAGCCGCCGCGCTTGCGATCCCTGTCGTCCTGCTGTATCTCATCCGTCCGGACCCCGAGCGGTTCGAACTCCCGACGTTCCGGTTCCTGGCAGAGGAGGAGCGCCAGCGAGCGACCCAGCCGCTGATCGAACGCCTCTCGCGAAGTCTGTTGCTCCTGATCCAGGTCCTCGCGATCCTCGCGCTGGCGGGCACACTCGCCGCCCCGTACGTTCTGGTGTCGGAACGCGCCGTCGTCGAGGAGACGATCCTCGTCGTCGACACGAGTGCGAGCATGGCAACGACCGACGGCGGCGACGCACGATTCGACCGTGCGATCACCGCCGCTCGCGAGGAGGTCACCGACACCACCTCGATCGTGACGACCGCCGGCGGGGGGACGGTGGTACTCCGGCGCTCGCCGCCGAGTGACACCGAGCGGGCGCTCTCGAATCTCGCGGTGAGCGATGCCCCGGGCGATCTGGAGGGTGCGATCGCCCAGGCGCGAGCGCTGGCCGGCGAGAACGTGCGTATCGTCGTCGTGAGCGACTTCGCCGGTGAGGAGTGGGCCGACGCCGTGCGGACGACCCGCGCACAGGGCACCAGCGTCGTCCTCCGGCAGTTCGGCGGCGAGGTCGACAACGTCGGCTTCGTCGACCGCCAGTTCTCCGGTTCGGACGTCACGCTCGCGGTGAAGAACTTCGGGACCGACTCGGTGACCCGAACCGTGACGCTGGGCGAGCAGGAACGCGAACTGACACTCGGGCCCGACGACGTCGGCTCGGTGACGTTCTCGGTGCCCGCGGGCGGCGGCCGGGCGACGATATCGCCTGGCGACGCGTTCGCGACCGACGACGAGGCGACCGTTGCGGCGCCCGCCGACCCCACGGTGGACGTGCTCGTGTTGACCAACGACCGCAACCGCTTTTTGACGACCGCGCTCGACGTCCTCGACCAGGTCGAGTTGACCGTCGACAGCCCGCCGACGACCGTCGAAGACGACTACGACGTCATCGTCTACAGCAACGTCGACAGCGAGTCGCTGCTCCCGGGGAACGTCGCAGCCGGAGAGGAAACCCTCGCGGACGGCGGGGGCGTCGCCGTCCAGGCCCAGAACCCGATGCCCGACTACGGCGGTCTGTCGCTGCTCGACCCGGGCCAGGTGGGGACCGCGCCGACCGTCCGGCGGGCAAACGCGAGCGAACTCACACGCGGTATCGACTTCCAGCCCCCCGAGGAGTACCTCACGGGCTCGCTGCGCGAGGGGCAGTCGCTCGTCGAGTTCCGCGACGGGTCGCCGCTGATCGCCACCGCACAGCGCGACGGCGGTCGCCTGCTCTACTACGGCTACATCGAGGAACGGTCGAGTTTCAAGTACAACTACCAGTACCCGGTGTTCTGGAAGCGGGCGGCGTTCTACCTGGCCGACCGGGGGACGCTGCCCGAACTGAACCACGAGACGGGCGCGACCGTCCGGTTCGGCAGTGAAGACGTCGACGGCCCAGACGGGAGCGTCGACGGGCCGACGGTCGACCTCCAGCGGGCGGGCTTTTACACGACGGCGTCGCGCCGGGAGAGTGCCACACTCCTGGACGAGCGCGAGTCGAGCGTCTCCGTCGACGGACTCGAGAACAGACAGGAGGCGGTCGGCAACCTCACCCGGACCGAACAGCGGACGGTCCCGCGACGACTCACCGAGTTCGCCGCACTGGCGGCACTACTCGTCGTGGTCGTCGAGGTTGCCTATATCCGCCGGCGGGGTGACCTGTGATGGTTGGGCGTACGCTGACCGCGGCGGCCGGACCACCGCTCGAAGTCTCGTATACCGTCCGCGAGGGGTTGACCGTTGGCGTCGAACACCTCTGGCCGCTGGTAGCACTGCCCGTCGCGGTCGTCCTCTTCGCGTATCTGATCTTCCGCCGCGGTGACCACGAGCGCGCGGCCTCGACGCGGAGTCGCCGGCTGCTGTTCGCGAGCAGATTTCTCGTCGCGCTGTTGCTCGTGGTCGGCGCGATGGGTCCCTACACCGTCCAGACCCGGGAGACGCCCGGCGAACCGACGGTGACGCTGTTGACCGACGACTCGGCGAGTATGGCGCCTTACGAGAACATCACCGAGCGCCTCGCCGCGGACATCGAGGAGACGGGCGTGCCAGTGACGGCAGCGACGGTCGCCACCGGCACGGACTCGCGTATCGGCGACGGCATCGCGGCCAACTTGCAGGACAACGGGACGGTCGTCTTCGTCTCTGACGGGCGGGTCACGGCGGGGCGGAGCCTCGCAGTCGCGGCCGAGGACGCGCGCCGTCTCAACGCGACGGTCAGCGCGGTCGAACCCGATCCGGCGCGGACGGAGTACGCCGTCGCCGTCTCGGGACCGACGACCGCCAGTGTCGGACTGTCGACCGACTTTAGCGTCTCGCTGACAGGCGTCGACGCCGAGGACTCGGTGCCGGTCACGGTCACGATCGACGGCGAGGAGGTCGCCTCCGAGGAGCTAGCCGGCGACGAGGCGCTCTCGGTCAACTACACCTTCGAGGAGCGCGGCGCCCACGAGGTGACCGCCCGGGTCGACGGCCAGGACGTCTACGAGCGCAACGACGTGTTCTATCACCCGGTGCGGGTCGTCGAGAAACCCGACCTGCTGTACGTCTCGGGCGGAGGCTACCCGCTCCAGGGCTACCTCGCGGATCTGTACGACGTGACGAACGTCTCGGCGGTCCCCACCGACCTGGAGGAGTACTCGGCGGTCGTCGTCCAGGACCGCGCGGCCACACAGGTCGGGAACGTCAGCGCCCTGCAGGAGTACGTCATCGACGGCGGCGGGCTGGTGATGGTCGGCGGTCAGAACGCCTACGAGTCGGGTGGCTACGGCGACTCGCCGGTCGCTTCGTTGCTCCCCGTCGAGATCGGCAACGCGACCGGTGGCACTACCAATATCGTCCTCACGGTCGACATCTCCGGGAGCGCTGCCGAGGGACTGAGCACGCAGAAAGCCATCGCGTTGAACGTCCTGGACCAGCTGGGCGACCGCAACCGCGTCGGCCTGGTCGCCTTCACCGGCGAGGCCTATCGCGTGGCGAGCGTCCAGCGCCTCGAAGGGAACCGGGAGGTGCTCGCCGACCGGATCCGCCGCCTCCAGACCGGCCGCGGCGGGACCGACATCGCCATCGGTCTCCTGGGTGCGAACGACCTCCTGGGACAGCGCCAGGGGACGATCATCCTGCTGTCGGACGGTGCCGACGACGTCGAGCGGCCGGCGGCGGTCGCGAGTCAGCTCGGCACCGAGGGGACGCGCGTCATCACGGTCGGCGCCGGCGAGCGGGTCAACGAGCGGACGCTCGGGACGATCGCCCGCCAGTCGGGCGGGTCGTACTTCGCGGCCAGCGAGACCAACCGCCTGCGACTGCTTTTTGGTGGTGCCTCCCGGCAGTTCGAGGGCGAGAACCTGACGGTCGTCACGCGCGGGACGTTCATCACCTCGGGCGTGACGCTCACCGCCGACCCCGGACAGGCCAACCGGGTGGCGATGAAACCCGGCGCGGAGTTCCAGGTGGCGACGCCCGACGGCACCCCCGCCATCGCTTCCTGGCGGTTCGGCCTCGGTCGCGTCGTCTCGGTCACCAGCTACGCCGAGGACGGCACGCTCGGGCCACTGCTGGAGCGGCCGGATTCACTCGTGGTGACGAAGTCGGTCAACTACGCGGTCGGTGACCCGAGCCGCGGGCAGACGGGCGTCGTCGACCCCGGTAGCGTCCGCGTGGGCGAGCGCACGACTGTGACCTACCGCGGCGAGGACCCGCCGGATCTGGAGAACGTGAGCTTCCGCCGGGTCGGCGAGGGGCGCTTCCAGGGTGAGTTCACGCCGCAGGAACCGGGCTACGGTCAGCTGGCCAACGCGACCTACGCCGCGAACTACCCCGTCGAGTACGGTCGGCTGGGTATCAGCCCCGGGCTCTCGGGGCTGGTCAGTGCGACCGACGGGCAGTTCTTCCAGCCAGACGAGGGCGCCCAGATCGCCCGGCTGGCCCGCCAGCAGTCGACGCGGGTCCGGACTGTCCGGGACTCGTGGGGGTGGGTCGCACTGCTCGCGGCGGCGCTGTTGTTCGTCACGGAAGTCGTCGCCCGGCGGGTTCAAGTGTATCGGGGTCACACCTCTCTGGAGAGTGGTCTCCCGTGAGCGCCCTCGGTAAGAGCCTGAACCTCGGACT
>Ga0207718_100283_pt1 | contig 52749 bp, 59 predicted proteins | sample A23M2SouthBayCA_FD_187749 | JGI IMG/M metagenome (GOLD analysis project Ga0207718, IMG submission 187749) | Aerobic enrichment media microbial communities from Eden Landing Ponds, California, USA - A23 M2 (SPAdes) | ecosystem: Environmental > Aquatic > Marine > Unclassified | place: Emeryville...
CCACGGCGAGATCGACGCCCTCAACGGCGTCACGGAGAACGTCATCGTCGGCAAGCCGATCAAGCTCGGCACCGGCGACGTCAACCTCCGGATGGGCAGCCACACCGGCGGCGGCGCTGCGGACTGACGGATGACGATCTCGCTTTCGGACGACGAGCGACGGGCGATCGTCGTCGCCGAAGAGATCGCGGACGTCACCATCAGGGACTGTCTTATCGACGACGATCACGACCGGATCGCGTTCGTCGTCAAAGCCGGTGAGGTCGGGAAGGCGATCGGCCGGGACGGCGAGACGGTCTCCCGGATCGAAGCGCGGCTCGGTCGGGACGTCACGCTCGTCGAAGACGCGCCGACCCCGGAAGGCTTCGTCGCCAACGCGCTCGCGCCGGCCGCGGTCTACGACGTCACGATCGAGGACCGCGACGAGGAACGCGTCGCCTTCGCCGAGGTCGACCAGGCAGACACCGGCACGGCGATCGGTGCTGACGGCCGCACGATCGAACTCGCTCGCCGACTCGCGGCCCGGCACTTCGAGATCGACGACGTGCAACTCGCGTGACGCCGGCCGTTGTTTCCGTTTCTTTGTCAACGTTTGTGTATCGGAATCAAACGTGTGTTTGTGGCTACGGCAGTCTTATTGTCGTCTGATCAGTAGGTAACGTATGCAGACGAACAGACGAGACCTTTTAGCACGCTCGGGGGCACTGGCCACGGCCGCCCTCGCAGGGTGTCTCGACGATGGCGGAACGCCGACGAGGACGTCGGACGGGGGCGGATCGGACACACCGACCGTGACAGAGACGGAGACACAGTCGGACCCTTCGGCAATCGACGAGGAACGCCTCGCCGAACTGGCGGCCGGCAACGCTGCGTTCGCACTCGACCTGCACGCGCACCTGGCTGGGGACGAAGGGGGCAACCTGTTCATTTCGCCCTACAGCATCTCCGCGGCGCTGGCGATGACGTACGCGGGGACTCGCGGCGAGACGCGCGAGCAGATGGAAGCGACACTCAAGTATACACTCGGCGAAGAAGTCCACTCCGGCTTCGGCGACCTTCGAACGGCTCTCGCCGCACGCGAAACGACGGTCGATCCTCGGAGTGACGAGACCGTCGACGCCTTCCAGCTTGACATTGCCAACGCGCTGTGGGGTCGGGAGGACTACGCGTTCGCCGAGGCGTACCTCGACTTCCTCGACGCGCACTACGACGCCGGCCTCCGACGGGCTGACTTTGCCGGTGATCCCGACGGCGAACGCGAGCGTATCAACGAGTGGGTGGCCGAGACGACCGAGGACCGCATCGACGAGTTGCTGCCGCGGGGTTCCATTACCGCCCAAACGGTGCTGGTACTCACCAACGCCATCTACTTCATGGCGAGTTGGTACCAGCAGTTCGATCCGGAGGAGACCGAAGACGACACGTTCACGGCGTTGGATGGCACCGAGTCGACCGTCCCGTTCATGCACCAGCACCTTCGGACGAACTACGCCGCAGTCGACGGGGCTGAAGCCATCGAACTCCCGTACGTTGGCGAGGACGTCTCGATGGTGTTCCTCCTGCCCGAGGTGGGGGAGTTCGAGGCCTTCGAGCAAACGCTGGACGCCGATCGGCTGTTCGCAATCGTCGGGGAGATGAGTGACGCGGCCGGCGACCTCGCCGTGCCGAAATTCGCGTTCGAGACCGAGGTGCAGTTGCGCGACCCACTGGTTGCACTCGGGATGCCCCTGCCCTTTACCAGCGATGCGGATTTCGGCGGGATGGTCGAGAACGGGGATGGCCCATTCATCGACGACGTGTACCACGATGCCTTCGTCACCATCGACGAGGAAGGGACTGAAGCCGCCGCCGCGACCGCCGTGGTGATGGACGAATCGGCCCCGCCGGAGTGGGGTGAACTCCGACTTGACCGGCCGTTCCTCTTCTGTATCCGCGATCGGCCGACCGACGCCGTGCTGTTTCTGGGCCGTGTCGTCGACGCCGGTGGCGCGCAAGAAACCCAATGACGGCGAACGGTCAGGCGAGCTGTGCGAACGCGAGGTGGCCGTTGATCGACTCGATGTACGCGGAGACGACGTCGCCCTCCTGTGCACCCGGCACGAAGATGGTGTAGTTGCCTTTCTCGGCGACGCCGTCGCCCTTGCGGCCGGTCCCGACGATCTCGACCTCGTAGGTCTTGCCCTCTTCGAGCGTCGGACGGTCGGCCTGCGTGCTGCTCGACGTGGTGCCAGTCTCGACCGGGCGGAAGGCTCCGCAGGCCTGGCAGCGAAGCATCTCGATGCCGTCCTCGGTCGTCAGCACGGTGTCCGGCAGCCCACACTCCGAACAGGTCACGAACTCCGTGACGTAGCGGCCGATCGCGGCGCTGAAATCGTCGGCGTCGAACGAGCCGTTGTATCGGGCGCGGTCCCCGTCGAACTGACCGCTCGTCCCCAGATCGCGCTGGATCGAACGATGGAGGTGTTCGGCCTCTCGCGAGAGGGCTTCGGCGATCTCCCGCAAGTTGGTGAGTCGAGTGAACGCGCCGTCAGTCTGGGCCTCCGGATCGGGGACGGAGAGCCGCTCGTCGCCGGCGGCGGGCCGCTCAGGGAGCGAGTCGTACGCGCGGTCGAGTGCCTGATCGTAGTTCATATCCGTCGTACGTTTTCCAGACGTAAGCCAACTCTGTGAGTCGTGATACACTCCGACACGCCGGTGGCTCTCCATTCGTCCCCGAAACTGTCACTCTTCGATAGTTCCGTCCAGGACGCGCCGATAGAGATCGACCAGATCGTCACCGATGGCCCCAAGCGTGAAGGCTTCGCTCCGCTCGGCAGCCCGCTCACCGAGGCGTTCGCGCAGGTCCGGATCGCGCAATCGGTCGAGTGGCTCCGTGAAGTCAGCGGACGCTTTCAGGCTGTCCTCGCCGTCTTCGAGCCACTCGAAGGTCGGGATGTCCCGGACGACTGGCGGGCGGCCACAGGCCATCGCCTCGAGCAGGGCCATCCCCTCGTTCTCGTTTTTCGTCGGGAAGAAGAAGACGTCGCCGGCCGCGAAGGCCCCACGGATGTCCTCGACGTAGCCGGTGAAGGTGCAGTTCTCGGGGGCGTTCTCGACCAGTCGCGTGGTTTCTCGAGAGCGAAGGAGTCGATCGACGGGGCCGCCGCCGGTCGGGTTCAGATAGCCGAACCAGGCGAAATCGAGATCGGGCATGGCCCGGGCCGTCTCGACGAACGCTTTCAGTCCCTTTCGCGGGATGACGTGACCCACCGTGAAGATGACGGGCGGTTCGAGGTCGTACCGTTGTAGGTATTCCTCGCGAAGCGACTCGAAGCCAGTCAGTCGGTCTGGATCGAAACCGTTCGAGAGGACCGTCTTGGGCGCGTCGGCATACGCTTCGATCACGTCCCGGTTGTATTCAGACGGACAGATCAGGTGATCCGCCAGGGAGTACGCATACTCGAGATACGGACGCATCGGGCGGGCCAGCGTGTTCGAGAAGGCGAAACTCTCCCGGAAGTCCTCCGCAGTCTGGTGGGTGTGAACCACGACCGGGACGCCCGCACGCTTTGCACGCTTCGCATAGTAGATCGATCGCGGCCCCATGTTGTTGAGGTGGAGGATGTCGGCGTCCAGGACGGGTTCGGTCGTGTACTCGACGTTGCGGGCGTCGAGCATCTTCCGCTGGTTTTGCACCGACTGGGCGTGGCCGCCGGTGATGACGTCCTCCCACTCGAAGTAGTGGCTGATCAACACACCTATCGGTGGCTCACGCCCGAGCGTCCAGTAGTTTCCGGAATCAGTCCGGGTCGCCATCGGCGATTCGTCTGCATGTCACACGATACCGGGAATCGCGGATGACTTAATCGTGCCCCGCTCCTAGGGGCCAGTATGAGTGAAGAATCGGGCCGGCGGAACCTCCGCATGCCCAATAGCGACGAAGTGTTCGCGGTCGTCACAGAACACCTCGGCGGGAACCACGTCCGGTTGCGGTGTGCGGACGGCGAGACCCGCATGGGGCGGATCCCCGGCCGCATGAAGTACCGCGTCTGGATCGAAGAGGACGACGTCGTCATCGCCGAGCCGTGGGACTGGCAGGACGAGAAGGCGACCATCGAATGGCGATACGACAACCAGGACGCCGACCAGCTCCGACGAGAAGGCCACATCGAGTGATCCGATCGCGGCGTGAGTGCGGACCGACCGGCAGTGTTTCGATTTTCTCAGTCGTCCCCGTCACGAAACACGCGACCGATTCTGTGTCGTGATACACACGACCGATCAGGACACCCGTATCCGCATCGACGGAAACGGCGACAACGACATCTCGGTGGAGTGCTCTGTAGCGTCGATAGCCGGCACTCGAACACGTCGGAGGGGTTCCTCGACTGGCACTTACTCGGAACCGACTTTCGTGGTCACACGGAATCGTTCGGGCGGACTGAGGATTCCAAAGACGGTCCCCATCGCGTGGACAACTGTGACGAGGGGTGCCAGCGGGAGCGCGAGCAACCAGACGTGGTGGTCCTCGCCGTAGTAGACGACCCCGCGGATGAACCAGAACGCCGTGAACAGCGCCAGCCCCAGTGACGCCGCGAGGAATGCCGCACTGTGTCCCACGGAGGCTCCGAGGGCTGAAAGCGGCAACACGACCAGCATCACGATCGGTGACAGCCCCCACGTGTAGTTTCGTACCCGCGTCAAGAACTCATACCGAAGTGGAAGTATCTTCGCGGTCTGGAGGTTTCCAGCCGACCACCGGCGGCGTTGCTGGAAGAGGTCGTACAACGACGGCGGAGCCTCGTTTCGACAGACTGCGTTCGACAGCGCGAAATCGAAATCGTGCTTCTGAAACGCCGTCCAGACGAAGGCCGTGTCTTCGACGAGCGTCTCGCGGTCCCAGGTGACGGCGTCTTCGACCTCGGTCCGGACGGCGATCCCACCCCCCCAAGCGAACAGCGGAATCGACAGGCGAGCGAACGCCCGTTGTTCGATCTGAACGCCCATCCGGTAGACGTCGGCGAGAAAGCTCAGGCTGGAGCCTGTCCGTCGGGGTTTCTCCCGCAGTTGGACGACGTCGGCGTCGGGCAATCCATCGAAGGACTCAACGATGCTGTCCTCATCCAGGTAGAGAACGAATTCACGGTCGGTCGACAGCGTTTGACGCGCCCACTCCTGGGCACGCCCCTTCCGGACGGCCCGGCTTTCGAAGTCGTCGGGCACGACGTGAACCGTCGCACCCACCACGTCGATGGGTTCTTCCGCGATCACGTGGACGTCTGTCAGTCCGTCGGGCAGGGAGTCGACCGTCTCCTGGACGACGGCTGCGGCGTCTACTGTCATAATTCTCACCTGCACGGCTTCCAGTCCGTATTCGTTCGACGGCGGTTCGTATCCCGATCCAATCACGTAGGTCAGCACCATCCACAGGAGAGCGGTGCCACCGAAAAGGATTGTAACAGTCCAGAGTGCGAGGCCGAACAGCGACCCGAGGCCGCCGTCTGCGGTCGTCGTGGTGGTCGAACTGGCCTCTGCCGGGGCGCGCCCTGGCCCTGTCACGATCGTCGGTGCGAGTATCGTGGCGACTCCACCGACGACCAGCAGCAGGGTGACGGCAATCAATGCGATTCGTTCGGTGTTCATCACGACTGATTTCGGCGTGTAACACCTTGAACTGCCGAGACGCTCCAGAATCGTTTTCACGATTCAGAACCGTTCGTGACGCTTCAAATCGGGACCTCCTCTGGATGGGGCTCCTGATCGCCGTCCCGCTCTACCTCGGCTACTCGCTCCGCAATCGGAATTCTGCGGAGAACGACAGCCAACCGCTGTCGGTTCTCCGTGCGTGTCACGCCCGCTGTGAACTCTTTGATGAGGAGTTCGATCGTCGACAAAGACAGCTCGAGTCGTCTACTGCATGTAACATACGGCGAATCGCTCAGAAAATCCTTTTTGACGGCTGCCGCGGTGGGCCCAAACCAATCGATCCATTAGCGGAGTATTATTCCTATCGAACACAACGACAGAGTACAGTTGCTGGTGCGTTCGACGAGAGAAGCCAGGGGTGGGATTTGAACCCACGCATTCTCGATTACAAGTCGAGTGCTTGAACCACCCAAGCTCCCCTGGCGCAGTCGGTAGTTACTCCTGGCCCTTTGAGTGCGTATCGCTTTCGATCGACTTCTCGACGGTCACGCGATGCGGTTCGTACCCCTGGGCTCGGTAGAACGCCCGGGCGGCCTCGTTGTCGGCCAGGACGTCCAGCATGACGACATTTGCCCCTTCCTCGCGAAGTTCCGCCTCGGCGATCTCGAGGAGTCGCGTCCCGATTCCCTCCTCTCGCCGGTCGGGAACGACGTAGAGGTTTTCGACGAGCCCGCGCGTGACTGTCCGTTCGAGCGTAGCAGATTCGATCGTGAACATCACGAAGCCGACGATGCGATCGTCCGCACGGGCGACCCGGATCCGGCCGGTCACGACGTGGCGACTGATCGACTCGCGGACCTGGGCTCTGTTCGGGGCTGTTGCGAGGTGGGAACCGTAGGCCAGCTGGCCGTCGGCGAGTTCCACCCAGAGATCTGCGAGCGCGTCGACAGCACTCATCGACGGCGTTTCGAGACGCACACCTCCTATCCGTTCCGGCCGAGTATGGATGTTGCGCCCGATCGTCGTGAGGGCATCCGTGCGTCGCAATCCCGCGAACCCGTCTCCAAACAGTCTCAGACTCTGTATTTCGACTCCGAGAGCTGGACGTACCGATCACCGCGATACGACCATCGCTTTCGCCGGTAGCGGAGATAGACGCTGACCCCGTTGCGCCCCGCCGCGAGCGCCTGTCGCTTGCGAGACCCCTTGCTTTCGAGCATCCGTCGAATCGTCCGGAAGCTCCGGTCCCAGTCCGCCGGGGTCATGCCACGAACCAGGTCGGCGAACGTGACGTTCCGGCGCATTTCGGGGCCAAGCGCCTCCTTCCAGGCTGCGTTGTATCGCTGCATATCGTCAGTGGCCGCGAGTTTTCCGGCGATCTTCCCCGTTCGAATGGCCACGTGATCGCCGCCTTCGTGAAACGCGGAGGTCCCGCCCATCGCCCCACCGACGACCGCCACGTTCGCGCCGGTGGGCGACTCGACGGGCCGGGTCGAGGAGATCGGGTAGGCTTCGGTGCCGGATTGCTTGCCCCGGTCCTCGACGATCGGGAAGTCCTCGAGGTCGTACTCGGGGAACTCACGCTGTAGAAGCCGCCGGATGTAGATGCGACCGGGCGGAATGGACTCGTCGTCCGGGTCGAGCAGCGCGTAGTCGTCCCGGTCGTCGATGTCGTCGATGTCCATCCCGATCGGCATCGTCAGGCCGATCCGGGCGACGGTGTCGTCGTTCGGGAAGATCCAGGGGTAGGCCGTGTGGCCGGGCATGACGCCCCACCAGAACTCGATGTGAGCCGGATCGAACAGTTCTGCGGGCATGCGACGGTGTTCCTGGTAGGCGATGTGGTTCGCCCGATCCGGCGAGAGATAGGTCGTTGCGCTCTCGTCGTCCGGCAGGAACTCATCGAGGACGTCGAGGGTCACGGTCCGCTGAGGCCCGTCCGCGAGCACCAGCGCGTCGGCCTCGATCGCCTCGCCGCCAGCGAGCGACAGCGTGTGCGTAGGTGACGGTCCCGAGAGATCCGTCTCGACGTCTGTCACACTCGTCCCGACACGATAGTCGGCACCCGCATCTTCGGCTCGTTGGCGAAGCCAGTCGTCGAACCTGGCCCGATGTACCGTAAACCCGAAGCCGTCGTAGGATCCGTCGAGACCGGTATCAGTGATCCGTAACGATTCGGTGGGGCCGTGAAAGGTCGCGCCGTCGAGTTGTCTGAGTATGACGCCGTCCGGAATCTCGGCCGGGTCCTCTTCCATGATGTCGACCCAGTAGTCGAGAATGCCCGCGGCGTCTGTCGAGTCCGGTCCGAGCACGTCTCTGTCAGCCCGGGGGACGCCCTTCTCGAAGAGTGTGACGTCGGCACCAGCCATTGCTGCCGTACGGGCGGCCGCTGCGCCGCCCGGACCACCGCCTACGACTGCGACGTCTGTCCGCTCCATACCGCAACCCTGACCCGGTGCATCTTAAAGGTCCTGTCCTCGGACTGGGTCGATTGCCGTGTCTACTGTTGAACCCGGCCCACGAATTCGAAGTCACTCTCCCAGTCGACGACCGGCGGCAGGCAATCCGCCGCCATGGACGGTACCCCTGATACCGTCGTCTCCCGTCTGACCGTCCTCCACTGGTCGTCGATTCGCCGGGTAAGTTCGTCGAACGGATCGCCGTTCGCAAGACGGCTGACATCGAGGCTCGCCTCCAGGCGAGCGCGTCGCGTGACCAATCCGAACAGGGTCCGAACTGATGGCGGTACCGCAAGACGAGCGATCAGCCGGTCGACGACTGCTCGGAGTTCGTCCGCGTCGATCGGTTTCGTGACGTAGTCGTCGATCGGGAGCGTCGCGACGGACGGATCGGGTACCTGCCCGGTCACCATGGCGATCGAGCCCTGGAACCCGTCGCCGTCGAGTCTGCGAGCGACGGTATCTCCGTCTATGCCAGGCAGGTCCCGGTCCAGCAACACGATGTCGACGGTCCCGTCAGCGTCCGCGACGGCGGACTCGCCGTCGGCGACCGCCTGGACGTCGTAGTCCTCGGCAAGCCAGAGACGGTGGAGACTCCGCAGATCCGGGTCGTCTTCGACGACGAGAATCGTTGCTGAGACACCCATGTCGGTCCCACCTCTCTCCGGAATGGTCCTATAGGTGACCGTCCGTTCGAACCGTTCACGATCGTTTATTCTCGGATGTGAGTGGCTCTCGGTAGCATTTTCCCGAACGGAGTCACGACCGTTCGACGCCCGCCCGGCCCGCACGCGTACCCTTTTTGCCGTCGCCGTCCGAACACTGAGCCATGCGTGAAACTACTGATAGTGCCCGATGGAGGAGAGGGACGTGAGCACTGAGAGCCCCGACGTTCTCGTCTTACGTGAGAAGCCCCACGGGATTCCGGGGTCCGAGTACGCCGACGCACTCCGGCGGCGACTACCCGAGAACATGACTGTCCGGACGGCACAGACGCCGGCCGAGGAGCGGGCAGCGGTCACCGGCGCGCCGGTCGTCTCGGGCGGGCACTTCCGCGAGGAGCTACTCGATCGCGCCGAGGCCCTCGAACTGTTCGCCTGCATGTACGCGGGCTACGAGCACCTCCCGCTGGAGACGTTCGCCGATCGGGGCATCGCCGTCACCAACGCCGCGGGCGTCCACGGCCCGAACATCGCCGAGCACGTCGTCGGCGCGTTCCTCTCGATCGCCCGGAACTTCGGTCGTGCCCGTCGCCAGCAGGACCGCCACGAGTGGCGGCACTTCCAGTCGTCGGAACTCACCGGGAGCCGGGTCGCCATCGTCGGGATGGGTGCGATCGGGCAGACGATCGTCGAACGCCTGGAAGGCTTCGACGTGACGACCGTCGGCGTCCGCTACTCCCCGGAGAAAGGCGGGCCGACCGACGAAGTGTATGGACTCGACGAGATCCACGAGGCCCTCGTCGGCGCGGAGTACGTCGCCGTCGCCAGCCCGCTCACCGAGGAGACACGCGGACTCATCGGCCGCGACGAACTCCAGACGCTGCCCCCCTCTGCGGTGCTCGTCAACGTCGCGCGCGGGCCGATCGTGGACACGGACGCCCTGCTCGCCGCGCTCAGGGACAATCACCTCCGCGGGGCGGCCCTGGACGTGACCGACCCCGAACCGCTCCCGAACGATCACCCGCTGTGGGACTTCGAGAACGTGCTCATCACGCCCCACGTCTCCGGTCACACGCCCGAGTACTACGAGCGACTCGCGGACATCGTCGCGCCGAACGTCGAGACGATTCTGGCCGACGGGGACCGCGAATCGCTCGAGAACAGGGTCGCTTGATCGTCGCCTCGTCGGTGTCTAGGATCGCTTGACTGTCCGATCGCCGTCTAGGATCGCTCTTGGCGCAACTCGGTGCGTCGGCCGGCCAGGTACCGATCACGGACGGTCAATGCGCCGAAGACGACGAGGATCGCGAACCCGAACCAGGCGAGGACGGCGTCGACGTCGAACCCGGCGATTTCTCCCGCTGGCCCGAACTCACTGATCGCGCCCAGCGTCAGGAGTGCGAGGAGGGCCGCCAAGAACCGGACCCGACCAGTGATCTCCATAGCCTGCTCCTCGCGCAGGTACAGATACAGGTTCGTCCCGCCGTAGATGACACCGAAGTACGCGAGCACGACGGCCCCCAGCACGATGGGATCGTCGAGGTCTGTGAACAGCGAGACCGCGACCAGTCCGGCAGTCGCTATCGCTCCGATGACGAACCGGACCCGTTTTCGATCGGCCATATCTCAACTGTGGGTGGTGTCTACGAAGTAGTTGTGATCCGGTGTCGTCGAGTGAACCGTTGTCTCAAACGTAGCCTTTCTCGACCAGCAATTCGCCGTTGAGGATGCTCGCCCCGGCCGCCCCGCGGAGGGTGTTGTGCGCGAGCGTGTTGAACTGGATCCCGGTCTCGGTCGTCTGGATCCCGCCGACGCTGATCTGCATCCCGTCCTCGCGGTTACGATCGAGCCGGGGCTGCGGGCGGTCGGGCTCCTCGAAGACCTTGATAAGTGGGTCGGGCGAACTGTGGAGGTCCGCGGATGGGTACTCGGCCATCGCTTCGGCGGCTTCCTCGGCGCTGACGTCCGTCCCGAGGTCCGCCCAGACGTTCTCAAGATGGCCGTCGAGCGTCGGGATCCGGTTGCACGACGCCGCGACGTCGGCGTCGAGCCACTCGACAGCTTCCCCGTCGAATTCGCCGAGGAGTTTCCGGGATTCGGTCTCCATCTTTGCCTCCTCGCCGCCGATGTGGGGGATGGCGTTGTCGATGATCTCCATCGAGGTGACGCCCGAGTAGCCGGCCCCGGAGACGGCCTGCAGCGTCGAGACGTCGACGCGCTCGACGCCGAAGGCCTCCTCGAGGGCGGCCAGCGGTGGGACCATGGTGATCGTCGAGCAGTTGGGGTTCTTCAAGAGTGCGCCGTCCCACCCGCGCTGCTCGCGCTGAATTTCGAGCAGATCGACGTGGTCCGGATTGACCTCGGGGATGGTGAGCGGGACGTCCGGGTCCGTCCGGAAGTTCGAGGAGTTCGAGGAGACGACAAAACCTGCCTCGGCGAAGCCGGGTTCGACCGCCTCGCCGACCGAGGAGGGTAACGAGGAAAACAGGAGATCGATGTCGTCGGGAACGACCTCGGGTTCGGTCGGCCCGACCGTCATCTCGGCGACGTGGTCCGGAATGGGTGTGTCGATGCGCCACTTCGCTGCCTCGCGATACGACTTCCCGGCGCTGGTTTCACTTGCGGTCAGCGCGGCGATCTCGAAGTCCGGATGCGGGTCGAGCAGCTGGACGAGTCGCTGGCCCACGGCCCCGGTCGCACCCAGAATTCCGACGTCTACTGGCATGAGTGGAGGATTGGGCGAGGACGGGTCAAAACTGTTTGGATCGCGGGTGCGCCGGTCGCGACTGTGCGTCGCGACCCTCGCCCCGAACATAAACGTATTTGCACGATCCCTTGATTTGTCTCCGCATGGTTGATCGTCCCCTCCAACGATCACGTCCGCTCGACGCTCGCTCATCACTCATCGAATACGGTGGCGTCGCAGTCCTGCTGGGGGCCGTCGTCATCGTCGGGGCGGTATTGCGGCGAGTCTTCGAACACCTCGCTCAGATACCGCCGACCAGTGAGCCCATCATCGGTGCAGCGAGTGCGTTCACCGGACGCATCCTCCTTTCGTTCGTCTATGCTGTCCTCGTTCTGGGAGTGGTCGGTGTCGGCTACGTGCTGGCGCGCGACTGGACTGACCGGTTTGACCGGATAGACGCACCCGATCTGCTCACTATCGGCGGGACCATCACTGCGGCTGCATTCGTCCTCGCGTACGTCGCGATCGATCCGATACAGCGGTCGGTCACGCCGATCGTCGTCGACCTCGTCGGGCCCGTCACGATGGTCGTCCTCGCACTCGGATATACACGGTATCGCGACGTCTCTCTCCGAACGTCTGTGCCTGACGGCGACGTGCTACCGACCGTCCTCGGCGTCGGTCTCGTCGCCGTCCTGGCTGGAGGAGCTGTCCTGCTGGGTATCGGGACCGGCCGTACCGGGGTGTTCGGGTCGTTTTTCCAGCCACGGATCGGGCCGGTCGGAGTTGCCCGAAGCGTCGTCGTCACCGGGGCACTCGGCGGAGTTGGATACGCACTTCTCTACAACGCCGCGATCCAGGGGCGACTGGGCATCGTGACATGCCCCGCCAAGGCCGTGGCGGCGGTGACGGTCCTCTTCCCTGTCCGCGCCTGGGCCGGCATCGAACTTCAGTTGGTCACCGCTGCTCGACAGGGGTCGATGACCCCGCTCGTCCAATCACTCGGACGGACGATCGGCGCGATCGTCGTCGGTGTCGTGGCCGCGTGGCTGTTCGTTCGTGGGATGGACCCCCTCCTCTCACGGATGGACGGAGCGGCGACGACGCTCCATTCGGGAGTGGCTGCGGCGGGTATCGTCTCGTTCGTGGCTGTGATCGCAAGCGTCGTCCGGGGCTATCCAGCCGGCGTCGTCTTGGGGCTTGTCTCTCTCACCGTTGTCGCGGCTGCGGCGGCGATCGGCTACGAACGCACGCGATCAGTCTGGGTGCCGGCACTCGCGTTCGGTGTGTATCTCCTGCTCGTCGATTCGGCACTCACCCGGCACCTGCTCGCCGTGATTCACTGACTGACACGCCAGTCCTGACTGCGATACGTACTACGCGGACAATCCACGTCGACACGAACTATTCGACTGCGAGAGCAACAGTGTCAAGAGACGACGATCAGGCTTCGACGGCCGAACCCTGCTTGTGGGTGACGTAGCCGGCGATGCGGTTGCGCACGCCCTTCGATTCGATGTTGGTGAGTTCCTCGACGACGTCCTTGTTGTGCTCGAAGTCCGTCGAGAACGCCCGCGGATACCGCTCCAGCAGGATCGTCCCGGTCTTCTTGACGTAGGCGGGTTTGATGGCCATACAAGTCCGTTACCGACTCGGGGCCTAAAAGGATTCGAATCGCCGGTCTAACTCCGGGAGGTCGACAGCCCCCTCCAGGCGATCCCAGGCGACCTGCTCGCGCTCCCCACCACACCGATCGATGACGTCCGCGAAGTAGGAAAGCCGCGCCGCGAGGCGATCGGCATCGTAGGCCGGGATGTCGAGTCGGGAGGCCGCGACCGTGGCCTCGATTACGGCGGCGTACCCTCTGTTCGTCGTGGGTACCGTCTCGCGTTCGACCGCCGACTCGATCGGTTCGAGCGTCCACTCTACCCATTCAGTCCCGTCTTCAGTCCCGGCCTCGCGCTGCTCGACCGCCACCTGCGCCCAGGCGTCGGCGCTCGGAAGGATCGGTTCGTCGGCTTCCCGGACGGTCACTGCGGCTTCGACGAAATCCACCGGGTCCCGAGTGAACTGGACGTATCCCTCCCCGTCCCGCTCGAAGTTCCGGCGCGTTCGCGTTCGCCCCCAGGTCGTCGCGGTGACTGGATCACCGGCCGACAGTCCCAGCGCGGCGACGTTATACGATCCGTCGGGGCCGAGCGTGGACACGACTGACTCGGTGATCCCGCGTAATTCGACGGGCCACCCGTCGCTCATACCTCCGCCCCCCTGAGGAGTGCAACGAACAGTCCACCGGCGAGCAGGTCGGCCGTCGTCCCGGGGTTGAACCCCTCGGCAACCAAGTCCTCGGCGAGCGTCTCGGGGTCGAGACGTCCGTCTCGAGCGGCCTCGGCTCGCTCGCGAACGTCCCGCGCCGTTTCCGGACCGTGGTTGATTGCGACGAAGGTGTCTGGCTCTGCGGCAAGTAATTCGAGAAACACGTCGGCAGCACGATCGAGGAGCGGTCCGTCGTGAGTCACCAGCCGGTCCGCAGCGTCGAAGGTCCGCGCGAACCCGTTCGTCCACTCGCGGGCGATCCCGTCGTGATCGGCCGAACGGGCCAAGACGTCGAACAGCGACAAGTTCCGGTCACGGATTTCCGGGAGGGCGTCGCTCCCACGACGGACGTCCAGGGCGTCCATGTCGTCGGGCGGGTCGGCCACTGCGACGTCGACATGCTCGAATGCGCGGTAGAACCCCGCGGCGTCCTCGATGCCTGTTCGCTCGGCGATCATCGTCGCCCCGTCCGGCGTCAACCGGTCGAGTCCGGCGGCCCGGACCAGCGGAGCGACCAACAGGAGGCCGCCGAACTGGGTGTTGCCGCCGGATTGCCCGCTCATCCCTTCGACTGCCCGCTCGAAGGCCATCCCGATCGGTGGCCCGTCGGGGTCGGCCAGGTCCCGGAGGCCGTCGCTCGCGCCGACGGCTCCCGCCAGAAAGTGTTCGAACCGGAGGTCGTCGTGGTCGCGGTGGCGGTCGACGTTACCCGGCTTCGGTGTCGTCGCGACTTCCAGCAGCAACGCGAGTTCGGCTTGTTGGGCGATCGTTCGCGTCATTGCGTGGCCCCCGTCGTGGCTGTCCCGTCCGACTCGAACCACGTTTTCGTCGCTTCTCGGACGCGCCTGAGAACGGCAGGGCGATCGCTCGGCCGCCCGACGCTGACGGCGTCCGCGCCGTAGGCAAGGTACTCGCGGACGGTCGTCCGGTCGCGGACACCGTTGTTGGCGATGACGAACAGCTCGGTCGCGGCGACGATTTCGGCGACGACGCCTTCGCTGTCCATCGCGTCGACGTGGATCACGTCCGCCCCCGCTGCCTCGATCCGCCGGGCGACGGCCGGGAGGTCGACGCCGTCCACCTCCGTCCGGACTTTCACGCTGACGGCTGGGCCCGCTTGGGCCGCGGCCTCGACCTGGGCAGCCAGCCGGCCTGGCTCGGACAGCAACGCTTGCCCGGCCCCCGTCTCGCACATTTCGTCCTGTCGGCAGTGGGCGTTGATCTCACAGATCGCGTCGTGATCGGCACAGATCTCGGCGATTTGTTCGAGTGGGGCCAGGGAACTGCTCCGGACGTTCAGCCCGGCGACGAGCGGCGCGTCCGCCAGCGCTTGCAGTTGTTCGTCGGCGAACGCGAACGGATCCACGGGGAGAAACTCCTCGCGATCGCGCTCAGCGACCGTTTCGCGGGCCGCTGTCCGCGTCGGTTCGTCGATCGCCAGCCCGCCGAGAAACGCTGCGCCGACGTGGGGCGCAGCTGCGTTCGCCCACTCGGCGTCTGACTCCCCACTGAGGCTGGCGGCGGCCACCCGCGGCTCGAAGCGGAGCGGATCGTCGCCCTTCATGCGACCACCTCCAGCGCTTCCCGGACGGCGTGGGCGACCCGTGTGGCGTCTTCCTCGGTATCGAGGGTCGTATCCGTCCGGATCGTGGGTCGCTCGAGGTCGGTTCCATCGGCCTCGTCGAGAACGAACGCGTCCACGAACGGGTAGGTCGCGGCGACCCCGGCGGTCGAGGGGTCGTACCCTTCCGCGGCCATGAGTTTCGCCGTCGGACCGGAGAAGACCTGGTCCTCGACGAACGGGGAGACGGCGACCACCGGCGTCTCCCGGAGTGCAGCCGCGATCCCGTCGATCGCGGCCATCGGGCCGATGCTCGTGATCGGGTTCGACGGACCGATCACGACCGGATCAGCGAGCGCGTCGAGCACTACGTCCGTTGCGGTCGCGTCTTCCGCGCCACGGAACTCGACGGATTCGACGGCAGGCTCGCCGTCGCGAGCCACCCAGAACTCCTGGAAGTGCATCGCCCCGTCGGGCGTGTGGACGATCGAGGCGACGGGTTCGTCGCTCATCGGCAGGATCTCGCGGTCGGCTCCGAGTGCGTCGCCCAGCATGCGGGTCACTTCGGTCAGCGAACGGCCTTCGTCGAGGAGACTACTCCGCGTGACGTGGATCGCCCGATCGCGGTCGCCGATGTGCATGAACTCGCCGACCGCGGAGAACCGTCGCCAGCGTGCGATCTCCCGGCCGGCAGTCTGTCGCTCGTCGGGGAGATATCGCGGGCCGGCATCGAGTCCTGCCCGCTCGGTCAGCGTCCGGACGTATTCGTGGGTCTCGGCCGTATCATCGTCGATTCCCCACCAGGTGTCCGTATCGAGCATTCCGCCCGCCTGAAAGAGACAGGTGTCGACGTCGGGACAGACCAGCAGGCTGCCGAGTTCGACGTCGTCTCCCGTGTTCGCGACGACGGTCGTCTCCGCGTCGGGAAACACGCCGTCGGTGCCGGCGAGAAGTTTCGGAGTCCCTGTTCCGCCGGCCAGAAACGTGACCATGTCCTCCCCTGCGGCCAGGACGCCCATAAGCGTGTCTTCGCCCGGACGAGCTGTAAACGGAGTTCAACTTTCAATCCTGAGAATTGGGCACACAGACTCAAGTTCCTTGACACTCCCTTGAGGGATATGGACGACGCGTATCGGTTCGCGCCGGCTGCCCCCGAGGAGGAGTACGTTTTCGGGGCGGCCGCGCCGGGCTGGCACTCGGCCGCCGATCACGAGACGGCCGTCTCAGCCTGGATCGAGTTCATGCGCGATCGTGGAATCCAGCGAGTCTGCTGTCTGGTCCCCGGTGCGGAAACTGACGGCTTCCAGTACAATCTGGATCGCTACGCGAGCGCGTTCGGTGCGCAAGACGTCGTTCACGCGCCACTGTTGGACCGACGCCTGGGAGACAGCACGGTCCTCGAAGAGTCGGTCCTCCCGTTTCTAGAAGAATCCGTTCGCCGGGAAGAGCCAGTCGTCGTTCACGGCCTCTCGGGACTGGGGCGGACTGGGCAGGCACTGGCCGCCTGGCTGGTCCACGGTCGCGGGTACCGGCCCGAACCAGCAGTCGCGACGGTCGAGGACATGGGTCGGTTTCCGGCGGAACCCACCGAGTCCGGCGACGTAACCGAGGAAGAACTGCTCGACCATCTGGCGACTGTCGGATGAGTGTGCCGTAATTGCGTTTGACAGCGACGGCTTCGGGGCGCTCGTCCGACGCTGTCGAGGCGAGCGGCACCTACTGTTTTGAGGTGGCCGTCCGAACGAGGGGACGATGAAGACGATCAAGGACAGCGTCCACGACTACATCGAGGTCGAGGGCGTGGCGCTGTCGCTGCTCGACACGCCGCCGGTCCAGCGGCTGCGACACGTCAGCCAGCTCGGGACGGTGACGCTGGTGTATCCCTCCGCCAACCACACCCGCTTCGAGCACAGCCTCGGCGTCTATCATCTCGCCGACCAGGCACTCTCTCACCTCGGCATCGAGGGCCAGCAGGCCGAACGCGTCCGGGCGGCCGCCCTGCTGCACGACGTCGGCCACGGGCCCTACAGCCACAACGTCGAGGGGTTGATCCACCGCCACACGGGCAAGTACCACGACGACGTCCACGATCTGATCGACGACGGCGAGGTCGCTCGCGTGCTGACCGAGCATGGCTTGAACCCCGACGCCGTCGCCGACCTGGTCGCCGGTGACGGGGAACTCGGCCAGTTGGTCTCGGGTGAACTCGACGTCGACCGGATGGACTACCTCGTCCGGGATGCCCACCACACGGGTGTCCCCTACGGCACGATCGATCACGGGCGGCTGGTCCGGGAACTGCGGTTCCGGAACGGCGAACTCGTCCTCGCGGAGGGCAACGTCCAGACCGCCGAGAGCCTGCTGTTGGCACGGGCGCTGATGACGCCGACGGTCTACAGTCACCACGTCGCCAGGATCGCCAAAGCGATGCTCCGGCGCGCGAGCGCCCGCCTGCTCGAGGCGACGGAGACGGATCCCGAGACGTTCCGACGGATGGACGACGCGGAGTTGCTCGTCACGCTTCGCTCGACTGAGGAGACCGCCGAGATCGGGCGGCGGCTGACCTACCGCGACCTCTATAAGCGCGCGATCTGGGCGGAACGAGAATCCGTCTCGGCGGCCGTTCTGGAGATGGACGAGGAGGCGATCCGTGAGCGCGAGCGGGAGATTGCCGAGGATGCCGGCGTCGATCCCTCCGCGGTGATCCTCGACGTGCCCGACGACCCTTCGATGGCCGAGTCGAGTTCGCGCGTGCTCGTCAACGGATCAGTGCGGCGACTGGAGGAACAGTCGACGCTCGTACGCGCATTGCAGGCGGCCCAGCGCGATCGCTGGCGGCTCGGGGTATACGCCCCAGCGGACGTTCGCGAACGGGTCGGTGACGCCGCCGTGCGGACGCTCGGCCTCGACATCGACGGTGCCCGCGTCAGCGACACACCCCGGGGCATCCACGCAACCTTGGACGAGTTCGAGTGACTGTCCGCTTTCACGCGTCGCCGTAGCCCGACGCGACGGCGATGGCGAACCAGGCGGCGTGGGGCAGCCACTGCTCGGCCCAGCGCCACCGGTGGGCGTGGTCCTCGCCCGGGCCCTCGGGCAGGAAGGCGACGTCAAACTCGTTCTCGACGCCGGCGGTGACGCCGTTGACGATCCCGCCCGGAACGTTCCGGTACTGGTGGTGATAGTCGGGAGGACCGTTTCCGACGCCGTGGACCATCGAGGTGTCGAAGGGGTTACACCCGAGAATCCAGTCCAGTTGTGTGCGTGCGAACGCCGACAGTTCCCCTTCGAGTCCCTCGACGTGTGGCCGCGACCGCCGAGCGGCAGCCGCGAGCGAGGCGATCCGGGCGTTCTCGCCCTGCCACCAGTAGCCCGTCTCGTTGTCGTGTGGCATGAAGAACGTCGCCCGCGGCTCGTCGTCCCGTTTCGGGGCGTATCCCCGGGCGTAGCCGAAGGGGTTGGTCACGTCGTCGGTGATCGACAGTTCGAACGCCCAGTAGGTTTCCAGCGCGTCCCGAATCTCGCGTTCCAGTGGTGCGTCATCGAGGACAGCGAGGTAGCGAACGAGCGCGAGGACGGGCAGGCCCTCCTCGGCGGCGTGATAGAACGGACGCCCGTTCCCGTCGGCAGCCCACCAGCCGTCGTATCGGTCGTCGCCGGTCTGCCGATCCAGCAGCGAGCGGGCGCGCTCCGTTGCCGCCGTCACGAACCGCTCCTCGCCGGTCGCGCCGAACAGCTCGGTCGCCGCAAGCAGCGCGCAGTAGTCGTCGATGACGTTCTCGGTGCCGTCGTCGAGGTATTCCTCGTTGTGTGCCTCGAGGTGCTCGAAGCCCCTGATCGCCGTCGCGAGGTAGGTCTCCGGATCGTACTCGCCGGGGCCGTCGATCGTGCTAGCTCGTGCGAGCGCTGCGATGGCGACGCCGCCGCCCTGGCGATAGCCCGCCTCGTAGTCCTCGGTCTTCTGTCCGTCCTGGCCCTCGTAAGCGCAGATCTCGCGACGGTCGGGGTCGTGTGACCACCCGTCGAAGACAGTCATGTAGAAGTACCCGGCCTCGTCCTGCATCCGGACCAGGAAGTCCGCGCCGTGGATGGCCTCCTCGCGGAGTCGCCAGCCGAGATCCGCCCCCAGCGAGTCCGCGCCGGTCGAGAGTTGCTCCAGGACGTCGAGCAATCCCCAGACGACCAGCGGGATCTGCTGGGGGTTCATGTAGTTGGCGTAGCTGAGATGACTGAGGTACTTGCTCTGGTCGCCGGAGGCGTCGTACCAGCCGCCGTGGACGTCGACGGTCCCCGCCCGATCGCCGACGAACGGGACGGCGCGGTCGGCCTGCTCGGGCGCGCCGGAGGATCGCTGGCTCGTGAAGTAATACAGCACGTCCGAAAGCGCTGCCTCGCTCAGGATCGACTCCGCAACCGCGAATGGCTCCGAACGGACGGTCCGTTCGTCGTCGGCAGCGAGGGAGTATCGGCCGGCGTCGAGGTCGTCGAACGCAACTGTCCAGAATGTCCACTCGCCCCAGTCGGCGACCGTCCCCGCCCGGGTCGGCTCCGGTTCGGCGACGACCGCGCCCGTGGCGTCGTCGACGACCCTGACGTTTCTCGGCCGCGTCGTCGCCTCGACGACGGCACGCTTCGGGCCGTCGAGATCGTAGCCCAGGTGGTTGACCAGCAGGTCCATGCACTGGCCGATCTCGCGGCTCTCACTTAGGGCTTCGTCCGAAGGTTGAAGTGTTCCGGCGGGCCAGCGTCCACTTCATGACTGTCGTGTTCGAAGCGAGGTGCTGGCAGTGAACGTTCTGCTCGCCGGGGAGTCCTGGCAGGAGCTCTCGATGGTGGTCAAGGCACAGGACGTCAGCCTCAGCAGTTCCTACGTCGAGGCGGGCGAACACCTGATCGCGGCCCTGGAGCACGCGGGCGCGGCCGTGACCTACCAGCCTGCCCACGTCGCCCACGAGTCGTTCCCGCGGACGCCCGAGGCCTTCGCCGAGTTCGATCTCGTCCTCCTGAGCGACATCGGCGCGCAGTCACTGCTGTTGACACCCGAAGTCAAGGCAGGTCAGACCGACGCCGACCGTCTCGACGCGCTCGCCGATTACGTCGCGGACGGCGGGGCCGTGGGAATGGTCGGTGGGTACACGAGCTTCGCCGGCAAGCACGGTCAGGCGGGCTACGCCCGGACGCCGCTGGCCGAGATCCTGCCCGTCGAGATCGCCCACCACGACGATCGGATCGAGTCGCCCGCCGGGGTCATCCCGCGCAACGAGGGGATCGACGCCCTCCCCACTGAGTGGCCGGCGGTGCTGGGTTACAACCGCGTCACGGCCGACGACGACGCCGACGTGCTGGCGACTGTCGACGGCGACCCGCTGCTCGTCGTCGGCGAGCACGGCGACGGAAACGCCGTCGCCTACACCTCCGACTGCGCCCCGCACTGGGCCCCGACGGAGTTCCTGGAGTGGGAAGGGTTCCCGACGCTCTGGGAGGCGATCCTCTCGCGAGTGGCGTAGGCAGGTGGCTACCGGTTCGAGGCAGTCACTTCGATCTCGACGCCGATGTCGACCGGCAGGTCCGCGACCTCGACGGCGCTGCGGGCCGGATACGGCGCGTCGAAGTGCGCGGCGTAGACTTCGTTGATCGCGTCGTAGTCGTCCATGTCCCGGACGAAGACGGTCGTCTTCACCACGTCGGCGAGCGAGGTCCCGCCCGCGTCGAGGACGGCGGCGACGTTCGCCAGCGTTCGACGGGTTTCGTCCTGAATGTCCCCCTCGATGATCTCGCCGCTCTCGGGATCGATCGGCCCCTGTCCGGAGACGTAGATCCGGTCGCCGTTGACGACACCCTGTGAGAACGGCCCGATGCTCGGCGGTGCGTCCTCGGTCGTGAGTTCCCGCATGTCCGGTCGTCCCCACTCCTGGCCGGTCCTTAAGCGCTGGGTCGCACTCAGAAGAAAAACAGCCGTTCCCGGCGTTCGTCGGTCAGCGGCGCGCCGTACTCGGAGATCTCGACGGCCTCGGCGTGTTCGACCGTCGTATTCGCGCCGTAGCGCTCCGCCAAGCGCTCCGCGTAGCGGTCGGCGACGTTCATCTCGGTGTGCTCGACCAGATGCGAGAGCCCGTCGCCGGCCAGCCACTCCCGGCGGGTCGCCGGGTCCTCGGGGACCGCGTCGAGTTCGTCGAAGGTATAGGGCAGCCACTCGTACATCTGGGACTCGTGGCAGTCTAGGGCGTCCAACTTGCGGTCTTCCACGTCGGTCACGTCCAGCACGACGTCCGGTTCGAAGGGTGCGGGCTTGCGGAAGTTGTCGGCGACGTAGCCGAAGACGGGCATCGAAGCCAGCGGCGGTGTCTCGGGGCAGACGTTCGGGACGATCAGCATGTAGGCGGCGTCGGCGAGCAGGCGCGCACAGTAGCGATGGTCGGGATGGTAATCGACGGGGCGCGGCCCCAGCACGAGGTCAGGGTCGACTTCGCGAAGGAAGCGGACGAACCGCCGGCGGTTCTCCAGGCTGGCTTCGAGTTGCCCGTCCGGGATGTCGAAGACCTCGTAGTCGATCCCGAGCGTCTCGGCGACGGCCTCGGTCTCGCGCCTGCGGCGGGCAGCCAGCGCGTCCCGGTCCATCTCGTGATGGCCGGCGCTGCCGTCGGTCGCCGAGAGGAAGGTCACGTCGTGGCCGGACTCGACGTACGTCGCGGCGATCCCGCCGGCCTTGATCGAGCAGTCGTCCGGGTGCGCCCCGACGACGACAAGCGAGAGCGTCTCGTCCATGCACCGGATACGATCACGACCGGGGAAACGTTTTGGGGCCCGCCCCCGCGTTGGGACGTGAACGATGCCCGGTGAATACGGAACCAGTTACTTCGGCGTCAGGAATCGTACGCACGGCGGCGAGGACCTCGACCGCTTCGCCGCGGCGGGCCTGAACGCCGTCTTGCACACCTACAGCGAGCGCGATCGGCGCTACTACGAGGGGACGATGACTGACATCGTCGAGGCGAGCGCCGAGCGGGGACTCACGACGTACGTCAATCCCTGGGCCGTGGGTCGGGTGTTCGGTGGCGAGGCGCTCTCGGAGTTCGTCGGTCGCAACCCCGACGTTCGACAGGTCACCGGCGCGGGCGAACCCGTCTACGCCGCCTGCTTCAACAACCCCGACTTCCGGGCGTTCATGCGCGAGTGGACCCGCTCGGCGGCGGGGCTGGGGCCGGACTACCTCTTCTGGGACGAACCCCATTGGTTTCTCCCCGCCTGGAGCGATCAGTCCTTCCCCGAGGACACCTGGGCCTGCCGGTGTGACCACTGCCAGGCGGCCTTCGAGGAGGCCCACGGGTCGGAGATGCCCCGCGAGAACACCGAGGAGGTCCGGGCGTTCAAGCAGGACTCGCTGCTCGCGTTTCTCCGGGAGATGATGGCGGTCGCAAGCGACGCCGGCGCGGCCAACGCGGTCTGTCTACTCCCCAGCGTCGACGCCGATCACGGACTCGCCGACTGGGAGACGCTGGCGCGTGAACCGGACCTGGACGTGCTGTCGACCGACCCCTACTGGGCGGCCTTCGACGAACCGGACGCGGCGGCATTCGTCGGCCGCTTCGCCGAGCGAGTCGCGACGCTCGCCGACCGGCACGACCTGCGGAGTCAGATCTGGATCCAGGGCTTCCGTCTCGGGCCAGACAGCACGGAGGACGTACGCGCGGCGACCCGTGCAGCGATCGACGCCGGCGTCGACAGCGTCTTCATGTGGGGGTACGACGCCTGTGAGTCGATCTCCTCGATCGCCCCCGCCGAACCCGAAGCCGTCTGGCGTGCCTACCTCGAGGAAGTGGCGGCCGCCCGGGAGTAGCGCCGCCCGGGGAGTGCCACCCGAATCGGTGGCCGCCCGGGGGTAGTAGCCACCCAGGTTTATCTCTCCGACGCGCGAGTAGGCACGCATGACCGGACAGTCTGTCTACGAGGAACTGGACGTCCCCACGGTCATCAACGCCGCGGGGACGAAGACACGCATCGGCGGCAGCAGAATCCGTCCGAAAGCCGCCGAAGCGATGGTCGAGGCCACCGAGTCGTTCGTCAGGCTCTCGGACCTGCAGGCCGCAGCCAGCGAGCGCATCGCCGAGCTGACGGGCGCGGAAGCGGGGTACGTCACGAACGGCGCGGCCGGCGCGCTCTTACTCGGGACGGCCGCCAGCATCGCCGCCGATGACCTCGGCGTGATGGCCCGCTTACCAGATACCGAGGGTGTCGCGGACGAGGTCGTCATGCCCCGAACTCACCGGACGGGGTACGATCACGCGATCCGGGCCGCGGGCGCGACGATCGTCGACGTCGGGACGAACGACCGTCATCTCGGTACCGGCTCTCAGGACGTCGAACCATGGGAGTACGACGACGCCATCTCGGAGGACACCGCCGCGGTCGCACACGTCTATAAGTCCGACGGGACCCCGTCGCTGTCGACGGTCTGTGAGATCGCCCACGACCACGACGTGCCCGTAATCGTCGACGCGGCGGCCGAACTCCCGCCGGTCGAGAACCTCTCGTGGTTCACCGAGCAGGGGGCGGACCTGGTCGCCTTCAGCGGCGGCAAGGGGATCCGCGGTCCGCAGACGACGGGCATTCTCGCGGGGCGTGCGGACCTGATCGAGTCGGTCGCACTCCAGCAACTGGACACCCACGCTGCGGCGGCGGTGTGGGATCCACCGGCCTCGCTGATCGATACCGAGGCGATCGACGGCGTCCCCCGGCAGGGCATCGGCCGGCCCCTGAAGGTCGGCAAGGAGGAACTCGTCGGCCTACTGGCCGCCCTCGACCTGTTCGTCGCGGAGGACCACGCCGCCACCCGCGAGGAGTGGCGTGCCCGCGCCGAGCGGATCGCCGACGGGTTGGCCCCGAACGACGCCCTGGAGACGACCATCGACGACGGGGCCACGTCCGTCGCCCCAGAGGTCGTCGTCGAACTCGACGAGGAGTCGGCGGGACTCACGACCGTCGACCTGGTCGGTGGCCTCCGGAAAGCAGATCCACGGGTGTTCGTCGGCGCTGACGCCCTCGCCGAGCGACGGTTCACGATCAGTCCGATGTGTCTCACTGACGAGGAAGCCGACTACGTCGTCGACCGCGTCACCGCGGCCCTGGCGGTGGCCTGAGATGCGCGCCATCGCGGTCGAACGTGGCGAGACCCGACCCCGGGTGATCGACGTTCCTCGGCCCGAACCCGAGGACGGCGAGGCGCTGATCCGGACGCTCCGGGTCGGCATCGACGGCACCGACCACGAGGTGATCGAGGGTGACCACGGCGGCTACCCCGCGGGCGCGGACTACCAGATCCTCGGTCACGAGGCCGTCGGCGTCGTCGAGGACCCCAACGGGACGGCCCTCGAGGCCGGGCAACTCGTGGTCCCGACCGTACGTCGGCCGCCCGAGGGCGTCGAAACCAACGCGTACTTCGAGCGCGGCGAGCCCGACATGGCACCCGACGGCGCGTATGTCGAGCGCGGGATCGTCGGTGCCCACGGCTACATGGCCGACTTCTTCACCAGCCCGCCGGCGTTCCTGGTGCCTATTCCTCGGGCCCTCGCCGAAACTGGCTTTCTGGTCGAACCGCTCAGCAACGCCGAGAAGGCCCTCGAACTCGCCGCGGCCGCCCGATCGAGTTTCACGTGGCAGCCCGAGTCGGCGATCGTCCTTGGCAACGGACCACTGGGCCTGCTGACGCTTTCGCTGCTCGAACAGAACCCGGACGTCGAGCGGCTCTACGGGCTGGGACGACGGGACCGACCCGACCCGTCGATCGACGTGATCGAGCGCCTCGGGGCGACGTACGTCGACAGTCGGGAGACCCCGGTCGACGAACTGGCCGACGCGCACGAACCGATGGATCTGGTCGTCGAGGCGACGGGCTATGCGAAACACGCCGTCGAGACGATAGACGCGCTCGGTCCGAACGGCGTCGGCGTCCTGCTCGGAATCCCCGATGACTGGGACTTCCAGATCGAGGGCGGGCGACTCCATCGGGAGTTCGTCCTGGAGAACAAGGCACTGCTTGGCAGCGTCAACTCCCACGTCCCGCACTTCGAGGCCGCGATCGAGGCGCTCGTCGATGCTCCCGCGTGGTTCACCGACGCCGTCATCACCCACGTCTTCGAACCGGCGGCCGTCGACGCGGCCTTCGAGACCGACGAGGATCGCATCAAGGTCGTCGTGGCGTTCGACCGACTGTAGTCAGCCGTTCGTCACGTCTGGCCTGTCTCCCGTTCCACGAAACCGTCAAGCCTCCGCCCCCGCATGATTCAGCCATGCAACTAGAAGGGACGATTCTCCGTGGGCGGGACTTCGAACCGATCGAGGGCCGCGTCGTCGTCGAGGACGGCGAGATCACCGCCGTCGAGGCGGTCAGCACCCACAGCGAACAGATCGTGCTCCCGGCGTTCGTCAACGCGCACACGCACATCGGTGATTCCATCGCGAAAGAAGCCGGGGCCGGACTCAGCCTCGACGAACTCGTCGCCCCGCCAGACGGCCTGAAACACCGGTTACTTCGGGCGGCAAGCCGGGAGGAACTGATCGCCGCCATGCGGCGCTCACTGGCGTTCATGGAACAGTCCGGAACCGGCGGGTTCGTCGAGTTCCGGGAGGGCGGCGTCGTGGGTGTCGAAGCTCTCGAGGCGGCCCTCGAAGGGTTCGCGATCAAGGATGTGATTCTCGGCCGTGAGACGGTCGACGCGATGGCGGTCGCCGACGGCTTCGGGGCCAGCGGTGCGCGCGACGGCGAGTTCGGGGCCGAACGCACGGCGACCCGCGACGCCGGGAAGCTCTTTGGCATCCACGCCGGTGAGCGCGACAGTGACGACGTCAACCCCGCGCTGGACCTCCATCCGGACTTTCTCGTTCACATGGTTCATCTCGAAGCACTCCACTACGAGCGCCTCGACGACGAGGGGATTCCAGTCGTTCTCTGTCCGCGATCGAACCTCGTCACCGACGCCGGCGTCGCGCCAGCACGTGAACTACTCGACCGCACGACGGTCGCGCTTGGCACCGACAACGTGATGCTCAACAGCCCGTCGATGTTCCGCGAGATGGAGTTCGCCGCCAAACTCTACGACGTCTCCGCCCGCGAAGTCCTCCGGATGGCGACTATTGCCGGGGCCGAGATCGCCGGCCTGAACGCCGGCGTCATCGAAGCAGGCCGGGACGCCCGCCTCCTCGTCCTCGACGGCGACTCCGACAACCTCGCCGGCGCGGAAGACGTCGTCCGCGCCGTGGTCCGCCGGGCCGGCGTCGACGACGTGACTGACGTCGTCCTCGGCGACTGACCCGAGGACATTCTGGCTGGCGAATTCTGATCAGGTGGCTGACATTGGCTATTAAGCCCGATGCCGTCGTACGTTAACATACGACCATGTACGACCGAATTCTCGTTCCGACGGACGGCTCTGACGGCATCGAGGCCGTGATCGAGCACGCTTTGGAGCTGGCACGGGTTCACAACGCGACCGTTCACGGTCTGTACGTCCTGGATACGGCGACGTTGAGTCGTATGCCGATGGACACGTCCTGGGAAGCCGTCTCCGGCATGCTACGCGAGGAGGCCGAGCAGGCGCTCGCAGAGATTGAGGAGATGGCCGGCGAGCGCGTCACGGTCGAGACAGAAATGGTGGAGGGTGCACCTGGCCGGGAGATCGTCGCCTACGCCGAGGAGACGGGCATCGACCTGATCGTCATGGGGACCCACGGCCGGGGGGGACTCAATCGACTCCTGCTGGGGAGCGTCGCCGAGCGCGTCATCCGGTCCGCGCCGGTCCCGGTGTTGACCTACCGGGTCGGCGAACCGCCGGAAGTACGCAGCCCCGAAGAGTGACGTGACTGTCAAGCTGCTGAACTGCTGAAAAGCCGGATCGCGAATCGGCGATCAGTGGTCGCCGACGTCCTCGTAGACCCACCCGGCGTCGGCGCGCTCGTAGTCGACTAGCTCGTCTTCGTCGAAGAACAGATCGATCTCGCGCTCGTTGGCTCCGGGGTCCTCGTTGTCGGACCCGTGGATGATGTTGTGCCCCAGGTCGAGACCGTAGTCGCCCCGGATCGTCCCGGGGGCGGCCTCGGCGGGATCCGTCGCGCCCATCATCTGACGGACCTGTCGGGTCGCGTCAGCGCCTTCCCAGACCATCGCCATGACCGGTCCGGAGGTGATGAACTCGACGAGCCCGTCAAAGAAGGGCTTGTCCTCGTGCTCGGCGTAGTGCTCGTGAGCGAGGTCCTCGTCGATCTGCATGAACTTCGCGCCGACGAGTTTCAGTCCGCGCTCCTCGAGCCGGGAGACGATTTCGCCGACGAGTCCGCGCTGGACGGCGTCGGGCTTTGCCATCACGAACGTGCGCTCGTCGTGATGGCTCATTCAGGCATCAGCCTCCGTCGGCTCTTCGGCTTCGGCGTCGTCGCTCTCCTCGGCCTGGTCCCCGTCGTTTGCGGGTTCGGCGTCGGAGTCCGCCTCGTCGTCAGTCTCAGCTGTCTCGTCTGCTTCAGCCGTCGCGTCCGCGGATCCCTCGGCGACCTCGGCCTCCTCGTCAGCTTCAGACGCTTCGGTCTCGTCCGCATCGGCCTGTTCCGCGGGTTCGACGGTCTCGGTTTCCTGCTCGGTCGCCGCTCCGCCACCAGGTCCGCGACCGGCCTCCGTCCAGGAGAGGTCACGGGCCTCGCGACCGAGATCGGCGTTCTTCTCGCACTTCGACGAGCAGAAGTGGATCGTGGTGCCGTTCTTGCGGACGAACATCGTCCCGGTGCCGGGCTCGATGTCCGCGCCGCAGTAGTCACATTCGCGTGTCTGTGGCATTATTGGCCTCCGATGGCGTCCGCCTCACGTGCGGTCTCGCGCAGCTGGAGGACGTCCCCCTCGCGCACGCCACCGAGCACGTTGCGGGTGATGATTCGGCCCTTGTTCTCGCCCTCGCGGATGCGGCACTTGACCTGCATGGCCTCGCCGTGCATCCCCGTCCGGCCCACGACCTCGATGACCTCCGCGGGCGTGGATCCGTCGTCGGTGGACTCCTCAGCGCTCATGCGTGATCACCTCAGCGGAGATCCTCGACCTTCCCGGCGATGTCCTCGACGTCGCCGTCGGCGTCGCCCGCATCGACGATCGCAGCCGCCGCGGAGCCGACTTCGAGGCCGGCCGCGTGACCGAGATCGTCCTGGGCGCCGACGAACAGATAGGGGACGTCCTTCTCGGCTGCGAGTTCCGGAATGTGCATCACGATCTCCTCCGGCTGAACGTCCTCGGCGACGACGACGAGCTCGGCGTTGCCGCGCTCGATCGCCTTGGTCGTCTCGTTGGTTCCTTTCTTTACTCGGCCTGTGTCTCGCGCGACCTCGAGCGCCGCAAGGGCGTCATCTTCGAGGTCCGCGGGAACATCGAAATCGACGTATACTGGCATGGGTTGGATCACCTCCTGCACGTGGGCTCACACTCCCCCGCCGTGCGGGACCGTCCCCGGACGGGCAGATCCCGGCGTCGCCCCGGAGATCGAGGCGGCGCGAAAGTCCTAGATGGCTAGGAGTATCATCAACCCCGTGCAGGCTGTACCCGAACGTGGTCCGGCGGACGTAAAAGCGCTTTCGAAGCCGCTTGCGCGTGTGAGGCCGCCACACGACGGTCGAGATCTGTCGACAATGGCCGACCCTCTCCTGCTGAATCGATGGGTCCATGTGCGTACTCACCCATTCGGGAGCCATGATCGAGGACGTGGTCGTCCCGCTCCGTGCGGAGGCCCGGAACGCCGACGAACGTCGGCTGCTCGTGGTCCACGGCGATCCCGCAAGAACGCGCTCGACCGCCGCGACGGCCGTCGAGAGCGTCATCGCGGACGACGAGACCGCCACTATCGTCAGTCCGGTCGACGGGCTGACTAGCCACCTTGCTGGAGCGTCTCACACCGAACACCTCGAACCGGCGCATGCAGACCGCCTGCTCGGCCGAACCCGTGACGTGGTCGTCCTTGACTGCCACGAACGGTGTGATCCCAACGCCCTCGGCCGCGTCGTCGGCGCGGTCGACGGTGGGGGGCTGTTCGTGTTGCTCGCGCCGCCGCTCGATCGATGGAGCGATCGCCGTGACGCCTTCGACGAGTCACTGGCCGTTCCGCCGTTCGACCGGGCGGACGTGTCGGGACATTTCCGGTCCCGACTCGTCGAGACGCTTCGAACCCATCCTGGAATCGCCATCGTCGACGCCGACGCGGACCGTGTCGAACGCGACGGACTGACCCATCCAGCCCCGCGTCTGGAAGGCAACGCTCCAGCCCCGCCGGACGATCATGCGTTTCCCAGTGCAGCCTACGACGCGTGTCTCACAGCGGACCAGGTCGAATGTGTGTCCGCCCTCGAGGCGCTCCGTGCAGCAGGCAACGCCGTCGTGATCGAGGCTGACCGCGGACGCGGCAAATCGAGCGCGGCCGGGCTGGCGGCCGGGAGCCTCGCACTCGCTGGCCAGGACGTCCTCGTGACCGCGCCACAGTACCGGAGCGCGGCCGAACTGTTCGCCCGCGTCGAGGAACTCGCGACGGCGGTCGATGCGCAGGTCGAACGTGATCGGGAAGCCGATCCACGGGCGATCGGGGTCGGCGACGGGTGCGTCCGGTTCGAACCCCCGACCGAAGCGACCACACACGCCGAGGACGTCGACGCCCTGTTCGTCGACGAGGCCGCGGCACTGCCGGTCCGTGTTCTCGAAGCACTCCTGGCTGCGCCGGCCGTTGCGTTCACGACGACTGTCCACGGCTACGAGGGTGCAGGCCGGGGGTTTTCTGTGCGATTCCGGGACCGACTCACTGACTCTGCCTTCGACGTTACCGAGCGCCAGCTGACAGAACCGATCCGGTACGCTGCGGGCGATCCGGTCGAAGTCTGGGCGTTCCGGGCGCTGTTGCTCGACGCGCGTCCACCGGCGGCGCAACTCGTTGCCGGCGCGACGCCGGAATCAGTCACTTACGCGCGGCTCGAACCGGCCGAACTGCTCGCTGACGAGCACTTGCTCCGGGAAGTCTTCGGCCTCCTCGTCGCCGCCCATTACCGGACGGAGCCAGCTGACCTCGCCCGGTTACTTGACGCCCCGAACGTCAGCGTGCGGGCACTCACCCACGACGGGCACGTCGTCTCGGTCGCCCTGCTGGCTCGTGAGGGCGCGTTGCCGCCCGACTTGCGGGCCAGGATGTACGAGGGGTCCCGCGTCGCGGGCAACATGATCCCCGACGTCCTGACGAGTCAGTTGCGGGACGAGGCGGCCGCCGTCCCCGTCGGCCAGCGTGTCATGCGGATCGCGACTCACGACGCCGTCCGGGAGCGCGGACTGGGATCGCATCTCCTCGCCGAGATCGAATCCGAGTTCGCGCCCGACGTGGACTGGCTCGGGACCAGTTACGGTGCGACGCCGGCACTCGTCGACTTCTGGGCCCGGAACGGCTATCACACGGTCCACCTTTCGACCTCGCGAAACGAGCGCAGCGGCGAGCACTCGGCGATCATGCTGACTGCGACGTCGGACGACGGGCGGGCACTGCTGGATCGACACACCGAGTGGTTCCTCGACCGCGTCGGCGGGATGCTGTCGGACCCACTCGCCGATCTCGATCCCGACGTCGTGCGGGCAGTCCTGCGGACAATCGACGGGACTCCGGAACTCGACCTCACTGCCTTCGAGTGGCGTGTGCTCGCCGGGTCACCGCACGGTGCTGGACTCTATGCTACTGCCCCGGCAGCGTTTGCCCGACTGGCGCTTCGGCATTGCTCTGGGCCGCGCGACGGGGGCGAACTGACAGCTCGCCAGGAACGATTGCTGGTCATGAAGGCACTCCAGCGCCGACCGTGGGTTGCGGTGACGGAACGGCTAGACGTCGACTCCCAGCGGGAGTGTATGCGCACGCTGGGGAGGGCCATCGGGACGTTGGTGGCGGCGTCAGACGAGGTCGTGCCACGAGCGGAGCGGGATCGGTTCGGCTGAGAGCGAGCCATGACCTGGCCTGACTGACTAGTCAGTAAGTTTTTGAAGCGCAGACAACTAGGGCCAGTACCGATGGATAGCGAGACTGACGAGGAGATCCTTCGAGCGACCGGTCGTGCGCTCTGTGCCCACGGGTTTGCGGATCTGACGATCAAGCACATCGCCGAGGAATCCTCGTTGACGACCGCGGCGATACACTATCACTTCGATACGAAGGAAGCGCTCCTGACCGCATTCCTGGATCGGTCGATCGACCGGATCGAGCGGCAGCTGGCGGCTGAGACGGCTGATCCGCGGCGGCGACTCGCGCAGTTTCTCGACGTCCTCTTTACGCCCCCGGAGACCGACGACGGGGAGTTCGCCGTCGCGCTGATGGAACTGAAGGCACAGGCCCCCTACCAGGACGGGTTTCGGGACCACTTCGAGCGGTTCGACCAGCGGATGCGCCAAGAAGTTCGGGCGGCCGTCAACGAGGGTATCGAGGCAGGCGAGTTCGCCACAGTCGATCCTGCGACGGTCGCACGGAGTGTCGTCACGATGGCCAACGGTGGCCACGTCCGCGGCGTCGCACTCGGCGAGGAGCCAGCGGAAACGCGCGCCGTCGTTGCGGCGTACTTAGCACAGAGCCTGGGCTGGGCTCCGGAGGTCGACGCGTGAGCCTGTTCAAAGGCCAGTCGGAACTGGCGCTCACCGAGGGCAGCATCGTCAAACCCCTCTTTTACCTCTCGCTGCCGATCGTCGTCACGAACCTGTTGCAGGTGGCCTACAACATCGCCGACACCTTCTGGCTGAGCGGCATCGGTGGTGAGGCCGGTACCGACGCCGTTGCGGGGATCACCTTCGCGTTTCCGCTGGTGTTCCTGCTCATCTCCTTCGGGATGGGGCTGTCAGTCGCCGGCAGCGTCCTGGTCGCCCAGCACTTCGGTGCCGAGGAGCGTAGCGAGGCCCGGTACGCGGCCTCCCAGACGGTCGCCTGGGCGATCGGTGGCTCGGCGCTGCTCGGCCTGCTGGCCTTCCCCGTCGTCGGCCCCCTCATCGAGTTGTTGGGGGCTTCGCCGAGTGTCCTCCCCGGTGCACGCGCCTACATGCGGGTCATCGCGCTCGGCCTGCCGTTCATGTTCGGCTTCTTCGTGTTCATTGCGCTGATGCGCGGGTCGGGCGACACGATCACGCCCATGCTCGTCATGTTCGGGACCGTCGTCCTGAACATCGCCCTGGACCCGTTCCTGATCTACGGGTGGACGCTGGTCGAGAACGCCCCAGTCGTCGGGACGATCGCGTTCCCCGAACTGGGTATCCAGGGGGCGGCGATCGCGACGGTGTTCTCACGGAGCCTCGCGATGGTCGTCGGCCTGGCGATCATGTTCTCGGGTCGCCGCGGCGTGCGCATCGACCTCCGGTCGATGCTGCCAAGCATCGGCTACTTGCGGACGCTGCTGCGGGTCGGCCTGCCCGCGAGCGTCGAGTCCACTGGCCGGGCGCTGTCGGTCAACGCCATGCTGATCGTCGTCGGCATGTTCGCCGATCCGGTTGTCGCCGCCTTCGGCATCGGGACGCGCGTGTTCTCGGTCATCTTCCTGCCGGCGATCGCCGTCGGCCGGGGCGTCGAGACGATGACCGGCCAGAACATCGGCGCGGGCAAGCCCGAGCGGGCCGGGATGGCCGCCTACGCCGCCGCGAAGGCGATGTTCGCCATCCTGTCGGTCCTCGGGCTGCTGATCTTCCTGTTCCCCCGGCCGATCGTCGCGCCGCTGTCGCCCAGCGCCGAGGTGACGGCGATCGGCGTCGAGTTCATGCGCTACACCGCCCTCTCGTTTGGCTTCATCGGCGTGATCCGGGCGTTCTCCGGGAGCTTCCGTGGTGCGGGCAAGACGCTGATCGCGGCCGCCATCGCCGTGCTTACCCTGGGCGTGATTCGCCTCTCGGTCGCGTTTGTGACCTCGCAGTTCTGGCTCGGGCGAACCGGCATCTGGATCGCTTTCGTGGTCTCGAACGCCGGCGGCGCGCTGATCGCCTGGCTGTGGTATCGGCGGGGGACGTGGCGGGACGGTGACGTCCGGGAGAATATCGAGGTCGACGCGACCGATCCCGCCGAGACCGAACCGGAGCCGACGGTCGACGACTGACCGGCGCAAACCGAAACGCTAACCCCCGGGAGTGACTGATCTAGCGGCAGCAATGGCCGACTCACCAAAAGAGGGGCTCCGGAGTGCGGAGGTCACCGAGGGGGCCGACCGTGCGCCCCATCGATCGCTGTTTCGTGCGGCGGGACTGAGCGACGAGGAGATACACAATCCCCACATCGGGATCGCCAACTCCTGGAACGAGATCGTCCCCGGCCACGTCCACCTGGACGAACTCGCCGAATACGTCAAGGAAGGCCTCCGCGAGGCCGGCGGGACGCCCCTGGAGTTCAACACCATCGCCGTCGACGACGGCATCGCGATGGGTCACGAGGGCATGCGCTCCTCGCTGCCCTCCCGGGAGGTCATCGCCGATTCCGTCGAACTGATGGCCAATGCCCACCAGTTCGATGGCATCGTCGCCCTGGCATCCTGTGACAAGATCGTTCCCGGGATGCTCATGGCGATCGCTCGCCTGGACATCCCGGCGATCGTCGTTACCGGCGGCCACATGGCCGCCGGCGAGTTCGAGGACGAACCTGCTGACCTCGTGACCGTCTTCGAGGGCGTCAGCCAGCACGAAGAAGGTGAGATGACCGACGACGAACTCTACGAACTCGAATGCAATGCCTGTCCGGGCGAGGGATCCTGTGCCGGGATGTTCACCGCGAACACGATGGCCTGCGTCACTGAGACGCTGGGTCTCTCCTGGACCGAATGCGCTACCCACGGCGCGACCGACGATCGGAAGTTCGAGATCGCCCGCGAGTCCGGTCGGCAGATTCTCGACCTCGTGCAGAAGGACGTCCGCCCCTCGGAGTTCCTGACGCGGGAAAGCTTCGAGAACGCCGTGGCTGTCGACCTGGCCCTCGGTGGCTCGACCAACACCATGCTCCACATCCCGGCCATCGCCCAGGAGGCGGGCCTGGACATCACGCTTACCGACTTCGAGGAGATCGCCGCCCGGACGCCACACCTCGCGCACATGAGTCCCGCCGGCCCCTGGCGGATGGAGCACCTGCGCGAGGATGGCGGATTGCCCGCGCTCTATCGTCGGATCGAGGATCTCCTCCACCTCGATCTTCCCACCGTCGACGAGAAAACCATCGGCGAGCGCATGGAGGCAGGCGACGAACCCGGTGAGGTCATCCAGCCGCGCGACGACCCGGTCCACGCTGAGGGCGGCCTATCAGTCCTTCGGGGCAACCTCGCGCCCGAGGGTGCCGTCGTGAAGTCCGGCGCGATGGACGAGGACATGCACCAGTTCGAAGGCCGCGCACGGGTCTTTGAGTCCCAGCAGGCGATGCTCGAGGCCTACGACGACGGCGACATCGAACCCGGCGACTTCGTCGTCATCCGCTACGAGGGCCCGAAGGGCGGCCCCGGGATGCCCGAGATGCTCGAACCCACCTCGAAGATCAGTGGGTCACCGCGTCTCTCGGGCGAAGTCGCGCTGCTGACCGACGGCCGCTTCTCGGGCGGCACGCGCGGCGCGGCCATTGGCCACGCCAGTCCCGAGGCGGCCGCGGGTGGCCCGATCGCCCTGGTCGAAGAGGGCGATACCATCCGGATCGACGTCGACGAGGGCGAGTTGACTCTGGATGTGTCGGACGATGAACTACGCGAGCGGGCAGCCGAGTGGGAACCGCCGGAACTCGAGGCAAGCGGGAACCTCGAACGGTTCGCCGCGATGGCGACCAGCGCCGCCACTGGTGGGGTCCTGGAAGTGCCGGACCTGCCGACGCCGTCGATCCAGGTGCCGTCCGATGGCACGTCGCCACCGGCGGACGACTGAGTCCTGTTAGGCCCCGACCAGCGCCCCCATCACCGCCGATTCCGCCCGTCGGAGAACCGTCGAGGCCGTGCTTCGCGCGACGCCCGCCGCGTCGGCGACCGCCTCCAGCGACGCCCCTCGGGGCACTTCGTAGTATCCGAGTTCGGCGGCGGTCTCGACGAGTTCGAGCTGACGACCGGTCAACTGGCCGGCGATCGCCCCGTGTCTGCGGTCGAAGTCACCCAACTCCAGCACCTCGACGTCGACGCCCGGACCCGCCTCCAGCTGCTCGACGAGGGTGCTCAGCGAGTCGTCGGTGCCGACGACCGTGATGTGGGTTCGGGCGCGGCTGTCGTAGACGATCGGCGGCATGACAACGAGGTTCAGGTCGGCGAAGACCGTTCGCCAGACCCGCTCTTCCTCGCGAGTCTCCTGGCAGACGTAGATGTAGAAGCTTTCATCGTCGATTGGCGTCAGCGTGTACTCGGGAATCGAGTCGACGTCGTCGATCGCCTCGCGGTAGGCTGCCCGGTCGCCGACCGCGTAGAACAGCGCGTACTCGACGTCGCGGCCGGGCAGGACGTTCCAGGTCAGCAACTCCTCGCGCTCCATGCGGTCGCTCTCCCGGAGGAACTCCTGCATCGGATGGTGCAACTCCGCCGGCAGGTCCAGCCTGGCACGGAGGTATCGCATGCCCGGGTCGACGGCGGGGGATAATAAATAGCCTAGTCACGTCGGCCGAGCGCTGGTTGGGCCGCGCGGCGAACGAACAGCCATGGCAGAGACACAGGGGTCGTCGACCGAACGGGGCGAACAGCCGAGTGAGACGCCACCGGGACCGGGCGGGTTGCCGCTGCTGGGGAACACGCTGGATCTCTATCGCGATCCGTGGACATTGTACGAGGAGCTGGAATCGTACGGCGATGTCGTCCACTATACGGCCGGTGGGAACGACTTCAACGTCGTTCTCGATCCGACTCTCGTCGAGCAGGTATTGTTGACCGATCACGATGCCTACGGCAAGTGGGCGTTGGGAGACGTCGGCGGCGGTATCGGGAGCGAGGGACTGGTCCTCGCGGAGGGCGAGCAGTGGCAGCGCCAGCGCCGGGTGATTCAGGAGGCGTTCACGATGGACCGAATCAGGGCGTACGGCGACGCGATGGGGCAGTACGCCGCCGAGGCCGTCGAGGCGTGGGACGACGGCGAGGAGATCGCGCTGAACGAGGCGTTCTCCCGGCTCACGCTCCGGATCCTGGCACACTCGCTGTTCGATTTGGACATCGACGCGGAGGCGGGGACGGTCGCCGAGTTCACGCGGACGGTCAACGACCGCATGGATGTCGACAATCTCACCGCGTTCGTTCCGTTGTGGGTCCCGCTGCCCAGGAACCGCCGGTTCAAGCGGCGCGTCGCGGCCTTCGAGTCGTTCGTCGAGAAGTTGATCGAACAGCGCCGGGCCGACGCCGCCGAGCGCGATGACCTGCTGTCGCTCCTGCTGGCCCACGAGGGCGACGGGCTCACCGAGACGGAGATCCGCGACCAGATGACCACGTTCCTGTTCGCCGGACACGAGACGACCTCGCTGGCGCTGACCTACGCCTGCATGGCACTTGCCACCCATCCTGGTCCACGTGAGCGTCTGAACCGGGAGCACGAGAGAGTCCTGAATGGCGGGATTCCCAGCCTCGCGCAGGTCCCGCAGCTGGAGGCGACCGAGCGGGCGATCAAAGAAGCGCTCAGGCTCTACCCGCCGGTGTACGTCCTCTTTCGGGAGGCCAACCGGGACGTCGAACTCGGCGGCTACCGCGTGCCGTCGGGACAGAAGATCACGGTCCCGCAGTTCTGGATCCACCGCAAGGAGCAGTTCTACGACGACCCCGAACAGTTCGACCCGTCCCGATGGACGGACGGCTTCCAGGACGAGCTACACGACTACGCGTACTTCCCGTTCGGTGGCGGTCCGCGCCACTGCATCGGGATGCGATTCGCCATGCAGGAACTGCAGACAGTGCTCCCGACAGTGCTCCAGCGCGCCGACTTCGAGTTGCTCTCGGATCCGGATCCGGACTTCTCCATGGGGGCGACCCTGCGGCCCGCCGAGGATGTCCGTGTGCGAGTCCGAAAACGGAGCTGAAATACCGCACGCCTTCGGTCAGAACCCGTCTTCCCACCGAAAGACGCCGTCCCTCTGGATGACTTCGCCGTCGACCGACAGCGTCGCGTCCTCGCTCGTCTCGGCGATCAGGTCGACGTGGATCGCGCTGTGGTGCCCGGATTCCCCCTCGGGCAGGCAGGCGTCGTAGGCCCGGCCCAGCGCCAGATGGATCGTTTCGGCCATCTTCTCGTCGAAGAGGATATTGTCCGTGCAGCGATCGATGCCGCGATTCATCCCCACCCCGAGTTCGCCGAGCCGTCGAGCGCCAGCGTCGGTCTTCAGTAGCGCTGCCAGCGTCTCCTCGCCGGCCGCGGCCGCGTGCTCGACGACGTCGCCGTCCTCGAAGACGAGGTGAACGTCCCGCAATCTCGTCCCCCGGACCGTCATCGGCACGTCGAAAGTGACCTCGCCCTCGGCGTCGGCGGGTGCGGTGAAGACCTCGCCGCTGGGGAGGTTATGGGAGTCGTAGGCCACGGAGGCGGCGCTGTTGACCGCCGTCCGCCCCGCGATCGAGAGCGTGAGATCGGTGCCTGGGGCGTCGATGTGGACCTCGCTGCCCTCGTCGAGGATCGTCTTGAGTCGGTCCATCTCTGCAGCGAGTGACTCCCAGTCACGGAGTGTGGCGTCGTAGACGAACTCGCGGTACTCCTCGAAGGCCATGCCGGCTCCCTGGGCGAGTGCGCGTGTCGGATGCAGCGTCGAGACCCAGTCGGTCGCCAGGCGCGCTTCGCGGACCTCTTCTCTGGCGCGGGCAAACGCCTGCTGGCGGTCGTCGGGGACGTCGGCCATTCCAGCGGTGTTGCGTGTACCCTTCAGCACGAGGACGCTGTCGGCGTTCTCATAGAGTGCTTGCTCGTAGTCGGGATCCTCGTCGAAATCGTCGTCGTGCGCTTGGAGATATGCACGCTGAATCTCGTCAGATCGATAGACGTTCACGAGGTTCGCGCCTCGCTCGCCGAGTTGTTCGGCCACCGCGACAGCGAGATCGTGTGCGCCCTCGTCCACGGAGAGAACGACGTCGTCACCCGACTCGATGCGGGCGCTCCAGTCAACCAGCACTGCGGCGTGTTCGTGGATGCGATCGTCCATGCCGGCTGCACGGGAGACGGCGGTAAAACGACGGCGGATGGTCGTCACACAGCCAGTCCGTCGCGAGTTACGCTTTTTTGCTCGAATCGCCTACGTTCGATCGAACCATGTCGTTGCGAAGCCGCTTGCAGGGTCACCAGACACAGTTTTTCATCGAGTTGCTGTACGGCTTGCTATTCATCGCCGGATTCGCGCTCCTCATGTTCCAGTTTGATCCGCGCGTCGCGGCGTTCGAAGGGGGGCTCGTCATCGGCTACATCCTCCGCGTCTGGGAGAAGATGTCCATCTACGAGCGCATCATCGAAGCGCAGGTTTCGGAAGCGGCCGAGTCCCAGGTCGAGGCCGAACTCGACGAACAGGTTCCCGAGGAGGTCCAGACCGAAGTACAGGCACAGGTGCCTGCCGAAGTCGAGACGGAACTCGACGACCAGGTGGAGGCAGAGGTCACGGATCGGGTCGAGGAGCAGGTTGTCGATGAAGTCGAGGCGGAACTCGAAGCACAGGTCGCCGACGAGATCGAAGCTGAACTCGACGAACGTCTCGACGATGACGGAACGACGGCGGACGGGGAAGCGGACACGGCAGCTCCCGGCACGGATCGACAATCCGAGTGAGGGACACGAGTCCTGTCGTCGTCGCGTCCCGTCCGGAGCCTCAGACGACGATCACCGCGCCTTTCATCCCCTGGATCTCGTGGGGCTCACAGACGTACTGATAGGCCCCTGACTCCTCGAAGGTGTAGGCGTAGGTCTCGCTACTGCTGGTCACTGCCGGGCCGCTGTACAGCGGTTCACGGCCGTCAGGTGAGGCCACGTTGTGCGTACTGCCGCGTCCCGTCCACTCCCAGACGACCGTCGTGCCGGGGCTGACCGCGACGACAGCGGGATCGAACGCCCAGTAGCTCCCGTTCCCGCGGGCACCGACGGTGACAGCGACCTCCTCGGCGTCAGTTCGATCCACGCCGGTCCCGTCGAAGTTGCTCGTGTTCGAGAGATACTCTTTGACGTCGTCCGGAACGTCAGTGTACTCGGGATAGTCACTCTCGGTTGATTCGGCCGGTTCGTCGCCCGAGCAACCGGCCAGTGATCCACCAGCAATGCCACCGATAGCAGCGAGTACTGCCCGTCGTTGTACCATGTGGGTCATCTACGGAGTGCCGGGGTGAAAACCGCGTCGCTCGCGAGGGGATCACTGGTCGCTGTCGCGGCGCGGCTCAGGGAGTGACACCGCCGCCTGTGTCCCCGACGTACAGCGCGTAGAGGACGACGAGAAAACCGACCGCGGTGAGGCTACTCTCGACGCCGATACAGACGTCGAACTCGATAAAACCGAGTTGATACAGGAGTCCCCCGGCAAGTGTGCTCGTCGCGACGAGTCCAAGGCCGAGCGTGAGCGTCCGCAGGGAGGGAGATCCGGTGCGTCGATAGGCCTGATAGGCGAGATACGTGAGGATGCCGGTACATCCCAGGACGATCACCTCAGCCACGGTCACGATAGCCACGCTGCTTTCCATTATCGGCCCTTGTCGGTGTACTCCGCCCGCTGGCCAAATATAAACCGCAGTCAGTTACCACCTCTTGGGAACGTCTCACAGAACGTCGGGGTTGACGACACTCAGTCGGTGGCGTACAGCGAGTAGACGATGACGATGAACCCGCTGGCCGTGAGCCCGGATTCCAGGAGGAGACTCTCTTTCAGCCCAAGCGAGAAGACGATATTCCCGGCACCCGCGAGAAATGCACCGAGTGTAATCACCCCGAACCCAAGTGCCAGTGCGCCCAGCGACTGGGCTTGGGTCCGCCGGTAGGCCCGGTAAGCGAGAAACGTTATCAGTCCACCCAACAGCAGGGTGAGCGTTTTCAGTGCGATGACGGTTATCGAGTGTGGGCTCATGTTTCTTTTCGAACCTCCGACCACAGGGTTTCGAGGCGTTCGTCGGCTGTCTGGGCCCGACGGGCGATCTGGACTTCGCACTCGCGGTCGTCCGACAGGCCGACGATGACCTCCTCGAAAGCGACCTCGTAGGTGCTCGCGTGCTGGCCGTCGGGCCGGATCTCGACGCCCTCGGTCAACAGCGAGGCTTCCGTCAGCAGGTCGAGTTTCCGGTAGGTGGTCGACAGCGGAATGTCGCTCGCGTCGGAGATCTCCGAGGCGGTCATGGGTTCGTCGAGTTCTTCGACGATCCGCCGACACTCCGGATCGTCGAGTGCGTCCAGGACGGCCTGTAGATCAGGAGATTCGTCGGCTGCGAACGGATCCCGGACCATTTCATTCCGACCCTCCCCGTCCTGTCGGGAAAACGGATCCGGAATGGATGGGGACGGCGCGCGTTCGTCGAGACCGGTGCATGTCTTCGAGTCGGCGCTTCACCGGAATTTGTGTTTCGGTTCGGCTTCCGCTCCAACCGCTTGCGGCGATCGCCGATCAGTGTCGTCCTCAGCCCCTGGAACCCCAGAATACGCTTCCACGACTTTCCCGTCCTCGCCCGAACCGCTTTCCCGGTCACCGCCCATCCAAAAAGTATCGAACTTCTGAGCTAAATGGGGCAGAAAGCGGACAATATTGCTGGTTGTTTGCTGGCGTTCCTCCGTTAGAGTGTTTCTGTCCCGTCCATCAAAGCGATCTCTCGTGTTCCCAGTACGTGGGAATTCACAGGATTGGTTTGTAGGTTCGTAGAGAAGAACGACCGATGACAGCTAATGCGGACGGTCGACCCGAGGCGATCGACCAACCGCGCGGTCGAGACTCCCGCGAGTGGGAAGTGTTCGTCCGCGAAACGGTTGAGGACCCGCTCAGACACGTCGGAAGCGTCACGGCCGATGAGAAAGCAACTGCCCGCGAGCAGGCTGAATCACTCTTTGGGGACGTCGTTACCGTCTGGCTCTGTCCCGGGAGTGCAGTCGCCCGATATCCCGATCCGGAACTCCTGCCGGGTGAGCGTGTATGATTCCAGTCAGTGATCTGCTGGTCGGCGTCGAGGACGACGAATCCGGTGGTGCTGGAGCGGATGGGGCGGCCAGCGAACAGTCCTTGGCACCCGATCGATCCCAGCCAGTCGTCGTCTGGCATGTGACTGGCGCGAACAATCTCGATCCCGAATACGGGTACGATACTGCCGGCCCGGGCCACGGCGACGGCGAGTTGACCACTGGGGAGGCGACGGCCGTCATCGACGATCTTGCCGGCTACGGCGTCGCTGCGATCCGGTTTGCCGGTGGCGAACCGCTATTGCGCGACGATCTCGAAACGCTGATCGAACGAGCCAGCGAGGCCGGTCTTCGGACGGAACTGTCGACCAACGGTACCCTACTCACTGACGAACGGGCCGGGTCGCTCCGGGACGCCGGTCTCGATGACGTCGACGTCGTCATCGATGGTTTGCCGGACCATCACGACGAATTAGTCGGTCGTGAGGGGGCCTTCGACGATGCACTCGATGGCATTCAGGCAGGCCAGGACGCGGGTCTCGATCCGGGCGTTCGGTTTACGCTGACTGAGACCAACGCCACGGATATGGAGGAACTCGTCGATATGCTCGCCCTCCAGGGAGTCGAGCGCTTCCGCTTTCATCACCTGGAGTACAGCACACAGGACGACGAGCTCATGGAACTCGACGTGGATCACGATGCCCAGCGACGTGCCGTCCGGCGGGTCTGTGATATCACGCTGGACGCCCACGACCGCGGCCACGACGTCGAGACGCTGCTCGACGGCAATTGGGCTGACACCGGCTACATCTATCAGTACGCACGTGAGGAACTGAGTGAGGATCGTGCCGCGGCGATCCGCGAGCGACTCGCATCTGTCGGCGGCGATCCAGCGGGCGACCGTCTCGCCGACATCGATTACCAGGGCAACGTCCACCTCACCCCGTACTGGCAGTCGTACTCGCTTGGCAACGTCCGTGATCGCCCCTTCAGCGCCATCTGGGAGGACGAATCCAACCCCCTGCTGGCGAAGCTTCGGGACCGCAAGGAGCACGTCCCGGACCGGTGTCCGAACTGTGAGTACTACGCGATGTGTCGTGGCGGTTCCCGTCACCGGGCACTCGCGGCCGAGGGCGACGTCTGGGCTCGCGATCCCCAGTGTTATCTCACCGACGAGGAGATCGGCCTCGACGCCGATACTTCCCCCTCTTCTGCCGACTGACGCCCTATCGCTTTTCCGCGTGACATTCCGGTGATTTCCACCCGGGATCGGGGTGCTTTTTGTACTGCCCCCTGTACCCGGGAGTGTGCTTTCGGTCGAGTTGCACGCCCATTCGTCGCTGTCGTACGATGGACGGGATGGTGTCGAGAAACTGCTCGCCAGGGCGGCAGACGCAGGACTCGACGCGCTCGCGGTCACGGACCACGACGAGATCGCAGCGAGTCTCCGAGCCGTCGAACTGGCTCCCGAGTACGGCCTCCTCGGCATTCCGGGGATGGAAGTGACGAGTGCCGCCGGGCACGTCCTTGCCCTGGGTGTCGACGAGAAGATTACGGACGGGCTTCCGTTCGGGACGACGCTCGACCGGATTCACGACCAGGGCGGGGTCGTGGTCGTCCCGCACCCGTTCCAGGAATCGCGTAGTGGCGTCATGGCGAAGATTTCGCGCGCGGAGCTGGCGCGAGCCGACGCCATCGAAGTGTACAACTCGCGGTTACTGACCGGTCGTGCCAATCGACAGGCCCGGACCTTTGCCCGCGAACACGGGATTCCACAGACCGCCGGCAGTGATGCTCACATCAGCGAGATGGTCGGCCGGGCCGTCACGCTCGTCGAGACTGACGAGCGGTCGGTTCCGGCGATCCTCGAAGCGATCCGTGAGGGACGGACCCACATCGAGGGTCGACGAACGCCCTGGCACATCAGCTTCCGACAGGCGGCCGGCGGAGCCAAGCGCAAGTTTCGGGAGCGACTCGCCTCGCTGCTTGAGTGACGATGGTTTCCGGCCCCTCCGATCCGTCACCATCGAGGCTCCAGGGTGCCGATCCGGTCGTTGTCCGCGCGGCGATCGAGGCAGGCGATCCCTTGCCCGGCACCCGTGGGTTTGCTGGCCGACTCGACGGGCGACTCGTCCGGGACGTACTCGGGCGCTATCCGCTGTTCATCGAACGCGATAATCCGGACAGCTGGGCGTTCGAACCCGGCAAACTAGCCGACCCGGTCGACGTTCCTGCCGGCACCGTCCAGGACGGCGAGACCGTCACGCAATGGTGGTCGCTGCCACAGCTATCGCCCCGGAGTGGCCGTCGGGCGGTCGACGCCGTCCGCTCGGCTCTGGACACCGCTCTTGATGCCGTCGAGACGGACGGGCTCGCCGTCGCCTTCTCGGGGGGCGTCGACTCGGCACTCCTCGCGGCCAGACTCGATGTCCCGCTATACGTTGCTGGGTTTCCCGAGAGTCACGACGTCCGGGCGGCTCGGGAAGCCGCCGCACTGCTCGACGCCGACCTCCGCGTCGTGGAACTCGATCACGCACTCCTGGAACGGACGGTTCCGGACGTCGTCGCGGCCACGGGGCGGACGAACGCCATGGACGTCGAGATCGCCGTACCGCTGTATCTCGTCGCATCTCGGGCGGCGACTGACGGGTTCGACCGTCTGGCCGTTGGCCAGGGAGCCGACGAACTGTTCGGCGGGTACGCCAAGGTCGCCAACGCGCCGGAGCACTCTCGCGTCGGGGCCGACACGGTTCGGGGTGCGCATCGCGAGGGACTCGAAACGCTCCCGGACCAGTTAGAACGCGATATCCTGGCGATTCGTGCGGCTGGTGTCGAACCTGTCGCGCCGTTGCTCGACGATCACGTCGTCGAGTCTGCGCTGTTTCTCCCCGGGTCGCTACTGGTCTCCGCCCGCGGGGACCGGAAGTTCGCGTTCCGGTTGGCCGCGCGAACGTGGCTGCCCGATCGGATCGCCTTTCGCGAAAAGAAGGCACTCCAGTATGGCAGCCTTGTCGCGCGCGAGCTCGACCGCCTGGCCCGCCAGGCCGGGTTCAAACGCCGCATGGACAACCACGTCACTCAATACGTGGAATCGCTGAAAGGATAAGAGAACGGCGGACCGGACGAATCGGGGGGTATCGAGCCATCGGGGGAGAAGGCTCGACACATCACGTGGCAATTGACGCGGCGTATCGCCGGGGGCAATCGTCCGATCCAATTACTTCATGTAGGAGGTTACTTGTAAAACTTTGGTATATATCCTATTATGTGAATAAGTATTCAATCACTGGGTTTCGGTGTCTCTAACGAGGAATTTCGAGTGATAGAGTCAGTACCGAACCGTTATGTATCTTCTACGACGCCGTTCGCCACATTTTGTCGAGAGGAGTGTTCCCTGAGTATCACTATGTTGGGGCGGGCGACAAACGGCCCAACGTGCTCTTCCAGCTCACAATGACTGGGGGCGGTATGTCTCGGTGGCCACCACTCGACGAGATCACTCCGGTAATCGCTAGGAAGCGTTTCCCGGTCGTTTCGATCGTGACTTCGCCCTTCCGGAGGCCCCAACGGATCGTCCCCACTGTTCTCGGCGCTAGGACTGCTCTCATTCAAATCCCGCCTCGAAGAATCAGAACAGCGTCGCTTGCGAGTTTGTGAGCGACAGAACTTATGGACTCACCGGAAGACTCACTTCGTTCGTCTTCCGAGCCCTCGCTCGCTTTGTCTTCGCGCGGCTCGCCGCGCGAATGATCTGAGGGAGCAAGCTCCCTCGCTACTCGCGAGGACGGCGGGATGTGAACCCGATGGCGAGACTCGCTACGCTCGTCTCGCGTGATTCAAATCCTGCCTCGAACAAACAGAAGTGCGTCGCTCGCGAGTTTGCGAGCGACAGAACTTATGGACTCGGCGGGATTTGAACCCGCGGCCTTCCCCGTGCCAGGGGGATGATCTACCGCTGATCTACGAGCCCGCGTCGACATCGGTACGTTCCCGGTGTGTTTTCTTAAACCCATCGAAGCGACAGTGGTTCCGCCAGTCTCCCTCCGTTCGGTCGAACGGCCATAATAGCTTTCACTGCTCGCCCGAAATCATCGGGAAGCCGCCGACTTGTCCGACAGGCCGGCGCAGGCAACGGTCGACCGGCAGTGAACAATGTTTCCCCAGAAACTATCCCCCGAACGGTCATCGTCACGCGATCGCGGGCAGACGACGCTGGATTTCGCGTTCGGGGTCAGTATCTTCCTTCTCGTGTTGGCGTTCGCGTTCACGTTCATCCCGGGAATCCTCCAGCCGTTCGCGGAGGGAACGGCCGCCGAGACGGTCGGGGCCAACCGGGCGGCGGATACGCTCGCCGAGGGGACGCTCGGTGATCCAGCTACCCCGTACGTCCTCAATACAACCTGTACTGTGGGATTCTTCGACACCGGCGTTCCGAGCGGCTGTCGGTATACCGGCTCGACCGCCACCGAGCGGCTGTCGATCGGTTCGTTCCAGGACGTCAACGTCACGCTTCGGGGCTCGACGTCCGGGAGTGACTACAGCCTGCTTTGCTGGAACGGTACCGCACTCACGGAGGCCGATTCACCCACCTGTGGGGCTGGCGACAAGCGACTGGCGACCGGTGATTCGATTCCCAGCGTTTCGATCCCGACGATCACCGCCAGACGCGTTGTCGCTGTCGATGGAACGACTGCCGTCATTCGGGTGGTGATCTGGTAATGTCGACTGGCGCCGACCGGCGATCCCGGCGAGACGCCTGCGACGGTCGACGAGGGCAAGCCCACACGTTGGAAGGGATCATCGCTGGCTTGCTCGTCCTCTCCAGCATCGTCTTTGCCCTGCAAGTGACCGCAGTGACACCGCTGTCGGCAAGCACGTCGAGCCAGCACATCCAGAACCAGCAGCGTGCGGCGTCGGCTGGTGTGCTCACGTCGGCCGCCGAGAGTGGTGCGCTCGAACGGACTGCCCTCTACTGGGACGAGAGCGGCCCGTCGTTTCACGATACCGGGCCCCGTGGCAGGTACGCCTCGGCACCGCCCACTGAGTTCGGCACACTCCTCGAAGAGACGTTCGACCGCCGGGGGATCGCGTACAACGTCTACGTGACGTTCGCGATCCCCGGAAACGACCAACGTCGTATTCAGATGGTCTATCAGGGAGCGCCCAGTGACAGCGCCGTTCGGGTGAGCCACACCGTGACGCTGACGGACGATGCCGCCCTCAGAGCTGCCGACGGGACGCCGACGACAACGAACGTCTCGGAGACCGACTCGTTTTACGCGCCGGACGTGAGTCAGACTGGGCTGTACAACGTCCTCAGCGTGGAGGTGATCGTGTGGCGGATCTGATCGGCGAGGCACGCTCCCGGGACGACCGCGGACAGATCGTGCTCCTGGTCGGGTTCACGCTGGCCGTGCTGTTCGTCGCCCTGGCGTTGATCCTCAACTCGGCGATCTACGCGGAGAACCTGGCGACGCGAAGTGAGACCGGGGCCGGCGACGGCCCGATTTCAGTACGGAACGAGGTCCAAAGCGGGACGGCATCGATACTCGATTTCGTCAACACGTACAACAACACAGCCGCCAGTCACGTCACGGACAACCTGACGGCGACCGTCGAGGACTACCGTGAGGTCGCCGGCAGACGGGCCGCCGTCGATGGACGACTGTTGAACGTGTCCATCGAGTCCATCGCGATGGGGAGTCGACTCGGCCAGACGAATGCGACGCGAAACCTGACGCGCCGGGACGGGACGGCGAACTGGACGCTAGCAAGCGGCGTGCACGCGCGTTCGCTCGTCTTCGATATCGAGGACAACCGGACGTCGAGCACCTCGTGTTCACCCGGCGGCAAGTGCTTTCAGCTGAATGCTACGTCCGGAGGGGACGTCTGGCGGATGGCCGTCTACGAGAACTCGACCGACATGGTCATCGAGGTCGAGGGGGTCGATGGCACAGTCGCCACCTGTAGTCCATCCCCGGACGGGTCCACGCGGGCGAGTATCGACCTCGCCGCGGGGACGATCGACGGCACCGCGTGTCCGGCGCTCCGAACGTCCATGCCTGGCCCGCCATACGATCTGGAAGTGGTCCATGGCGACCTGGCTACGGGCACCTTCGAGGTGATCGTCGACGACGATACGATCGCACCCAGCCCCGATCCGGATCGCTATTTCGGACCGACTGCGTCGGAATCGCCACGCGTAACACACGCCGCGTATGCGACCGAGATTCGGATCACTCAGCGCAGTGAGCGCCTCGTCTACAACGGAACGGTCCGGGTCGCCCCGGGTGAGTGGCCGTGAGCGAGGGCGCTGGGTTCTCCGCCACCCAAACGCATGCCGACTCGATTACAGGGAACGAGCGGGCTGTTTCGACCGCGTTATCGTACGTCCTCGCCCTGGGCATCACGACGCTGTTGGCAACTGGGCTCATTTTGGCCGGTGGCGAGTTCGTCACCGATCAGCGCGAGCGCGCCATCCAGACGGAACTACAGATCGTCGGCGAACAGCTGGCCAGTGATATCGAACGCCTCGACCGCGTCGTCGCCGCGAGCCCGTCCCGAATAGACGAGGGACAGATCAGGCGGGATATACCCGATCGTATCGCCGGGCAACCGTACGTCGTTGAACTCACGAGTGGCCCGGACCCGGCTCTGGAACTCCGAACGAAAAACCGGGACATGTCAATCACCGTCCCCATCCACAGTTCGACGGCGATCGGGCCGAGCGTGGCGGTCGGCGGTAGCGTGGTGATCCGCTACGACGACGGCGACGACGAGATCGAGGTGGACAATGCCTGAGACACCACTGGACGATCGCGGGATCAGTGACGTGATCGGGTACGTGCTCGTGTTCGCGCTGATCCTGGGCGCAGTCGTCATCGTCTCGACGACCGGTCTTTCGGAGCTTGCGGATATCCGGACGAACGAGCAAATCGACAACGCCGAGCGGGCGTTCGACGTGATCGCCGAGAACCTGGGGGACGTCTACGCGAGCGGCGCGCCGAGTCGCGCGACCGAGATCGACCTTGCCTCGGCCAGTCTCTCGCTCGGGACGCCGATCACGATGAACGTCACGAACGGATCGACGACGCTGCTCCGCCAGCAGATCACGCCGATCGTCTACGAGGGTGAGGCGCGATCCCGAATCGTCTACGAGGGTGGCGCTGTCTTTCGGACGCAGGACGATAGTGGCGTCGTACTCCGTGAACCGCCAGTGATCACCGCTCCCGATGGCGTCCACGTGACCGTCGTCGGTACACGATCTCGGCAGGCAGATTCCGTCACCGGCGGAACCGTCCGCCTCAGAAGTGAGCGTGCTTCGGCATTTCTGGCCGAGTACGGGACCGAGGACCCCCTCTGGCTCAACGTCACGTCACCGCGCTGGGAACAGTGGGAGACGGCCTTGCAGCGGCCGGGCGTTTCGTGTCTTTCCGGCGGCGCAACTCCAACTGACGTCGTGGCTTGCAATCTCACTGCCTCGGGGGCACCCACGCGCGTCGCCGTTTCGGTCGTCCGGATCGACGTCTCTATTACGACCTGAACTGGGTCTCTGGCCCGTCTCTGTTCACGGGCGCAATTACGGCTCTCACTCCAGATCGATGTCGATCTCGTTTTCGGTGATGTGGAGGAAGGTAAGATACTCCGCCGACGTCGAGGAGTCAAACGAGAGCGTCCCCGTCGAGGCGCCCTCGTCAACCCGACTCGAACCGCCGGGCCCGTCTGTCACAGTGAGATCGTACTGTGGTCCCATCAGTCCGAGGTAGTGGTCGACGAGCAGGCCGAGATCGGCCGTCCCGCCGACGGATTTCTGTCCCGGGTCGACGCTGTGAATGTCGAGCGTCTCGGTCGGGCCGGTGATCGATTCGCCGGTGATCTTCGACCCGAAGTACCACTTGTTGGAACTCCCACTGACGCCCGGCATGTCCTCGATGTCGTCGTACGTCATCGTGATGTCACCGAGAAGATCGGCTTTCAATTCCCCGCTCGGACACGAGATCGAAACGTCCGAGTTCGAGTTCGGATCGATCGTTTCGTTTCGCCACTCCTCGTGATAGTACTCGCTCCCGGTGTCGTTGAAGTAATAGACGCTGAGCCGGAGCTCACCATCGAAGGATCCGCTCTTGCATTTCCCGGGATTTGACGAGTGAAAGTGAACTTCGACGCCCTCGTTGCCCTCGTCAGCGTACAGCGACCAGTGTAAGTTGCCGTAGTGACCGTCAGGCTCGAGCGTGAGTTCGAAGTCCGTCAGCGGGTGGTCGGCGGCGATCCCTTGAACAGGCAGGGCATTCCCGTCGAGTGGCACGTCGAAGTCCCCGATGCTGCCGCCGATCGTCTCGAGTTCGAGGCGCACCGACTGGTTGGACTTGAAGATCTCGATGTCGCCGTCCGTTCGCTGATTGAAGTACCGCGCCCAGCCCAGGTAATACCGGCTCTGGACGGTGATCTGGACCGATCCGTTGCGGATCGCGTTCGCGTAGGGTAACTCGTTGCCGGCGCTGTTGGGGTCATAGGGTGCCCCAACCTCGCTGGACCCGTCAGCCGTCGCGGATTCGTTCGGGAACACCGTCCGAGCACGTTCGCGTGGCTCGACAACCGCTCTGGGGCCGCCGCCCGCTCTGTCGACGGCAGTGTTTGCCAGCCGGATGATCGGCAACGTCAGCGTCGCCGAACGGTAGTGAAACTCCGGCGGCGACAGCAGCAGACTGCCACCGTTCGCTCCCCGCCGCCAGACGCCGCCACCCTGGTAGGCGATCTCCGTCTCGCCCGATGTGAAAACCAACGCGCCGAGCGTCTCGTTGTATATCATCTCCGTGCGCCCTTCGTTGCTGTAATTGTAGTGGGTGATCTGGATCCGTCCAGCATCCGGCTGCACCTCGTAACTACCTTGACCAGTCCCGAAGTCGACTGCCTGGGCGTCGGCGTCCCCGAGCCCCACCAGCGCCGCGCGCGAGTCGAACAGTGTCATCGAATTGATCGCGCGCTCGACGCCAACCTGTTGTTGGGTCCCCGTCAGTGCGGTTGTCCCAACCACCCCGAGAATGCCGACGCCGGCGACCACGAGCCCGAGCAACAGCACTGTCCCGAGAACTTCCGACTGGGCTCGCTCGTCGGATCCGGGGAATATCATCACTGAGAATTCGAGGTGCAGGCGTATAAGTCGAGTGGCCGTTCGAGTGTGTTCCCGGTAGCTGCATACCTCTCGCCTGGGACTGAAGTAGAAACCGTTTAGTGGCCGACTCCCGAGTGATCGTACGGGAACACACGATCGCAAATCCGACGCGTCGCGCGGGTGACACTCACCTCAGGCCTCTTTCGCCGTGCGCGACTTGGGATTGCGGACGTGTCCGGCCGGGATCGGCGACCCGACCAGTCGGTCGCGTCGGTCGATCCGGCCACACGTGGCGGTCTCAGGTGTTCCAATTCAGACCATGGCACGAATGCATACACGCCGCCGCGGCTCGTCCGATTCGGACAAGCCAGTGGCAGATGACCCACCGGAGTGGAGCGACGTAGACGAAGACGCGGTCGAGGAGCGCGTCGTCGAACTCGCCGAACAGGGCTACAGCCCGAGCGAGATCGGCGCCAAGTTGCGCGACGAAGGCGTCCAGGGCACGCCCGTTCCGGACGTCTCGCTGGCCACCGGCAAGAAGGTGACCGAGATCCTCGAGGACAACGACGCCGACCCCGAGATTCCGGAGGACCTCCGGAACCTGATGGAGCGGGCCGTGCGTCTTCGGGACCACATGAACGATAATCCCGGCGACGCCCAGAACAAGCGCGCGCTCCAGAACACGGAGTCGAAGATCCGCCGTCTCGTCGATTACTATCGCGGTGACAAGCTCGAGGAGGACTTCACCTACAACTACGAGGTCGCCGTTTCCCTCCTCGAATAGATGTCCACCATCGGTCGCCAGTCGGAAGACGGGGCTCGCGACGCCGCCAGTAGCCTCCGCGAGGCTGGACTCGTCCACCTCGCCCCCGCAGCGACCGGTGACGCCATCGCCGCGACGGGCGTCCTCGCCCGCTCGCTCGATGCGCTCGACGTCCCGTTCCAGATCAGCGTCGTGCGGCAGCCAGCGGACGCTGCTCGCGCAACCGAAGCGGATCGAACCGTCGCACTCGGCCGACCGAGTCCGGACGCGGATCGGTCGCTCGGTACGGATCGACCGGCCAGCGTGACGGCCTTCGAGGTCGCCCAGTCGCTCGATGCGACGATAACGGAGTCGACCGACGTCGCCGTACTCGCTGCGGCGGGCGTCGTCGCGGCTGGCGACGAACCGACGGGTGCGCTCGCCGAGGCACTCGCCGACGCCGATATCGAGCGTCGACCGGGCGTGGCCGTCCCGACGGACGACCTCGCCGACGGACTCGCCCATTCGACGCTGGTGCACGCGCCGTTTTCGGGCGATCCCGAGGCGACCCGTGCGACGCTCGCCGAGCGGGATGCGGCTGAGCCGACAGACGATGAAGCGCGTCGTCGCGTGGCGTCGATCGTCGCGTTGACGACACTCGACGCCACGGGTGCCGACACCCGTGCCGCAACGGCTGTCGAGGACGTCCTTCGACCGTACGCAGGTGGTCCGTTGACGACCATCGGCGGGTACGCGGACGTTCTCGATGCCGCCGTTCGCGAACGACCCGGCGTCGCGGTCGCGCTTGCGCTCGGCCACGACGCTGTCACCGAGGCTGCCCTCTCGGCCTGGCGAACGCACGCCGGACGAGCCCACGACGCCGTCCGGGACGCGACCGTCCGGCGACACGCGGGGCTGATCGTCGCAGAGACGGCTGGCCCGACTGGCACCGTCGCTCGGCTCTTGCGGGACTTCCGCTCGCCCGAACCGCTCGCGCTCGTCGCCGACGGTGACCGCGCCACACTGGCGGTGACCGCCGACTACGACGCACACGCGATCCTCGATTCGGCGACGACGTCGATCGATCACGCTGAGACCGTCACCGGTGACGCCGACCGGGCACACTTGACTGTCTCCGGCGAGATCGAGACGCTTGTCGCAACCGTTCGCGAGGTGATCGCCGATGAGTGAGCGCCGGGCGACGATCAGGACGACCCACGAGGACGCCGAGACGGCGGCGCGGATCGCTGCCGCGCTGGCACCGGACAACACCGCGGAGATGACGACGACAGTCGAGGCGGCGACCGTCGAGACGACGATCGACCGGGAGACGACCGGTGGACTCGCCGCGACGGTCGACGACTACGTCGTCAACCTCTCCGTCGCCGTATCGCTTTCGACCGAGAAGACACACAACCATGAGTGAACGATCAGTATCACGACAGACACAGGAAAAGCGGTGGTACACCGTGCTCGCGCCCGAGGAGTTCGGCCGCGAGGAACTCGGCACCACCCCTGCAGACGAACCGGAACAGG
>Ga0207718_100284_pt1 | contig 52225 bp, 54 predicted proteins | sample A23M2SouthBayCA_FD_187749 | JGI IMG/M metagenome (GOLD analysis project Ga0207718, IMG submission 187749) | Aerobic enrichment media microbial communities from Eden Landing Ponds, California, USA - A23 M2 (SPAdes) | ecosystem: Environmental > Aquatic > Marine > Unclassified | place: Emeryville...
GCCTTCTTACTTCACTTCTCCTCATGCGTGGATTCTACTTCCTGTTCACTCAGTTACCACACCGGCATTCACTCTGTTCGTCCATGACTCAGCACAGTTCACGAAGCGACGTTCGGGAAGTACCGATGTTTGTTCTCCGGGCGGCTGTTCGTAGAACCGTGAAGTGACCCCGTACCGTCGTGAGTTTATTCTTTCCTCGGTCGTGTTCGATGAACTTCTCAATGGCTTCAGCGTCTTCCTTGGCAATATCGCCCGATTGAACTTCGCTCTCAAGCCGTGAGTATTCGTTTTCTACGACGGCCCATTCGTCGTGTGATTTTGAGACCATTCCTAAATCGCCACAAACAGGCGTTCACAGGATGGGATAATATAGTTTAGGGCTTGGAATCAGGAGGGGAGACGAAATACTCGACAGCGTTGTTCGGAAAGAGATTCCTGAACTCCTCGTACAACTGTGCCGCGAGGGTCTTGTTGTGGGCGATGACCAGCGTCGGTTGCTGAATCTCTTCGACGACCCACGAGACGGTGTTGGTCTTCCCCGATCCCGTCACGCCGAGCAGAGTCTGTCTGTCCATGCCCTGCTGGAAGCCCGAGGCCAGTTGCTCGATTGCGTCGGGCTGGTCACCCGCGGGGTCGAAGGGGGCGTCGACCTCGAAGGGGCGTTCGGCGTCCGGCCTATCCGGAGAGAGCGGGCCACCTGAATCAGTCATTGACGGCATTCAGGGGCCGAACTCACTTCAGGCGCTCGGTAGCGACGGCGCGGGTCAGTGCTCTCGAAGGCCAGCAGCTTCGAGATACTCCCTGACGTAGGGGTGAAGCTCGATCTCGATCGGCGGCTCGAATACCCGAAGATCGGCGTGCTGGTCGTCAGGGGCCAGCGTTTCGCTCTCGCTTGTCACCTCGAAACCGATCGGGACGTAGTGCTTCCCGTCGGCATCCTCGACATCGGCGACGTCGTAGAAGTGCTCGTAGACGCCCAGTCGCCGCTCGGTCGCTACTTCGACATCCAGTTCGTCCCTGGCGACGCGATGGACCGCATCTTCGAGAGACTCGTGTTTCTGGACTGTCCCACCCGGGACGAACCACTCGCCTCTGGCTGGCTCGTTCGTACGCTTTCCGAGGACCACACCACTGTCGTGGTGGACAACCAGATCGACCGAGACCAGCGGGACCGAGCGGACGACCGTTTCCCACGTCTCCTCTGGCAGGTTTGGGCTCACGAGAAGCCCTTCGATGGCGGGTGAAAAATGGGTGCCGATCTACGGGACGAACAGCGCGTCGGCGGCCGAGACGGCCTCGTCCGAGACGATCCCGAACGCAGGAATCAATAGCACCGTCACGACAGCCGCGACGACGACTGCGGCATAGAGCGCCGTCGGATACGATTCGATTTCGTGGGGTGTCTCTGGTTCTTCGACCCACATCGCCTTGACGACCCGGGAGTAGTAGTACAGGCTCAATGCGCTGTTGGCGGCGGCGATGACGACCAGCCACCACAGGCCCGCGCCGAGCGCGCCGGCGAACAGGAAGTACTTCGAGAAGAACCCGGCACCGACCGGCAGGCCGGCGAGGCTGAACATGAACACCGTCATCGCCACGCAGGCGACCGGGGCCTGTTTGGCGAGGCCGTTGAAGTCCTCGAACTCGCGGCCGATCTCCCAGTACTCCGCCAGCGCGATGAACAGGAACGCACCCGTGTTCATGAAGCCGTAGACGAGCAGGTGCATCATTCCCGCCCCGAGGACGAGACTATCGTTTCCTGTTCCGGTGATCGCAGCCAGTGCGATCAGGACATAGCCGGCGTGCCCGATCGAGGAGTACGCCAGCATCCGCTTGACTTTCTCCTGAGTCGCGGCCGCAAAGTTCCCCAGCGTCATCGTGACGATGGCGAGCACCATGAACGCCAGCGTCCAGTCGATTGCGACATCAGCGATCGGCCCGGTGATCGGGAACGCAGTCGTGAACACGCGGAACGCGAGCACGAACCCGGCGGCCTTCGACGCCGAGGAGAGGAACCCGGAGATCGGTGCCGGTGCACCTTCGTAGACCTCCGGTGCCCAGAAGTGGAACGGCACGGCAGCCATCTTGAACGCGATGCCACCGATGACCATCAGGACACCCAGTCCGAGGATCCCGGAGAGACCGGTCGAACCGACCTGGCTGGCGATCGTCTCGAAGCGCAACGCACCGGTCGCCCCGTAGATGAGGCTGATCCCGTAGACGAAAATCGCCGAGGACAACGCACCGATGAGGAAGTACTTCAGCGCGGCCTCGACCGATCCCTTGTTCGTCTTGAGGTAGCCCACCAGCGCGTAGGAGGGCAACGAGACGAGTTCGATCGCGACAAACGCCGACGCAAGGCTGTTCGTCGAGGCGACCGCTGACATTCCGGTTGCTGCCAGGAATACCAGCGTGTAGTACTCGGCCTGGTAGTTCTCGTCGGCCACGTAATCGTGGCTCGCGAGGACGACCAGCGACGTGACACTGGCGACCAGGAACGTGAAGAACAGGCTCATTCCGTCGACGACGAACGTGCCTCCGAACAGGCTGACCGCGCCGTCGACCTGCCCAGTCCCGGCGACGAGATACCAGCCCGACAGCACGAGCGCCGACAGCGATCCGAGCAATCCGACGCCAGTCAGTACCGTCGTACTCGTCGAATCCGAATCCGGCTCGATACTGTCGATCAACAGCACCAGCAGTGCTGTCACCGCGAACGCCAGCGTCGGGGCTGCCGCGGCCCAATCAGGCAACTGAACGAGTTGTGACTGTGCCATTAGAGACCACCTCCGATACCGTGAGCACTCTCAAGGATCGGGTTGATCGCCTCCTGGATCATCCCGTAGAAGATGTCGGGGTTGACACCCAGGACGATCACGCAGGCCAGCAGAACGACAAGCGGTGCGATGTCGTGCAGCGGCGCGCGCCCGACCTCGTAGTCGGTCGACAGCGAGAACTCACCGAACAGCGTCCGCTGCATCGCCCACAGCAGGTAGCCCGCGACGATGACGATGCCGAACATCGCCGCCGCAGTGTATATCGGGGCCCACGCGATCGTCTCCGAGCCGAACGAGCCCAGGAACACCAGCACCTCGCCGGCGAACCCACTCATCAGCGGCAGGCCCATGTAACCGAAGGCTGCGGCGACGAAGATGCCCACCGTCCAGGGCATCCGATCTGCCATCCCGGACATGTCACCGACCATCCGGGTGTGCGTCTCGTTGTAGATGACGCCGACGACCATGAACATCAGCCCCGAGATGAATCCGTGGCTGATCATCTGGAAGGTCGCGCCACCGACGCCGTGGGTCGTGTACGCGACGAGCCCGAGGATGACGTACCCCATCGAGGAGATCGACGAGTAGGCGACGATCCGTTTCAGGTCTTGCTGGGCCAGTGCCAGCATTGCGCCGTAGATCACGCTGATCACGGCGATGATGGCGATAATCTCGGCGTAGTCGGTCGCGACGCCGGGCAGCATCGTGAAGTTGAACCGCAACAGCGCGTAGGTCCCCATCTTCAGGAGGACGCCCGCCAGTAGCACCGACACCGGCGTCGGGGCCTCGACGTGAGCGTCCGGCAGCCACGTGTGGACTGGGAAGACCGGTACCTTGACCGCGAACCCGAAGAACATCAGCGCGAACGCGAACAGTTTCACTGTCTCGGGTCCGAACCCAGCGATCGATCCGACTGCGCCCTCGACCTGCAGCGCCTGGGCGATCTGTGGCAAGTCGAGCGCCGTCACGCTGTCGCCCAGCGAGAACACCAGCGTCAGGAACCCGACGAACATGATCAGGCTCGCGATGTTCGTGTAGACGAAGAACTTGATCGCGGCGTACTTCCGGCGCGGGCCGCCCCAGATGGCGATGAGGAAGTACATCGGCACGAGGACGACCTCCCAGAAGATGAACCAGACGAAGAAGTCGAGCGCCGTGAACACGCCCAGCAGCCCGAACTCTAACAGGAGCACGAGCCCGTAGAACTGTGATTCGCGCTCGTCGATCGGCGTCCAGGCGCTGATAATCGCCATCGTCGTCAGGATCGTCGTCAGGACGATCAACGGCATGCTCACGCCGTCGAGACCGACGTGCCACTGGATGGCGTAGGGTCCGAAATCGATCCACTGGGCAGTCGTCTCGAAGGCCATATCGCCGCCGAGCAAGGCGTTGCCGGTCGCCTCGTAGTTCAGCCACATCCAGCCGCTACCGACCAGCGGAACGAGACTGAGCGCGGTGGCCAGCTTGCCCGCGTACTCGTTGGGCGCGAAGAAGACCACGCCTGCGGCGAGTAGCGTGAGCGCGAGGAGGGCTTCGATCAACATCTAGAACCACCCCCCGAGCAAGCCAAAGGCTGCGATGAGCAGCACCAGTCCGACCGTCAGAAGTGCTGCATAGTTGCTCACGACGCCGGTCTGGAGACGGCGCAGCCCGCGGCCGGAGAAGCGGCTCACGCTGCTGATGCCGTTGACGACGCCGTCGACGATGCCCTGATCGAACGTGTCGGCGGCCTTCGCGATCGGCAGTGTCACGCCAGTCGCCAGCCATACCTGATATTCGTCCTGGTAGTAGTTGTGCATGAGGATCGTCTTCGCGCGACCGAGTCTGTCCGTGTGCTCGACCGGTTCCGGAACGTTGTACAGCCGGTAGGCCAGCCCGACACCAGCCAGGGCGATCGCCAGCGACACCAGCCCCGGCAACAGCGGACTCAATTCCTCGGCATGATAGCCCGCGAACGCACCGGTTTCCAGCAGATGGTGGTAGTGATCGACCGACGTGAGATACGCTTCGGGTGCCTTGTCCAGCCACTGATGGAGGTAGGCCACGTCGACATCGAGTATCTCCTTGACCGGAGCCATATTGATGAAGCCGACCGTTGCGGCCAGCACACCCAGCACAGCCAGTGGCCCCTTGACGTTCCAGCGAACCGGATCGGGGTCTTCTGCGACATCCGAACGTGGCTCTCCGTGGAAGGTCAAAAAGACCATCCGGAAGGTGTAAAAGCCAGTGAAGAACACTGCCAGCAGCCCCATCGCGTACCCGAGCAACAGTAGTGGGCCCTGGATACCGCCGGTTCCCAGTGCGTGGACCAGCGTCTCGTAGAGCACCTCGTCTTTCGACCAGAAGCCCGCGAACGGGAAGATGCCCGCAAGCGCGAGCGACCCTGAGAGGAACGTCCAGTAGGTGACGGGCATGCGCTCTTTCAGGCCACCCATGTCCCACATATTCTCGTTGTGATGCATGGCGATGATGACCGACCCCGCGCCCAGGAACAGCAGCGCCTTGAACACAGCGTGGGTCGTCAAGTGGAAGACTGCGGCCACGTAGCCGCCGCCACCCAGCGCGAGCATCATATATCCGTACTGGGAGATCGTCGAATACGCAAGCACTTGCTTGAGTTCCTGCCTGACGACGGCCATCGTCGCCGCAAACAGGGCAGTGAATCCGCCGACAAGTGCGATGACTCCGAGTGCGGTCGGCGATAGCAGGTAGAACCCGTACATCCGGGCGACGAGGAAGACACCTGCGGCGACCATCGTCGCCGCGTGGATGAGTGCAGAGACGGGGGTCGGACCTTCCATGGCGTCGGGAAGCCAGGTATGCAGCGGGAACTGGGCGGATTTCCCGATCACACCACCGAGTACGAGTAGTCCGAGCACTGTGAACCAGGCCTGCTCACCGAGGCTGAAGAAGGTCGTGACCTCGTGTTCGCCGTGTAGAGCCTGCTCTGCGAGGTGCGGGAAGCTCTCCGCACCCGCGAACGTACCGGTCCCGAACGTCGCGAAGATGCCGACGACACCGACGAGGAAGAAGTAGTCCCCGAACCGAGTGACCAGAAACGCCTTCTTCGCGGCGCTGGGCGGCCCTTCGTCGCGGAACCAGAAGCCGATCAGCAGGTACGAGCAGAGGCCGACGAGCTCGAAGAACATGAACGCCATGAGGATGTTGCTGGCGAACACGAACGCGAGCATCGAGAACGTAAAGAGACCGAGCCCGGCGTAGTAGCGCGGGAGGCCGGTCTCGCCTTCGTCGTTCATGTAGCCCAGTGAGAAGACGTGGACGAGCAGCGAGATGAGCGAGACGATGACCAGCATCAGCGACGAGAGTGGGTCGATCAGCACGCCGAGTTCGAGCGAGAACGTGCCCGCCCCCTCGACGAACGTGTAGAGTGTTTCGTTGTATCCCGCGTGATCGCCGGTCGCTACCGTGAGCGCCACCCACAGCGACAACAGTAGTGACCCGGCAGTCGCGGCGATGCCGGCCAGTGCACCCTTCTTGGGCATATACTTGCCAGCAAACAGCGCGATCACGAACGAGACGAGCGGCAGTACTGCGATCGCCGGAACGAGGTCGAATGCACCTGTCATGTTACCACCGCATCGTTGTCGGGGACGTCACGTCGATATCTTCGAAGTTGCGATACAGCACGAGGATGATCCCGAGCCCGACGGCGACCTCCGCGGCGGCCAGTGCCATCGTAAACAGCGCGAACACCTGTCCGTTGAGATTCCCCCACTGCTGGGAGAACGCCACGAGATTGATGTTCGCGGCGTTGAGCATCAACTCGACGGACATCAGGAAGATCAGCGCGTTCTTGCGGGTCAGGATGCCGAACAGGCCGATGCAGAACACGCCTGCCGAGAGGAGGAGGTACCACTGAGTCGGGATCATTCCTCGTCCCTCCCACCGTCGGTCAGCGTCTTGCGAAGGCTGTCGTCGGATTCACGGCGAGCCAGCATAATCGAACCGACCAGTGCGGCGACCAGGACGACGTCGATCAACTCGAACGCCAGCAGGAAGCTCTCCGTCGAGGGGATCCCCTCACCAGGCCGTACGTCGAACTGGCCCGTCAGGTCGAACAGTGCGTAGCCGATACCCTCCATGATGCTCGCGCCCGAGGCGAAGCCGTTCGGGTCCGTGAACTCAGCGCCGACGAAGACGAGCGCCATCACGGCGAACAGGCCAAGCGCCGCGACGCCCGCGGCGAGGTTGAGGTTTGTCGCCAGTCGTGGACGATTCATGTGCCCACCTCACTGGCTGGTGTCTCTTCTTGCTTGCGTGTGAGCATGATCGCGAATGTGATCAGGATGAGAACCCCGCCGACGTACACGAGGATCTGCATCGCTGCCAGGAACGGCGCTTGCTGCATCACGAAGTGAACAGCAACGCTCAGCAGTGCCACGCCGAGCAACAGCGCCGAGTGCCACACGTCACGCACCACGACGACGCCCAGACTCGACCCGAGCGTGACGAGGGCAAACAGCGCAAAAGCGATTGACTCGTACAATGCCATACTACTCGGCCCTCCGGACGGACGCCCTTTGAAGATTTCTTTCTCAACGCGCGCGTGTCGGCAGTAGTGGCAAATATTACCCCATCTTGGCTGGAAGTGTGTGGTGTGGTAGCACTGAGTAAGCACTTTCCTCGGGATCTCTGGACACGATTCGTCGAGAGCAGTCACTAGTTGCTGTCGTCTGTGACACACCCGCCCCGTCTCCGTCCCCAACGGTCGGGGGGATCTTAGTCGCCCGCCGCTTCACTGTCTGGGTCGACGTCTAGTTCCGTTTCGAGGGATTCGACGCGTTCTTCGAGGGCCTTGATGCGCGCTTCGGCCTCAACGTAGGTCGTGAGCGATGACACAAGGACGAACAGGCCACCGAAGAAACCGACTAGCAGCCCGTTCAGACCAAACAGGAACAATCCGAGTACCCCAATGGGAACGGCCCCGCTGAACACAGCCAGCCATCTCGATAGCATGTTACTCATACGAGAGTTACTGAATAGTATTGCTATTAAATATTTCACGGGAATTGCAGGAACGCGAAAATAGCCGGCATTTCGGCCGCGCGAACGGATAGAGCCCCTTCGGAAACGCGCTTTCAGCGCGTCTACTGATAGTCCACTTCGCCTTCGGGCCACCACTTTTTACTGCGTCGGGTCGCCTTCGACGACCACTCCTTGCAAAAACATGGGGAAAAACACCTCGGCTTCGCTCCGCTCAGCCGAGTGAAACGACGACTCCGTCGCCGTACATTCTACTGATAGTCCACTTCGCCTTCGGGCCACCACTTTTTACTGCGTCGGGTCGCCTTCGACGACCACTCAGTCGCAAAAACGTGGGGAAAAACACCTCGACCTCACTCCGTTCGGTCGAGTGAAACGGCGACTCTGTCGCCGTACGTTCTACTGGTAATCCACTTCGCCTTCGCCTTCACCGATCCACGCACCGCGATCGGGCTCACGCGACGCCAGCGGGTCGATGTCCTTGTACCACGGCACGTTCTTGAGTTGCTCTTTGTTGTAGGCGAACTCGTCTTTCGTGTCCGCGGTGAACTCGAAGTTCTGGGTCAGCAGGATGGCGTCGACGGGACAGACTTCCTCACAGAGCCGGCAGTAGATACACTGGCCGATGTGGAGGTTGTACTGTTCGCCGTTGCGCTGTTCGTCCTGCACGATCTGGATCGTGTCATTGGGACAGACCTTCTCACACTGGCGACACCAGATACAGCGCTCCTGGCTGAATTTGTGGACTCCGCGGAATCGCGGGCTCACTTCCGGTGTGTCTTCGGGATACTCGACGGTGAACGTCTGGCCGTCGAGCGCGTGTTTCATCGTCGTTGCCATCGATTTGAGGACGCCGATCATCGTAGGTCACCTTCAGGAAGTCCGCGCGCGGCGTGCTCTCGGCACGCCTCGCCTGACGTGCTTCGGAAACGCACGCTCATCAGGCGATCACCCCGACGATGACCGCCGTCAGCACGAGATTCGCAAAGCTCAGCACCAGCATGCCTTTCCACCCGATCTCGATCAGCTGGTCGATCCGGACACGCGGGACCGCAGAGCGGGCCCACTGAGTGAAGAAGAACACCGCCCAGATCTTGATCGTGAACCAGACGATTCCCGGCAGGACCGGGCCGGCTGGCCCACCGAGGAACAGCGTGGCGATGATCGCCCCGCCGAGGAAGATGTGGATGAACTCGCCCAGATAGAACAGGACGAAATAGACACTCGAATACTCGGTCTGATACCCGGCGACAATCTCAGTCGGTGCTTCGGGGATGTCGAAGGGGTTGCGTCCGACTTCCGCGAGGTTCGCGATGAAAAACAGCGCGAACGCGAACGGATTGACGAACGCAAACCACGCCGGAACTGCGATCGGCCCCAGCGAGAACAGCGTCCCCTGCTGGGCCGCGACGATCTCGCTCATCCGCAACGACCCCGCAAACAGCACGACCGACGCGCCAGTCAGCACGAGCGGAATCTCGTAAGCGAGGTTCTGTGCCACGGCGCGCAGCCCGCCGAGAAACGAGTACTTGTTACTCGATGCGTACCCGGCCATCACCAGGCCCAGCGACGCGATCGACGCGACCGCGAAGACGTAGGCCAGCCCGATTTCGGGGTCAGCGACCTGGATTCCGTTCCCCATCGGGATGACCGCGAAGCCGAGCAACGCAGAGGACGCGAGCACGAGCGGCGCGATATCGTAGGCCGGCCGGTCGGCGTCCTCGGGGATGATCAGTTCTTTCGAGAGTAGTCGAACAGCGTCGACGACGATCGTCCCGATCCCGGCCGGACCGATCCGATTGACCGAGATCCGGTCGGTGAACGCCGCCGTGATCTTTCGCTTGGCCCACGGGCCTGCGAGGGCGGTGTTGAGCAGCATGAACGTGCCCACCAGCGCCGAGGCAAGGAGGCCAGTCAGCAACTGCACGAGGATGCCGTCTCCGAGGTTGAGCATGTCTGCGATCGTGTCCGGCAGCGGGGTCGCGGTCAACGGCTCGATCATCAGCGGTCCACCTCCCCGAGCACGATGTCGAGGCTGCCCAGCGAGGCGACCATGTCAGGGATGTACTCGCCCTCGCTCATCTCCGGCAGCGTCTGGAGATTCGAGAAACACGGCGAGCGGATCTTGAATCGCGCGGGCTTGTCGGTCCCGTCGCTTCGCATGTAGATCCCGAGTTCGCCTTTCGCACACTCGACGGCCTCGTAGACTTCCTTGTCGGCGTCCGGCCGCAGCGTGCGGGGGACGTTCGACTGGATCTCTCGCTCCTCCTCGGGCCAGTCTTCGAGCAGGTCGACACACTGGTCGATGATCTTCGCGGACTCCTCGACCTCGCGCATCCTGACGAGCACGCGCGAGTAGTTGTCACAGCCGTCTTCGGTGACGACGTCCCAGTCGAGTTCGTCGTAGTAGCCGTAGGGATCGTCTCGACGCAGATCGTAGTCGATGCCTGACCCACGAGCGACTGGTCCAGTCGCACCGTAGTTCTTCGCGACTTCCGGCGGCAGGACCCCGGTGTCGACACACCGCATCTGGAAGATCTCGTTGCCTGTGACGAGGTCGTGATACTCCTCCAGGCGATGGGGCAAGCCGTCGAGGAAGTCTCGAATATTCTCGAAGAACTCCTCGCGGGGTTCTGGAACGTCCCAGGAAACCCCACCAAGCCGGAAGTAGTTGAACATCAGACGCTGGCCGGTCAGGTCTTCGAGGATGTTCTGGACGATCTCACGATCCCGGACTGCGTACATGAAGATCGCTGTAAAGTCGCCGTAGACGTCCAGCCCGAACGTCCCCAGTGCGAGCAGGTGCGCACAGATACGCGTCAACTCCGCGGACATCGTCCGCAGGACCTGGGCGTACTCGGGTACGTCGATGTCGGCCATCGACTCGGCGGCGCGTGCGTAGGCCCACTCGTTGAGGATGCCACCTGGTGTGTAGTCCCATCGGTCGGGGTAGGGCATGATCTGGTGGCGGTAGGTCGATCCCTGGCACATCTGCTCCTCACAGCGGTGGAGGTAGCCGATGTCCGGTTCGAGGTCGGCGATCTGCTCGCCGTCCAGCACCGTCTTCACGTGCAGCACGCCGTGGGTTGCGGGGTGGTGGGGACCGATGTTGACGAACATCGTATCCGAGTCCTCGCCCGCGCGGTGATCCTGTTCGAGCGGATTCGCGTGCTCGCGTAGCGGAACGATCTGGGGCTGATTCTGGTTGTAGTCCTTGCCGAGCGGATGTCCTTGCCACGTCTCGGGCAGGAGAATCCGACGCAGGTCGGGGTGGTCAGTGTAGTCGATCCCGACGAGATCGTAGGCCTCGCGCTCGTGCCAGTCGGCCGTCCGGAAGACCGGTTCGGCACTCTCGGAGACGGGATCGTCTTTGGTCGTGGGAACGACGATACTCAGTTGCTGGGTCGGGTCGTCGAACTTCTTGAGATGGTAGATAGACTCGAAGCGATCCTCGTACTCCTGTGCGGTGACACACGAGCAGTGATCGAAGCCAGCCTCCTCTTTGAGCGTCGACAGCGTCGCCTGCACTGCGTCCGGGTAGACAACGAATGCCTCGGCGTTGACGTGACTCTCTCGGTCGACGACGTGCTCTGCGACCAGTGCTTCGAGGGCGTCGTAGTCGAGTCCATCGTCTGTTACGCCGACCTCGTCCGCTGTCGCCGATGGTTCCGGTTTCTCCAGGCTCATGGCGAATCAGTCCAGTTGTAGCGCATGACGAGGTCTTCTTCGTCGATCTGGTCGGCCAGATGTTGAACGAGTTCGTCACGTTCGAGGTCACCGAACTCCTCCAGTTCGTAGGGCTTGACCGTCACAGGTGCAGTCTCGCCGTGTGCGATCTGCTCTTGCAGTTTGGCGACGCCGTAGATCAGCGCCTCCGGCCGTGGGGGACAGCCGGGGACGTGAATGTCGACCGGAATGACCTCCTCTGCTCCCTTCACGACGTTGTACCCTTCCTGGAAGGGGCCACCCGAAATCGTACACGAGCCCATGCCGATGACGAACTTCGGTTCGGGCATCTGGTCGTAGACGCGCTTCATCCGCGGGGCGAACTTCGAGACGATCGTCCCGGGGACGATGATGACGTCCGCCTGCCGCGGCGAGGCGCGCGGGACACCCGCGTGGAATCGGTCGAGGTCGTGTTTGACCGAGTAGGTGTGCATCATCTCGATGCTGCAGCAGGCGATCCCGAACTGCAGCATGAACATCGACGACCCGCGGACCCAGTTCATGAACTTGTCGAACTTCGTGAGGATGAACGGCGACGTGCCGAAGGCCTCCCGAAGCCGCGAATTGAATCGGTCGTCGACGCCCTCGCCCATGCGCGCTTCCTGGGTTGATTTCCCGCCTGTTCCGCCGCCGCCGGTCGGTGTTTGATCACTACTCATGGTTACCGTTCGACCTTCTGGCGTTGTGCCCGGGGGCTCCGAACCCAGCGGACTGCGCCGTTTCGCCACGCCCAGCCGAGGCCCACGACCAGGACGCCGATGAACACGAGCATCGGGACGAGCGCCTTCATCATCCCGACGTTCGTGACGGCATCGTTGTAGATAACCGTCCAGGGGAAGATGAGGACAGTTTCGATGTCGAAAACGACGAACAACAGCGCAACCATGTAGTACTGGATGTTGAAACGAATGCGCGTGTCGCCCGTCGGGACCTCCCCGCTCTCGTACGTGGCGCGTTTACTCAGTTCGGGGACGCGCGGGCGTAGTAGCGCCGAGACCACCATCATCGTCACCGGAATGATGACCGCGACGAGCGCCAGCGCGCCGATCGCTATCCACGGATTGCTCATAAGACTCCTGATCGGCGCTAAGTAGCCGTCGCATATAAGGGTTCAGTGTTGCAGTCGGCGGCAACTATCTCCGCCGCGTCACTCGCCTCTGAGGACTGCGAACACTTCCTCGACGAGGTGCCGATACCGGCCCCGGTCACCATCCTTGATCACGAGGGCGTCGACATCCTCGACACCCGGTCGATCTTCGAGTCTGTACTTCGCCGAGCCAGTAAAGAGAACGAACGGTAACGCAGGTCGCTGGCGCTTGAGCCGCTGACACAGTTCGAGGCCGTTCATCCGTGGCATCTCGAAATCAGAGACGACCACATCGAATCGGGGAGTAGATTCGACAGTCTCCAGGGCGACTCTCGGGTCGGTCTCCACGAGGACTTCATGCACGTCAGTCTCCCGGTCAAAGTATTCGCCGGTCAACGTCGCCACTGACGGATCGTCGTCGACGACGAGTACTCGGACGTTCGTTTCTATCCGGTCGACTGCGTCAGCCTGCATCTCGTATGTCGTACAACACCCCTGTTCCAGGTAAAAACCCCCGACCGGTTTCGCGCGCTGAAAAGACAGTCGGGCCCACGGCCGACGTAGTGCCCTTTCCGGCGTCTTCCGGTTGGTCTGGGTGAGAGTAGTCGACAGATTGAACCACGCGCTGGCCGTATCGCCGGTCGATGTCTAGACGGGTGGTAGTGTCGGTGGTCGTCGTTCTGCTAGCGACCAGTCTCGCGGTAGCGACCGGCCTCGTCGCTGGCCACGGCTCGATCTCGGTGGGATTCGCGACAGAGACGGTCTCGATCGACGCTGGAGATCGGGCACAGGTCGATGTCATCGTCGATAACGCCGATGACGGTGTCGATACCTACGAACTCACGGTCTCGACCGAATCCGAAGGGGTCGTCACAATATCCGATGCCAGCGTGACAAACGGGAGAGCAAACGTAACGGTGGATCCGAACGGAACCCGAATCGACGTTTCTGCGTCCGGACTCGACCGCGACGGCTCCACGGCCGAAGTCCTCACCCTCACGCTCGCTGCGCAGTCGAACGGGACTGAAACGCTTTCGATCGACGCCGCGTCCGTACTCCCACCGGCAGGAGCGCCCTATCTGACCACCGAGCGCGGGACCGCCGACATCGTCGTCGGTGCGGACGATTCCAGTGGGTCTGGACTCGGGCTGACTATTGTCGTCGCGGCAGTCCTGGTGGTACTGGGCGCGTATGCCGTCGTTCGGCGTCGATAGAGATCAACCCGGGGTTCGTTCGATCTCTCTGAAGGCCGTGTCGATGTCGTCGAACGACTCCAGAGCGTCGTCGAGTTCTTCTCGTAACTCGGCGGCACGCTCCCGAAGCGATTCGACGTCGCTGTCGGCGAGCCGTTCGGGGGTCTTCTCGCCTTCCAGCAGCGCGAGCTTCGACGTAACGTTCATGTATTCCGAGAGGCGCTCGTCGTATCGTCGCGCGGCAAGTTGCTGTTCGATCGCTTCTTCGAGATCCGCCTTTTCGACGGGCTTGCAGAGGTAATCGTCGAAACCCATATCGAGAATCTCGAAGTCTGGATCGACTGCAGTGATCATAATGACGCGACACGAGAGTCCCCGGTCACGAATCTCTTCGAGGACTTCATCGCCGGAGATGTCGGGCATCCGGCGGTCCAGCAGGACGACGTCGACGCTGTCGTCGATCGTCGCGAGCGCTGCTTCGCCGCCGTATGCAGTTTCCGTCTCGTAGCCGTCACGCAACCGGAGCGCATAGACGTCGGCGACCTCTCGTTCGTCGTCGACAATCAACACGGTCGCGTCGTCAGGAGCCATGTGTCAGCAACTCAGTCGGCCATGAGTATAAAAACATCCCCGTGGCCGTCGGCTGGTCGCACGTTCGCTGTGACAGCCGAACGTAACGGAAGTTTAAAGGCTGCCACCCGGCCAGTGGCAAACAAGAATGGCGACGCTACTACCCCTGCAGGTGATCGACAACATCCTGCTGAAATACAACGTCGGGGACGTGTTTTTGCTGCTGTTTGGTCTGGCCGTCATCGGTGCACTGGTCGTCCGTTCGCGGAAGGTACTGGCGCTGAACACGATGCTGTTTGGCGTCATCTTCGTCGCGACGCCGACCTCGATGCTCGTCGCAGCCGACAGCAGTTTGCTGAGTGAACCACTCGCGTACAAGTTCTTCGGCCTCGTCCTCGTGCTATCGAGCCCGGTATTGTACGTGACCGCGCGCAAGTGACTACTCCAGTTTTCCAAGTGCAGTAAAAAAGTCCAGCGGCGGGCCCGCGACCCTGACTGGGTCTTCCGCCCGACGAAGCGACACCTGTGTCGGCGTCTCGATCTCCTCGGAGACGCGGCCGTCACTGACGACCGTTGCGTGGGCTGGGTCTTCGATGCGGACGGTTACCTCGCTATCCTGGTCGACGACTAACGGTGGCATCTCCAGTTCGGCCGCCATTTCCGTGACGACCAGCGCGGGAACAGAAGGGTGGACGAGCGGTCCTGCCTCGCTGAGATTGTACGCCGTACTGCCGGTCGGCGTCGCGACGAGGACGCCGTCGGCGTGGCCGCCGGTGTACAGCGCCCCGTCAACCCTGACCGTGACCCCGATTCCGTTGCCGTGGCCACGCTGCGGTCCCTGGATGACGACCTCGTTGAGTGCTGGCTGGAGCGACCAGCCGTCACCGCTGGCTCGGATGCGTGGCATCTCGCGCGTCCTGATCTGGCCATCCTGGCGATGTTCTTCGACGACCGATTCGATGGCATCGATAGCGTCGTCGGGTGCGACGGCGTTGAGAAAGCCGACTTCGCCGAGATTGACACCCATAATCGGCGTGTCGTCGACGCCGCGAGCGGCGAACAGGAACGTGCCGTCGCCACCGATGCTGACCACCAGATCACAGCCGTGCAGGTCGTCGACGGCGACCGTCTCCGGCTCGAACCGATCGCTGGCTGAGCCGTATCCTGGACGTCGGTCGGCTTCAAGCGCCCCGGCAGTCACCTCGTCGACGGCTACGCTCACACCGATTTGCCGAAGGGAGCGGCCGATCGCCTCGACGAGTGACCTTGCACGCGGATTGTCCTTCTGACCGACGAGTCCGACCTTCATGACGGGGGAGTACGAGCGCCAGCAGTTAAACCCAGGCGACTCTCACGAACGAATCGCTTCTGGCAGCCCGAAAGCAAGATCGACGCCCCTCCGGAGTGGCTAGGTCGAAGATTTCCAGCCGGCAGTATTAATCCGACGCCGGAGAAAGAAGTATGCATGGCCACGCCGAAGGGCAGGGTGTGCCGCGATGAGTGAGGACGATAGCGACGACGACTGGTTCGAGAGCGCGTTCGAAGACGAAGCCGCAGAAGTCGACGACTCGCCGCCCTCGGAGTCAGTCGACGATGGCTCGTCTTCCGAGCCAGCGTCCGAATCTGCGGACCCGTTCGGATCCGGTGAACCGGACGATGGGTTCGGTGCCGACACTGGCGACACTGCTGACGCCTTCGGTGGTGCAGACACCGACGATCCATTCGGTGGCGACGCCACCGAGGATCCGTTCGGCGATGAAGACACAGAAGACTCGTTCGGAGGCGACGCCGCAGAAGATCCGTTTTCGGAGGACGAAGGCGGGGGTGGTTCGCTGTTCGACGACGACTTCGGGAGCGCGATGGCTTCGGCCGGTTCTGGCGGTGGCGGTGGCTCGTCTGACTTCGACGAGGACGACTTCGAGTCGGAGATTCCGCGGATCGATCTCGGAATCTCAGGACTGGACAACATGATTCAGGGTGGGATTCCGGAGCGCCACCTCATGGTCTCGATCGGCTCACCGGGGACCGGCAAGACGACGTTCGGACTCCAGTTTCTCTATCACGGCCTTCAGCAGGGAGAAAGTGCCGTGTTCATCACGTTAGAGCAGAGTCGGCAGGCCATCCTCGACACCGCAAACGAGCGCGGCTGGGAGTTCGACCGCTACGAGCGCGATGACCAGCTGGCTATCGTCGACCTCGACCCGGTCGAGATGGCTAACAGCCTCGACAACATCCGGGGTGAGTTGCCAGTACTTATCCGGGAGTTCGACGCCGAACGGCTCGTTCTGGACTCGGTGTCGTTGCTCGAGATGATGTACGACGACCAATCGAAGCGACGCACCGAAGTCTTCGACTTTACGCGCTCGCTCAAGGAGGCTGGCGTCACGACGATGCTCACCAGCGAAGCCGACGACGAGAATCCCTACACCTCTCGGCACGGCATCATCGAGTACCTCACTGACGCCGTGTTCATCCTCCAGTACGTGAGGGGGGACGCCTCCGAGACGCGCCTCGCCGTGGAGATTCAGAAAATCCGCAATGCCAATCACTCCCGAGCCACGAAACCCTACGAGATCACGCTGGACGGGATCGACGTCTACGAACAGGCGAGTATCTTTTAAGACTCGTCGTCGCTCGTCTCTCCGCTCTTGTTGATCTCCAGTGTCCGATATCGAGTGCCGTCGTCGCTTGTAGCATCGGCCTCGGAAACACTTTCGGCGTCTTCAGATGAGGAGTTGCTCATTGAATCAATCTACTGGTTCCAGCGTTAAGTATCTCCCTGTGAAAATATAGAGCCCGACTCCGAGGGACAGCACAAGGGCGACGACCAGACCGAGAAGCGACGCTCCCCCCGAGGATTCACCGATGTATAACGACCCTGCAGTCGACAAGAAAAACACACCGACAAGCAACAGATATAACGACCGCCGAAACCGCTTCGAGTTTGCTTCGATTACTCTCTTGTTTTGTTCGATTACTTTCCCATACGAACCACAGACTCGTCTGATATGAACTTCGAAGTCAACCGTCTCGTCTCTGTTCGAAAGATAGTACCCGACGTTGTAGTGCAGCCCAGCACGGTACCGACTAGTTAGATACGTTATCATAGCTGCTCCCATCGCAGCGAGTAACGCGGCTATCCCGACTAGAAACGCAAGTTCGACCCCCAGTGTTGGGTGAGCCAGTGTAATGCCGTCGTAATTCACAATCAGTGAAAGTACTGAGAAAACCAGCCCAATCAGAATCCCCACGAGTCTCGTAACGTGTTCGGCCTTCGTATCAATACCCTCGATCGTATCTATCTGGGTCTGTATCTGTCCTTGCAGTCGATCGGCGGTGTCGATATACGGATTCTCGGTTGAAGTAGAATCTCGGGGATCTTTCCCCCGAGGATCTCCACGCATTTGGCCGGCACGTCGAGTCTCCGAATGGCGTTGCCTCTTCACTACCCCAATTATTTCTCCCATCTACAAAGTAATTATTGGTGGCAGGTCTATCGTTCAAGAGAGCACAAAAGAGCTATTCGACGATCAATATCGTTCTGAGTAGTGTGTAGGCCCACTTTACGCCTCGTCTGTTCTCCGTGCCTGCTCCAGTGCCAGCAGCCGAGCTTCGATTCTCTCGAGTAGTGATTCCAGATCCGCAGGGTTGCGGTCGGTTTGAATCCCATCTTCGAGGGTGTTCAGTCGGGCCTCAATCGTCGCAACCCGGTCAGAGATGGTGTCACCAGTTTCCGCATCACCAAGAACCGCGTCGACACGCTCGGGGATCGACTCACCGCGCGTCTGGGCTTCGATCTCGTCGAGTCGCTGGGCGATGCTCGACTGCTGCATCGGATCGCCCTTGACGGTATCTTCCAGCCGAGCGAGGCGATTCGCCAGCGTCCCGTGGCGGTGATGGCCTGTCACTTGCTGTTCGAGGCTCGTGATGCGCCGTTCCAGTGCCCGGGTATTCGTCATACCACTCTCTGGACCATCCAGCAGGAAAAACCCGATGGCGTCACCGGACCACCGTCACCGGCACCGGTGACCGTCGGATGACCGTCTCGGCGACACTCCCGAGCAAGATCCGCGTCACGCCCGAGCGGCCGTGACTGCCCATCACGATCTGGTCGACGTCGTGTTCCTCGGCGTACCTGACGATGGTGTTCGTCGGCTTGCCGACTTCGGTGACGCGCTCGACCGTTCGCTGCTCGCCGACGATCCCTGCCATCTCGTCGAGAATCTCCTCGGAACGCTCCTTTTGACGCTCGTACCACTCCTCGGAGTACGTTGGAATCGACGCCTGGACGCTGTACCCTGCTTCGACGGGATTAATCACGTGCAGCAGCGTTACGTCGTCGTCTGGGAACTGTTCGGCAACGAACTCGCAGGCTTCGTGCGCCTGATCGGATCCATCGACGGGAAGTAGAATGTGCATATCTGAGCGCTCGCAGTCCAGTCCCGTGAAAGTTCGGGCTAGTTCGCCTAGTTGAACGCGACTGGCATGCCGACGCTGTCGTCTCCCTCGGCTTCGACTTTCTCGATCGCAGCCTCGAAGTCGCTCGGCTGGACCTCCGTGCGATCGTCCCGGATGGCGAACATGCCGGCCTCGGTCGTGAGACTCGACAGTTCCGCTCCGGTGAACCCTTCAGTTTCGGCGCCCCATCGCCCCAGGTCGACCGACGCTGCGAGATTCATTTCTCGGGTGTGGATCGTGAGGATCTGTTCGCGGCCCTCCTGGCTTGGTTCTGGGACCTCGATGAGGCGGTCGAACCGTCCCGGCCGGAGGATCGCACGATCGAGCATGTCGAAGCGATTGGTGGCGGCGATGATCCGGATCTCGCCACGGTCCTCGAAGCCGTCCATCTCGCTGAGCAGTTGCATCATCGTCCGCTGAACCTCAGCGTCGCCGGACGTTTTCGATTCGGTTCGTTTCGAGGCGATGGCGTCGATCTCGTCGATGAAGATGATCGCTGGCTCGCGCTCGGCAGCCAGTTCGAACAGATCCCGGACGAGCTTGGCACCTTCGCCGATGAACTTCTGGACCAGCTCGGAACCGGCCATCTTGATGAACGTGGCGTCGGTTTCGTTGGCGACGGCTCTGGCGAGCATCGTCTTGCCCGTGCCGGGCGGGCCGTGCAGCAGGACACCGCTCGGCGGATCGATGCCGACCTCGCGGAACTGCTCGGCGTTGAGTAGCGGTTCCTCGACGGCCTCGCGAACCTCGCGTGTCTGTTCTTCGAGCCCACCGATATCGTCGTAGACGACGTCCGGTGATGCGTCCACCTCCATCGCCTGGGCGCGGGCGTCCTTCTCGGTGTCGAGACGTGTCTTCACGGTAAAGGAGTCGTTGATAGCGACCCGGTCGCCGGCTTCCATCTCCGAACGAAGCTGTGGCGACACTTCCGTCAGAACCTCCTGATTGTTGCCGTGCTGCTTGACGACGACGCCGTCGTCGAGCAACTCCTCGGCCGTCGCGATATACAGCGAGGACGTTTTGAGCGTGTCGTTTTGCCGTTCCAGTTGGTCGACCTGTTCGGTCAACTCGTCCTGGCGTTGCTTGGCTGCCGATACCTGTTGTTTGAGCTCACGATTCACCCGAATGACTTCTGCGTAGTGCTCTTCGAGCGCCGCCAGCCGTTCCGACGGCGTCATTTCTGGATCGAGATCCAGCGTGGGTCGATCCGGGAGCGAGGGACTACGGGACATCTGCGTGCTAAATGGTATTGGGTCAGTAAAAAAGTGCCTTTGGGTCGGGAGCCGCCGCTGAACCGTGATCTGTGTGTGAACGAACCACAGGAACCGACATCTTCATTCGCAACCGTGTACAACGCCCTCGTATGCGCGTTCGTGACTGGCAGGACATCCTCGAAGACGTGGTCGAGCACGATACCGACCCCGATCAGTGGCGCGCCGTCGGCGGGGACCGACGCAGCGGGATCGGCGAGGACCTCTATCTCGCGCACCCGTCGACCGGGGTCTACCAGTTGAAAACCTACGCGAAGAATCCCTACGAGGTCCAGGGTGTCGGCTCGCAGGTCGCCCGCCGGATCGACGACGAGATCGACCCACTCTTTCCTGAGCAGGGTACTGGCCTCTTCGGCGTCCAGCAAGCACCCGAGGACGAAGACGACGCCGAAGAGAAGGCCACGAACCTCGAAGAAGTCGTCAAAGCCCACGCCGACGCGCCGACGAGCCCCAAAGCGCTGTTCGAGGACATCATGGACACCCTCGACAGCCCGGCCTACGGCCCCATGGACTACGAGATGGACGACCGCCCGGAGTCGATGGCCGACCTCACGGACACCTTCGAGGAAGCCGAGGAACTGCTCGACGCGGAACTGGAGGATCTGATCGACGAGGACGTAACCCGCGGTTTCCACTGAAAGCCCTCGCGAACCGCTGGCGCGGTTCGCTCGCCCTTTTCATGTCCACCAGGACCGATGACCACCGTCGGCGATTGCCGACGGGGTCTGGAAGCAACGCCAGCGCTTTTCGTAGTCGGGCGCGATTTGCGCCCGACGATTCCACCACTCCTCCCCGGCGGCCAGCATGAACGCTGGCCGCTGGCTTCCTGACCGCAATGGTTGATAGCCCCCTGTGCCCGCCCGCGGAATGTTCAGTTGCGTTCGTTGGCATTCTGTTGCTACGACTTGACTATGAGGCCGGTTTGAGAACGAACGCCCCCCTTTTCTCCAGAAGATTTATGGCCCAAACAAAACACTCGTCAGTATGTCCCGCTCAGCTCTCCTCCTGGCCTGTCTGCTACTGTTGAGTGGGTGCTCTGGAATCTCGACTACCACTCAGTCCTCACCTGCAGTCTCGACTACCACTCAGTCCGCACCTGAAGCCTCGACTCTGGCCGACAGTATCGAACAGCCAAATCTCCCGTGGCCGTTTCTCGGACAGCATACCTGGCCAGACACCGGACTCAGTTATGTCGTCGGTGATCCGTCGACAGCTCGATTCGATGGTGACGTTATGGCGTATGTCTGGAATGCAGGTTCGCAGAACCGGACGTTCAACGTCTCTCTATCGTACGGAGGTGACGAGACAATCTATCAGGAATCGGTTCGGCTCTCGGCAAACGAGACCCTCGGATTCAGGCTGGGCCAGTCTGGCGAATACGTGCTGGCCGTGGAATATGGAGGGAAATCCGGTGAAAAAGCCGTCTCGATAGACCCGTCCGATTGCAATACGAAAGCGCACGTGCTCTGGGTGGATCGGTCCGGAGAAATCGACGGCAGTACAGTCAGCACTTCGATGGGGTGTGGACAGGGTGGAAACTGACCAGGGTTACCGACCAGATGGCGCGACTGACTCGACGGCCTCTGCGAACAGCTCCGTCGCGAGTTCGATCTCTCGACTCGTGACATCGAGCGGCGGGAGCAATCTGATGGTCTTGTGGCCCGCACCGAGCGTCAGGAGCCCGTGCTCGAAGGCCGCCTCCTGAACTGCTTCGCGACGCTGCCTGGTGTCGAACTCGACGCCGATCATCAATCCCTTGCCGCGGACGTCCTCGACGACTGCGGACGGGAGTTCCGCACGCAGGGACTCCCGGAAGTCCTGGCCCTTCTCGGTCGCGTTTTCGGTCAAATTCTGTTCACGGATGATGTCGACCGTCAGGCTCCCCTGGATCGACGCCAGGATGTCGCCCGCCCCCCACGTCGAGGAGAGGCGACTCTTCTCGCTCGGGAAGACCTCCTGCGGCGCGACAGTCGCCCCGACGCGCAAGCCCTTGGCGGCGGCGATGACGTCCGGCTCGATCGCGTAGTGGTCGCTGGCCCACATCTCGCCCGTGCGGCCCAACCCCGACTGAATCTCGTCGGCGATGATCGGAAAGCCGTGTTCGTCCTGCAGGGCGGCGATTTCGTCCATGAACGCCTCGCTCGGAACGTGATACCCTCCCTCTCCCTGAATGGGTTCGAGGATCAGGTAGGCAACTTCCTCTGCGTTGACGTGACCCGACTCCGGATCGAGCATCCGGCGAAGCTGGGAGGTGTCGCCCGCGAAGAACCCACACTCACACGACTGGGGATCACAGTGGCGGTCCCGACAGAAGGGTGCGTCGTGGACGCTTGCGATCTCGGGGAACTCACGCCGGTAGATTTCTTTGGAGCGGTTGAGCGAGAGTGCGCCCAGCGTTCGCCCATGAAATGCGCCCTCGAAGGTAATGCCGTACTTGCCGCCGGTGTCGTCGTAGCAAATCTTGAGAGCGTTTTCGACCGCTTCGGCCCCGGAATTCGAGAGGAAGACCCGATCCATGTCGTAGTGGTCACAGATCTCGGTAAGCCGCTCCATCAGGGCGTCGGGGCCCGGGAGGTCTGCATCGCCGGCCGAGGCGTAGAAGTCCTGGCCGGCGATCTTCATCGGGTCAACGAGGTCGAACTCCGCGAGTCGATCCCGTATTGTCGGATTGTTGTACCCCAGCGGGGCAGCTCCAACGTGGCCGGTGAAGTCCATGAGGACGTTCCCGTCGACGTCAGTACAGAACGGACCGGCCGCCTCCTCGGTATACTGCCAGACGAACTCGTAGACGTGCGTGCTCGGCGCGGCATACTCGTGGACCTGCTCGACGAAATTGGCCGCCCGTTCGCCCGGCATCGACGTAACCGTCGGTGTCGCTGTCTCCCGATCCATAACCGTGCGTACGGACACCGACCTCATAAGCATGGGTCAAACGTACATGTACTTTCATGAGAATTCTACGACTATTCGGTCCGACTCGGCGAATGACCTTGCGAATCAGAGACGCTATCGTGTTGCCAGGAGACAGTCGCCAGTCCTGACGCGACAGTTGCGATTTCGAGTGATACACTGCTCTAGATGGTAGTCCGCCGCACGAACGAACGGTTCGGCTGATACAGGAACGATGGATGCGTCCAACCTCGAAGAAGGAGAGACGGCGCTGGTCGTCTCCACGCAGCAATCGATGTACTGGTTCTCCGCTCAGAGATCGATGTATTGCTGTTCCCACTCGCGCCGTGCTTCTATCTCGCGTCGCCCACGCCGTGTCAGACTGTAGTAGTTGGTTCGGCGGTCACGCTGGCCTTTCTCGACCAACCCCTTGTCTACCAATGTGTCCAGATTCGGATAGAGGCGTCCGTGATGGATCTCTTTCTCGTAGTACTCTTCGAGCTCTTCCTTGATCGCGAGTCCGTGCGGCTCCTCTTTGCCTGCGATGACATATAGCAAGTCACGCTGAAATCCTGTCAAGTCGTACATCGGTAATGTCCGCCTGAATATTATTGTCGGAATCCTATAAATATATCGACTCGACCTGGTGGGAACGGCCGAATGGCTTCTCGAAAACGAATCTCAGTGTGCTTCGGATGAATAACAGCACTGAGGTAATCTGTGTATGGATATCTCTAATTCAGTGGTTTCTCTCTATGTCAATGTCGACTGGTAGTTCTATCCCAGATAGAACGTCGTCGATGTATTCTACTGTCGCTGGGGTTAAATATCTCCTTCCCCTATCGGTAACGATGCCCGAAAAAGTTCTCTTCAAGTCCGAACAGGTCGCGAGTCGCGGCGACGTCGCTGCGTACTTGCGGACGGTCGCAGACAAACTCGACGGTGGAGACGCGCTGACGCTGGAAAGCGGGAGTGACTCAGTCAGTCTTGACCCACCACAGTCAGTGGAATTCGAGGTGAAAGCCGAGCACGAGGGGCCGTCCGAGGCCGGCGAACTGAGCGTCGAGTTCGAGATCGAGTGGGACGTCGACGGAACTGACGGATCGCTTGAAATCAAGTAATACTGCCGGCTGTACGTTCAGATAGCTATTCGCTATTCAGGGGGTGACGAATCATACGGTCGGTTGTAACGATTTACCGGGACGATCACATGAAATGTACGATCGATCTGGAACAGACGTACAACCGGCCGTATCAGTCCGAATTGTTACAGCCGGTAGTGTAACTCTTCGAGCAAGAACCCAACCGCTCGCGACCCGGATCGTTCGACTACACCTACCGCTCTCGAATTCGATCACACGTAACGAGTGGAAAGCGCCCGTGCAGGCGGAAAAAGCCCACACGGACGCTTGCCGCCCTGAATTGGTCCCCGCTGACGCTTCGGCCCTCCAAGCGAAGCGTCACCCAAATCTGGTGCCTGGACTGACTTAAAGGTACCGACACCCTCTCAAATGGTGAGAAATACGAGAAGTCTTCTCCTGGAGATGGCAAGTCAGGCTACAGATACGGCTCTTCTTCCAGAACCCATCCGAGTGCACGTTTGTAGTGGGTAAACAACTTTCTGACACCATCGTGGCGCATTTCGTCGCTTTCGAGTTGCTCACAGAGGAACCTGTACTGTTCGCGAATCTCGTCTTCCTCGCGCATATCTACAGGTCGCGGGACTGGTCAGATAATACTGCCGGCGGTCTCGAACAGGATTGTTTTCAACGCCCCACCCTTACGCAGTACTATGAAGATTCGAGGGGCGCGCGAGTGCAAGTCCTGCGGGTCCCAGTGGTCGTACTACGAAACCGGCTCGATCGAGTGTCCCGACTGTGGGAGTCTCCGGAGCGTCGGGATGGATGAGCGGACCGAACACACCGACAGCCCGGTCACGCTGGAGCTGTCGCCGGTCGTCGAACGAGTCGACCGCGATTCGCTCACCGAGAATGCGGCTGACGCTGCAGAACGCTGCCAGGAGTACGTCCGCAAGCGTGGGTTCGTCGACGCTGGCGAGCTCAAACCACTCGATGCCACGTACGTCGCAGCCGTCGAATTACGATACGCCGCCGCCGAACTCGCCCGATCGATGCGTACGACCGAAGCCGAAGAACTGTACTTTCTGTCGTTGCTCCGCGGGGCCGACGCGGGTGAGCGACCATCGCCAGCGGTGGTTCCAGACTCACTTTCGAGCGCCCGAGGCCTCGCAGTGGCAGCGACCGTCGACGCCTATCGCCGCGATCTGGTCCGGTATCTCGACGAGCAACCCGACCAGCCGGCCCGATCTGTCCTGGGGCGGATCATCGATCACAAGAAGCGGATCGAAGCGCTCGACGGCGCGGTCGCTGTCGACACCTCCGAAACGCTCCTGCAAGCACTGACCGATCTAGGTCACTACGCTGCGCTGGGTGAGGAAACGGCACTGGCGTCCGCGCAGGAATCTCTGGACACTCTGGAGTAGCAGTTTCGGGCGGACTACGGCAACTCGACATCGACGCCGGACTGTCGGCCGGCGGCTTTGACCGTGTTGTACAGCAACATTGCACGCGTCATCGGGCCGACGCCGCCGGGCACTGGGGTGATCGCACTTGCCTTTTGCTCGGCGCTCTCGAACTCGACGTCGCCGATCAGTTCGTAGCCCTTCTCGGTGTCGGCCTCGACGCGGTTGATTCCGACATCGATCACAACCACGCCCTCGCTAAGCATCGAACCGTCAATCATCTCCGGGACGCCCGCCGCTGCGACGACGATGTCTGCATTCCGGGTCTTCTCCGCCAGATCCTCCGTTCGAGAGTGACAGACCGTCACCGTGGCGTTACCGCCGTTGGCCTTCTGCATGAAGAGGTTGGCCATCGGCTTACCCACGATGTCCGATCGACCGACGACGACGGCGTCTTTACCCTCGGTGTCGACACCGGTGTGGGCCAGCAGTTTCTGAATCCCGTGTGGTGTGCAGGGTTTGTACCGGGCGTCGCCGGCGACGAGCCGACCGACGTTCTCGGGATGGAACCCGTCGACGTCCTTCTCGGGGTCGATCGCCTCCAGGACAGCGCGCTTGTCGACGTGCTCTGGGACGGGCATCTGGACGAGAATGCCGTCGACGTTCTCGTCGGCGTTCAGCTCGTCGATCGTCTTGAACAACTCCTCGGCGGGCGCATCGGGGTCAATCTCGACGTCGATCGCCTCGATTCCGACTTCTTCGCAGTCGTCCTGTTTCATCGAGACGTAGGTCTCGCTGGCCGGATCGTCGCTCATCAATACGGTCGCGAGCGTCGGCGTGACGCCCTTCTCGTCGAGCTGATTGATACTCGCTCGTAACTCGTCGCGGATCTGCTGGGCGACGGCGTTACCGTCGATGACCTCTGTCATTACCAGAGATAGCGAAGGGACGGCCTATCAACGTCCCGGAATCGCGCGGGCAGAAAACGGCCAATCTCGATTACTCGTACAGCGGATGTTCGTCGGTGAGTTCAGTGACGCGCTCGCTGACCTCGGCGACGACTTCCTCGTCGTCGGGTGCGTCGATGACCTTCGAGATCAGGTCTCCGACTTCGCGACAGGCGTCCGCGTCGAAGCCACGCGTCGTGAGCGCGGGCGTGCCGGCACGAATGCCCGAGGGGTTGAACGACGAGCGCGTCTCGCCGGGGACGGTGTTGGCGTTGAGGACGATGCCCGCGTCTTCGAGTGCCTCTTCGACCTCTTTGCCTGTCGTGTCCGGGTGGGATGGTCGGAGGTCGATCAGGACGAGGTGGTTGTCCGTGCCGCCGGAGACGAGATCGAGACCGTGGCTCTGGAGCTGGTCTGCCAGGGCCTTGGCGTTGTCGACGGTCTGGGCGGCGTACTCCTCGAACTCGGGCTGGAGTGCTTCTTTGAACCCGACGGCCTTGCCGGCGACGTTGTGCATGAGTGGGCCACCCTGACTGCCGGGGAACACAGCCGAATCGATGTCGTCGGCGTACTCCTCGTCGCACATGATGATGCCACCGCGACCCGAGCGGATCGTCTTGTGTGTCGAGCCGGTGACGAAGTCGGCGACGCCGATCGGTGACTCGTGGACGCCAGCGGCGACGAGCCCAGTGATGTGAGCGATGTCAGCGAGGTGGTAGGCGTCGACATCGTCGGCCACGGTTTGAATGCGCTCGAAGTCGACCTCTCGGGGATACGCGGAGTAGCCCGAGACGATGATGTCCGGGTCGAACTCGGCTGCTTGCTCGGCCAGCCCCTCGTAGTCGAGATAGCCAGTCTCGGCGTCGACCTCGTACTGTTCGACCTCGTAGACCTGGCCGGTGAAGTTCGCCGGGTGGCCATGACTGAGATGGCCACCGTGGGTCAGGTCGAGCGAGAGGATCTTGTCGCCGGGGTCGAGTACAGCGAGGTAGACGCCCATGTTGGCCTGACTGCCCGAGTGGGGCTGAACGTTGACGTGTTCTGCACCCCACAGCTCCGTGGCGCGGTCGATCGCAAGCTGCTCGATGTCGTCGGCGTATTCACAGCCGCCGTAGTACCGCGAACCGGGGTACCCCTCGGCGTACTTGTTCGTCAGGACCGAACTCTGGGCTTCGAGGACGGCTTCGCTGACGTGATTCTCGCTGGCGATCATCGCCAGTGTCTCGTTCTGCCGCTCGACCTCGCCCGAAAGTGCCGCAGCAGCTTCCGGATCGATCGCACGTACTTCGTCGTAGTCCATATCGATCACTGGCGCCCGCCCGGATAATAATCTACCTTTCCACCGTGACGAGGGATGAACGCACAACCTGTTTTCGAGTGGATAGGTCGACCAGTAAGTATAATAGGGTCTCCTGCACAGGCATAGAATGCATGGTCACCTGGGGGGTGACAGATGCGGGAGTGGGTCGGTACGGCGATGGTCTCGACGTCGAGGTCGCCGCCGCCGATTGGGTGGGGCATTCCCTCACCGAAGCTCCCGCTCTGGACGATGACGATCGAACGGCGACGATCAGCGTCAGTACTGACGCCGACGCGCCCATCACGGGGTCGACGACGCGGCTGACCATACCGACGACGGCACGACTCGAAGAGGCTGCTGGAACGAATTCCCGTTCGACTGCACGTCGACGTGTGGTCGATACGGAACAGACTTCCAGCAGTCTCTTTCACGGAGAGGGAACGACACGTCTGGCTGACCATTCGTTTCCGCTGTCCGACGGTTCGTACCGTCTGTCGTGTCGGCTTCCGTCGACTCCTGATACCGGCGCTCGTACGACCGACGCTGGGCCGTCGATCGTCACCCAGTTCCAGGGGCCTGCAACGGTCAAGCGAACCGACGAGACGGTTCGATTGTCGTTCGAACGGCCGCGAACCGTCACGATACGTTCTCAGTCGTGTGCAGCGCTTCCCAGAGTGACGATTCCACCGACACCCGACGGACTCGCGGCCGGGATCTCTGCGATGGCGGCTGCACACCACTGCAGAGGGCCAGGCCGATCACATCCGGCCGAGCGTCCGCATCCGCCGCTGCTCGATGTCGGTGAGTCACTCGACGTGCCCGAGACGCTGGACGTCGGGGCAGGTACGTCAGCGCTGACAATTACTGTCCCCGAGTCCCTCGACGCGCTGTTCGTGGTCGCGCCACTGGCGTATTACCTCGGTGCGACCGTCTCGGTCGGTGATGTCGACCGGCCACGACTCGTCGCAGATTCGGGCGCGTACGAGCGGACTTTCTCACCACTACCGGGCTTCCAGTACGAGTGTGCGTCCTTGCTCCGGCAGGTTTTCTATCTGGATTGTCTGGCCCGCGAGGATACGCCGGAAGAGCCGCCGCTGCTGTCCGCCCACGGTCTCGATGGGACCTGGCTCCGGGAACTGTCTGTCGCCGAGCGTTTGGGTCAGTATGAGGAGGTCCTGGGAGAGCGGTTGCGACGGCGATTGCCCGAGTGGCACCTCTCGACGTCAGCGAGTCCGACCGTCGAACACGTCCCGGCGTTGCCGTACCTTCTTGACGACATGAGTCTCGTCTACCTCCCCTCGGCCGCGGCGATCGAGAGCGCTGACTTACTCGATCGGACCCTCTCGGACGCCTACCGAGCTACCGGGGACATAGAGACGGTCGATGTCGTCGAACCGGAACTCGGCGCGGGTTCGTCCCACGCCTGGCTGGCGGACGGTGCGCCGCTGGACGCGTTCAAGACGACGACCAGTGCGTTTCGGAACAGGCACCGGTACGATCGGCGACCGGACGATCACTTCACCGTCACCGTCGTCCTCAACGACGAGTCGATGGCTGCCGAACACACGGCTGTCGCGGAGATATATCAGGAAGGCGCGGCGGATGTCCCGATCGACGTCACCGTCGAGCGGGGGTTGTCGACCGACGAACTCGCCGCCGTGGTCGCCGAGCGAAACGACTTCCTCCACTACATCGGCCACTGTGAGGCGAGCGGACTGCGTTGCCCGGACGGCCACCTCTCGATGGCCGACGTCCCGGAGTCCCGGACGCGGACATTCTTCCTCAACGCGTGTGGCTCGTACCGCGAGGGGCTCCGGCTGGTCGAACAGGGGAGTCTCGCGGGTGCGGTGACGCTGACGGCCGTATTGAACGAGCAGGCGGCGAAAGTGGGGACCGCTTTCGCTCGACTGCTCGTTCACGGATTCAGCATCGAGCGAGCGCTCCGGCTGGCCAGACGGCGGATCCTGATGGGGAAAGATTACGCCGTCGTCGGCGACGGCACCGACTCGCTGGTCCCGACCCGGGGTCAACCAGCCATCCTCCGCCTGCGCGAGGAGGCCGAGGGGTATCACGTTACCTACGAACCCGTCTCGGCGAAGACGACCGGTCGCCGATACGAGTGTCCGTTCGACAGCGCTGTGCGGCTGTGTGGACACTCGACAGAGACGACGGTCCCGAAGAGAGAGCTCGTCTCGATTCTCGAACGAACGTCGCTACCAGCCGTCTACAACGGTGCCTTCCACTGGTCGAGCGACCTCGCCAGCCAGCTATAACACGATCCTCGACACCGACCTGAACGCCCCCGTGGCCGTCACGGGCCACGACTCCTGATAGCCACTGCTGTCTCATTCTGTGCGACCGATTCGAGACATTCAAGTTCTTTCGATAGAAAGGTGGACCAGACGATAGCGTCGCTTGTCGTTACATCCTGTTGAAATAAATCTAAGACAGTCGATACAATTAAATACATACGTTGAGTATATAGTAATACAGTATGGTCAGCCAAAACCTCCTTGAATCGGAAATTGAAAACATCCTGCGGACGACACTCACGAGCGCCGACGAGCTCGTCGTCGTAAACCCCTCCCCGGAGACGATCCGCGAACTGGTGTCGTCGATGGATGACATCGAGGAGGTCCCCGTAGTGAACGTACTCGCCAACGAGCGCGACCTCAAGGATGTCATGGACGACTTCCTTGTAGCGAGCTCGGCTGCCGACCTCGTTGCGTCGGACGTGCTCTCGCTTCGCGTGCTCGATGGAGAACCAGTCAACTCCCTGCTCGTCTCACCGGACGCAGTCATCTCGCTGGTCAGCGCTGGCGATCAGGTGGCCGGTTTGACGACGACAGACGCGGCGTTCGTCGAACAGGCATACAACCATTACAGTGGTCGCTGGGAGGACGCAGAGGCGTTCTCGCTGCGTACTCCGCCGCTGTCGACAGTGCAGGAGACCCTGATCACGGACATCGGCGACGATGCAGCGGCAGACTTCGACGCCGTCCTCGATTCGCTGCAAACCGCACGCGGCGATGGCGACGGGCTGGACGAAGTGACGATCAGTCTGCTCGTCGCTGCCAAGAACGGCGAACTGCTGTACGACATCAGCAAGTGGGGCGAGGATATCGGCCTCGCGAGCAAGGCGACGTTCTCGCGGACGAAGACCCAGCTCGAAGATCGTGGCCTGATCGATACCGAGAAGGTCCCGATCGATGTCGGGCGACCGCGTCTACGCCTGAAGCTCGGCGACGAGCGCCTTTCGAAGGCCGACGCCGACGAACTGGCAAGCGTGGCTCAGAGCCTCATCGCCTCGTAAGCGGCTTCGACATTCCTGCCACATTTTTCGAACGGTGAGCAGCTGGATCCGTCCAGTTCAGCGACGAGGTCCGTTCAGGTCGATAGCTGACGCACACCTGCGGTGAGTCCGACGCCACGGGGTTTTTCTCTTCGGCATGCCACAATCCACCCAGAGATGACAGTAGGCCTCGTCGGGTCCGGTCCAGCGGCAGCGGCAGTGACGGCCGCCCTCGCAGACGTGGACGTCTCGGTCACGCAGACGGATCCGGCCGAACTCGATCGGATGGAACTGGGAATCGTCGTCGCCGTCACCGGCGATCAGGTCTTCGGACAGGTCAACAGCGAACTCGACGCCACGCCCTGGATCGCGGTCGAGCTTGGTGGTGTTGGTGGCTACCCCGTCGTCGACGCCGCGATCACCGGGTTCGGTCCCGGGACGGCCTGTTATTCGTGTCTTCAGAGTCGAATCGAGTCAAACGTCGATCCCGAGGAACAGCCGACGGCGGCCCCGCCGGTTACCCAGCAGCGATTCGCGGGAGCGGTTGGCGGGCGCGCGGCCGCGACGGCACTAACAGACGGAGACGGAGACATCTTCGGCCAGGTCCAGACGGTGCCGGAGGCGACACATCCGTTGCTCGCGTTGCCGGGGTGTGCGTGTGGGTCCGCACCCGACCGAACGCTGGAGTGGACGGCCGGCGACAGGGACGTCGAGGCAGCGCTGGCGAGTGCGGAACTGGCGCTCGACGAGCGGACGGGCCTGGTGAGCGAGGTCGGCGAGGTCGAGTCCTATCCGGTGCCGTACTATCTGGCTCGTGCGTGCGACACGAGTGGGTTCAGCGACGTGACGGCCAGCCAGGAGGCCGCGGGTGTCGCGGGCGACTGGAACGCCGCGTTGATGAAGGCTCTCGGTGAGGCGCTCGAACGCTACTGTGCGGGCGTGTATCGGCTCGCTGACCTGCGGGAGTGCTCGCCCGAGGATCTCGACGATCCGGTCCTCCCCTCGGCGTTCGTGACGCCGGACTTGCTCGATGACGACCGCTCCCGGCACTGGATCGAAGGTCAGGACCTTCAGGAAGGGCGGGACGTGTGGCTCCCGGCAGAGCTCGTGCAGTATCCGCCGCCCGAGCGGGAGATCAGGCCGGCAATCACGACGGGGCTGGGACTTGGAAACGGGACCGTCGAAGCGATGCTGTCGGGACTGTACGAGGTGCTCGAACGTGACGCGACGATGCTGGCGTGGTACTCCTCGTTCGAACCACTCGGCTTGGCAGTCGAGGACGAGCAGTTCCAGACGATCGCATCCCGTACCAGGGCGGAGGGGCTGTCGGTCACACCACTGTTGTTGACCCAGGATGTCGACGTTCCGGTTGTCGCCGTGGCGGTCCACCGAGAGGGTGAGTGGCCGCGGTTCGCGCTCGGGTCCGCCGCCGATCTCGACCCGGCGGCGGCAGCACGATCGGCACTTTCCGAAGCCGTCCAGAACTGGCTCGAACTCCGCGGGATGGGGCGGGACGCGGCGGCCGACGCCAGCGGTGCGATCGGCTGGTACGCCGACTTCCCCGAGGAGATCGAAGCCTTCGTCGATGTCGATCGGTCCGTTTCGGCGAGCGATGTCGGCCCCGCGGAGTTGCCGAGCGGCGAAGACGAACTCGAACGCGTCCTCGACCAGCTCGATGCGGTCGACCTGACGGCGTACGCGAGTCGGATTACGACCCGGGACGTGGCGTCGATCGGGTTCGAGGCCGTCCGCGTGGTCTGCCCGAAGGCCCAGCCACTCTTCTTCGACGACGCCTACTTCGGCGAACGCGCACGAACGGTTCCGGAGTCACTCGGTTTCGAACCTCGTCTCGACCGCGAACACCACCCGTTCCCATAGGCGGTATCCGGCTATCAGATCCCGAACGTCGCGCGGATCATGTCTCGCGTGCCGGGTCCGAGGCCGACCGCGGCGATCGCCATCAGCATGACGATCGCGTAGCGCGGACTCTCCTCGATGAAATCGTCAGTGAACAGCCAGACGATGGCGACGGCGACGACGATCTTGATCAGCAAGAACGGCCAGGACGTGCCGATGACGTCCGTGACCGAGGCGGGGAACACCGATTCGGTGATTGAGATGACCGTCGCGTTGGCGGGGTGTTTCGGGGTGTACGGGAAGGGGAGGCCAAAGACATCAGACCAGTCCGACGCGAGGACGTTCGCGACGCCGTCGATGGCGTGTGACCAGACGACGAGCAGTCCGATGTAGCCGGTGCCGCTGTTGATCTCCGGGGCGAATCGGTCGGCGAGCCAGTAGATGCCGTAGGCGATCCCGCTCGCGAGGCCGACAGTCACGAGCAGGAATTCGGGGTAGAATCCGACCGAATCGCGCATGACCGAGACGATCACGAGGCTGGCGAAAGTAAGCACGAACAGGACTGAGCCGATGAGTCCGAGCGTCTTCGGATAGGAATCGACGTAGTTCCGCCGCGAGAGTGCGACACTGACCAGCAGCGCGGCGAGCGTGACGAAGAAGACGGTGAAGTAAATCACCGGACTGATCAACAGCGTGTTCGCGGGGTAAGAGATGACGGCCTCGACCCCCTCGGTAGTCATGAGGTGATCGTTTGCGTCCTCGACGACGCGGAGGACGCCGCCGAACAGCATGAACGGAACGAGTCCGAAGAAGAGGTTCCGGTTGTGGCCGAGGTTGAGTCGACGAAGGAGCAGGAGGACGCCGACGAGGAAGAACAGTCCGACGATCATGTAGCCAACTTCCGAGACGGCAGTGTAGCCGGGTGTCGCGACGAACGCGTCGGACGGGACCGCATTACAGGCAGTGCTGGCCGCGTCAGAGGGGACGTAGGAGACTGACTGCCCGTCGTTGATAGCACACTGGGCGTTGTGTGCGTCCGCGGCAACCGGCCCCCAGAAGTACCGCCAGATGAACCCGTCGTACACTGACCGATGTGCGAGGATCGATCCGCCGGCAAGTCCCACCACACTCGCGAGGAACGCGGCGACCCACAACCTGACCGCGCCGATCCGATCGATGACGTCCATGCCCGAGTAGGCGGGACGGCGCGTGTTTAGATTTCCGGTCGCAGACTCGTGGGCCCGAAAGTAACTATCAGATATGATGGCAGCAGGAAAGGGTTTATTAATTGTCCATTTCGATACAGGTCACGATGTGTGACCTCAATACTCTTGAATCTGGGGAGCGAGCCTCAAAAACAGAGGAAATACGGATTAGATACGCCGAGTATGGCTTCAATATCCTCGACATACTGAAGGGTGGAAATTTCACTATTCGAGTTCGGGACTTGGTTCGTTCTGGTGGAGCATCACGTTCTGTAAGCCCTGAAGCATCGTATCTGTAAGATGAAATGTGATTCCTGTGGCCGGTCAACACCGGACACACGGTCGTATTGTAGATACTGTGGAGACGAGCTAGACTCCAGTAGTGAAACAAACCGACGTGCCGAGATCGAAACCACTGACTCAGGTTCACTATCCGTGTGTCCTTCGTGTGGAAAGAAGACATCGAAATCACGGAGTTATTGTCGGAACTGTAGTGATATAGATTCGACAAGTAATTGGATAGGAAAGAAAAACATTATAGGAACAGCTGGTCTGATCGTTGCCATACTAAGCATCTTCGTCCCCTGGGCCCGAATCGAGCAGAATTCAATCAGGGGCGAGGAAGTCTTACACCTAGGCATTTGGGGAGAAGGCGGAGCGGTTGGGGAAGTCACACAAATAACAGTCATCTTAATCGTCGTCATCGTCGTATTCAGAGTGATCAGGTCAGCAACGAATACCTCTTCTACAGGTGTCCTGGCATTGATATCTGGTGGGATCTTCTCCTTATTTGTTTACGGATTGGACGATTGGGCGTCTGATTCTTCAGGTAATTACGCACTCAGCAGTGTCGAGGTTACCACCGAAATAGGATATCTTCTATTCATAGTCGCCGCAGTTCTGTTCATCTTGCATGGTTTTATTACGGTAATAAGATAAGTAAATCACCAGCCATAAATAAATGATTTTTACTATCTAGATTTTTCGTCGGTCGAACCGTTCGCCGTGGACCTTTAGTTCGACCCGCCGAAGGGAGAGGTATGAGCGACGAATCCAGGGGATTCAGCGAGGTGACTCGGTTGGCCGACGCGGTAGCGACGATTCGGGAGGCCACGATGCCGATCGATCGGACGGACAGACTCCCGCTGTCGGCTGCCGAGGACCGCGTCCTCGCCGAACCCGTCACCGCTCGGCGCAACGTGCCACACTACGAACGGGCGGCAATGGACGGCTACGCCGTACGGGCCAGCGAGACCTTCGACGCCAGCGAGCGTTCGCCGATCGTGCTGGAGCGCCAGCCCGTCGACGCGGGGCCAGTCGAATCCGGACAGGCCCAGTGGGTCCACACCGGAAGTCCCCTTCCGGACGGTGCCGACGCCGTCGTCAAGGTCGAGCGGACGCGCGAGCGCGAGGGGCGCGTCGAGGTCGAGGCCGCCGTCGCGGATGGGACGAACGTCGGTCCGGTGGGCGAAGACGTCACCGAGGGCCAGCAGCTATTCGACGCTGGCCACCAGTTGCGGCCGTCTGATCTCGGTCTGTGCAAGGTCGCCGGTGTGGGCAAGGTCGCGGTCTACCAGCGACCGACGGTCGGCGTGGTTCCGACTGGTGACGAACTGGTCCAGCACGATCCCGAGCCGGGAGAGATCGTCGAAACGAACGGCTTCACCGTCTCGCGATACGTCGAACGCTGGGGTGGCGCTGGGAACTATCGAAACATCGTCGCCGATCAGCGGTCGGCGCTGCGCTCGGCTATCCAGCGTGATCTGACGAAAGATATCGTCGTCACGACCGGCGGCTCCTCGGTCGGCGAGCGCGATCTTCTCCCGGAGGTCGTCGACGACCTCGGCGAGATGCTGGTCCACGGTATCGCGGTCAAACCTGGCCATCCTGCTGGTCTCGGGGTCGTCGAGGGTTGCCCGATCGTCGTGCTACCGGGCTATCCCGTCTCCGCGATCGTCGGCGCGGTCCAGTTGCTCCGGCCACTGCTCAAGCACGTCGGCAACCTACCGGTGAATCCACCCCCGACGACGGACGCGCGACTCACTCGGAAGATCCCGAGCGAGGTCGGCGTCCGGACGTTTGCCCGTGTTCGTCTCGAAAAAGGGGATCACGCGGCTGAGGGGCCCGAGACGATCGCCGAACCGACGCGAACGAGCGGCGCAGGCGTTCTCTCCTCGGTGGCGCATGCAGACGGCTGGGTCGTCGTCCCCGAATCCCAGGAGGGAATCCCGGCCGGTGAAACCGTCGCGGTCGAGAACTGGGAGTACAATGAGTGACCGCACCGAGTTCCGTGACCTCGCGAGCCCAGCGGAGGCCCACGAGACGATTGCGGGGCTCGACCTCGATGGTGGGACAGAGACCGTCTCAATCGAAGCGGCTCGCGGGCGGGTACTGGCCGAACGACTCGACGCGACAATCGACGTCCCGGGTTTCGACCGGGCGAGCATGGACGGCTACGCGGTTCGAGCCCGCGATACCGTGGGCGCGGGTGAGGCGAACCCCGTCGAACTTGCGCTCGGTGGAACGGTCCACGCGGGTGAGTCGCCCGACACGACTATCGACGCAGGCACTGCGGTCGAGATTTCGACCGGGGCGGTGATGCCCGAGGGCGCAGACGCGGTCGTCAAAGTCGAGCGTACTGACCAACCGGACGAGGGGACGGTCGCGATCCGGACGGCCGTGACGCCGGGCCAGAACGTCATGCTCGCGGGCGCGGACATCGCGGCGGGCGAGCGCGCGCTCGGCCCGGGAACCGAGATCACGGCCCGCGAAATCGGGCTCCTGTCGGCGCTCGGGGTCGCCGAGGTCACCGTCAGAGCACCGCCGCGAGTCGGGATCGTCTCGACGGGCGACGAACTCGTCCGGCCCGGCGAGGGCCTGAACCACCGCGCGGGCCAGATCTACGACGTCAACACCCACACGATCGCGGCGGGCGTCGAGGAGGCCGGTGGCGACGCCGTCACCTACCCCCATGTCGGCGACGACCCCGACGAACTGGAGCGCGTGCTCCGGACGGCGGCCGAGGAGTGTGACCTCGTGCTCTCGTCCGGGTCGACGAGCGCCTCGACGGTAGACGTGATCTACCGGGTCGTCGAGGATCTGGGTGAATTGCTGTTGCACGGCGTCGCCGTCAAACCGGGCAAACCGATGCTCGCCGGGCGGTTCGAGGAGGCCGCCTACGTCGGACTGCCGGGTTATCCCGTCTCGGCACTGACGATCTTCCGGACGTTCGTCGCACCCGTGATTCGCGACGCGGCGGGTCTCCCTGAGGCGCGAACGGCAACGATCACCGGGCAGATGGCCGTCCGCGAGCGCTTCGATCAAGGTCGATTGCGATACATGCCAGTCGGGCTGGTAGAGAGTGGTTCGGGCACTGAATCGGACAGTCGAGCGACAGCGTCGCGAGACGGAGATGGACAGACACTGGTCTATCCCGTCGACAGGGGCAGCGGCGCGACGACATCCTTGACGGCGGCCGACGGTGTCGTGGCGATGGAACCGGACACGAACGAACTCGCCGCGGGCGAGACGGTCGAGGTCCAGTTGTTCTCACCGTCGGTCCGGGTCCCGACGCTCGTCGGGTCGGGAGAGGACGACCCTGCACTGTCGCGACTGCTGGATGTGGTCGAACGACCGCGCTACCTCGCCGATGGCTCCCGATCTGGCGTGCGACGACTCGACGACGGGGTCGCCGATATTGCGGTCGTCAGCGGCCCGATAGAACCGCCGGCGAACTCCGAGCAAATCGGTTCGTGGACTCGCGAGTGGGGACTGCTCGTCCCTGAGGGCAATCCCGATGGCGTCACAGGACTGGAGTCGCTCGTCGAGGAAGTCCTCTCGTTCGTCAATCGACCCCGGGACAGCGGTCTGCGGGCGACCTTCGACGCTGCACTCGGTGAGCTGGATCTCGGGAACGCTAGTGAGAATATTTCGGGCTACGAGCGATCGGCCCGGGCACACGAGAGTCCAGCACGGATGGTCGCGCGTAGCGACGTTGACGCTGGACTCGGACTTCGGTGCTCGGCCGACCGGCTCGGGCTCGGTTTCGTCTCGCTGGGATTCGAGGATGTCCGGGTCGCCGCGGCAGCCGACCGCGCTGGCAAAGCGGGTGTCGCGGCACTCGCTGGGGCGATCAACGACGGCGCAGTGTTCGAGTCGCTGACCGGCTACGAGTCGTAATCACCCGGTATCTTCGGTTTCGCGATCGGAAGATCCAGCTTTGCAGAGTGTCCAGAGGTCGTCCAGCCGGTCGACACGGTGGTCGGCCCAGACGCACTGGCCGCGGACGTGGGGGTCGAACCGTTCGACGTGGGCGGCGTCCAGACCGGCGTTCCAGGCTGCACCGACGTCACCGGGGCTATCCCCGACGAGGACGCCTGCGTGGCCGTTGCCGGCGACGCCCAGATCTTCGAGTGCCGTCTGGACCGGTTCGGGATCCGGTTTCCAGCCAATGTCGTCGTCACAGCAGACGACGGTGTCGAACCAGTCGGCGATGTCGAGGTGATCGAGTGCGGCCTCGGTGAGGTGTGTCTGACTATGGGTGACGAGACCGATCGGGTGGTCGAGCGACCCGAGCAATTGTTCGGCGTCGTCGTAGAGGTAGGTCGCCTCGGCCCGCCGAATCGGGTCTTCGATCTCGTGAAACACCTCCCAGAACGGTTCGGGGTCGATGCCCCACGCTCGCAACTGGTCGTTCCGCGATCCGCCCAGACCGTGCCAGAGGATCGTCACCTCGCGATCGGTGAACTCGCGGCCCAGTCGGTCGCCGATCTCGTCGAACACCCATCGCGGGTGCTCGGGTTCGATATCGATCAGCGTCCCATCGAGATCGAACAACCAGATGTCGTAGGCCGCGTTCGCCATCAGGACTCGGAGTATAGGCGATCGGACAGTAAATGCTTTCCGCAGCCCACTCCCAGTCCCTGGGTCCTCAGAGCGTGGCGGCCGTCACGTCGAGATAGCGGCCGCGGAGCTGCCCTGGCGTCGGCACGGTGCCGACTTTCGTGTATCCCTCGTCCGTCCGACGGAGGATGCTGCCGCGGTGGGTCGAGAGGAACACGTCGCCGTCTGCGACGCAGCCGCCGACCACCAGTTCGTCGGGAACGGGTGACGGGACTGTCTTGACCGTCTTGCCATCGCGGGATTCGAAGAGTGCGTGGTCGGTGTTCTCGTTCCAGGTCGGTGAAGGTCCGTGTGCGCCACCGGCGTAGACGACGCCGTCGTGGACGAGCACGCCACGAAAGTATCGCTGGCTGTGGCCGACGTCGAGGCGCTGCCAGGTGCGGCCGGCGTCGTCGGTCCCCAGGAGACCGTCGCCGGTCGCGACGACGAACGTCTCGCTGTCTCCCATCGCGAGTTCGTGGACGTCCCTGGGGTGCTCGGAGTCGACGCCCTCCGGGTGTCTGTCGGTCCACGTGGTGCCGCCGTCGTCGCTGACGAAGACACCGCCGACTTCGAGACCGGCGACGATCCGTTCGGGTGCGTCGGGATGGACCTGGAGACTCCGTACCTGAGCCTTGCCGTCGTGGCGGGGGAGACCCCAGTCAGCTTGCTTGCGCAACTCACGGAAGCCGTCGAGTTCTGCCCAGTCAGATGACCGACTCGGTAGTCCGTCGCCGAGGTCGGCGCTGTAGATACGCGCCGGTCGCGTCCCGGCATACAGCGTCGAGCCCGAAGGATCGACGGTGACAGAATACACGGTTGTCTCGGGGACAGCTAGCTGTGACCACTGCTCGCCGTCGGCAGTGTGATACAGCTCTGACTCACCTGCCGCGAACACACCGTCGGCACCCTCGAACTGCCGAACACGATACACACGGTCGGCGTCCAGCACCTTCCGCGTGGACTCAGAGTCGATTCGATAGACGCCATCGTCGCTGCCAGCGTACAGCATATTTCCAGGTGCCACCCACAGCTACTTGGTGATTATCTGGGCTGTATTTCAGTAATCAGATTGTCACGTCCCCGGCGGTCGGTCGAGCGGTCGGGTGCAGGTCCCGTTCCGGCGGAGGATCACGACGTACTGGTTCTCCCGCAGTTCTTGCTCGTCGGAATACTGGTTCGTGTGCGGGTAGATCCCGTTTCGGAGGATTTCGCGTATCGACCTTGGTGTCGGTCGCTCGGGGACGAAGTTCGGGGGCCGCTCGCCAAACTCCGCAACGATCTCGTAGCCGTAGCTGCCGTTGAGTAGTCGCTGGTAGTGGACACGACGCTCGGTGGTGTTTATCCTGGTGAACCAGGTTCGCTGGTCGTCGGGGACGTCACGGAGATACAGCAGGTCGCGATAGGTGAGCTGGACGTATTCGGGACAGGGATCCAGCGTCGAGTAGTCCTCGACGCCGTCGATGTACTGGACGTCGAGCCAGTGGGGGACCGCGGCCTCCTCGAACCCCGAGGTGTAGATCTCCATGGTCGCGTCCCGGTCGACGTTATCGTTCATCCAGTCGACGGCTTCCGCGCGCGGCATCGAGCCGTACTGGGCCGCGCCGACGCCGGCGTAGACGGCCGTCGTGACCAGCAACACCGCAATCACGGGGCGGGCCAGCGAGGGCCTGTGCTCGCGCAGCTTCGCGAGGCTGATCGCCACAAACAGCACGACCAGCGGTAGCGTCGGCAGGAGGTGATGTGGGCGGAAGTCGTGCCAGGTCGCGAGCAGGAGTACGTGCGCCAGCAGATACGTCAGCACGACGGCCGAGGCGTCGACAGTGGGTAGCCGCTGGCGGAACCGGATCAGTGCTGCACCGACGCCGGCGACCCCTGCCAGAAACAGCGGGAGGCCCAACGTCGTGAGATACCCACGGAGGAACCACCACCAGATCGTGGCGTCGGGCCCCTTCGTGACCGTGACTCGGTAAGCCGGATGGCCGAAGATCCGCGAGACGAACTCGTAGACGCCACCGACCAGCAGCGTGGGAAAGCCGAGGACGATCACGAGCGCGCCGATTCCGGCCCCTTTCGCGATCAGGGCGCGATCGTCCAGTATCGAGCGCCAGCTTCGCCCCTCGTTGTGGACGCGGATCACGTGTGCGATGGGGATCACGAACACGATCAGCGCGGTCGTCAGTTTCAGTGTCATCGCGGCCGCACCGGCTGCGCTGGCGGCGAAGAAGTACCACCGCGAGCCGTCCTGAACGTACCGCACGAGCAGGTAGAGCGCGAGCAACAGCAGGAATAGCGACGGAATGTCCTCGCCGGCCTCGTGGACGAGCGTGATCATCCCCCAGCTGACGGCGAGCAACGCACCGGCCAGCCGTCCAGTCGTCCGGTCACGCAGCTCTGTCCCGAGCCGATAGGTGAGATAGACCGCTCCGACGGCGAACAGGACGTTTACGAGCCGGATGAGCAGCAGCGTCCACGTCCAGATCCACTCGGGCGTCGCGTGCCAGACCTCCCAGAAGCCGAACTCCTGGGTCGGCAGCCCGAGCTGGGCGAACGCGTCGAGGTCGCCGACGACGGCGGCCGCGAGCACGACTGGCAGGACTGCCAGCCCGTACAGATAGAACGTCGAGCCGAACGGTTCACGGCCCCAGGCGACTCCCTCGTGGAGCGCGCCGAGGCTCGGGTTGTCGATGACTCGCCCGTATGCGACCATCGGATCCAGCACCCGGTCGCGGCCGTCCCAGGTCGCGAAATTGGGAATCTCCTGCCAGAAGAATGCGCCGGATAGCACGAACGCGCCCACGAGGATCGCCACGAGATACGGGTCTGAACGAAGGTCGTCGACGACTCGCCCGTACGCTCGCCCAGCCAGTGACCGCAGGCCCAACATGTATCTGAGGATCCAGGGAGCGGGCGCAAAAGGGTTGCTCTTCTGGCTGCTGGCTAGTCGGTCGCCTTGAGGTTGTGAACGGGATCGAGCCACTCGACGATCTCGGCCGTGGCTTCGAGTTCGGCAGCGATCGTCTCGGCGTCCTTGTAGGCGACCGGGGCCTCGTCGAGGACCGACTCGACGATCGACTCGGAGTAAACATCGGCCATCTCTGCGGCGAGGTCCTCGACGCTTGCGGTCGTGCTGGCCTCACGGCGGCTCATGGTTCGACCCGCGCCGTGGGGTGCGGTTTGATTCCACTCCGCGTTGCCTTTCCCGCGAGCGAGCACCGATCCCTCGGCCATGTTGAACGGGACGACCAGCCGTTGCCCCTCGCGGGCCGGTGTCGCACCCTTGCGGATCGTCAGATCTCTGAAATCGATGTAGTTGTGGACGCTCTGAAAGCGATCGACAGGCTCGACACCCACTGCCGCACAGATCGCGTCGCTCATCAGGTCGCGGTTCCAGCGGGCGTACTGCTGGGCGAACAGCATGTCGACGTAGTAGCCGTGGGCCTCCCGGCCTTCGAGGTAGTCCAGATCGGTGTTGCGCTCCTCGGGATCCGGTTCGATGGCGTTCAGTCGGTCGAAGACCTGTTCGATTTCCGACCCCTCGAAGTCCGCGAGGACGGCCTCGCGATCGATGTGAGACTCGCCCTTGCCACCGGTGATCCAGGCCCAGAGATCCGAATCGGTTACCGCGTCAGGATCGAATCGAAGATACGGTTCGAGGTCGTCGGGAATCGCTGCGCGGATCGCGTCAGCGTTGCGGAGTTGTGTGGCGCGTTCTTGCCAGTACTCGGCGACAGCGAGCCCCAGATAGCGCGATCCGCTGTGGATGATCAGCCAGTACTCGCCCGAGTCGCGGGCCTGTGCGAACTCGACGAAGTGGTTGCCACCGCCGAGCGTCCCGGCACTCTTGATGACGTGGCCGATCCCCTGGCGTTTGCGCGACAGGACGCGGTCGCACAGCGACTTGAAATAGGATTCGTCGTATCCCGAGAAGTCGAATTCGATGGGGTCGATCGGACGGTCGAACCGCTCGCGGTAGGCGGCGTCGAACCGTTCGAAGACGTCGGTGGCACGCTCGAAGGGGAACTGCTCGACGAGATGCGGTGCGTCGTCGTAGTCGTGGACGTTTCTCCCCATCGGAACGGCCTCGCGGACGCGACGCTCGCGGTCCTCGTGAGAGAGCGGCAACGAATCGCCGAGATTCGTCGCGGCCATGCCACAGCCGACATCGACGCCCACGATGTTCGGGACGACTCGGTCGGGCAGTGCCATCGTGAAGCCGATCGGTGCACCGGCCCCCCAGTGCGTGTCGGGCATCACGACGACCGGCTCGGTGAACGCAGGATGGTCGATCACCGTCTGAATCTGTTCGACCGCCGACTCTTCGAGAAGTGACTCGTCGTCGGCCATGATCGTGGCCGTCGTGTACGCACCCGACAGTTCGACCGGCATCAGTGGCCAAGGGTACGCGTGTCGAAACGAAAGCGTTGTGGAACGTGTTCGCTCCGAGTCGACATCTTCTTGTGCGAATGTACCGATCCTCTATATATAACGACGTAGGACACTGTGTCCGCCAGCGACCCCGTAGCTGGCTATCTACTTCCAACCCCCATGGACGATGATTCATCTCCACGAAACGGTCTCACGCGGCGGCGCGCACTCGCAGGTGGCGCTGTAGCAGCGAGTGGGCTGACCGGCGGCTGTGTCGAGACGATCGAGCAGTTCTTTGACGGCTCGTCGCGCCCGCAGATCTCCGTCGAGATCGCGACTGTTCCTGCTGACAAGGATTCTCGTTTGACTTCGATCACGAGTACGCTTGTCGATCGTCTCGAAGCGGCCGGTATCGAGACAGAGTTCCTGTTGCTCCCGATCGATCAGCTCCGGGAGAAGGTCCTGACAAATCGAGATTTCGATATTTACGTCGGGACGATGGCCGCCGATCGGGATCCTGATTTCCTCCGGCCGATGTTTCAGTCAGCGTATTCGAACGGGCTCGGCTGGCAGAATCCGTTTGGATTTGCCGATCATGGGGTCGACACGCTGCTCGACGAACAGCGTCGACAGAGCGGCCAACAGCGCCGCGGGACGGTAGAGAGTGCGCTGTCAGATATCGCGGGCGAACAGCCGATCGTTCCGTTGCTTTCGGACACAGCGATCGCCGCTGTCAGACGACATCGATTCGAAGGGTGGGGGCGGGTTCGAGCCAGAGATCCCCTGTGGTTGCTTGGACTCGACACGGCAGCGGGGCGGTCCCGAAACGGTCGGTTGCGGTTGACGACGAGGGAGAAGGTCCAGACAGAGCGCCTGAACCCGTTGCTACCGACATTCAGCGAATTCGACATCCTGACTGCATATCTCTACGATCCGCTTGGACGGTACTACGACGGACAGATCAGGCCGTGGCTGGCCCAGTCGTGGTCGCTCGATGCGTCTGCCAGCGAGATTCGCCTGGAGCTGCATCCGGATCTGACCTGGCACGACGGGACGGATCTGACCGCCGAGGACGTGGCGTTCACCTACCGATTCCTGAACGACATGGCGATGGGCGAGGGAGAGACTCGACTCCCTGCCCCTCGATTCAGCGCCCAATCGACGCTCGTCGATTCGATCGCGGTCGAGGGCGACCGAACGGTAACGATAACGATCCGCGGCGATCTTGACGTCGGTAAAACGGCGTTGACTGCCCCGCTGTTCCCCAGACACGTCTGGAAGTCACAGACCGACGTCGTCGACGAATCGACTGGATTGACACAGGCCGTGACCTGGGACAACCCCGAACCAGTCGGCTCCGGACCGCTGACGTTCGAGAGCCGAACTGTCGAGGAATCACTGGTCCTGTCGCGTCACAGCCAGCATCCGATGAACCGCGAGGGGACTGAGCTGTTCGAACAGTTCGGCCCGCTCGCGTTCGATTCGTTGCGGTTTCGAGTCGTGCCGTCCGCTCGGGCGGGACTGACACTCCTTTCGGACGGCGACGCCGACGGGACTGTTCCACAGCTCGGAAACGAGATGGTCTCTTACGTCCAGGACGAACCGGCTGTCGATCTGGTGACGTCACCATCCCGGACGGTGTATCACCTCGGATTCAACACGCGCCGAGGTCCACTCCGGAATCCGGGATTTCGACGTGCCGTCGCCCGATTGCTCGACAAGGGTGACATCGTCGAATCGATCTTCGAAGGGTACGCCGACCCGCTGCCCACGCCGATGGCGGATCCAGAGTGGGTTCCGAACCGGCTCGCGTGGAACGGGACCGACCCCGAGGTCCCGTTCGCGGGCACCAACGGCGAGTTTGACGTCGAAGCGGCGAAACAGCACTTCGAGGACGCTGGCTTCCAGTACACGGACGACGGTCGATTAGTTTATTGAGATCGACCGTCTGACCTATCATATGAGTGGATACGACCGATGGCGCTATTCGAGGTACTGACACAAGTTACGGCGGTCGTCGCCCTGGCGCTAGGGATATCGCTGGGCGCGGTCGTCGGCTTCAGTCGCGTTCCCCGGACGCGCCAGCAGTTCGTCACGCAGCTTCGTGTTGTCACTCCGTATCTGCTCTTTCTCGGCCTCGCGCTGGGGGTCACTAGTCTCGTCAGGGGGGTCGGCCCGGATATTTCCTGGGCGATCGGATTCCACCTCAGTCCGCACATTTACGAGATCGAGGGCAAATTCGTCGCATGGCTCCAGACGTTTCAGACGCCGGCCCTGACGACGTATTTCTCGACCGTGTACGTCTACGGCTACGCGTACTTGCTGGTATTCCCGATCATCGCCTACGCTCTCGCCGACCGGATGAAGCCACTTCGCCTGTTGATCCTGTCGTACGTGCTCAACTACGTCATCGGGCTCGTCTGCTACATCCTGTTCATCGCGTACGGGCCTCGGAACTACCTCGTCGGCGAGGGAATCCTGTACTCGTTCTGGCCACAGGCGCAGTTTCTCACCTCCGAGGTGAACACCAACACGAACGTCTTCCCGTCACTGCACACTTCCCTGTCGGTGACAATCGCGATGCTCGCCGTCATGACGCGGGACCTCTATCCACGCTGGGTCCCACTGGCGGTCCCGCTGGCGATCTCGGTCTGTCTCTCGACAATGTATCTCGGGATCCACTGGGGGACCGATGTCCTCGCAGGGATCGTCCTCGCGACTATCAGCGTCTACAGCGCGACCCGTCTGGACAGCCACTTCGAACAGGGGATCGACGGGGGTCGTCAGTGGTTCCGACACAGTGTCAGTGCTGCGCGACAGTGGTGGAGCACAGTCAAAGAACAGCTCCCGGTCTAGGAGAGTCTACTCTCGGACGTGGATCGAACTCCCGAGATACTTGTTGAGGACCTCCTTCACACTGTCGGCGTTGAATCGACCGAGGTCTTCGGAAATCTCGGACTTCAACGCGTCGAGATACGCTCTGTCGGTCCGTAACTCCCGGAAGTCGATCGACTCGACGGTCACTCCCAGTGCAGTCTCGGCTTCCTCGCGCATGAACGGCCCGTCGCCGATCTCGCCCCGCCAGAGGTTGTGCTGGAAGAAGAGCCACCCATCCTCGCCGGGCGGCTTCGCCTCACGGAGGAGCGTCGTCTCGAAGGTCGCCGGCTCGACCGACACCGCGGGGTCGTCGGGTTCGAGTCGGAACCGAACGCCGAAGACGTAGCAGGCGCTCCCGGAATCGTCCCGGTGTTCGGATTCGCCCATCAGTCGTAGATATTGTTACAGCGCCCAGCGAGGTCGATGTCTTTCTCGGTGATGCCGCCGGCGTCGTGGGTAGTCAGCCGGACTTCGACCTCGCCCCAGGTGATCGTGATCTCGGGGTGGTGCCAGGCGTCCTCGGCCAAACCACCGACTGCGGAGGCGAAGCCGACGCCCGGAAGGTACGAATCGAACTCGAAAGTCCGGACGATCTCCTCGCCATCGCGTTCCCAGCCCTCGGGTAGCTGTGCCTCGATTTCCTCGTCTGTGAGCAGGTCGCTCATGTCCCGAAACTCGTGTGCCAGTCGAAAATAGATTGGCCCCGCGACAATCGACGTGAGAGCCGGCGAATCGAGACAGGCCACTCCACGCGAGAATCTCGCCCCTCCGGCCTTGCCACGGGGCCGCGAGCGAGTGTCGTGGCGATAGCCACGACCGAGTGAGTCGGGGAAGGGCAGGGCTGCTGCGGTTGACCTCCAGCATACGGCGAGCGAAGCGAGCCGTTTCACCGGGATCGCCCTGAGAAGGCGATTCCGGCCTTTTCCCCAGGTTTTTCTCGCGCAGTGGTGCCCGCAGCGCGCCTTGGAGGGCGCGCGAGGACACCCGAGCGAGAAAAAGTGGTTTCTAGTAGTGCCAGGGAAAGTCGTCGAAATCGGGCTCGCGCCCCTCGTTGAAGGCGTCCCGTCCCTCTCTGGCCTCGTCGGTCATGTAGCCCAGCCGCGTCGCTTCACCCGCAAAGACCTGCTGGCCGACCATGCCGTCATCCGTGAGATTGAAGCCGTACTTGAGCATTCGCATGGCGGTGGGGGATTTCGAGGTCATCGTCTCGGCCCACTCCAGAGCGACCTCTTCTAGCTGTTCGTGGGGGACGGCCTCGTTGACCATGCCCATGTCTTCGGCCTCCGCGGCCGAGTAGCTCTTCCCCAGGAAGAATACCTCGCGGGCCTTCTTCTGGCCGATCTGTTTGGCGAGATACGCCGAGCCGAATCCTGAGTCGAAACTCGCCACGTCAGGGTCGGTCTGGAGGAACTTCGCGTGCTCGGCACTCGCGAGCGTGAGGTCACAGACGACGTGCAGCGAGTGGCCGCCGCCGACGGCCCAGCCTGGAACGACGGCGACGACGGGCTTGGGGATGTGTCGGATCTGGCGCTGGACTTCCAGAATGTGCAGGCGGCCCACGTTCTCGGGGGCGTCAGGGTTGTCAGGTCCATCGTTGCGCTCATACTCATACCCAGAATCACCACGAATCGACTGGTCGCCGCCCGAGCAGAAGGCCCAGCCACCGTCTTTCGGGGATGGGCCGTTCCCGGTCAAGAGCACGCAGCCGATGTCGGTCTGGCGTTTGGCATGATCGAGCGCCGTCGAGAGTTCGTCGACCGTCTCGGGGCGGAAGGCGTTGCGGACGGCTGGGCGGTCGAAGGCGATGCGGACCGCGCCGACCTCGCGGGCGCGGTGGTAGGTGAGATCGCGGAAGTCGAAGCGGTCGATCGGTTCCCAGCGATCGGGGTCGAAGATGTCCGAGACCATAGCACGGCTGAGGAGCGGTCGGGCAAAAAAGCTCCCCGTCGCGGTGTGGCACTGGCTTTATCTGGGCAGGGGGGTTACTCCCTATACGACCCCCCGCACCAGCATGGTAGAGACGTTCTACGATATCCTCGGCGTGCCCCCCGACGCCAACGAGGACGAAATTACCGACGCATACCGCGGCCGGATCAAGGAGACCCATCCGGACGTCAGCGACGCCGCCGACGCCGAAGAGCGGACCAGAAAGGTCATTGAGGCCAAAGACGTGCTGACCGATCCAGACGAACGGGAACGCTACGATTCGCTGGGCCACGAGGGCTACGTCGAACAGACTACGATGGACGCAGACTGGGGTGCGGGCAACTCCGAAAGCGCTACCGCGGACCCCTCGCCGTCGAGCCAGGCGGCTGAGACTGACTGGAGCGAATCCAGCGGTGAGGACACGACCTGGGCTGGACGTGACGACTGGCACGACGACGACGCCGCTGAGAAGCGACGCCAGCGCGAACGACGACGACGCGCCAGGGAAGCCGCTGGGGCTACTGGTGTCCGCAACGGCGGCGCGGCGACAAACGGATCGACTACTGCCAGCGACGGGACGACGGCCGATAGCGGAGCGACGACCAACGTCGGTGGACCGGTCGGCTGGGCGACGACCGGCAGACACGCCGTCAGAAACGAGCAGGATCGGACGGGTGTCCACCGGAGTCGTCTCTTCCCGCCGGGTCAGTCGCTCGTCTTGCTCATCTCGGCGTTCGTCTGCTACCCCGCACTGGTGTTCTCAAGTCTGTTCCCACCGTTTCCCCTGGTTGTCAACCTCATCGTCGGAGCCTGTACCCTGTTCCTGATCGCCTACCTCACGTCGATGCCTGAAGTCGGCGTCTATGTCTTCGGCGGCTGGACCGTGCTGGGGACGCTCGGTGTTTTCGCGAGCGGCCTGAATCCACTCTCGCCTATCGGACTGATCGTTCTCATCTCGACGTGGTTCCCGTTCGGGCTGACAGTCCTCACCTACGAAGTGCTGCGGTGGTAGCGCGCGGTCTCGCCGGTCCAGTACACCGGAACAACGCCTGGAGATACACCGACACCGAACCCAGAGAATCGCAGAACGATCTCCAATCCTGACCCACCCTTCCGATCATGACAACATAACTCTCATATCGAACGACAATATAGTCTTCAGACATGTCCGACGCCCTCCAGGTCGTTCGGGAACGGTACACGCTGTGGAAGGCCGGGACGCTGGTGGTGACGATCACAGCGGTGGGTTGGCTATTCGGGACCGAGATGCTCGGCCCTATCGCGTTCGCTCTGGTCCTCGGCGAGGGCATTCACCTCGCACGAGATCATCCTGGAATCGACTCCCGGAAACTCCATCTCGTCAACGGTGTGGTCGTTACACTGGGGAGTCTCGCCCTCCTTGCCGGCTCGCTCGGCGTGTTCGGTCGAGCGATCGGCAATCAGTTCGCTCCCCCGCTATTCGGCGTCTTCTCAGTACTGGGCGGCTGGTGGACGCTCGACGCGTACACGCTTGTCCGGTACGACGTGCCGCGACGCGAAAGCACCGATATCAGCCGCTCGGAGGCGATGGTACAGATGCAGGTTGGTCACCTCGTCGTCGAGTCGCTGTCCGACGGCCCGAAGACCGTCGCGGAACTGGCGGCCGACTGTGACATGACCGTCTCGCGGGTCGAGGACGCGCTCGAACGCGCACAGCGGGGCGGCGTCGTCGTTCAGCGTGGCGAGACCTATGAGCGAGTCGAGCGGAACATCGGTGCCACGGGACTGATTCGGTCGAACGGCTCGCGAGTGCTGGCTCGGCTCGCCCGTCCGTTCCGACTCCTCGCCGGGTAGTTATCGAACAGCCTCACACACGCGCTCGTGCAGCCGATCCCGAACGTCGTGACTCTCCTCAGCATCGAGTCTGACCTCCAGAATCTGGGTTCCCCCGCTGTCGAGTGACTCCCGATAGGCCGTCTCGAACCCTTCGAGATCGTCGACGATGGCGTATTCGAGGTCGTAGAGGTCGCCCACTGGCTCGAAATCGATCCCGTGCGGTGTCTTGAAGTAGTCCGTGAACGGGGGATCGAACGATTCGATCGGGAGCATGTGGAAGATGCCGCCGCCGTCGTTGTTGATCAGGACGATCGTCGCGTCGACACCGCAGCGCTCGATCGCCAGCAGGCCGTTCATGTCGTGATAGAACGCCAGATCCCCGAGCACGAGCACGAGCGGGTCGTCGGTCGCGCTGCCGGCCCCGAGGGCGGTCGAGGTGATGCCGTCGATGCCGCTCGCGCCGCGGTTGCCCACCACTGTGAGATCGGCGGCCCATGGCTCCCCGAAGCGGTCGAGATCCCGAACGGGCATGCTGTTCGAGACCATCAGCGTGGCGGGGTCTGGGGCCTGCTGAGCCACTGTCGAGATGACCGCGCCTTCGAAATCCTCGCGTTCGACGGCGTCGGAGACGTGCTCCCAGTGTGTCTGCTCGGCTCGCTGGAAACGGTCGGCCCAGTGACCCGAACTGCCAGTCACCTGTTCGGCAAGTTGCTTAGCCAGCCACGTCGGATCGACCGTCACGAGGTCGGTCGCCGTAAACTCCGCCTCGCGCCACCCACCTGCGGGATCGACGACGACCTGCCGGGCCGCGTGATCCCGGAGGTAGTGGCGCAACACTTTCGAGGTCGGCGAGGCCCCGAACCGAAGGACGATCTCGGGAACGGGCCACGCTCCGGCGGCATCGAGATAGGAGTCGTAGCCGCCACAGAACAGGGGATCGTCGTGGCCAAAGCGGTGGCCCGAGAGCGGGTCGGCCAGCACAGGAAAACCGGTCGCCTGCGCGAGTGTGGCCAGCGACGCACGACTGGGCGTCGGGTCGCTGGCTGGCCCGGCGACGATGAGACCACGCTCGACCCCAGAGAGCGTGTCGGCGAGGTCTGCCACCGCGTCGGCTTCGAGCGTCGGTTTCCCGGCCGTTGTCCGGACGAATGGGCCGTCTCGACCCGTCGAACCCAGCGGTGCCGTCGCGTCCAGGTTTTCGGGTACGTCGCCCTCGACCTCGGTCGGTTCGAGTGGCTTGGCGAACGGGACATTGAGATGGACCGGTCCGGATGGCGTTGCCGTCGCGCGTTCGACGGCCCGGCAGGCGCTCACCCGGAGCGACCGCAGCGCTCGGGCCTCGGGTTTCGGCTCGGGAAGCGTCCGGTACCACCGGACCGAATCCCCGTAGAGCTTCTCCTGATCGATGGTCTGGTTCGCGCCGCTGTCTTGCAGTTCAGCCGGGCGGTCGGCCGTCAGCACGACCAGCGGAACCCGCGACTGATGGGCTTCGATCACGGCCGGATGAAAGTTCGCGGCCGCCGTCCCGGAGGTACAGACCAGTGCTGTCGGCTCGCCGGAGCGACGCGAGCGCCCCAGCGCGAAGAAGGCCGCCGACCGCTCGTCGAGATGGGAGAATGTCTCGATCCCATCCTTGGCGGCAAAGGCGGTCGTCAGGGGAGTCGAGCGGCTACCGGGTGCGAGACAGACACCAGTAACGCCCGCAGCGACCAACTCCTCGACGAGCGTCTCACCCCAGAGTGTGGTACGATTCGGTGCAGTCATCGGTGGTCACATCGATTCGGCGCAGTCATTCGAGTTCGTCAAGCATCGGGCGATACTTCAGCTGAACCTCGTCCCACTCGCGGTCGGGATCGCTGTCGTGGACGATCCCAGCGCCCGCGAACAGCGAGGCTGTCCGATCTCGGGCCAGGGCCGACCGGATCGCCACGGCGAAGGTGCCGTTGCCCGCGGCGTCCATCCAGCCCACGGGGGCGGCGTACCAGCCGCGATCGAACGCCTCCGTGGCTTTGATCGTCTCCAGGGCGGCGTCGGGCGGGAGCCCGCCGACTGCCGGCGTCGGGTGGAGTGCCTCGACGAGGTCGAGGACGTGACTGTCTGCGTCGAGAGTCGCACGGATCGGTGTCTGGAGGTGCTGGACGGTTGCGAGCCGCCGGAGCGTTCGCTCGCTGGTCTGGACGCTCGAAGCGACGGGTTCGAGTTGCTCCTGGATCGCCTCGACCACGAGGTCGTGTTCGTGGTTGTCTTTCTCGCTGTCCAGCAGTTCCTCGCCCAGCCACTCGTCCTCGGCGGGCGTCTCA